>Ga0316231_1002062_pt1 | contig 20151 bp, 13 predicted proteins | sample TBH18027metaG_FD_206002 | JGI IMG/M metagenome (GOLD analysis project Ga0316231, IMG submission 206002) | Freshwater microbial communities from Trout Bog Lake, Wisconsin, USA - TBH18027 | ecosystem: Environmental > Aquatic > Freshwater > Lake > Hypolimnion/Profundal zone | place: USA: Wisconsin...
CGATGTACGATTTCCCATTTTCATCAAAAAAGAATGAGGGATCAATACCATCGATTTCAGGAAGCAATATTGGATCAGACCATGGGCCTGCAGGATTTTTAGCAGTAACATAGAAGTTTTCGATACCCCCCACAAATGTGGTCACCATGTAATAGGTACCTTTATTATAACGGATTGCCGGAGCAAAAATTCCCTTTGAAATACCTTGGTTTGTAATGTTCAACTGCGAAGTCCGGTTCAAGACATGACCGATTTGTTTCCAGTGAACCAAATCATTACTGTGAAAAATTGGCACACCTGGAAAATAGGAAAACGAAGAGTTAACCAGGTAATAATCTGGTCCAACCCGGCAGATACTCGGGTCTGGATAAAAACCGGGAAGAATCGGATTTTGAATTAATTCCGATTTGATATTTTGAGCTGTTGAATGGCAGGATATAAATGCCAATAACAAATAAACTAAAAGCCATTTATAATTGACAATATTTTTCATTTCCATTAATGGTTTTAATAGTTCCCTCTTCGTTGTATTCCAGCTCGACTACTTTCAGGCTACGCAGCCATGTTTTTCCTCCCGAAGGTACACTGTCATGAAAAAACAAATACCATTTTCCCTTGAATTCAGTGATCGCATGATGAGTAGTCCAACCGACAACCGGAGTCAAAATTACGCCCTGATAGGTAAATGGTCCGTAAGGATTATCTCCGGTACCGTAACACAATAAATGGGTGTCGCCTGTAGAATAAGAGAAATAATATTTCCCGTTGTAATAGTGCATCCATGATGCTTCGAAGAAACGGTTTTCCTGTTCCGCTTTCATCGGAGTACCCTCCTGATTCAGGATGATTACAGGTTGGGGTTCTTCGGCAAAACCAAGCATATCATCCGACAAACGGACTACCCGTGAAGGCAAAGCCAATTCATCACCGGAAGGCAACCAGGGGTTTTCAAGCGCTTTATTATCTCTGTAACGTTGCAACTGGCCACCCCATAAACCGCCGAAATAGATATAGTAAATTCCATCATTATCCTGAAATACTGCAGGGTCAATGCTATAACTTCCGTTGATCGGTGTGGGATGAGGTATGAACGGGCCTGCAGGACTATTTGAAACAGCGACTCCCAAACGAAATATTTCGGTCTCGTCCTTCAACGGAAAGTACATGTAGTATTTACCATTCTTAAATGCCACGTCACAATCCCACAATTGTCGGCCGGCCCATGGAATGTCACTGACTTTAAGCACGACGCCGTGGTCAGTCAATGGCTCGTTTTCTATATCTGAAGTTGAGAAAACATGGTAATCGTTCATATCAAAATGATCGCCGTTATCGTTCTCCGGAATGCCAGATTCGCGGTCATGGGAAGGATAGATATACAATTTTCCATCAAAAACATGAACAGCCGGGTCGGCCATGAAATCACTCTCAACTAAATACTTTGCCTTTTTCATACTATAATACTTTGTTTTTAATTGCAGTATGGAACTCCATGTTGCAGAAAATTATTATCATTCCCTTGGGTGTTGTCTGGCAACATGTTCGTTTCATCATTTATATTTTTCTGCCAGTTTAATCATCTCATCAACTATAGGTTTGCGTTGGTTGTTGCGGTCGAACAGCATCGGATAATCTTTTCTCCCCGGGATCGGGAAATTATTTAGCCAGGTTGTGTTATCTGTCAAGCCCCAAACAGTTACACGATCAATTACATCCTTGTACTTTAGGAAGAGTCCGAATATATCCCCCATACGTTTATTCCATTTCTGTTGAACAGAGTCGGGTACTGCATCGAGGTATGGATCCATTTCTTTGGAATAATTGAAATTAGCAGAAATGTTTGCCCCATCATAGGGACTTGGGAGAATCGAAATATCCCATTCTGTTATCAGGATGTGAACACCGGCATCTTTAAGTTTTATAAAGCTGGCTTCTGTAGAGTTAAGGGTAGGCGAATTCATGTGCATGTGTGATTGCGATCCAACATCATCAATCCGGCATCCGGCATCTTTCAGTTCCTTTACCAGTTGTACAATTGCATCACATTTGGCAGGAGTTTCAATATTGTAATCGTTATAGTACAATTCGGTATAGGGATCGGCTTCGTGAGCAAACTGAAAAGCATATTTGATGAAATCCTTACCCAGAATCTGATAGAATTTGCTTTGACGGTATGAACCATTATCTTCAAAAGCTTCATTAACAACATCCCAACCTCTTATCCGGCCTTTGTACCGGCCAACGACTGTCAGGATGTGCTGACGCATCCGTTCCTTCAGGACCTCGGGAGATACATCTTTCCCATTGTCATCAATAAAGAACCATTTGCCTATTTGAGAATGCCAGATCAGACAATGACCCGTAATAACCTGTTTGTTTTTCTCACCAAAAGCTACAAATTTATCTGCATCTTCCCAATGATACCGGTTTTCTTCCGGATGGATAGGTTCTGGTTTCATGCAGTTTTCCGGAACAATTGCGCTGAATTCTTTCGCAATAAGTTCAGTTTCGATGGGATTAATCCGGTTGACCTGTTGCATATTGACGGCTACGCCGAAGAGAAATTTACCTTTGGTAGCCTCTGACAATGTTTTTTGGGCAATTGATTGTATGGATGCCATCAAAAGGATAGAAGTAATTGCGGAAATAGCGTTGATTTTCATTTTAATCGTATTGAGACGTTTCATTTCTGTTATGCTTTTCCTCTCCTGCGGGCTTTTAATTCTGATTCGATATTCACTTCCATTTTCTTATCAATTACATAGAAGTATAGTAGGCCCACGCCAATAAGGAAGGGAATTGAAGGATAAATGCTTACAAGTAACCTGGCTCCAGCTGAAACAGAACCTGGCTGAATAATTTCCTGTCCGGCGACAGCACTTTCCCTCGCAATGTATCCGTATAAACCTAAAATCCATGTAACTAAAGCGCCTCCAATTGAGAGCCCGGCTTTAAGGCCGACCATCATCGCAGAAAAGATGATTGCAGTTGCCCTGCGTTTTGTTTTCATTTCTGAATAGTCGGCAACATCGGCAATCATGGCCCATAGAATAGGAATGGTAATACCATAGAAAAATCCATGCAGGATCTGTGAGCCAAACATCAGGAGCACATTCTGCGGTTTAAAAAAGATAAAAATCAAAATAAAAATGGTAGCAACGAGTAACCCATACTTATAAACATCCCGTTTACCATATTTATCTGCAAGCTTTTTTGAAAATGAAATTCCAACAATCATGAAGATAATACCTCCTGCATTGAACAATCCAAAACCGGCCGCTACCGGGTCTGACCCAAAGAAATTAATTCCTAAATCAGATAATCCTACAATTACGGGACTTATAAAATTAGCCAAAGCAGCTTTATCCACGTAATTATTAAAATAGTACACATAAGAACCACCTTTCATGGCAAGGGTAATGAACACCAAAATGGTTAAGCTAAGCATAATTAGCCAGGGCCTATTCTTTACAAGGTCTGACAGATCTTCCTTTATGGATGATTTTTGCTCCAGGGATGGAACAATACGCTCCCTGGTAGTAAAAAATGTGATCAGTAACATCATCGTGCCAACAATAGCCATCCAGGTCATGACTGATTCAATTCCAACGGCCTTATCACCGTGACCTGCATATATAATTAGTGGCAACATAAACACCTGCACAAAAAACTGGGCAACCATTACAGCCACAAAACGGTACGACGAAATACTATTCCTCTCGCCCATATCACCGGTGATTACCCCGCTCAAAGCCGAGTAGGGTAAGTTACTCGAGGCATACAACATCAGCAGCAGAGAATAAGTCGCAGCGGCATAAATGAGTTTTCCTTTATAGGAGAAACCTGGTGTTGAAAATGCAAGAAGTGCAACAACACCTAAAGGAATAGCCGTATACAGTATCCAGGGTCTGAATTTGCCCCATTTCGAATGGGTTCGATCAGCCAATACTCCAATTATCGGATTAAACATAAAAGCTGCGATCAATCCCACAATAAGCATTAATATTGAAGCGTCGGTGCTTTTTAGCCCATAAATATCGGTATAGAAATATGCTAAATAAGTAATTAAGGTCTGAAATACCAGGTTAGCAGCCAAATCACCCAAACTATACCCAATCTTTTCGAATGTGGAAACTTTTTGTGTGTCTTTCATTAATTATACGTTTTTTTTGGAATCCTAAAATTTATTATATAAATTATGATTATTCCATAATATTAATTGGATCAAATGTTTGTGTTGATTATTCAAAGTGCTCCAGGTTTCCGATAGGCCTTATATTTGAATCTTGTTAATTTCAAATGATTTCATCAGTAGTTTCATTAATAAGATGATAAATATGGAAGTCATCATTAGATTAAAACTTGTATTTCCAATAATTATTAATCATTCGTCTCCTATTTATCCAATATAATAGCGTAAGTCGCTCCCTACAACTTCAACCAAGTCCTTTCTTGGATATTTAATATGGGAAGGTGCAAATTTGAATGAGTTTTGGAGATTTTCTCCCAGACGAAAATTGAAATCTGTAAAACGCCAGCTTTCTAAAAAATATATTTTTCATAATTCAGGGTATTAATTTCAAAAATTAATTATTGACGGCAAAATCATAGATTTGGCATGAAGTACCTTTGCTGTCATGGTTGTTTATGGAAGATATCCTCAATGTTATCTTGTGCTTTGAATCATTTAAGGCGGTTGCAAACATATGTATCCATGGTATATAAAGATTCTTACTCCATTCCGTAAAGAGATCATATCTTTTAAATTTTCCACCATCAATACGATATTCAATAATTCCGGCATTTGGCCCGCAGAGGGTGTAAATACCAATGGCAGTCCCTGTAAATGAGAACCTAAGTTCGGCTCCGGGATTGACCGCTTCCAGAATAGGAACATTTCTGTATTGTAAACGGACTTCACCCTTTTCCTTAGGTTGCCATGATGATTCATACGCCCAGCCTCTTTTTATATTTGCTTCACGCGGATCAATTAGTATTCCCTTAAAGTAGCTGAATTTATCAAGTGGTTCAGGTGGTATATTATGAGGTCTGATTTGTAAACCGGGGTAGGGGACGGACCACATTTTATCAAACAGCGTTTCTATGGCTGCTGCATAGAATTTTTGTCCAAATGGTAAAGGATGTGTTCCCCCAAATCTTTCCCAATCAAATTCACCGGCTTTCATCCTTTCTGCAATTTCCTGTGCCAGATTGATGGAGGGGATTTGATAATAGTCTGCTACTTTCTCGTGATTCAGAATAGCTTCAGGTATTTTCCCCTGGTTTAGCAATGGGATAAAAGGATCATAAATAAAATGAAGCATAATGATGTCCATATTAGGATTGCTAAGCAAGGCCTGACGAACTTCACCTTCCATCCCACGAATCTGTGAAATGGAATCAAAACCGTTAGTATCGTCGTTTACAGCAGCTTCTACAAAAAGCAAATCCACTTTTCCGTTCATTAATACATCTTTTTTCATACGGAAGGCATTGGGTGTACTGCCCATGGAACCTATTCCCGCTTCAACAAAATCAAATTTTGTATCCGGGAAACGTTGGTTTAAATAGTCCATTACCAGGTTGTGCCATCCCTTCATTTCTGTTATTGATCCGCCTAAAAATGCTACACGACTTGTTTTCTCCTTTTCAAAAATAGTCAGAGAATTATTTAGATTCCCTCTTCCATTGATGCGTTGCATTCGTTGATACGTAGGTTGATGTTGAATGACAAAATCCACAATTGGGGTTGGGTCAGTCAAACTATGCGGATGATGATCGCATCCTGGCTTGACAATGACGCGGATGGAACCACCTAGTGAATCATAACGTTCCTTCAGAATTGCAGTGTTTTCAGGATATGGTACTGTTTTATCTGCACCTCCACATACACTGAGAATAGGGATTTTGTCGGCAGCCAATGGCTTCAGGTTATCGATCGGGTTTAGTTTATAGTCGCGAGCTTCTTGATTATTTCTGAATCCATAAAGTTGCTTGAGCCGTTCCCAATCCTCGGGCGATCCGTTGCCCTTTCCAAATCCTGCCGGCCAGCTTTTGAAATCGCAAACCGGCGCATCAAGATAAATGCAGGCTAGGCGATCGGGATGTCTTGCTGCCCAGTTGAGCGAATAAAGTCCTCCCCGGCTGAATCCGAACAGTGTCGTCCTGGTGGATAAGTCATAACTAGAGGTGAGGTAGTCGTAAAAATTGTCCATCAGTTTCATTGCCGGCGCGGAGCCAAAGATATTGTCCATTTTCAGGTAAGCCAGTATAAATCCTTTTTCCAACAGTGCAAGGTCAGCCTGGTTAAAGGCGTCGAAAAACTCCGGACGCCAGATCCATGGTTTGCCTTTTAGGGGAGTCTCAGGAACCACAATAATCGCATCGTTACCATTAAAATCAAAATCGTAACGCGAACATCCATTCCAATCACTCTTCCTTCCCGGAAAAGGTTGAGGTATATATTCTGCCTTATTACCGGTAAACGCCTTGTTTATCGCCAGTGCTATCAGTACTGCTCCTTCCTTGTTGGGGTGAATATTGTCAGGGAAAAGTGCATCCTTCTTTTCAAGCGGTTCATGCAAGTCTATTAATCCGGTTTTTGCTTGCCTGGCTACCATTTTAATTTGTGGAATAATAACTTTGACAAGTACGCTATCAGTAATACCATAATTACCATTGCCCATAGCAGGAACCGGAATGCACAGAAAAATTTTTGGTTTTGACGGCAATAACCTGAAAGTATCGACCATATTACTCAGATCGTTTGCAAATTCTTTCCAATGAGCTTTGTTTTCAAATTTTGAATCGTTAGTTCCTAACTTAATGAGGACAATATCCGGATTATATTGCTTAGCGCTTTGATATGCTTTTGTCTTCCAGTAAGGATTATTACTGTTTTGCAGCATTGTGGCTCCACTGCATCCAAAATTCCTTACCTCATACCGGTTGCCCAGAAGGCATTGTAATACACCAGGATATGCATCCTTTACCGGATTTTTAAGACCATTGCCAAACGTAATGCTGTTTCCGACACAAGCAACCTTGATTACTTTGATTTGACCAGCAAGGGTAAACGACATGGAGATAATAAGATGCGCCAGGCATATTGTTTTAATTAGATTTGAATAGTAGTTTTTCACATGTATAAATTTTAATTAACTTACTAATATTTAGATTATTGATCCGTGTGGAACCCTCATTGATTTATACCTTGCCTTTTGTGTTTGTAAGTTCATGAGGGTTTCATTTGATAATAATTTTTTTTTAAAGGCCAAATGGAATAGCCATATCGATATATTCATTTTCGATTTATGATTTCTCAACGATGGCTATTTCATCTTGGACAATTTTTTTAATGCGAATAAAATCAGAATGCTTATCTATTATTTTAAGATCTTAAAAATTGATTCTCCCCAAAATTCACCAAGCTTGAATGCCCCTTTTTTATTCGGATGCAAATAAAAAACACCTTCTTTACCATTTTCCGCAGTCATATAATTATGGTAATTATTTTTAAAATAGTTAAACCCTTGCTGATCTCCTGTAAAGACTTTCCCTGCCTGCTTTTTTGAATAATTTTTCGCTAATGATTCCAAAACAGGAAAATAAGATTGAAGCCTGGCCAGACCTAATTCCAAATATTTCGCATTGTTTTGAGTATTTGGAGTATAATAGATAGGCTTCTGAAGCACAATTTTAGAGTCCGGAAAGCACTTAAGTAACTCATCAATAATTGCCTCCATATTTTTCCGATACATTTCTCTAGAAACTGGTGCACCATTAGGCCCTTTTATAGCACTGTCGTTTGTTCCAAGCGTTATCGAAAATATTAATGAATGAGCAGGATGAACATGTAAACTTTTTGCTGCTTTTACAACTTCAGCAAAGGTCGAACCTGAAGGAAGAAAATCGAAAGTTGTATATCCGCTTCGACCCTGATTAGAGAAGGAAACTAAACTGATTCCTTTTTTATGTCTCAGGTATTCGGAAGTTATGACCGGAGGTGCATCCTGTGTTGGATTTTCAAGAGTCCCTCCATAAGTAATGCTATTCCCTATAAAAACAAGATCAAGGTTTAACTTTATATCGGAATTCTGACCCTGTGCATTGACTGAAAACTTTATCAATGTAAAAATGAAAACAAGAAGAACTAAAATGCTTTTATTGTAATTCATCATTCTGAAAATTTAATGCTACGTCAATCGATTTCTTAGGAATACAAACCGTGTGTCCGTCAGTCTCGTTTAATTCAAGTATTCCAGCTTTTTCAAGGAAAGAATAAACATTCCCAGTTTTTAATTGTCGTGCTGAAATAATGAAACTTGATAGAATTAGTACGAATGCGAATGATTTCTTCATTGTTATTGGCGTTCTTATTTCGATGGGATATGTGTTTCTTTCAATCAAGAAAGAAAAAAAAATTGTATTTTTTTCACAATAAGCAAAATAGTGCAAAGGTTTGCGTTGTGCAAAAATGCTTAAAACTTCCTTTATCAACTTTTAATGACATCTTAAAAAGCAGGATTAATTGTCAGACAGGTAATCATTGATTTTCATCACATAGCTACAGGTATGATCTGCACCCTCCAAATTTACTCCGGATGGACCATAGAAATAAGCTGGTTTTCCATCGATCATCAGGATGCCCGGGCGCTCGAACTTTAACTCATTTCCGTATAGATTTCTTGTTCTGGTTAAATCAAGATTCTTATAGTAATCCAAAATCTTTAGAAACCCGATGGATGCATCGGCCACCCGAAACTGAACTGGTGATTCAGATTGCCAAAGTATTCCTCGTCCGGGTACACCGGTATGACTGCCCATATTATCATCAGTTAGCAGACAAATTTTCTTTTTCCAGATGAAAACAGTAGCATCTTCAATGTAATTGATGTTGTCTGTACATGGCTCATCGCCCAGTTTATATGGTCCTTCCAGCTGGTTTGAGGTAGCATAACAATACCGGGATTTGAATTGTTCCCGTCCAGATTTGAAATAAATATAAAACGTCCCATTGTATTGAAGCATAGTTGGATTATCGAGCGACCAGGACTGAAAAGAATAGTGTTTCGGATCTTTTGAAGGGAACACAATCATACCATCTTCGCCTTTTTTAACCCAAGGCCCGTTTATGGAATTGGAGGTAGCCATACAAGTGTACATTTTTCCACAGGGTAATGTTTGGCCTCCCCGATAAGGACTATCATCCCGATGGTCGAAAGTAACGTAAAGTAATACAAAGGTTTCTTCAAATTTAAATATAGCCGGATTAAGGACTGAATTATTCCATGGCGATCCAGGATTGGCGGAAATAGCAGTGTTTACAAACCGGAATGGACCTTCTGGCTGATCTCCAATATAATGTGCAATTTCTGAGTGAGTCATCCAGCCATTCATTCCTAATTTTTTAGGCCATCGCGAACAGAAAAGATGTACTTTTCGATCTGAACTCATTATTGGTGATGTACACCAAACATAAAAATTGGGTTCATCTACAGCTTTTCCTACCCATTGCATTCCTGAAGCCATTGCAGAGAGCCGTTTTACCGGAGCTCCTTTGGCAAAAGCAATTGAATCAATTGTCTTTTCTGTCTCTGATCTTTGAAAATGGAATTTCGTATATGCCGTTGCTTTTCCACACACAATAACCATGATGAGTAGTAATGTTAAAGTCAATGAAGTATTTCGCATTTTAACAAAAGATATTTCACACGTATAAATTTTAATTAACTTACTAATATTTAGATTATTGATCCGTGTGGAACCCTCATTGATTTATACCTTGCCTTTTGTGTTTGTAAGTTCATGAGGGTTTCATTATTGATTATTTATGTCACGAGAGACAAAATCACCTGAACAATTTTGTTCAGGTGATTTTTAAATTGATATTACTTTAAAGTAGCGTTTGATTTTTTACTAATATCCAGGATTCTGAGTTAGTACAGGTGCATTTCGGTCAATTTCTGTTTGTGGAATTGGCCAGAATTCATATTTATCATTATATTTTGTTGTAATTGTAGGGTATAACGGGTTCTGCACAAAACCGTTTAACTTTTGAGTTGCAATTCCCCACCTTCTTAAATCGAAATATCTTAACCCTTCCAGACCAAATTCTACCCTTCTTTCATGCCTAATGGCTGCTCGCATGTCACTTTGAGATAAGCCGCTGTTAAGTGGAGGCATATTTACACCGGGTCTCGCCCTAACTTCATTTACTCGCTGATAAACGCTCGCATCAGGTCCGACAGCTTCGTTTTGTGCCTCAGCATACATTAGCTCAATATCTGCATATCGCAATAAAACATAATCATTATCATCCAATATTCCACGATCAGGATTAACAATTGTTGGCGTGAGCCATTTATGTACTGCATAATAACCAACTAACCAACTATCCACACCAGGAGTGGCTACAGAAAGATTACCTGTAAAAGGCCATCCCTGAGCTTTAGTGTCACCAGCAAAGAAAAATGTCATTGTTTTTCTTGGATCCCCGGCTTCATATTCATTAACCAAATCCTGTGTGCCTAGATATCCTTTCCATTTTTGCATCGTTAAATTCAAAGCCTCCCATCCATGCGGAATATTTGGCAATAGGTATTTTACAGAGAACATTATTTCCGGACTCGTGTTCTGATCTGGTTTGTAAAAATTGCTTGGATAGCTTGGATTTAGAGTATATAATCCCCCATCAATAATTTGTTTAGCTAATACTGCAGCTTCGGCATATCTCTTTTCAAATAGAAGAACTCTCACTAAATAACCTTGAGCGGTACTCTTAACAGCGTGTCCTGAATTATATGCAACATCTGGCAGACTTGAAATCGCTAATTTTAAATCTTGTTCAACAAACATCAAAACACTATCTCTTGTTGATTTTGACAAATTCGATTTATAATCAATTGAAAAAGGATCAACTTTAACAAGTGGAACATTACCATACAATTCGGCTAACCAAAAGTAATTAAATGCTCTTAGAAAATAAGCTTCACCTTTATACGCATTCAATTGATCCCCGGTTAAGACTTTAGATACATTCGCTAAAAACGAATTTATTGCGGCTATTGCCTGATAATCGTTTGAATAATAGGCGGAAACAAAATCGCCGCTCATTGGAGTAATTCCAGAGGTTAGAGCGGTTTTCCCTCCACCATAATTGTACTGAACATAGGCATCATCACTAAAGCCATCCCAATCAAAAACTGAATATTGAGTGCTGCCATAGTTACCACTACCTGCATATAGATAATTGTACAATCCGGTTAGTGCCAAATCTGCATCACTTGAAGTTTTCCAAAAAACAGTTGTCGATAATTGATCAGGTGGAGTGAGATTCAGTTTTTGACATGAATTGAATAGCAAGATTATGAATGTCAAATAAATCAATGTACGTATTCGAATATTTTTCATCTCAATTAAATTTGTTAGTTGATTAAAATTGAATTGTTCCTCCGAAAGTAAATGTCCTGTTTTGAGGATAATTAACATAACCCCAACCCATATTAGAAGTTACTCTTTCAGGATCAAGACCAGGATATTTGCTTTTAGTTAATAAATTGTCGGCAGAACAGTATATTCTTATGGATTGAACCTTATGATTAAAAATATTAGTAGGTATGGTATAGCCAATCTGAACATTTTTTAATCTAATATAAGAACCATCCTTTAAGAAATAGGTAGAAGGATAATTCTGAACTGCCGCATAACCGTCTGCCAGGTAAATTTTTGGCATTGTATTTGAATGATTAGTTGTTGTCCATGCGTTTAACCAAGCCGTAGTGGGTACTGATCCTTGTTTGAATGGCTCAATTCCCCAGCCAGTTGCGTAAATTTTTTGACCCTGAGAACTATAAATCATGGCACTAATATCAAAATTCTTCCATTTTGCCTCAAGATTTATGGAAAATTGATAGGATGGATATGCGCCTTTAACTAAAACTCGGTCCTTGTCATTGATGACACCATCTCCATTAGTATCTTTGAATTTCAAATCTCCAGGAGTTGGAGTAACCGGTTGTTTTGGTGAAGCATCAATCTCAGTTTGACTCTGGAAAATTCCATCCCATTTGTACAAATAATAAGAGTTTAGTGGTTGACCTTCTTCACGAATCGTTGTTCCACCAATTTCTGTTTTCCCATATTTTTCTAACTTATTGTTATATTTCTGAAAATTACCTCCAATGGTAAACGAAAGGTCTTTACTGATTTTGTCTCTATATTGAAGGCTTAATTCTAATCCTGTATTTCTAACTGCTCCATCATTGATAGTAGGTGCATTTAACCCTAACCAAAGTGGTACTTGCGATGAACGTAGAATATTGTATGTGTATTTATTAAACCAATCTAAAGTAATGGAGAGTTTATTCTTTAATGCTTTTAGATCGAATCCAAAATCTGTGACTCGTGTTGTTTCCCATGTAAGGTTCGGATCGACTAATGTGGTTGCAACATAGCCCGGAGTATTCGTCTGATTAAAAGCATAATTTGCACCATTTAGAGTTGGCTGATACGGATAGGTTCCAATGTTCTGATTACCTAATTCGCCCCATGAGCCTCTGATTTTTAAATCATCAATCCATTTAACCTCTTTCATGAAATTCTCCTTTGAGATACGCCATGCGCCTGAAAAAGAATAAAACAAACCCCATCGTGTATGATTCGGTAATCTTGAAGTTCCATCATATCGAATGCTACTTCCCAATAGATATTTGTCTTTAAAATCGTAGTTTAAATTTCCATAAAAAGAACTTATCCTCCATTCATTTGAAGAACCGTCATTTGTCATTCCTGTGGTTGGACCAGCATTAAGTTCTCTTAATAAATTTGTAGTAAATTGAAGCCTTGTAGCATCCATATAACTTCCTTTGTTGTCCTCCTGTGAAGCTCCAGCAATAACTGAGAAATTGTGATTTCCAAATAAATGTTTATAATTCAATTGGCTATACATTGAAGTATAAACATTATCGCTATTCCCTACATTAAGTCCTGCAGTTCCATCATCCAGCTGAGTGGCATAACTCATATCACTAAAATAGTAAGTAGGAATTACAGGCCGAAAATCGTTATATTTTGCATAATCAAAATTGGCACCAATTTTATTCTCCCATATTAATCCCTCAAATAAATCCACATTTGCAAAAAGGTTTCCTTGTAAATAATAATCGGAATTTCGTGTCAAAATACCATTATCAACAATAGCTACTGGATTTTTATTGTTGCTTTCATTTGAATATGCTTTATTAATCCATTTACCTTCATATTGAGCAGGATATAGTGGGCTTTGTGCTAGCGTTGATAAAAACAAATCTTGTGATCCATCTTCAGGAGAGAGTTTGTAAGAATAACGCATTTGAAAAGTTGAACCAATCGTAACTCTTTTATTTACTTTGGATGTTAAATTCAGATCTAATGTGTATTTCTTATAATCAAAACCAATCATAGTTCCAGGTTGATCAGTAATTCCAATTCCAACTTTATAGTTAGTTGTCTCAGACCCGCCGCTCATGCTCACATAATGATTTTGGGTTAAAGCCGTTCGGAAAACATCATTTAACCAATTATGATTCGGATATCTTACCCGGTCAGTTGCTTTTGAATATAGTTCAATCTGCGTTTGAGTATATAGTGGAGCCTGATTGGAATTTATGTGGGCTTGATTTGATAAAGCCATAAATTCAGCAGAATTAGAAACTGTATTTGGTAAGCTGGTAGGAGTCGAAATACCAGAACTATAATTGTATGAAAGCATAAGCTTGCCGCCTTTCCCAGTTTTGGTCGTTATTACAATTACTCCGTTCGCACCTCTCGACCCATAAATAGCAGCCGAAGCTGCATCTTTTAAAAGACTTACTGATTCAATATCGTTTGGATTTAAGGCGGTTAAACTGCCAGGTAATCCATCAACTATAATTAAAGGATTATTACCGGCCCCACTAAAAGTGCTAACTCCACGTATAAGCATACTTACACCTTCATTTCCAGGCTCTGCTGAATTTTGTACCACTTGTAATCCAGGCAATAGACCTTGTAGTAAAGTTTCAGCATCTGTTTGAGTTCTTTTAGTTAATTCTTCTCCGGCAACATTTGCTACAGCACTTGTCATTTTATGCCTGCTTTGAGAAGTAAAACCGACAGCCACAACCTCATCAAGGTCAACAACATTCGGATTTAATGAGACATCAATAACAGATTTTCCGTTAATTTTAATCTCTTGTGTCTTCATTCCAATAAATGAAAAGATGAAAGTCGCATTATCAGGAATATTTGCCAGGGAATAAATTCCATTAGTATCTGTAGATACACCCGTGGTAGTTCCTTTAACAACAACCGACACTCCTGGCAAAGGAGTACCTGATAAATCAGTAACTTTACCTGTAATTTTTCGATTCTGTTGTTGCGAATTAGTCTGATTAGGCTCATAACCCTTAGGTACAATCATAATCAACTTATCCTTAATGGTATATGACAGGTCTTCAGATTTCAAAATCTGATCGAGAATTTCAAAAATCAACGCATCCTTAAATTCTCCGCTTACTTTCTTCGAATTTTTGATCAACTCATTTTTATAAAAGATTGAGAATTCGGAGCTGGCCTCGATTTTACTGAACACGTTTTCAAGTATTTCGTTGTCGAACTTTAAATTCAACTTGGTCTCTTGTGAGTAAGATTTGTTAGCTGAAACCTGAAAAAGAGCAATAAAAAACAACACAGTAGTTAGTTTCATAATGATCAGCATTTTTTTTAGCAATGGCCATCCACGATGCCTTTGCATTGGATCGTTTTTTTTCATACTTTTACTTTGATTTTAATGAATATTAAATTCTACTTTTTGACGTCAGATGAGTTACCGCTCAGCTGGCGTCTTTTTTTAATCATGAAAATTAAATTTACACTTGGTTTTCAAACATTACGAGAGAAAGTATTTTTAAAATCTTGATTCAAGAGACCTTTTTCTGATTTGGATATAAAAACACGGACCCCTTTATTTATAATACAATTTCTCGTTTTCATTCTTTCATTTCTTTTTCTTCCTCCTTTCTTTGTTTCGTATTGGTTAATTTAATCTTTGGCCTCAAAATCTCAGGTTGATTTTTTAGATTGAACCGAAATTTTGATTTGTCTTAAATTGGTTTTTTTATAGGTTATTGGTGTGTAAACCTTTATCGCATCTAATACTTGCCAGATTGTCTCCTCGTTTTTAAATGTACCTGTGAAATTCACATCCTTACCTGTATTATTTTCGAGAGTAATATCAACATCATACCAGTTTTCAAGTCTTTTCATCAATTCGGATAACGGGATATCCTTAAAGTTGAATTTATTTTCGACCCACCCGGAAGCATCAGAAGCATTAACATCATTAACAGTGAAATAATTTTCCTTAAGAACAAGTGCTTGTCCCGGCGCTAAAATCTGCTCTACCCCGTCCATCCGAACATTGACTTTCCCCTTTAACAGTGTAATTTCCTGGCGACCAAAATCATCATAAGACATGATATTAAAGGTAGTACCAAGTACTTCAACCTCACATTTATTTGTTTTCACTACAAAAGGTGCTTTTTCATTTCTGATAACCTTAAAAAAAGCTTCCCCTTTCAGTTCTACCTTCCGGTGATGGGAGTTAAAGGTGTTGTAAACCAATCTTGAACTTGCATTCAGCCAAACTTCAGATCCATCCGGTAATTTCACGAATGATTTTTCTCCGCGAGGGGTCTCAAAAACCAGTTGCTCTGAATTGAATTTATTAGATATTAGGTAAGTAAATGTGCTTCCCGCCAAAAGACCTAATATGAGTATGGCTGCTATAGAAGCCACTTGAACCCAAAGTCTCCGGAAAATAGTTTTATGGGGTGCAATTGTGTGTCTACTGATTTGATAGTTTAACCGAGTCAAGTTATTGTAAGCCAGTGTGTCTAACTCCGGTTGATTCTCCCAGTCCAACTTTGCATTTTCAAAATATTCCCGGTTTGTTTTATCCTGAAGTATATCGGCTAATATTTCGTATTCAATATCAATTAGTTGACCGCGAAAATATCGTGAGATGATATCTATAGATTCCTGATTCTCCATTAGTGTTATTTAGTTGTTGACTATATAACTGCAAAGATCAGCGGCTACCCATCCTTGGTTTTAACTTTTTTTAAAAAAAAAGTGTTTTTTGTTGCAAAATTGACATATTCCTGCCAGGAACATCGCTGAAAAGCTTCAGCTATAAGCTAAAATGATTATTTTATCTTATAGAAAGGAAACATTTAAATTCAGTCATTTCCTTCTTAAACTTTTTTATTCCTGATTTTCGTTATAAACTCTTTAATACCAATATAATTAGGGCGATGGGAAGTTCTTCAGAGAAATTTTTACGGAATGATTGGAGTGCACGGGTTAGATGTCTTTCAACATTTTTGATGTTGATACCCAGTTTTTCTGCAATCTCCTTATTTTTTAGCCCATCTAACCTGCTTAGGATAAATACTTCTCTGCAACGTTCAGGCAAATTCTGAATAGTATTCTCAATTTTCGATTTAAGTTCCTCTTCAATCAATACGTATGGCTCATTCCCAATAAAATCGATGCGGTACAATTCTTCGTATTTTGACGAAATCTGGATTTCCTGCATCCTGTTATTTACCACTTTAAGGTGTTTGATGTAGTCAATGCAACGATTTCTGACCAATCTGAAAAGAAAAGCTTCCAGGTTTAGACTTTCAATTTGAGATCTGTTTTCCCAGACTTTAACAAATACCTCTTGAACAATATCCTGTGAAATCATATCATCCCTGACCACATTCCTTGCAAAATCGTTCAGGCGGGCAAAATAGATGGAAAACAAAGATTCAAAAGCTTTTTGATCGCCTATCCGGATTTGATCAAAAAGGTCATCAGCTTTTCGTCTGTTCTTATTATCCTGGTTTTCCTGCATAGGGAGTTTGCTTTTTCGTCAGATTTTGACCCTGCAAAATTAGAAATAAAAATTAATAGCAGTCATTGGGTTCTTTGGATTAAAGAATTCTGAAACTTCAAATAATAAATGGTAATATGCAGCGCCAAAGATTGAGTACCAATTCCTATTCTTTTGTTAACATTCCAAATGGTATACTTCTGACCCTACTCCATCATATTCAATTTTGAAGATCAATTTGCAGATAGTAAATACAGGCAATAAGTCATAAATCAGGACTATTCTTCAGCGGAAACTACCGTCTAAGCAGACAGTAGTTGAGCCATATTTTACATTTCAATAGCTTCTTTCTCTATAGCTCATTATTGATACTAAGTGCCTGGCATTTAGAATTTATTGGTATTCACCAAATATCATTATTCGCCAATATAACGATTCTCTTTTCGTCATATTCAAGTAATTTCCCCCCTCCATACGTTCATAAATAGTTGATTATTAATTGTTTAACTAACTCGAAAAATTCTAAGTTATGACTGGATCGTCATTCTTTAATCTCAGAATCAACTTAGCCATCAAGAACTGTGATCAAGATAGGTTGGTCTGGCGAATACCTTCTGCATATAATCGACATTACTCTGGATACCAGTGAACTATCTCCTGATCAGTAGATAGTAGCTGTTGATTCAATTGTATTATTCCGGATGTATCTTGTTTGAAATGATGACAGCTCCGGAACTGCAAGCCAGCTCATCCATTGCTTTTTTAAAAAAGCAAATGAGTGAGGCCAATTTTACCCTGTCATATATAGGGAGAATTTTCTTAATGGAATGTTTTCATCGGCTTTTTTAGCGAAGAAATCGCATATTTGTGATTTCCTTTGAATCTAACCGGTTGATTTCCTGGTCAGATTTGAAAAATTTCATTTGTGATAAAGGTCCATGATGTTCTCCTTTAATCAATTGATTTTGGAGTCAGATTTTTTCGCCGGCTGGTGAAAAATGCTTTTTTACGCGTTATTTCGATTTCTCTTCAAAAACACGATTCTTTCCCTATTCTTTCCCCTTAAATGAAGAAACCCGCTGATAATCAGCGGGTTTCAGTCAATAATCGTACCCGGGGTGGGAATCGAACCCACACGACATTGCTATCACTGGATTTTGAGTCCAGCGCGTCTACCAATTCCGCCACCCGGGCTTATGGAACTGCTTAAGAAGCGCGGCACAAAGATAATCCAATATTCTTTTTACCGAAATATTTTTTTTAAATCTTTAAGGGTATTTTGGATTTCAACTGTCAATACGTTATCTTGTAGTTTTAATGAAAATTTTATGCTCACCGGAGACGACAGGCAGATTTTTGAGGCAATTAAAATGGACGATAAGGTGGCATACGAAAAAGTATTTCGTGCCTACTATCGGTCAATGACTGCTTATGCTTTTCGTTTTCTGGGTAATTTGTCCGATTCGGAAAGTGTTGTTCAGGATGTATTCCTCCGTCTTTGGCAGAACAGGAGAGACATATCCATCAATTCTTCATTATTCCATTATCTTTTTAAATCAATTAAAAATCAATGTGTTAATATTCTGGAGCATGAACGGATCAAAACCAGATATCAGGATATGGTAATTCAAAATGAAGCAGAACGGGGTGATTACGGTGAGTTCTTTCCGGAATTGGATTTGATGAAGCGTATTGAGTCTGCAATTGGGGCACTGCCTCCAAAACGACAGGAGATTTTTAGAATGGCACGTGAGGAAGGCTTAAAATACCGTGAAATAGCACTCCGCCTTAACCTGTCAGTTAAAACTGTTGAGACACAAATGACTCTTGCGCTTAAACAATTACGGGAAGTACTAAAAGTATTTAAGCATCTGGTACTATTTTTTATGCTGGGTGTTAAGGGTAATTAAATTAAGGATTGTCTTAAAATAAATGAAAAGATCAAATGGCCATTATTCGGAAATCACCCATAGCAACAAATATTTACCTATGGCAATTCAACGTGACCATTAAAAAAATAAATTATTAACGCATGAACTCGAAGGATAAAATATTACCGGATAATGAGAGTCAGTGGGTTGCTTATCTGAATGGAGAACCCGATATTCCGGATTCTATCGGTTTGGACGAAAAGGAGAAAGCCAATTTAACAAAGATTTGGGAAATGGCAGGCACCGATTATAGCTATTCCGCTGCAGATCCTGAAAAGGGATGGACTAATTTCCAGATGAAGATTGAGAAATCGAACAGGATTTTGAAAATTAGGGTATTTAGAAGAGAGTTCTTTAAATATGCCGCCATGCTCGTGGTGGTTATTGGTATTGGATTTGCTACTTTTCAGCTGGTTAGAAAGCCAAAAGTCGTTGAAGATATACCTGTGCAGATTGCCATTGCCCAGACTGACTCACATCCTGTGAACGTGATGCGAATATCTTTACCTGATGGCTCTTCAGTAACATTAAATGCAAATACCAAAATTGAATACCCAGAGCACTTCGAAGGAAAAATTCGTAAAGTAAAACTATCCGGAGAGGCATTCTTTAAAGTTACCAAAGACTCCATTCACCCCTTCAGAATTGAAACACCTAATGCATCTGTTGAGGTTCTGGGTACTTCATTTAATGTTTCTGCTTATCCGAATACTGACAAGGTAGAGGTGAATGTGGAAACGGGAAAGGTAAAACTTTCGCCATACAACCAGGGAAGTACTGATCTGAGATTTGTCGTTTTACCTGCCGGTGAGCGGGGATGGCTCAGGGTCTCCAAAGGAGAGATTGGACATAAGGAAGAGCTTAAACCCAATTATGCTTCCTGGATCACCAAAATCGTCAATTTCCAGAGGACCCCACTTAATGAAGTATGCGCTGTACTTGAAAATACTTACCACATCAAATTCAAACTTGGAAATCCTGAAATTGGAGAAATACCTTATACTGCAAATTTTGCAAACTTGAACCTCGATTACATTGTTAAAGTAATTGCACGCACCCATCATTTACAGGTGAAAAAGAATGGAGATGAAATTATATTGACCAAAAGGGCCAAATAAAAAGTATTTCTATGCAGTAATTGTTAATTTCGTAACAAGTTGACTTAATTGCAAATCAATGCGGTTTCCCGGGACGTCTGTTGTAATTCTGTTATCGCTTCTGTTGTGGGTTAAAACGTCTGCTCAGGAACGTATGCAGTCGCTTGAAGGGAGAATTAGTTGTAAAATCGATTCTGCCACAGTTGAACAAATCCTCGAAAAA
>Ga0316231_1002064_pt1 | contig 20133 bp, 16 predicted proteins | sample TBH18027metaG_FD_206002 | JGI IMG/M metagenome (GOLD analysis project Ga0316231, IMG submission 206002) | Freshwater microbial communities from Trout Bog Lake, Wisconsin, USA - TBH18027 | ecosystem: Environmental > Aquatic > Freshwater > Lake > Hypolimnion/Profundal zone | place: USA: Wisconsin...
CATGGTTGTGTGCGGGAGAGCGATGACCGTGCTTGAGGCCGACTGCTTCGACGAGGCAGTGGAAGGCTCGCACAATCCCATCTCAGCCCGTCCCTTCGGCCTTATGATGGAGGCGCTCGACAGCCTTAAGACCAATGAGGTTTACATCTGCACCGGGTCCTCTCCCCGATATGCGCTATGGGGCGAACTTATGAGCGTGCGGGCCACCAAGTGCGGCGCCGCCGGCGCTGTCGTCGATGGCTACTCCCGCGATACGCGTGGGGTTCTGGCGCTGGGATTTCCGACCTTCTCCCATGGCAGCTACGCGCAGGACCAGGGGCCGCGCGGCAAGGTGATTGACTACCGGATTCCCATCCAGATGGGGCAGGTACGCATCAGTCCCGGTGACATCGTATTCGGAGACCTGGATGGCGTCTGTGTTGTCCCCAAGGCCGCCGAAAGGGAAGTGATGGCGGCCGCTTTTGAAAAGGCCCGGAAGGAAAAGGTGGTTCGCAAGGCGCTGGAAGAGGGTATGCCCTCCAAGGAAGCCTTTGCCACCTTCGGCATCCTTTAGAGATCTGGCGCATTCTTGTATCGATTTGCGTTCTTTGCATTTGTCGCAGCCGCCCCGGACCCGTAGAATCACTAAAGGCCGGCGGCGACGTTGACCGTGCGGTTTCAGGTGTCGATGAGCGAACAGGAATCAGGGATATCCCATCAGGCGCCGGCGGTTTCGCCGGCGTGGGTCAGAATCGAGCGGGCGCGGCATCCTCAGCGGCCATACCCCATGGACTTTATCGAGCGGATCTTTACGGATTTCAGCGAGATTCACGGGGATCGTGCCTTTGGCGACGACGAGGCCGTGGCTTGTGGAATGGCGCGCCTGGGCTCCGAAGAGGTGCTCGTCATAGGCAATCGCAAGGGCGGATCTACCAAGGATCGCGTGAGGCGCAACTTTGGCATGCCCAACCCCGAGGGTTACCGCAAGGCACTTCGGTGCATGCGGATTGCCGAGAAGTTTGCGCGGCCGGTGATCAGCTTTATTGACCTCCCCGGCGCTTATCCTGGACTTGGCGCCGAGGAACGCGGACAGGCTGAAGCCATTGCCCGCAATATTCTTGAGATGTCGCGGCTGCGTGTTCCCACCATCTCTGTTATCAGCGGCGAGGGCGGTTCCGGTGGAGCCTTGGCTCTGGCCGTCTCTGACCGTGTCTTGATTCTGGAGAATGCGCTTTACTTTGTTATCACACCCGAGTCCTGCGCAGCCATTATGTGGCGGGACGCGGCGCACAAGCAGCTGGCTGCTGAAGCCATGCGCATCTCCGCGCCTGAGGTTGCCGCACTGGGTTGTGTTGACGAGATTATCGCCGAGCCTCCGGGCGGTATCCACACCGACCATGAAACAGGTGCAGGCATGCTTGGCAACGCTCTCAAGAAGCATCTGGCTGAGTTGAAGGCCATGCCGGTGGATGCGATGATTGCCGCTCGCCAAAAGAAATTCCGCAACATCGCCCAGTTCTACACTGAAGATTAGTTCTGTAGACGAAACGGATTGACATGCTGGAATTTCAAATGAAGTTGCACGGCTCAACATGTTTGGCCAACGCCGCAAATGGAAGTACGGCGATGCCCCGGAGGTGTGCATGAGCTCTCCTGGGTCCGGCGGTCGTTTACGCGCCTACATGCAATTCATTGTGGCGGTCATATATTTCTTTCTGGCGCGGGCTCTGGCACATCGTGGAGCACTGGGGCTGGCAGGCGATCAGTGGTTCCCCCTGGTCGAGCAGGCGTTGCTGGTCTTCCTGCTGATGCTGGGTTATTCAGCCATGGGGTTCTGGATGGATCGCCAGGCGCACCCCGTAGCGGCGCAGGGATTTCCACAGCGGCGTGGCTGGCCGAGAGAAGTGGGAATGGGGCTGGCCTTAGGGTGGGCGCTGGCTTTGGCGTGTGTGTTGTTCATTACCTTTGCCGGCGGCATCGCTGTTTCGATCTCCACAAGGCTGTCTTCGTGGGGCTGGCTACTTGCCGACGCGGCCTTCTTTGCGCTGGCCGCACTTGCTGAAGAAGTGGCCTTTCGCGGGTACGGATTCCAGCGCTTTTCCAATGCCGTGGGGCCCATCGGCACCTCGCTCGGGTTTTCAGCGTTCTATGCCATCGTGCAGGCGATGATTCCCGGAGCCAGCCACGCCAGCGTCTTTGTCTCCCTCATGCTCGGCCTGGTTCTCTCCACGGCCTATGTGCGTACCCAGGCTCTATGGCTCAGTTGGGGAATCAACTTTGGCTGGAAGGCCAGCCGCGCGCTGATTTTCGGTTTAACGGTAAGCAGTATCAACAGCCATTCACCCGTGGTGCAGGGCAACCCCATGGGGCCATTCTGGGCCACCGGCGGCGGATATGGGCTGGATGGCAGTTGGACCGCGTTTGCGGTATTCCTTCTTGCGTTGCCTGTAGTTTTGGTTGTCACGAGGGATCTGAACTTCCTCTATAACGTCCCGGTGATCATTCCGGGCGGTATTGCCGTCGATCTGGATGCGGCTGCCCGCGCCCAGCATGAAGCTGCCATGGGGCCTGCACAGCCAGCGGTCCCCACGCTGGTGCAGATTTTGCCTGCCTCCACGCCGCCAGCACCAATGCCCGATTTGCCCCGTTCAAACCGGCCCTTCGGCCCCCAATAGATCCCTCTGCTCGCTTTGGCCTTTCTTCGGCGTCAGTTATAGCAGGAATTTGACCTTTGCTCTTGAACCGGGCTATCTTTTGCGCAATGCTGTTTGTATGCATGGGAGGCTCCCATGACCCGGCCATCTCTTCCCCAAGGTTTCAACGCACGCCGTAACAGCAAACCCCGGCGGCTCTCAGGCATGTGTGCGTATTTGCCACTGCTTGCCGTGCTGCTGGCAACTGCCCCTGTGGCCGCACAGGTGATCACTATCGACACAAGTGGCAAGATAGCCACCACAGCCAACGGCCCTGTCGACCGGCGCTTTGCCCAAATTACCCCCACACACGTCACGTTTCCCAAGTCAGAACTTGACGCCAAAACGCGCATCCTGCTCATTCGCGCTATGCAATCCGAGCAGGGGTTTGCCATGCGGCCTTTCCCTCGCGGACACAAGGGGCTGACCCTCGTCGCCAACGGCAAACTCGAACCGGCAGGCGAAGGTTATCTGAACATGGTTATCAACGCCGGGACCTGCGCCAAGCCCGGCGATCGCCTGGTGGTAACCGATGTCAAGATAGAGCACAGCAAAATCATCTTCGAGTTGAACGGCGGTCCCGACTTCAAGCACCGTCTTCTGCGCCACATCCAGATTGGCGCAGGTGGAGGCAACGCAACCACTCCAGTTATCCAAAGCAACGAGCAGGAGCCTATTGGAGCGCGGCTCACCCTTGCCTTTGACGGCCACATTCCCGAGCTGACCGGAGCTGAGGTTAAGGCATTGCTGGCGCCGCTGATTTCGTTTGATGTCAAAACCCCGATTCAAGCATTCACAGACACGCTGCCAACCAAACTGAAGGAAGCGATCCTCACACACCAGGTGCTGGTGGGCATGAGCACGGATATGGTTCTATTCGCCAAGGGGCAGCCACGAACAAAGACGCGTGAGATGGAAGGTCAAATGCCCTTTGAGGAGTGGATCTACGGCCTGCCTCCCCAGGAGGTGGACTTTGTGCGTATCAACGGCAATCGCGTCATTCGAGTAGAAGTGGCAAAGGTGGGCGAGATGCCCGTCGTCTTTACGAAGGATGAGGTGGAAGGCCTGATGCGTACTGATGGCACTCCATTGGCGCCTGAGCTATCGAGGACGCGCATCGAAAAAGAAGGTGATGTGCAGCGTGATCCCAACAGGGAAGCGGCAGACGCACCGCCCAGCCTGCGGAAACCCGGTGAGCAGCTTCCCAGTGACCAAAATATTGGCCAGGCCACTGGTCAAAAGAATGTTGGTGTAATGAAGCCGGTGCAGTTCCCCAAAAAGAAGACCGAGCAGCAGCCTGGAGCCAACCCGGATGGCGAGCCAGACACCCAGCCGGATGCAACGCGACCCGCTGCCACCCAGCCCGCGCCCCCCAGCACTCCGCAGCCGCCGGTGGCCAAGCAATAGCTTCTGCCAACGGGCATGGAGGCATGCAGGCTGCCTTCATGTAAACTGGAAGGAGCGAGTCCCGCGCCTTGCATGCATTTACGTGCGATGGAGGGCAGCCCATGACCGCGCCGTTGAAGCCGCAGGCGGAGTTGCAGCCTGTGTGTGCAGAGACACCCCAAGAAGGAGAAACACCCGACCCATGGCAAAGATCGCAAAAACTGGTGACCGCAAGAAGGTAATGGACACGACGAAGTCAACCGACTGTCCCAAGTGCAGCAAGCCGACGCGTATCGTCAAGCGCGTAAAGGACCGCTAGCGCGGCATTCCTGGCGGAGTCTACATCTCGTGCTCAGCATGCGATTTCTACGAGAAGCTCTAAGGATCAGTTGAGTTTTGTTGCAGGTAAACGCTCCCATCCGGGGGCGTTTGCTTTTTGTAGTACAAGTTCGACTTCGACTTGTGCCCCCAAAAAAGAGATGCCCTTGCTTTCGCAAGGGCATCTCTTTTTTGGGGTTCTATTTGTACAGTGTTATTGGCCTGTGGGAAGAGCCATTGAGGGCTCCTTGCCGGGTTTCGCCGGTTCAACTCCGGGCACAACGGGAGTGGTCTTCACCTCTCCTGATGCTGCCTCTGTCAGGTTGATGCCGTAGTGCTGCAGGGTAGCCGCCAGTGTCTGGTAAAGGCCGGCGCGATCTTTGGCATAGGCTGCATGTGCCGCAATCAGCTGGTCCTCCGCTACTGCAAGGTTGCGCTGCTGCAGCAGGACGCTGGCAGTGGTTGATGCACCCAGCCGCAGCTTCTTTACTTCCGCGTCCAGGCTCTGCTGGTTGTAGTTCCTAGCAGACTGGGCAGCCTGCACCTGCGCACGGTCGTTGGTAAGCGCGAACTTCGCATTGACCACCTGCATGCGGATCTGAGTGTAAAGCTGCTCCAGCCGCAGTTCAGCCTGGCGATACTCCATCAACGACCGCTCCTGCACGGACTGCGCATAGCGGTTGCGAATCGGAATCGATATATTGAACCCGATGCCCTTGTCTGGAGCTGAATTGTTGAATGCGTGGTCGAGCGCTGTTCCGTAGCCTGTGCTGCCGGTCGGGCAAACACCGCCAGGATAGTAGGCGCAGTTGAGGTTCTTGTTGATGGAACCGGCAATGCCCTGTCCTTCGAGATACGCGACAATGTCAAAGGTCGGCAGAAGCAGGTTGCGCGCGCCCTTCAGGGTAATTTCGTCGTTGCGGAGCGTAAGTACGGCCTGCTCGAGTTCGGGTCTACGCTGAAAAGCTTCCTGCACCAACGCCTCGGCTGGCTGCTGCTCCTCTGGAATCGCCTCAAGGCTGACGCGGTCGGTAGGAATCACAGGTGCCGCGGAAAGCGACGGGTCGTTGAGATTGCGGGCGATGGCTTGCTTGATGATCTGCTGCTGATAGTTCAGTGCGCTCTGTGCACTGATCAGCGCCTGCCGGTCCGTTGCTACCGTCGAATCGGATTGCACTACGTCCAGCGGCGCCATTGTGCCGATATCGAGTTGCTTGCGGTTGTCCGCTGCCAGCTTGCTGCTCTGGTCTAGTCCGCGCTCCTTGGCCTGCACATCCTCGTAGGCCTGTACCAGACCCCAGTAGATGGTCTCCACCTGGTTCACGGTGTAGAGAAGCTGCTGGCGGAATGAGGCGTCGGTAATTCGCCGGTTGTTCTGTGCCTGGTACATGAACCGCTTGTTTACCCAGATACCAGCGCCGGAAAGCAGGTGCTGCGTCAGTGTCGCTTTGTAGGTCGAGCTCAACTGCGGGCTGAACTGCGCCGTTGAGTTGGAACTGGTGGCGTAGGAATTATTGAAAGCCACCTGTAGGTTCGTACCCGTTACAAAGCCCTGGTTCACTGCGAAGTTGTAGTTATTCGTGGAACTGGTACCGCCCAGGAAGAAGCTGGATGAGGGGGCACGGTCGCGATCGAATGAAACCGTTGCTGTCATGTTCGGGTCGAGGCTCGCCGGGGTTGGGCCCGCGCCGCCCGTTGAGAGCGTCAAGCCGCTGGTGCCGGAACCTGCGCCACCCGCTCCGCCCGCGGTTCCACCCGGCCCACCGCCGGTGGACAGAATCGCAGCCGAACCGCCCAGAGTATTCGTGATGAGACCGGAAGGCGCGCCAAGAGGTGAGGCGCCAGTGCGTGTGCGCAGAATATCCGTGTCGGCAATATCCAAGTCATAGCGCGCGATGGCGATGTCAAAGTTGTTCTCAAGCGCTAATGCGATGGCGTCGGAAAGGCTCAGGTAAATCTTGCCATCCTTCACCAGATCGGTAAGGCGAACAGAATTGGCAAAGCTAGCCTTGCCAATGCTCGTGGGCCTGTACCGGTTGATCGGATTGCCTTTGAAAGGCGCAAAGGGTCTTGAGAAGTCGCGTTCGGAGGAACGCAGCGAAAAGGGCTCGGTTGGAACTGGAGCCGGCTCTGCTGGCAGATCGGACGCAGCTTTATCCGGCCCTGTGGTTCCGGCAGGCGTCTGTTGGGCAAAACCTGAAGGCATGCACGACGCCAGGGTCAGCATAAGTGCTGCCGCTGCCCGCAGCTTTCCGCCTGCCTGTTTGCGTCCTGCCAGTTCATGTCCCGACTGCTCGCGAAGATCGCGCGCGGCTATTTCCTGCCCCTCAAACACACGTGTACGGTACAAATGCATGGTTCCTCTCCACGAATTGCTCAGGCATGTGGGGTGCCATTCTTCAAGACGTCCGGAAAGCCTCTTCGGACGCAAATTTATGATGGTCCAGGGCGATTTCCGCTTCTGGATGGCCTAATGGCTCATCCGGTATTACGCGTTGGCCGTCCTGTTGGTTCCCTGCATACCGAGATTCACGTTTCCGGGCGGTCTGCCCGCAATTGTATGCAGAAAGCTGAGTATATCCCACTGGCGCATCTCATTTTCTGCGGGCACTGAAGTCGGGTACCCTGTAATTCAAGCGCTACTCCATGAATGACTTTGCCCAACCCGCGCCGGTGCTGCATACCTTCAAGCTTACGCTTGCTTACGACGGAACGGAGTTCAGCGGCTGGCAGGTCCAGCCCGGCGAGCGCACAGTGCAAGGCGAACTGCAGTCGGCGCTGGGCCGCATTACGGGTGAATCGCCCCTTCCCCAAGGCTCTGGACGCACAGATGCGGGTGTCCACGCGCTGGCTCAGGTAGCTAGTTTTGCCTTGCGCGTCCCCATTCCGCCTTCAAACTTGCAGCGCGCTCTCAACGGAACCTTGCCCCCTGCCATTCGAGTCCTTGATGCAAGGATCATGCCCGCTACCTTCCATGCCCGCCACTCCGCGGTGGCCAAGACATACGAATATCGGATCTTCCGAGCCGCCCTCTGCCCACCCTTTCTGGCCCGCTACGTCTACCCTTGCCGCTGGCCCATGGATATCGATGCCCTGCAAAGGGCAGCGCGCTGCTTTGAAGGCGAGCATGATTTTTTGAGCTTTGCCGCCACGGACCCCGACTTGACGAGCCGTAAAGCTGCTTCAAGCCCGGACCCTACCGGGATATGGGGTCTGCCTTCCGCGCCCCAGCCATTGGCCATAAGGACCGTCTACTCCTCAACATGGGAGCAGCGCCAGACCGACTCCGGGGAACTGCTTGTTTACCGGGTCCGCGGCAACGGCTTTTTGCACCACATGGTTCGCAATCTGGTAGGAACCATGCTGGAAGTGGGCCGCAACCGAATACAGCCCGAAGATATCCACGCCATCCTGGCCGTCCGTTCCCGCTCCGTAGCCGGACCCACAGCCCCCGCCCGAGGGCTGTTTCTGCAGTCCGTGGAGTACGAAGCTGATGGAGAATCAAACTAGTTTCATGCGTTGTTGATTCCGAACTCTGGAACTGTCATTCAACGTTGGCATGAATTTGGACCCAGGCCCATGGCCGATGATTAATCGCACGCCCCCCTGCTAACCTGAAACCACCCATGGAGCTTTTTTCCCGCAACTCGTACTTCACTCGCGTTACGGCGCTGGCCACGCTGAGGCCGGTTCACGCCGCTTTTGCCTGGCTGCACGGGAACCCCAAGACCATCATGGATTGGCAGTCTCAGTTAGTGGCGATTCCTGCCCCGCCCTTTGGCGAACAAGCGCGGGGCGAGTGGCTGGCTGCCCGCTTTGCCGAGGCTGGCCTGGCGGCAATCGAGACAGACAGCATCGGCAATGTCCTTTGCACCTTGCCTGCTGCCAGCCTGCCCCCGGAGAGTACCGGACCCGTAGTTGTGCTTTCGGCACATATTGACACCGTTTTTCCCGCCGACACCCCGCTCAACCCGGTGGTAGACGGCGACCGACTTGAAGCTCCCGGAGCCTGCGATAACGGCGCCGGCCTCGCTGGGCTGCTTGCCATTGCAAACGCACTTGTCCACGCCCAGGTCGAGTTGCCGGCACATCTCATCTTCCTGGCCAATGTGGGCGAGGAGGGCGAGGGCGACCTGCGCGGAGTGCGCCACATCTACAGCCAAGGTCTGCTGGCTGGACGCATTGCAGCCCATATTGTGCTGGATGGCGCTGGTGCAGACTCTGCCGTGACGCAGGCCCTGGGAAGCCGCCGATTCCAGATCACAGTCAACGGCCCCGGCGGCCACAGCTTTACAGACGCGGGCACAGCAAACCCCATTGCCGCAATGGCCGCTGCCCTGGCCACGCTTGCGGAAACCGCTCTGCCAGATGAGCCTCGCACTACCCTCAATCTGGGTACCATTCGCGGCGGCACCAGCGTTAACTCTATCCCTGAGAACGCCCAGGCTACAGTCGATTTCCGTTCCACCAGTCCCGACCAGTTGCTGCGGCTTGAGGTTGCCTTGCATCGCGCCGTTGAAGACGCAGTAGAGCACTCGAACTCGAAGGCAAAGGCTATCAAGCCAGGTATTCGTATGCCTCTCTCCTTCAAAGTCGTCAAAATTGGCGACCGTCCCGCAGCTCACCTACCCAGTGACTCCCCCCTGCTGGCTGCATTACGTGCGGTAGACCGCCATCTGGGGCTGCGCACTGACCTCCGCCTCGGCTCGACGGATGCCAATATTCCCCTCTCACTCGGTGTTCCGTCCCTGTCGATGGGCGCGGGGGGTGATGGCGGCGGCGCTCATACCCAGGCCGAGTGGTATTGCGCCAAAGACCGCGAAACCGGCCTTCGCAGGGTTCTGCTACTTACCCTGACCATGCTCGGGTGGGCAGCGGAGCAGTAGTTTGCTACACTCCGCCCATGCGCGTTCCCATCGCACTGGTCGCCGCCACACTCGTCGCAGCATCCTGCTGCACTGCCCAGCCCCCTGCGCCCATCGCGCCTGAGATCATCTTCTTCAACGCCATTATTTACACCGGCGAGGGTCTGCAGGCCGATAAGCCGCAGGTAGTGCATGCTATAGCCATCGGCGGCGGCAAAGTGCTGGCTGTGGGAACAAATGAAGAAGTGAAACGACTCGCGGCACCCGGTACGCGTCTTCGCGATTTGAAGACCACTACGACCGGCGTATTCCTCTTTCCCGGTTTCAATGATGCCCACACGCATCTGGGCGGCGCCGGACGCACCCGCCTTGGCGTTGACCTGACCGGCGCGCAATCACTGGTTGAAATGCTGGCCAGAGTTGAGGGTTCCGCCAAATCCACGCCTGCCGCTCACTGGCTCACTGGCGGGGGCTGGGACCATACTCTCTGGGCACAGAAAACGCTCCCCACGCGCAGCGATCTCGACAAGGTGACTGCCAAGCATCCAGCCTTTCTCGAACGCATTGATGGCCACATTGCTATCGCCAACACCGCGGCCCTCATCGCCGCGGGCATCACAGGCAAGACGATCGCACCGCCGGGAGGCGCCATCGACCTCGATGCCGGCGGCGAACCCACTGGCATTCTGCGCGAATCGGCAAAGGAACTGGTATCGAGGATGATTCCGTCTCCCAGTTACGACGAACGGCTGCGCGGAGCTGAGTTGGCTATAGCTGATGCCTTGGGCCACGGCGTCACCAGTGTGCAGGACTTCAGCGACTGGGAGGACTTCCTGGTCTTCGAGGAGTTGGAAAGGGAGGACAAGCTCAACCTCCGCATCTCAGAGTGGCTGCCCTTTAATGCGCCTTTGGAAGAGCTGAAACAGATGCGCGCGCATCACGCTGCCAACGATCCACTGCTCCACACCGGCATGTTGAAGGGCTTCATGGACGGTTCACTGGGCTCGCGGACGGCCGCCATGAAGGCACCTTTCGCCGACGATCCGGGCAATACCGGTCTGCCGCAGTTTACGCAGACCGATCTCAACAAGATGGCCGTGGAACGGGCGATGGCAGGATTTCAGTTGGGGTTCCATGCAATTGGCGACCAGGCAGCGGCGATGGCCCTCAATGCCTACTGCGAGAGCGAAGGCAAGTGTCGCGATCTTCCAGTTCAGGACAAGGACCCTGCCAAAGCGCCGACCTGCTGGGGACCCTTGGCCGATGGTGCCCGTAATCGCATTGAACACGCCCAGGTTGTCGATCCCGCTGACATTCCTCGCTTCAAAAAACTGGGCGTCATCGCCTCCATGCAGCCTAACCACCTGCTCACCGATATGAACTGGGCAGAAGCCCGGCTGGGACCAAAACGCGCAGCTTTCTCCTACGCATGGAAAACCTTCCTGGACGCTGGTGTGCATCTGGCTTTTGGGACTGATTACCCGGTTGAGCCCATCACCCCGTTTCGGGGGCTCTACGCTGCCGTCACCCGCATGAATGAGGCTGGCACGAAGTCCTACTTCAGCGAAAATACCCTCACCCGCGGCCAGGCACTCTACGCCTATACGCAGGGCTCCGCCTACGCCGAGTTTGCCGAATTGCGCAAAGGCAAGCTCGCGCCAGGCTTCGATGCGGATTTCATCCTCGTCGACCGTGACCTTTACACTGTAGCTGCCCCAGCGATTCTTAGTACCAAAGTTCTGGAGACTTTTGTTGCCGGCAGGCAAGTCTATTCCGGTAGTATCCACACCCAATAACTTCACCCTGACCCATGCGACACTTTTTGATTGGCCACGTCTATAAGTCAGGGTGGTGCAAACCATCCACGTGCCTTGCAGTACTTGTTCTCAGGGCTTTTCGTGTCAGACGGGTTCGCCCGCCACTGGCTATACTCAGTACTGGTGCAATCAACAAACCAGCCGCAAGGTTGGTCACCTGACGAGGTCATCGAACCTATGAAATCGATCTTCGAACGGCTGCGTTCACGCCGTCTCGCTTCAACATTTGTCTTGCTTGCAACCCTCTCGGTCGCCATCGTGGCCGGTTCCTTTGCCGCTCACGGCGTGCGCGGGCAGGAGAAGCAAAACGATAGCGCGGATGCCACTCCCCTCAAGGTGGTCAATTCCACCACCCCTCCCAATGAATTTGTAAAGATCGCCAAGCAGGTTGGTCCGGCCGTGGTGAACATTAACACCCGCACCCTGCCCAAGCAGACCAGCAACAAGGGGCGCCGCAACTTCCATCTACGGACCCAGCCAAACCAGCAGAATCCCGGCGATGAGGACCAGAACGACGAACAGCAGCAGGCCCCCCAGCAGGGGCAGGGCCAGGACAACTTCCAGGACTTCTTCAACCGCTTCTTCGGCGGGCAGAACCCCGGCGGCCAGGATGGCGCTGAACAGGGCGGAGGCGTTCAGGAGTCGCTCGGTTCCGGCTTCATCGTCGATTCAAAGGGTTACATCATCACCAATAATCACGTGGTTGAGAAGGCTGACCAGATCTACGTCAAACTCTCGACCGACCCCGATACGCAGGACCTTGGCCGTCCGGCACGTGTCATCGGTACGGACAAGGCCACGGATCTTGCGGTGATCAAGATCGACACCAGTACCCCGCTCCCAACTGTCAAGATGGGCAACTCTGACACGGCTGCAGTGGGTGATTGGGTTGAAGCCATCGGCAGCCCGTTTGCGCTGTCGCAGACCGTCACAGCCGGTATTATCTCCGCCAAGAACCGGACGATTGAGCCCGGCTCCAGCGGCCAGTTTCAGCACTTCATCCAGACCGATGCTGCCATCAATCCCGGCAACTCCGGCGGACCGCTGCTGAACATGAATGGCGAGGTCATTGGCGTCAACACCGCTATCTTCACCCAGTCGGCTGGCTACCAGGGCATCGGTTTCGCCATGCCGTCGAATACCGTTGTTTCTGTGTACAACGACCTGATCAGTCCAAGCCACAAGGTCACCCGCGGCTCCATCGGAATCCAGTTCCGCCCCGGTCTTCCGGAGGCGGTTAATCGCGTTTATGGATTCAAGAATGGCGTACTGGTGCAGGAAGTCACTCCATCCGGTCCGGCAGAGAAGGCCGGCCTCAAGGCGGGCGACGTCATTACCAGCATCGACGGTCGCAACATCAAGGACGGCGACGACCTGGTGAATGAGATTGCCAGCCGCAGACCAGGCTCAACCGCCCGCCTCGGCTACCTTCGCGATGGCAAACCGGCAGACACTACCGTGACCATCGGCGACCGTGACAAGGTATTTGCCGAACTGGGCAGTCAGGTGATTGAGAAGGACTCGGAAAGCAAGGGAGACGCTGGCGAGGCCAAACTCGGTATTGTCGTGCGCGAAACATCCCCGGCAACCGCAGCCAAACTGCATACCTCCGGTATGGTCATTGAGTCGGTTCGCTCCGGTTCGTTTGCTGACCTGCAGGGGCTGCAACCCGGCCTGGTTATCACCCATATCAACAGGCAGGCCACCGGCACCAAGGAGCAGTTTGATGCCGTTGTCAAGAAACTAAAAACCGGCGACGACGTGGTTTTTGAAATCCTGGATCCACGCCATCCCGACCAGGGAATCAACTACATCGGCGGCACCTTGCAGTAGCCCTCAATGCGGCGCCGCCAGCTGGAAACAGCAGGCGGCGCCGTCTTGCATTTAAGCCCGGTAGATTCTTGATGCCTGGTCAACTTTCCGCTTGTCGCATTGCGGTATATGCAGCTACACTACATAATGTATCCCCCTGTAATTCGGCTTTCATTGAGGTGTTATCACCGTGCTATTTTCTAGAGCTAGCTTGGTATTTGTTTTTGCAGCAACCTTGATCGCGTCTCCGGCGTTCGCGTCGCGCGTTCACCGGGCTCCTACCAGCGGCCAAGTTCACCATAGCCACAAGGCAGTTGCTCACGCCAAGGGGCACCGCTTGCACGGTCAGCAGGCGATAGATGAAGCGCGCGTTACCCAGATTCAGCAGGCTTTGATCCGCGAGCACTACCTCACCGGTGATGCCAACGGCAGGTGGGACACAACCACCACCGCAGCGATGCAGAAGTATCAGGCCGATCATGGCTGGCAGACCAAGCTCATGCCCGACTCCCGCGCCATCAAGACGCTTGGCCTTGGTCCAGACTACTCCGGCGCTATCAACGCCAAGAACTCTTCCTTTAGCGGTCCGCCTCCTGCCAGCACCATTCCTCCTGACCAGTCAACGGGCTTTGCCGCGGCTGCAGGCGTGAATCAGTAGCTATCTTTTCTGGGCCGGCTCACCCGGCCCAATGCTGTTTATCACTCTCCTGGACTTATCCTTGTGTCAGTCTGCGATAGCCAGGTTTTAGCGTGTCGCAGGCATTCCCTTCAGCAGAAACTCATACCGAGGCCGCAGTGCATCCGGCCCAGCCGTGATTGTGCTGTCCAGGTGAATGAGCGAGTCGTCCTTGTCATACTTCGGCCACGTGGGCAGCCCGGCTCCGTTGGGATCGCCCGTTTTCGCGAAGTTGCTCCAGTAGCTCATCATCTGTTCGCTTAGCTTGCGATCCTCGGGCCTCCACACTGCGCTGGGCCGTGTATCGATCACTCCGAACACATACTCGATATCGTCGGAGTGAAAGGCCAGCCAGCCAAGGTGATACTTGCTTGGAGGAGCAGCCAACTCGAAGTGGTAACGATAGACTGGCGACTCCCCGGTCTTCCTATGCGCTTCAATCCACTTCCATGTGCCGAAGGCGATAAATGCATCGCCGCCATAGTCCGAAGCCGAACGCGCCGCCTGCTCGTCGGTATCGCCGGGATAGAGCTTAAGGAACGCCGCCGCCCGCTCTCCGAAGCGATCAGCCGCAAATGCTTTCCATTTCTCCACGGTCATGTCTTTAGCCAGGGAACTATTTTCGTCGCGGTTCCACCCGGCCAACAGCGGCACGTGGGCCTGTTTTCCGGCAGCGTAGGTGCTGGCCACCGGCTCAGTCAGCAGATTTCCGTCGATCACAGGCGAAAACCCGGGCGCGCCTTTCTTCTGCGCGGCCTCAATCACAGCTTCGGCGGGCATTGCGCGAAGTTCAGCCAGCGTTTTCATGCCCAGCGAGTTAACCCACTCCTGATCCCGCTTTTCACGCGCTTCCAGCGTGCTGGTCGGCAGCACATCACTGAAGGCTCCGCCGCTCTCGCCGATGGCCTTTTGAAACAGTCCCTGCGCGAGCGGGGAAGCCATGAGAGTGCTGACGGCAAAGGAGCCGGCGCTTTCGCCAAAAATCGTTACATTGGCCGGATCGCCGCCAAACTTCCATATGTTGGACTTCACCCACTTGAGCGCAGCCACCATGTCCAACATGCCGTAGTTTCCGGCCGGGCCATTGGCCTCTTTGGCCAGGTCCGCTGAAGCCAGAAAGCCCAGAACCCCGAGCCGGTAGTTGATGGTGACGAGCACAATGCCCTTTGTAGGCAGAAAGTCGCCGTTATGGCGCGGCTCTGAAGAGGCTCCGCCCGAGTAGCCGCCGCCATGAATCCAGAACATGACAGGCAGCTTGTGGTTGCTCTTTGCCTCTGCGGGCGCGTAGACGTTGAGGAAGAGGCAGTCTTCGCTCGGCCCGGCGTCCTGAAAGACCATGTCGCTGAAGACCCGGCCCTGGATGCAGTGCGCGCCGTATTTTGACGCGTCACGCACGCCCTTCCATTTCGCCGGCGCCTGGGGCGCTTTCCAGCGCAACTCGCCTACTGGCGGCGCTGCGTACGGCAGCCCTAGAAACGCCTTCACCTTGCCGTCGTTGATGGTCTTGCCCTGTACCTTGCCCTGTTCAGTCTTTACCTTCAACCCATCGCCATGGACGGGCGCAGACAACCCCAGCGTCAGACCTGCAATAGCCAGCGCACACATCGCCTTCGCTCCAATTTGCATTGAGAGATTCCCCCGCGCAACACCATAACAGGGCAGGCCGAATGTTGCACGTGGCTCAGTGTACGGCAGGGAGCTATTAGCGCTATGCGAGGTTGATCTCCGGCGCCAGCAGGTCGGCCATGGTCTCGCGCCTGCGGATGAGCCGTGCCTTGGCACCCTGCACCAACACCTCGGCCGGGCGCAGCCGTGTATTGTAGTTCGAGCTTTGCGCCATGCCGTAAGCTCCCGCATCAAGCAGGGCCACCAGGTCGCCGGGCTCCAACGGTGGCAGTTCCCGGTCATGGGCAAAAAAATCGCCTGACTCGCAGATCGGTCCCACCACGTCCACAACTCGGCTCTTGCCGCCACGCGGCTTCACCGGCACAATATCGTGATGCGCCTGGTAGAGCGCCGGGCGGATCAGATCGTTCATCGCCGCGTTTGTAACCACAAAGGTCTTTTTGCCGTTGCGCTTAACCTGAAGCACGCGCGCCACCAGCGCACCCGCCTGCGCCACCAGGAAGCGGCCCGGCTCAAGCAGCAATCGTCCTTCAAATCCGCCAAGCGCCTTCTCTATCGCCGCTGCGTACTCCGCTACCTTGGCCGCCGCGTCAAATGCGCCGCCATGGTAGTCGATTCCGAGTCCGCCGCCAGCATCAATGGACTTCAGGACAATGCCTTCGCGCTTGAGCTGTCCCACCAGCCTGGCAACTCTCTGAACTGCTGCGCCAAACGGCTCAGCGGAGCGAATCTGCGAACCAATGTGAACGCTTACTCCATAAGCTTCAAGCCACTTCTTCCCGGCCACGCTCTTGTAGATAGCCAGTGCCCGGCGAATGTCTACTCCAAATTTGTGCTCGCGCAGCCCGGTGGAAATATACGGGTGCGTATCGGTAAATACGTCAGGGTTCACCCGCAAGGCAAAGCGCGCCCGCTTTTTCAACTTGGCCGCACGCTGAGCGAGTAGTTGGAGCTCCGCCTCGCTTTCCACGTTGAACTCCAGAATGTCCGCATTCAGTGCCTGGTCAATCTCTGCTGCCGTCTTGCCCGCACCAGAGAAGACAACCCGTCCGGCAGCCTCAGGCGCTGCCGTCAGCACCCGTTGCAGCTCGCCGCCAGAGACGATGTCGAAACCCGCTCCCCGGTCCGCCAGAAGCTTGAGAATTGCCAGAGCCGAATTGGCTTTGACCGCGTAGCAGACAAGGTGCTCCCGGCCTGCAAGCGCCTGCTGAAACAGGCCCAGCCGCTCTGCAATCTGATCGGCAGAGTAGACATAGAGCGGCGTGCCATAGCGCCGTGCAAGTGTTTCAAGCGAGGCCTTGCCGCAGTGCAGTGCAGCTTTAGGCTGCGGAGTGTGAAACGGGCGTGACGAGGTGTTCGGGGATGGATTCACAATAGTATCCTGAGAGAATATTCTGTCTTGAGCCTAACAGCATCTCTTCCCAAAGTGAGAGGCTGTGGCCGGGCCATTACAATAATCGGATGAGGGAATTGCCGAAGGTTGATCTCGTCGGCGTGGGGCTCAACGCCACGGACACGCTGATTTCGCTCCCCATTTATCCCGCACGTGGTTCAAAGCTGGAGTACACCGAAGCGAGCGTAATGCCCGGTGGGCAAACAGCTACCACCGTGATCGCTTGCCAGACCTGGGGCCTTAACACCCGCTACGTAGGAAAGCTTGGCGACGACGACGCAGCCCGGCTGCATCGCGATGCGTTCGCTCAGGCTGGCGTTGAGACGCAACTTGCCACAGTGGCAGGTGGCGTCAGTGCGCAGTCGCTTATCCTCGTTGATGGCGGTGGTGAGCGGACCGTTCTTTGCCGGCGCGATGAGCGTATGGCGCTCAAGCCGGAAGAACTTCAGCGCGAATGGATTGTGAATGCGCGCGCCCTGCATGTGGATGGCCATGACACGGCCGCCGCAACTATGGCCGCTCGTTGGGCTCGAGGCGCAGGAATACCCGTTGTCGCTGATCTCGATGAGCTGTATCCCGGCGTTGAAGAGCTTATTGCCAACATCGACTATCTGATCGTCAGCCGGGATTTTCCCTGCCGCCTGATGAAAGAGAGCAGGCTGGAACATGCCTTGCGTCAGATGCAGATCCGCTACGGCTGCAAGCTGACCGCCGCAACTCTGGGACCGGATGGGGTTTTGGCCTGGGATGGCAAGCAGCTTATTCACTGCGCTGCTTATCGCGTTCCCGTTGTAGATACTACCGGTGCCGGCGATATCTTCCATGCCGGATTTATCTTTGGACTGTTGCAAGGCTGGCCGCTGGAGAGGCAGTTGGATTTCTCCTGCGCGGCCGCGGCGATGAATTGCATGGCCTCTGGGGCCAGGGGCGGCATTCAAACCGTCCAGGCGATTGAGGGCCTGATGGCGACATCCGCTCGATACGAAACGGCCTTCGATCTGTCTGAATTGAACCAGGTCAATCCCTAGTCAGGATTGACGTTTTAGCGTCCAACTGGCGCAGCCACTCGGCCAGCAGCGCGGCCACTTTTTTCGGCTGCTCAAACGCGGCAAAGTGCCCGGCATCGGGCAGCAGGTGGAACTCGCATCCCCCCGGCGCGGCATGGAGCGTCTGCATCTCAGTCGCTGTCACACCCGGATCTTCGCCGCCAGCAATCGCCAGCACAGGCACCGTAATCGTCGCCACCGTGGGCACCGAGTCAGGCCGCGTTGCCAGCCCTGCCTGCACGGCAATCAGAGCCTCATCCGTCAGCGTCATCCTCGCTCGCAACTCTGCAACCATCTGCGGATGGCGCTCGCGCGCGGTTGTTCCAGTAAGGGTCTGCGCCATGCCGTCGAACAGTGCAGTTGCGCTCCCGGTTCGCACCAGCTTGATATTGGCAGCCCGTTTTGTCAGATTTGCCTCGGCGTCCGGCTGCGGTTTTGAACACACAAATGCCAGCCCGCGCATCCGTTCCGGGGCCTGCCGCCAAAGCTCCAGCAGCACATAGCCGCCAATCGAGCACCCGGTAAATACAGCCTGTTGTAATTCGAGATGATCCAGCAGAGCAAGAACATCGGTGGCTAGTTGCGCCATGCTCATCACCGGAGCGTCGGGAACCAGCGCAAATCCGCCCTGTGGCAAGTCCTTGCCCAACTCGGAGCAGCCGTGCCCACGCAGGTCGGGAATGATCGCGCGAACACCCGCCAGTTGGTTGGCGAGTGGACGCCAGTAATCGCCGTCAAGCGGCGTCGGATGCAGAAACACCACTGGCAAACCGGCTCCGGTATCGCTGAACGCCAGCCGCGCTCCGTCTGACTCATAGCTACCCTTCATATTACTGGAGGATACGCTCCTGGCAGCTCCAGCGGTTCTTCTGGAATCCCAATCCAACCGGCCAGGTAGGCTACGCCCACAAATCCGCCTGAGAAGCAGAATCCAAGCACGGTTACAATTCGCACTACGGCCACATCCCAAGCATTTGCCCGCGCCAGCGCCAGGCATACACCGGCAATCTGGCGGCCAACACGCGGCCTCATCAGCGGCCTGCCCGGCATGGGTTGGGTCATAGGAATCGCCGCGCCGCAGTTCGAGCAGAATCGCACACTTGTGGGCAAACCAGATCCACAGTGATGACAAAAGATGGCCATAACCGGCTCCTTCTCAAGAAAGCAACAATCTCTCCACAATACGGAAATCAGCAGTCGGCGGTTCCATTTTCAGGCTCCCCCCTGCAATTCCCAGCACTCTCTCAGTTGCCCCGGTATGGGTTGCGCAGCAGCTTCCTTGCTGTATCAGCGCGCGAAGTGCCCGGACCTGCGTCAATGGCCTCCTGGTAGTCTCTTACCGCAAGTGCTCGCTCCCCGTTTAAATCGTGGCTCTGACCGGCCGCCAACAGCGACCGAATCTTGAGTTCAGGTCCCACATTTCTGGTCAAAGCACTCTGTTCATAGGCTTCCGCAGCTTCTGTGTAGTGCCGCTGTCCGCGCAACGCGTCACCGAGTCCAAAATAGGCCAGTTCCATGCGCGCTTCTGCAAAATAGCCCGGCTTTGCGTTGTCAGTCAAAATCTCGCGGTACGCCGTCACCGCGCCCATGCCCTCGCCTGCATCCTTGCGCAGGTTAGCCTCTTCCAAGCAGAAGAGGAAGTCGTGCGGATACAGAGTTTTCATCGCACGCACCTCCTGAATGGCTTCCTTGTAGCGCGCTTCGCGGCGCAGAAAGAGCGCAATCACGGTGCGCGACTCTAATTTCGTAATCACGCCCCGGCTCGCGGAATCGCGCAGCATCGCCAGCCCCGTGGCCTTTGATCCTGTTATGCCGGCGAAGCCGATAAGGAACTTGAACGGCAAAGGCAGCGCCCCCACCACGTACTGATAGACCCCCACCACCAGCTTGGCGTCTACATAATCCGGGTCCAGTTGCAATACGTGTTCTTCATCCTCCCGTGCCTTGTTGGCCTGCCGGAAGCCGGCGCCATAGGCCCGTTCCACCATCGCGATATAAGTGCACTTCAGGCTTCGCACCCAGCCTCGGGCAAACAGCGCGTCAATATCCCTTGGATTCCTGCCCAGTCGCCAATCGGCCTCGTGAACAGCCTCATCGGCCAGCCCCAATATGCGGTCACGCACCTTTGGGTCCTCCTCAGTAGCGTGCCGCCCGGTCAAGAAACCATCGTTCGCGTAGAAGGTTGTATCCAGCATGTCCAGCCGGTACAACTCCTGAAAGATTGCGGCATTCAACAGCAGGGCAGTGGCTTGCGGGTCTCCCGGATGCTGCTGGTGAAACTGCTCGAAACGCTCGACGGCACCCGGATAATCCAGGTTGTAAAAATGCTCGTAAGCCTCGTGCACCTGCGGGTCATTGTTCAGGGGATTGGTATGTGCACTGGAGGCCCACGCCTGCCCGGCAGCGCCCAGGAGCACAACCGCCAACATTCCACCGCGCACTCGCTTCAATCCCGTTTTCAAACTCTGGTCTCCTTCTTGCCCTTGCGGAACTCATCTCTTGGACGATTGGACGTTCATCAG
>Ga0316231_1002065_pt1 | contig 20123 bp, 16 predicted proteins | sample TBH18027metaG_FD_206002 | JGI IMG/M metagenome (GOLD analysis project Ga0316231, IMG submission 206002) | Freshwater microbial communities from Trout Bog Lake, Wisconsin, USA - TBH18027 | ecosystem: Environmental > Aquatic > Freshwater > Lake > Hypolimnion/Profundal zone | place: USA: Wisconsin...
GGAAACTCGGTCCAGAGACGCTTCACGTTCTCTGCCACATTCTGGGCCATTTCGTCGACCGTCAGCGCAAAGGCGCCCTTGCCCCTGGCAATCGTTCCAAAGAAGATCGGTTCATCGAAGGCTACATACTTCAAGTCGCCGCCATGATCGCGAATGAAGCGCGCCTCCTTGAGCATTAAATCGCCCTCCTGGCCTTCCCACCCCCTGCCCCGTCCGGGCCGGGCGGTGAGCGCTCCAAACTCCATCGCAAGAGCGATGTGACGGCGCTTCAGATCCGCGAACTCGGTTCTAAACTCCTCGTCGCTTCTCCAGCGCGGGTAGGGAGTTTTGAACACATCGACATGCGATGCCGCCGTCTGCCATGGCGAATCCGGTTTGAACAGGTCTCCATAATCCGGGCAGCCGCTCCCATACAAAGAACTCGGCAAACCCGGCTGTATTCCCTCAATCGGCCAGATTGGGCAGAACCAGACCTGCGGCTTGCCTTCCGCTTTTGACGGCGACACCATGGTCGCCACGATTATCCCTAAGATTGCCAGCGCACAAGCTGATTTGAGTCTCAACAGTTTCTACTCCTTGAACCCTTGACCTGAATGGAGATTGCAAACTCCCAGTAACTCAGGCTCGCCCAATGGTTGCTCATACAATGGATGATCGAAGCGCTCCGCAATGTAGGCACGGACATCGGAACTGGCGGTTCGAATTTCATCAACCAAGCCACTCCGCCCGTTTACCAATGTTATCACGTCCTCGATGTCGTTGCTCGTAAAATAATCGTTGGCTCCTCTATCGTGAAACGCGTCCAGCTTTGTTGCAACAAAACAAGGAGCGGTAACGATCTTAATCGCCAAGTTATCTTCGATTTCAATACTTTGGGCGGACGTAAACGCTGCCTCATACCAATTGTTCTTGAATGACGGAGAACTCAGTGTACGTTGCGACCTCGACAATGACGTCCACATCGTCTGTCGCCCGAAGCTCACCACTTACCACTTAGCGGGCTATCCAGAAGTAGCCCACCAACGGCTCCGCCCTAAAACACTACGTCATTTAGCATTGGTCCGAACCGTCTTGCGACCGCAGCAAGCATGACGAGGCTATTCTTGGAGATTGTCATACATCTTCCCGCAATCTACGTACAATTTCTTCGGTCGCAAGGCTAACTTCCCGCGCTCGCCCACTACGCATCACGTCTATGAGTGCCAGGATTTCATACAGTGCACTGTCTTTGCGGGCGGCGCATACGACGGCCTTATGAAGAGGCGCTAACGCATATCCGGCTACAGGTCCCTCCGAATCCGGCCAAACCGGAACGGCTTGGTCCGAGACAATATGTTTATTCAACGGCGGCGCGCCATAACTGGTCGGAAGGCCAATGGTAGGCCCGCCAAGATCAGCAGGAAATGCATATTTTGCACCGTGCAGGATGAACTCCTCAAAATTCCGCTTAAGAACGGAGCGCTCTTCGCGGTTGAGTAGCCTTGCGGCTTCGCAACGGCGGAGACTTCGATGTATTTCGGAATCACTCAGACATATGTCGATTGCTACGCTTCGTATTGTCCACGGTGCGCCACCTTGAATGAACAGCTTAGAGAGTACAAGGAGATCGACAGGTTCAAGCTTCATAGAGTCATTATACCGCGCATTCTATATTCCGGAATTTGGAATAGATTCGTGGACGAATACTGACACGATGGCACCGATCAATCCTATCTGCGTGAAATCATGAGATTGGTGCATGCCAATCTAGCGAGAAGCGGCGTAGTTCTGCTGATTGATGCCTTCAACCTCGCAGATAAGCGTATTTTCAATGGGTTGAGAATTCGAAAGGCTAATGGCGAGATCTGCCAGGGCGTCTCGAACGACAGGCCATTCCGCCTTCTTGGCCAAAGCTCGATGCGGAAATGGTCGACGAACAGTGTACGGCATGGCTTCTTGCGGTTTACCAGCGGCAGTTGCGGCATAGTTCAAGAACATGACTGCGTACAATAAGGTTGGCCCGTACGCCAAACCAGTAATAGCCCCATTTGGCAAGTTGTCGCGCAAGATAGCCGATGCCGCAATGCGCTCTCCACTATTCAGCACGATAATATCAGCCCATTCTTCCGCGTGCAATATCAGTGCAGCCTTAAGCTTGTCGTTAAACTCCTCTGCTTCTCTAAGCTTAGCCTCGTACTTATCCTTTGCAAGCGGATCCCGAAGCTTAATGGCGGCGACCACCCAAAATGCAGTAAAGACGATACGCGTAGCCATCAAAGTCCTTCCTCCTTTCACACATTCCACCTACGAGATATCCTGAGATTGTTGAAGATTCGCCAATCAGCGGTCTAAAGACACGGCACACATCAGGCAGATAATCGCGTTGGCGGAAATTGCAGGGGACTCGCGTTCGATCAAGGAAGAATAGATCCCATAACACAAATGGGACCCATAATTCCATAATTACTGAAATCTGGGGCCATTAGCGCACTAAGTACCACATTCAATCCACGCTCGGTTGACGTGCCGATCTTCGTCCCGACGGGCGGGAAGTCGCGGACGAAGGTGCCGAGGCCGGAACGTCGGCAACGGCTTGCATTGTCTGCAAGGTTTGTCGACACTCGCAGCCGTTCCAGGTCAGGAGGCAAGTAGGATCGAAGCTCGTGCGAATTGAAGCAAATGGATCTAATGATGGTTCCCTTCCTTTGAAATCAGCATTACGATGGCTCAAACAGAGCCTAAGTCCCAAATGAAGAAATACTAGCGGTTATGGCGGCGTAGTTGAGGTTGGCCGAAGCGCTCACGCGAGACCAAGCGCCGTTAGAAAGCTGATACAGCCTAAGCGAAGTGAAGGAGGCGTTGCTCCCGTAGTAGATTCCAAACGTGGCAGGATTCGATGAGCTAATCGTGATGCTGGAGGAGGATGGTGACAGCGACACTGCCGAACCGGACACGTAGGTATACCCTGAGGGAGCGCTCGGAAGTGTATCGGTATCCTCGGTCAGAGTAATTGTCGCATCCACGCTTATGCTATTAGCCGGAAAATACACGAAAGCGACGCTTCCCAACGTCACAGTGCCACCCGAACTCGCGGTAACATTGGATGTTGTCGACGTGCTCGACGACGAGGTGGAACTGGTCGACGAGCACCCAATCGCCGCCAAGATTAGCACGCCAACCGCGAGAGCCAGGCCGACCATTAATTTGTGAACGAGCAAATCGATCTTCATCAGGTCTTCCGCAGCAGATTATTAAGTGTGCACACACTTATTTAATTTGACGCACAAATAGCTTGCCGCCTTCAAGTGCCTTGATGCGTGTCGTCACGGCGACCCCACAAATCTGCCGACCGCCTTGTCGAGCGCGCCTTTGGCGTTGTTGTAGTCGTAAAGGACGTTGACGTAGTCCTTGTTGGCGGTGCTCAACGTCTTTTGCGCATCGCTCACTTCAAGGATCGGCGACGTATACGAGGACGATGTGACGCCAACGCTGTAGCGAAGTTGGGCCAAACGGTAGCCTTCGTCCGCTGTCGCAAGCTCCGTCCTCGCGGCTTGTATTGCGGTGAGGCACTCGTGTAGCGTCATGTACGCCTTGCGGACCTCTAATATTACGGCGTCGCGTTCTTGTCTTCTGGCCGTTTCGGCGCTCGAAACACTGGCCTTGGCCTGCTCGACTTTGCCGGCCGTGTAACCCGAATCGAAAATCGGAACCGAAACGGACAGTGTCGCCTCGCCAATATTGGTCTGGCTCGATGTGAGAGACGTTGGCGTGTAACTCTGCTTGTAGCCAACGCTGAAGCTGGGGAGTCCAAAGGCACGCGCAATGCGAATCCCCTTGCGCGCCGCCTCGATATTGGCCTCCTCCATCAGGATTTCGGGCCGGGACTTAATCGCTTCCTGCACCAGAGCGTCATAATCTTTGCCCAGTCTAATAGGCGCCGCGACGACGAAACTCTGCGAGCGGCGGGCCAATGCGGCACCGCTATCGCCGATCATAGCGCCGGGCTTGATGTCGCCAAGCGCGTCCTCAGGCCGCGGTATGTATGTGCTGGGCGAAGTCGCTACGGCGGCCGGAACTGCCGTGTCCGCCGGAATATCAACAGCACCTTGCGTGGTCACGGCGTAGGACGTGCCGACGTCGAGGCCGATGTCGTTATTGAGCGTGGCGAACGCGATGTCGAGCGTGTTTTGTGCGCTCACAAGAGCCTTCTGGTCGCTTCCGACGGTGGACTGTGCGCTGACGACATCGTAACGCGTTGTTGTGCCGGCCGACAAGCGTAGCTGGGCGTCTTTCAGATTCGCCTCCGCGTTCGCAAGATCCAATTGCGCGACATCGACCAGAGCCTGGTCGCGAAGGACCTCGTAGAAGGCGCTTCGGACATTCTGCACTACCGTGTTCCGCGTGCTTGCGGCGTTCAATTCATCGGCAAGCTCCTGGAAGTTCGCCTGATCGTACGCCGCTTTCAGCTTGCCAAAAAAGTCGATGGTATAGCTGGCTGACGCGGAGTAGGTTTGGTTGTCTTGCGGCTGGGATGTGATCGTCCGCCCGCCCGCTCCGATCGACTGCGCCTCGGAATATCGTGAGTATTCGCCCGTTACGCTCACACTGAGGCCCTGGTTCGATCGAACTGCCTTCGTATTGCCCCGCGCCTGCGCCAGGGTCTCTCTTGCCGAGACGATATCCGAATTGAACGCGAGGGCCAGGCCCACAACATCTTTTATGTTCAACGGACGATTCCTAAGGTCCGGCGGAAGAGCCTCCGCCCCGGGCGAAACCACGCTCGCCTTGGCGGGATTCTCGGTTGCGACCGCCAGTTTCGGCTGCGCTGCCTGATCGGCGAACCCGGCCGATGAAATCGGCAACAAAACTGCTGCCGCAAAATAGACAAGGATGGTCGTTTTGATTTTCATGATTCGGCCCGCGCCCTTTCCGTCTCCCGCACTTTGCTTCCAAGGGCGCGCCTCTTGAACGCGCTGACTTTCTGAGTGATATCGTCGGCGATCGTATAGAAGACGGGGATGGCGACGAGCGAGAGCACCAGCGACAGGGTTTGGCCGCCTACAATCAGGTTGCCGATCGATTTGTTCGTGCCCGAACCGGCTCCCGTTGAAAAGACCAGCGGCAGCATTCCGGCAACGAACGAAGCGGTCGTCATCAGAATCGGCCGCAATCGGTCGCGACTTGCGCGCAACACGGCGGCTTCCCGCTCCATCCCTTGCTCGCGCAACTGGTTGCTGTGGTCCACCTGGAGGATAGAGTTTTTCTTGACAACGCCGAAGAGGACCAGGATGCCCAGCATAGAGAAGAGGTTAAGCGAGCCGCCGGTCAAATACGTCGTCAGAAGCGCAAACGGGATCGTAAGCGGAAGCACCATCAGAATCGTAATCGGGTGGATCCACGACTCGAACTGCGCAGCCAATATGAGATAGATGAACACGACCGCAAGGATAAGGACGACGGCAAATCCCGTGAACACCTCGCCCTGGTTCTTGCTCATACCGGAATAGCTGCCTTTGTACTGATTGGGCAGATTGAGAGAAGCAAACTGCTTGGAGACCTCTTGCATGACGGCCATATTGCTGGCTCCTTGCTTGATGTCCACGGAGATAGTCACGGCATGGTTCCGGTTAGACCGGCTGACTGTCGTCGGCTCGGAAGTCGCGACAAACGAGCCGACCTGTTCCAGTGGAACGGAGGACAGGCCACTCTTGCTGCTCGGTACGGAATACAGCTTGATGGCGGAATCCCTGGTGCGATACCGCGGCATGCCGCGCAAGTTGACATCGTAGCGATATCCGTTCTGCGAGAATGTCGTGACCTTTTTTCCGGCCACTGCAATCTGGGCGGTCTGCGCGATGTCCTGCGCCGATACGCCAAGGTCCCCCGCGCGGTCGCGGTCGACATTTAGCAGACTTTCCGGTCCGACATCGGCTCCTCCCGCGTCGGCATCCGCAACGCCGGCTGTGTTCCTGAGCGACACCACGAGCTTTCTGGCCGCCGCGGTCAACACCTTCTGATCGGGGCCACCGATAATGTACTGGATATCTGCCGACGCTCCGCCTCCCGTGATCCCCGCCCCTTTAACGCTGGCGATAATGTCCTTCGAATAATGTGTAAGGATCTTCTGGTGAACCATCTGTATTGCCTGGTCCTGCGTCATGCTGGTTTTGCGCTCCTCGATGGGACGCAGATAGACGGAAATGGTCCCCTTATGGGCCGTCCTCTGCGAATCCGATCCGACCGTCGCGACTGTGTTCTCGACATCGGGAAGCTTGCGGACCTCGGCGGCGATCTCCGCGAGGGTGTTGCTCGTCTTTTCGAGAGATGTGCCGGCCGGGAGGCGGACATCGATTCCGAGCTGGCTCTGGTCGTCGCTGGGGGCGAACGCTTTGTCCATAATTGCTAGGAGGGGCACTGTGCTCAGGAAGACGAGTACGGAGGCCGTGACGACGATCGCGCGATGCCGAAGGCACCAAGCCAGCAGGTTGAGATAGCCGTTTTCCAGATAATGATAGAAGCCTCGTCGCTCGCTTGTCTCGGCTTCTTCGGTCGAGTCCGCATTTGGAGTGGTGTTACCGCCGGTCAGCCATCTTGATGCGAGCATCGGGGTAAGGGTGAATGCCACGAGCAGCGAGACCAAGATCGCGGCGGCCATCGTCAGGCCAAACGACTTGAGGACGCGGCCGATAAGGCCGCTCATAAAGCCGACCGGCAGAAATATCGCCACCAGCGAGAGTGTCGTCGCCAGGACCGCGAGGCCTATTTCTCTCGTCGCCTCAATGGCGGCCTCTTTGGGGGTATAGCCCTTCTCCCGGATGAACCGAAAAATGTTTTCGAGCACCAGGATCGCATCGTCGATCACGATGCCGACACTCAACGTCACGGCGAGCAGGGTCACGGAGTTCAGCGTGAAGCCCTCGACCCACATCAGGGTAAACGTGGCGACAATGGATGCCGGAATCGCGAGCGCCGAGATCAACGTCGATCGCCAATCTCTTAAGAACAATAGTACAACAAGTCCGGCAAAGAGGGCTCCCAGCACCAAATGTTCTTTGGCTGTTTTGACGGCGGCCCGAGTAAATAGCGAACCGTCGTAAGTGGCTTGCAACCGATAGCTCGGCGGCAAGTTCCCCCGGATATCGGCGAGCCGCTCTTTGATCGCATCGACAAGCCTTACGGTATTCGATCCGCTTTGCTTAACGACCTGGACGAGTACGGCGGGTTGGCCGTTGTAGCGGGCAAAGGACGTGGCCTCGACGGCGCCATCTTCGATCTCGGCGACATCGCTCAATCGGACAAGCTGCCCACTGTTTTGAGAAACGACGAGAGTCCGCAAGGCTGCTATACTGGAGTACTGGCCCTGCGCACGGACGGTAATCCGCTTTCCGTTACTCGTGAGGGCGCCGCCGGGCAGTTCGATGTCTTGATTGCTCAACGCGGTTGAGACCCCGCTCGCCGTTAAGCCGTAGGCCCGCAGCTTGTAGGGATCGAGCAGAACATTGATTTGCCGAAGCGTGCCGCCGACGATCGACGCTTGCCCCACCCCCGAAAGCGATTCCAATTGAGGCCGCAGCGTCTTATCAGCGTATTCGGACAGGTCGCGAATCGACGCCGTGGAAGAGGTCAGCGCTACCGTGTAGATGGCCGATGCACCCGGGTCCATTTTTTGGATTGTTGGCGTCTTAGCGTCTGTGGGCAGATTCGCCACGGCCGCGTTCACGGCCGATTGCACGTCGGAGAACGCCGTATCGATGTTCTTATCGAGCTGGAACGTGATTGAGATCGTCGACACGCCTTCGGACGAATCCGAGGTGAGCGTGTCGATACCGGAGACGGTGTTAACCTGCTTTTCGATCTGGTCGGTGACGGCCGTATCCATCTCTTCCGGCGACGCGCCCGTCATATTTGTCGTTACCGAAATAACGGGAAAGTCGACGTTGGGAAACTGCTCCAGCCCAAGTTGAAAGTAGGAGTAGCCTCCCGCAACACAGAGAATAAGGACGATCACGGCAGCGAAGATGTTCCGCTTAACTGAAATTTCGGCGAGCCATTGCATTGCTTGGTTTCTCCTCGGCTACTTCGCTGCGTCCGCACTCGCCGGAGTTGCGGCGACTCGTTGACCGTCAGCCATTCCGGTCAGGCCGTCGACGATCACAGATGCGTTCGCAGGGACGCCCGTGACCTCGATCAGTCCGCCGTCGGAGGATACGATCCCCTTGGCAACCCGCCGCTTATGGGCGACACCGTTCTCGACCGTATAAACGTAGGAACCATCGCCCGCTTCGTCGACCACGGCGTTAACCGGCGCCACGACAATGTGACGGTGAACCGCTGTTACAATAAGGGCGCTTGCGTACATGCCGGGCTTAAGCTGGCCGGCGCCATTCGATAATGACACGCGGATGGAAATCGAGCGGCTGGCTGACGAGCTCACCGGATAGATTCGCGTGACGGTTCCTCGAAAGATGCGATTCGGGTAGGCGTCGACGCTCACGTCAACGTGCTGATCGATATGGACCGCTGAGAACTGCGTGTTCGACACGGAGGGTTCGAAGTAGACGCTGTCGAGCGAGACGACGTGCAGCAGGGTCGAGCCCGAAGAGACGATCTGGCCAGGGTCCGCGGAGCGGGAGTAGACGACGCCCGACAGGGGGCTGATCACATCCGCATCCCTAACCGCCTGACGTGCGACCGCAAGTGTCGCCAACGCCTGTTGAACAGTTGCCTGGGCGGATTTGACCTGCGCGAGCTTGACGTCGTTGTCGGAAACCTCTGCCAGCGAGGTCTCGAGAGCCGCCTTCTTGACGGCGTCCGTTGCGCGCGCCGCCACATCCTGGCGCAAGGTTTGTTCGGCCTGGAGGACCTTTTCTTGGGCCTGACGAATGTCCTGGGTCCGGTTGCCGTGGACCTGCATGGTAACCGACGCCATGGCGGAATCGAGATCGGCTTGGGCCGTTTTCAATGCGTTGCTGTATTGGTCCATGTACTGGTCGGAGATGGCGCCCGCATTATGCAGCTTCTCATATCGCTTGTAGTCCGACATGGCCTTATCGCGGTTCGCCTGAGCCGACGCCAACGAGCTCTGGGTCTTCAAGCGCTCTTCGGGCCGGTCGCCCTCCTGGACTTCCGAGAGATTGGCCTGGGCGCTCGCAAGCGCCGACTGGGCGGATACGACCTCCGCGCTCGACTGAGCCACTTGCTGGTTGTAGGCCGCGCGGGCTGAATCGATATCGGCTCGCGTGCTTGCGAGCTGTTTCCGGTAGGCCGCCTGGGCGTTTTGCAGGCTCGCCTGCGCCGAGGCCACCGCGGCTTCATCCTCGCGTACCGCCGAAAGCAGATCCGTCGGGTCGACACGCGCCACAACCTGTCCGGCGTTCACGACATCGCCGTTGTGAAAACCGACTTCGATCAATCGTCCCCCTTGCTTGGCGGAAAGGGGGACGTCACACAGGGCGGCGAGCGCGCCTGTAACCGCGACGGTCGCCGAGACGTCCCCGTAGCGCGTCATTTGCGCTCCGACGGTCGCCGCGAAAGTGGTCTGCGTGGCCTGTGGGCGTTGACCGCATCCGGCCAGCGCAAGGACACTCGCAGCGGTAACCGCCAGCAGCCGGGCAAAATGGATCAGGGTCAAGGATTGTTTCATGTTCGGCGCCTTTTCGAAAGGACAGTGTAAGTCCGCTTTGATTTCGATCCGAAATATGTATTTTAAGTGACTGCACACTTATTTATTCACACAAAAAAATTATTACAGTCGGCCGTGTAACCGCCTACACGGTGTCCGGTGCAATGCCGCGCCAGATTACCTCAATTGTATTCTCGGCAATAGTTTGCAGGTCAAGATATGCGAATGCCTGCTTGCTAACGGCAGCGCGAAACAACGGACTTACAAAGGCGCCGAAAATCAGCATCTGCAGAATGGAGATGTCTGTCTGGCGCAACCGCCCAAGTTGCATTTCACGCGCAAGATAGCCGCCGATCACATTCAGATCCTGCATGATTGGAGAGTTTGGATCTATGTCGGGTGGCGTTCCCGGCGGAGGCGGTGGCGGCGGCCCCGCCATTTTGACCCCTGACGCAGCCATCATACGCGGCATAGTCTGCTGAAAATAGGTAAGCAGCAGCACGCCGATCTTGACGAGATTCCCCTTGACGTCCCCTGTTCCCGCGAGTTGTTCGACTTCCTGGTGCCAGGGCGGCGGGTAAGGAATGCTCATCGCCGCCAGAAAGAGATGCTCCTTCGTGGCGAACCTCTTGAAGATAGTTCCTTCCGACACGCCCGCGAGTTTTGCGACCTTGGAGGACTGGGCTCGGAATCCCTCCTCGATGAAGACTTCGCGCGCGGCATTGAGGATCTGATCGTCTGTGATAGTTGCTGTTCTGGCCATCGTTCTTTGCACCTAAATTTAATGAGTACTCACTTATTATAACATGGAAAGAATCTTTTCCGCTGTCGCGGCGGAAATAATCACGGGAGGGTGGCGGGGGGGCCGCGATGAGAGCTGCGGCTGTTACCAGCAAAAAGGGAAAATGGGGCGGATGATGGGACTTGAACCCACGACCTCCAGGGCCACAACCTGGCGCTCTAACCAACTGAGCTACAACCGCCGTACGGAGAGAATGATTATAGCACGGGCGCGAGCTTAGAGTCAATCCACAGACCAGCTCGGCGACTCCCGAGAGGTCTTTCAAGGAGGTATATCGCCACCTCGTATATAATTTCACATCTGCGGAGGATTTGAACTCATGAGTGGCCAGGATGACTTTGGCGATGTAGCAATCTTTGGGGTCGGCTTGATAGGTGGATCGCTGGGCCTCGCGCTTAAGCGCAAAGGGCTGGCCAGACGGATTATCGGTATCGGCAGAAATGTCGACCGGCTAAAGCAGGCGGTTCGCCTTGGCGCTATCGACGATTACACGACCAATGTCGCCGAAGGCTGCCAGGGCGCCAGCCTCATTGTGCTCTGCACGCCTGTTGCCAGGATTATTACCGACCTGCCGGCCGTGCTCGAAGCGGCTGGACCGGACGCCGTAATCACGGATGTCGGATCGGTGAAATCGGCTATCGTGGAGGCGGCGGGCAGCGACTCGCGCTTTATAGGTAGCCATCCCATGGCCGGCGCCGAATCGTCGGGCGTGGAGTCGGCGCGAGAAAACCTGTTCGATGAGGCGACATGGGTGATTACTCCTATCGCAACGACAAGCTCGAAGGCCATGTCCACAGCAAGAAACCTGGGGCTTGCGGTCGGTTCGTCGGTCTACACATCAACTCCCGAAGCTCACGATGCGGCAGTCGCCGTCGTCAGTCACCTGCCGCATGTGGTGGCGACCTCATTGATGCTGCTGGCCAGCCAGGATAAGGAACGGATGCCGAACCTGCCGGCGATGTCGGCGGGAAGCTTTGCCGACGCCACCCGAGTCGCAGCATCATCTCCCGAGCTTTGGCGCGACGTTTGCCTGACCAACCGCACTTCGATTCTGGCGGCTCTGGACGGATTCGTCGCCCAAATCGATGAAGCGCGAAGGGCGATTGCCAAGGGAGACGGCGACGCTCTGCGCACGATGTTCGATTCCGGAGCACGCGCCAAGGGTCGCTGGCGACGATAGATTTGGGGATAGCCACACAGACGGTCGCTTTAATCCCTACGGTATGATATAATTGCCTTTATATTATGGTCAGGCAGGATGATCGATGCCGATCGACAGACTCGAAAGGACTTTCCTCATGGACTTCGCAACCACGCGGGCTAGAATGACGGCGGCTTGCTGCGGATTGATTGCGCTTGCTTACTGCAGCCTCGGTGCTGCCAACGCCGACCCGTCCGCGCCATCGAGTTATTCCCGCCTATCGGGTCAAGTCTTAAAGCTCTCCTCCCAGGTCAAAGACCTCGGTGAGGCTTCGCCGACAGAGACAGTCGACCTGGCTGTCAGCCTGTCATTGCGCAATAAGCCGGCACTCGACGAATTCATTCAACGGATCTACAACCCTGCAGATCCGCTATATGGTCAGTACTTGACAGTCGCGGCGTTTATCGAAGGCTACGCGCCCACTCAAGCAGATTACGATCTGGTCAAGAGCTATCTTACAACCCAGGGTCTTACCGTTAAGCACGATGCCGTTAATCGTCTGATTATCGACGCCTCCGGGCCATCGGCCGCAGTCGAAAAGGCATTTGGCGTCACGCTCGAAAAATATCAGGCTGCCGATGGGCGGATATTTCACGCGATTACCTCCGACCCCGTCATTCCCGCTCAGATAGCGTCCAATATCTGCGCAGTCGCCGGATTGAATACCAACGCGCTGATAAAGCCCCTCTATCACGAATCGAATATCGTTCGAGACGCAGCCCTTCCCAATCCTGCCGGTAGCGGGCCACTCGGCGGTTACGGCCCTACCGATATCAAGAATGCATACAATCTGACAAGCCTGCCCAATACCGCATTGAATGCGCCGACCGCCGGCGCCGGGCAAGTTTTGGCTGTTGCTGAGTTCGGTACGGGATATTCAGCCGCTAACATAACGACATATACTTCCACGAGCCCCGTCGGCACCACACCGGGAGGCTTTGCTACTTATTTTAACGCCTACGAAGCATCCGGCGCGGTTAATTATGTCCCACCGGTAAGCGCGGTTTCGGTGGACAGCTTTAGCACTACAATCATGGGGCCCGGAGAGGATGAGGCGGAACTCGACATCGAACTTGCTCTGGCGATGGCGCCACAATTGAGCCAGTTGCTGGTTTTTGAAGCGCCAAATAGCGCCCAGGGCTTCATCGACATGTTCAATGCAGTGGCGACCGATACTACCGATACCGGGACGAACGGAGTTGCAAATATCTTTAGCATGTCATGGGGAGTTGCCGAAAACGAGCAGACGACCAAGGACTTGTTGGCGGAAAATCAGGTATTCGAAGAAATGGCCTCGCAAGGCCAGTCCGCTTTTATCGCCACCGGCGATAACGGCGCATTCACGGACTTTACGGTCGATTATCCCAAGGGCACCCCGGTCGCGGACGATCCGGCGACTCAACCCCTGGTTACCGCGGTAGGCGGCACGTCGCTGGTGATGGCCGGAGTAGCGCCGTCGCTGACTTATGGCAGCGAGTCCCCATGGAACGATGGCGTGTCCGGCGGCAAACTCAATGGCGGCGCTTCAGGTGGCGGGATCAGCGCCTACTGGACCATCCCCACCTATCAGGCCGAGTATATCCCGGCATCGAGCGAAGGAAGCTCAAGCGTCGCCAAAGCGTCAAACACCATGCGGAACACCCCCGATGTAGCGCTCTCGGCAGATTATACATGGGGCAGCGCAACAGTCGACCCTGCCCAGAATCCAGGATATGCTGTTTATGTTGCCGGCAAGTGGGCCACAGTGGGCGGTACGAGCGGCGCGACACCGCTTTGGGCGGGCTTTGCGGCGCTTGTTAACCAGACTCGTCTGGCTAACAACGCGAGCGGCCCCACCCTGGGATTTGCCAATCCAGCCCTCTACGAACTCGCATCAAGCGTCAGATACGCCAGCGACTTCAACGACATCTATAATCCCAATCCAAGCACCACCAATCCTAATATTACGAACCTCTACTACTCTGAGGCCCAGGGTTATGACTTAACCACCGGTTGGGGAAGCATGAACGGCGGCAACCTGCTCAGCGATCTCACGCCGGCCACGCAGTCGTTCTCATCAGGATTGAATTTCTTCAGTGTTCCGTACACCTACAATGGAATTCCGCTTGGTACGCTGCTAGGGTATTCCTCGCCATACGTCCTCGTGTACGATCCGAACGTATCGAACTGGTATCAACCGGCTGTTCTGCAAGCCGGAGTTAGTTATTGGGCACGGTTCCCGCAATCGGTCGCGATCACTGCTCTTGGTATACCAGGAACGGCCACAACCTCGCTGACCGGTATGTCGGCGACTCCCTACTTCACCATCACGATCAAGCAAGGCTGGAACCAGATTGGCGACCCGTTCACCAGCCCAGTCACATTAACCAACTGCTATGTCGTGGTCGATGGCGCCGACTATACATGGCAAACGGCGACGACCACAAACACCAGCGGCGTTATTTACGTCGACCCAACGCTGTTCTTCTACTCACAGACCAGCCCTTACCAGTACCTAACGACAACATCGTCGCTTGAGCCAAACACCGGCTACTGGATCTATGCCTACCAGACGTCGACACTCTACATTCCCAACCCCGGCAGTTAAAAAAGCAGCGCCGCCAGGATCGATTCCCGGCGGCGCTCTGCTTTGCGATATCCCTCAATGCGCAGTTAGGCGTATCCTTTGGCCTTGAGGTTGTTGAACGATATTGCGATTGATTCGAGTGGCGGCCTCTTGCAAACGTCCTGCTCCACTATAAGGGCCTTCGCGCCCGCATTTGGAGCGGCGGCGACGATTGCATCCAGCGGCAAGATACCCGTGCCCACCTCGGCAAACGATCGATCCTGGGCGTTCATGTCCTTGATATGGATAAGCTCGAATCGTCCCGGATATTTGTTCAGAAACGCCACCGGATCTTGACCGGCAAAGAGCGCCCAGTACGTGTCCAGTTCGAAGTGGACCAGACTTGGATCCGTTTCGTTGATGAGAATCTCCTCACCCTTAACGCCATCAAAAACCTGATCGAATTCAAATCCATGATTATGGTATCCGATCTTTATCCCATAGGGCTTGGCAATCTGGGCAACCTGATTGAGGGTCGCGGCAACCGCCTTGTAACCCGCGGCATCCCGGCGCCGATCTTCCGCCAAGTACGGAACCACAACGCGAGTGCAGCCGATAATTTTGTAGGCATCGAGCGTCTTTTGAATCTGCTCGCCTTCCAATTGGTCAAGGCCCACGTGCGCGGCAACCGCGGTCAGGCCGAGATCCTTTAGGATGGGCTTGAGTTGCTCGGGAGTCAGTCCGTTAAAGCCGGCTAACTCGACATACTTGTAACCTATCTGGGCTACCTTGCTTAGCGTGCCGGGAAAATCGGCGGATGAGGCGTCGCGCACAGTGTAAAGCTGCACGGCGACAGGAATGTTTGACATCGTAAATCTAATCTCCTTAAAAGTTATTCAGGTCCCATCATCTGGTCGTAAAACGCGACGTAGTCGTCAGGATTTTCGCCTGCCCGCGCCTTGATCGCATAGCGAGGGTGCTGGTTGAGCTGGCCCGTAATCATGTAGGGAATTCGATATCCCCACTCGATATCGCCCTTCTTTTCCAGCGGCACGAAATTATCGCGGATACATTCGAGCACAGGCCGAATCTGGAATTTTGGATTCTTGAGAAAACCAAGCAGCAATTCCAGCGGACAGTTGCCTGCCCCTCGTCCCATTCCATTGATGGTCGCGTCAAGGTGGTTCGCACCCGTGATCAGTGCCTCCAGAGTATTCGCATACGCGAGCATCTGGTTGTTGTGGGCGTGAATACCGACTTCGATACCTGTTCCCTCTACGGCTTTGAGATATTTTCTGGTTATCGCATGGACCTGTTCCGAATAATAAGCCCCATAGCTGTCCACGATAAATATCCCGTAAACAGGGGCCTTGGCAAATACTTCCAGAGCCTCATCTAGTTCTTTCTCCTGGACAGTCGTTACCGCCATGAGATTGAGACCGACGCGATAGCCCTTGTCGTGGGCATCCTTGACCATATCGAGCGCAGTTGGGATTTGATGAATATACGTCGCCACTCGAATTATATCGATCACGCTCTCGGACTTTGGCAGAAAATCGGCATGATAATCCGTGCGCTCCGCATCCGCCATCACCGAGATGTTCAGATCAGTTGGATTGTCGTCGAGTATCCGCCTGAGGGCATCTTCGTCGCAAAACTTCCAGTCGCCGAATTTACCGGGCGCGACAATCTTTCGATCTGTCTTGTATCCGATTTCCATCGTGTCGACGCCGGCTTCAAGACACGTCTTATAAACGGACTTCACAAAACCATCATCGAACTGATGATCATTGATAAGGCCGCCATCTCTGATGGTGCAATCGAGTATCTTAATCTCCGGCCGGTATGTCAGCCACGTCCCTTTCGGGGTAACGTCTGTGCATTGATCTTGGGGCATGAATATCTCCTCGTAGAAAAGCGCATGACTGCGATCCTGGCAGTCATGCGGATTTGTGGTGCTGACTGGCTACTCTTTGTGCAATGACTGTTCGAGCACATACTCGGCCATGTAGATGGGAGCATGTACCCGTAAGGCCAGAGCGATCGCATCGCTGGGACGCGCGTCGATCTCCAGATACTCACCGTCGGCGGTGTTCAATGTAATCTTGGCGTAAAACGTGTCTCGCCAAAGATCGTCAATAATAATGCGATCGACAGTCGCGTTAAGCTTTTCCAACAGGATCTTGACAAGATCATGCGTCAGCGGACGGTCTGCAGGCTGTTCCTCGATTGCGAATGAGATTGCCCATGCCTCGAAGTGGCCCACCCAAATTGGAACCCGGCGCCCTCGGTTGTCGCGTAGAAGGACAAAGTGTTGGGGAGTCATACCAGGCTCTTGCTGCAGGTAGACCCCTATGACCTTTACTTCCTTTTCGTTGAGCGCCCGCGGGCCGCGGTTCTCGATTTCAGAGGTGAAATCCGGTCCGCTTTTCTCATCCTCGATAGGCATCTCCCGGCTTGAAGGCTCCGCCTGGCTGTCATTAACACCAAAATTAGCCAGGTTACCGTCAAGATCGTGAGGTCGCCAATCTTCACCAAACAGATCCTTGAAGTCGCTACTCACCTTGTGCCTCTTGCCGCTCTGCCGCAGCCAATTCGTCACACTCCTGATTCGCCATGAGACTCCAAACTCAACGCGCTTTAAACCAGAATACATCTCCACTAGTAATATACCACAACAAAGCGCCGGAGACACCTGCACTTTTGCATGGATATGTCTACCGGCGCTCTGCGAATGGTTACTAAGCTGTCTTGCCGGCCATCATCAGGAATTCCTTGTTGGTCTTGGTCTTGCCGAGGCGCTCGATCAGAAAATCGGTCGCTTCCGCCGACTGAAGTCCTGCAAGAGCACGGTGAAGCAGCCAAACCGCCTTGAGACTGTCCTGGTCGTATAACAACTCGTCCTTGCGGGTTCCCGACGACTTGATGTCGATAGCGGGATAGATGCGCCGCTCGGCCAGACCACGGTCCAGCTTGAGTTCCATGTTGCCTGTTCCCTTGAACTCTTCAAAGATGATATCGTCCATTCGACTACCTGTTTCAACCAGCGCCGACGCCACGATGGTCAGGCTTCCACCGTTCTCAATATTTCTAGCGGCTCCGAAGAAGCGCTTGGGACGATAGATAGCCGCCGGGTCGAGACCGCCTTGCAGCGTACGGCCACTCGGAGTGACGGTTAAGTTCGATGCACGCGAGAGGCGCGTCAGGCTGTCGAGCAGTATGACGACGTCCTTGCCGGTTTCCACCAGGCGCTTTGCCTTTTCGAGAACGATGTCGGCTACGCGCATATGATTCTCAGGCTGCTCGTCAAACGTCGACGACACCACTTCGCCAACGGGCTTGCCTAATGCCGCGCGACCCTCGTAAGCCTTGTCGACAAACCGGCGAATATCGGTAACCTCTTCGGGACGCTCGTCGATCAGGACGCCGATCAGATACACGTCCGGATGATTGACAGCGATGGAAAGAGCGATCGTCTTGAGAATCGTCGTTTTGCCCGCTTTGGGAGGAGCGACTATGACAGCGCGCTGTCCCTTTCCGATCGGCGCGATCAAGTCGATAAATCGAGCAGTCAGACCTGCCGGGTCCGGATTCTCCCTCGGGTTGGCAATTGTCGCAGGGATCTCTTTCGGATCGACCTCCAACATCAGCCGTTCATCCGGATAGATCGGCACAAGCTCGTCGAAATTAGCCCGATTGCGCGCCACTTCGGGATCGACCCCGTTGACTCGATCGACACGAAGCAAGCCGTAATACTTTTCCGAATCTTTAGGGGGCCGCACCTGTCCGTAGACGGTGTCGCCTGTGCGCAGGTTGAATCTCTTAATTTGGGCCTGGGCGACGTATATATCCTGGCCGTTCTGGTCAAAATTGCCATGCCTCAGGAAACCCCAGCCTTCGGGAAGGATCTCAAGAACTCCCTGGGCGTATTGGACGTTGGCCTGCGCCTGATTTTGACCATTTTGCGGTGCGGAGCCGTCGGCCTCTACCGAGGTCGGTGCTTCACGTTCGCCGCGATCGCCCCTATCGCCACGATCACCACGATCGCCACGTCCGCCACGATCCGGCCGGTCCCCACGGTTGCGGCCTCGGTTTTCGCGCTGAGGCGGCAATGGTAGTGGGGGCAGAGGTGTGGGAGGCGTAGGAGGAGCGGGAGCTGCGACGGGCGTAACTTCCACAATTGTCGAATTTTCGTTTTCTGGTTCCATCGGAATGTCAATCACCTATTGATAAATAACTTGCAGAATCGGACCATCTCAAGTACAGGGGAACGGAATAAGTGCTTTAGATTTAATGCAACGATGCCCGCGTACAGATGCTGTCGCTGACGTAAAGTACTTTGCGGATACCGGCGGTGCGTCCGATTCCTCTCGGGCACAACTAATCGCCGCCGTAAATTTCCGGCTTCAAGAGACCGATATACGGTAAGCCGCGATATTTGCCCTGATAGTCCAGGCCATATCCAACCACAAACTTATCCTCGACGGTAAACCCTCGGTAATCCACCCGCACATCCACCCGGCGCCGGGCCGGTTTATCGAGCAGAGAGCAAACTTTAACGCTTGCAGCGCGCCGTGATCGAAGGTTTTCGAGAAGATAAGACAAACGCAACGTCAGCCCGGTATCAACAATATCCTCGATCACGAGAACATGCTTGCTTTCGACGCTTTCGTCCAGATCCTTCAAAATGCGCACAACGCCCGAGGACTTCGTATCCGCGCCGTAGGAAGACACCGCAACAAAATCGAATGAAAGCGGAATACTAATGTGCCTGATAAGATCGGATAAAAAAACCACACAGCCCTTTAGAATGCCCACCAGAATCAGCTCTTTGCCGGCGTAATCGCGGGAAATTTCTTCGCCCAATTCCCTGACCCGGCGCTCTATCTGCGCCTCACTCAGAACGATTCGTTCAATGTCCTCTTCAAGTTTCGAAGCTACAAGCATGTCAGATAATTGCTTTCCGCCGTGAGTTATGCATCAACAATTTGCGGAACGATAAAGTTTCCGTCACGCTTCTCAGGGGCGTTTCTGGTCGCTGAGTCCCGAGACAACGACTGCCCAACGACATCGTCGCGAAACACGTTTCGCAACTTTAAAGAACCCGATGTCGGTTCGACTCCCTGGGTGTCCAGTTCCTGGAGTCTGGCAAACTGCCCCAAAATATCGTTCAAGTGGGACTCAAGTCGCACTTGCTCTTGCGTTGTTAGCTCTAATCGGGCCAATGCCGCGACCTGCGCCACATCTTGAGCAGTCAATTTATTCGCCATGGACATTCCCGCAGTGGGTGATAACCAAATCGATGAAAGTACGCCAAAAGCTGCTTTACGGCTCGGTCGAGCTACGCTGTTTCACCTTTTTGGTCGAAGGATGTGGAGGATCGATCCCTTTGAGATCGCCAAGATTTTCAAGCTGAAAATGGAAATCGATCACTTCGTTTATGTCGATCGGCCCCAACGTGTCGAACCGCTCTTTGTCGTCAATCGCTATTTCTTCGGAGGAGCAGCGCAAAATACCGCCATCCCATTCCTCTTGCTTGACAAACTGTTCACCCAACTTCTTACAGCGCGAGCACCGGTACTTGACATACACATAACTCGGACCGAAAAGCCGCAGGTAGAAGCCTGTCTGCATCACATCACGCGCGATGATCCGCTGACCGCAATGACACTGTATCGAACTTCGAATGCCACTCATTACGCTCCACCTCCTGCTTCCAAAATGGAAGATCCGGGTTGCTGTATTTCGCCGATGTTCCCGTTCCGAATTACGTTCTGTCGCCACAGTAAGGATGACACATATAGAGTGTCTCGACGGGGAAGCGAACATGTGAAGCGGTGCGTCGCAACTCTCATCACACCCTATTATAGCATACCATATATTTATTATGGCGTTGCAGCGTCTTGCGTTGGAGCGATTTTTGCCTCCACGTCAAATTGACGGAAATATTATACGCCACACGAGCGCAAGATCC
>Ga0316231_1002071_pt1 | contig 20081 bp, 20 predicted proteins | sample TBH18027metaG_FD_206002 | JGI IMG/M metagenome (GOLD analysis project Ga0316231, IMG submission 206002) | Freshwater microbial communities from Trout Bog Lake, Wisconsin, USA - TBH18027 | ecosystem: Environmental > Aquatic > Freshwater > Lake > Hypolimnion/Profundal zone | place: USA: Wisconsin...
GGCCCTGGAGGCGCTGCTCGAGCAGCACCGGCCCCAGCTGTACCTGACCAACACCCAGCTGCACAATCCCACCGGGGCCAGCTACAGCGCCGCCGCGGCGTTCAAGGTGCTGCGCCTGGCGGAACGCCATGATTTCCTGGTAGTGGAGGACAACGTCTCGGCCGATCTGGTCCCGGGCCGGGCCTTCACCCTGGCCGGAGCCGACCAGCTCAAGCGGGTGATCTACGTGGGCAGCTTCTCCAAGTCCATCGCCCCGGGGCTGCGGGTGGGCTTCGTGGCGGCCGAGCCCGGCCTGCTCGATGAGCTGGTCTATCACAAGCTGGTCTCGGGCATGTCCACCCCGGTCATCAACGAGCGCCTGGTGCACTCCATCTCCCTGGAAGGGCACGTGCGCAAGCACCTGGAGGCCCTGCGCAACCGCCTGGCCAAGGCCCAGGAGCGCACCTGCCGGCGGCTGGAGAACGCCCAGTTCAAGCTGTTCTTCGAGCCCGGCGCCGGGATGTTCGTCTGGGCCCGGCCCGCGGATCCGGCGGTGGACCCCCAGGCCCTGGCCCAGGCGGCCCTGGCCCGGGACATCCTGCTCGCTCCCGGTCACCTGTTCCGGCCCGATCAGGCCCCCAGCCCCTGGCTGCGCTTCAATGTGGCCCATTGCGACAACGACCGCCTGTTCGCCTTCATCGAAGAGGCTGCGGCCGTCAGCTCTTGATAAATATTAAATATCGCCTACCTTCGAAGGCATGAAGCGAGTTTTCCTCATCCTGGCATTCCTCGTCCTTGGCGCAGGGAGCGCCTTCGGCCAGACCAAGGAAGAGACCATGGATTTCCTGGTCAATGAATTCAAATCGTTTGAAAGGAAAGAGTACCGATTCACCGAAATCAACTTCTCGCCGGCCGGCGACGCCTTCACCGTGCGGCGGAACAGCAAAAAGCACAAGGACTACGCCCTGACCTTCCAGCTGAAGGATGTGGAGATCTACAAGGTCACCGTCAACCATGCCAGTGGGGTCAACCAGTTCAGGCTGATGGTGCGGACCCGCGGCAGGGACGCCTATATCGGGAGAAACAGCCATCGCTATGCGGGGGCCCTGAAGGTCTCCCCGAACATGGACAACGAACGCAAGTGCCTGGCCCTGGAACGGGCCTTCGCCCGCTTGACCATGCTGACCACGGGCCGCAAATATCTGTTCTACGACCAGATCAAGTGAGGGCCGGCCAGGACTCGCCGGCGTGCGACCGGGCCTCCCGGAACGCCTGGCGGAGCTTGGCCACCGCCGCGGCCGGCAGCGGGCCGGCCTCCAGCATGGCCAGGTTGGCCTCGGCGTTGGCGGGGCTGGTGGTGCCGACCGAGAGCACATGCACCCGGGGTTCGGCCAGGGTGAAGCGCAGGGCGATCTCCATCCAGGCCGCCGCCGACGGGAAGCCCAGGTCCCGGGGGTTGAGGTCCATGGCCCGGAACCGTTCGGCGTAGGTCTTGGCGTAATCCCGGTACAGCCCGGACTGGGCCTCCAGCGGCTTCCAGGCGGCGTTGGCCACCGAGCGTTTGGCGATCACCGCCGTCCCCGCCTGGGCGGCCGCCGGCAGGGCGCCCTCCAGGTTCACCTGGTCGCAGATGCTGACCGAGCACATGAGCACGTCCACCCCCGGCAGGCCCACCGCGAAGGTGGCCGCCTCGTTGTCGCCGGAATAGCCGGCGAAGCGGATCTTGCCGGCCTCCCTGGCCATCACCAGCGCCCCCAGGGCCTCGCCCCGGCGCAGCACCTCCAGATCGCAGGAATGCAGCAGCATCACGTCCAGGTGGTCGGTGCCCAGGCGGCGCAGGGAGCGTTCCACCGTCCCGGTCACCAGCTGCGCCGACCAGTCCGCGCCCTCGACCCCCTCCACCCGCCTGCCGCACTTGCTGACCAGGAAGTAGTCGTCCCGGCGGTGGCCCACCGCCTTGCCGATCAGCTCCTCCGAACCCAGGTAGGCGGCCGCGGTGTCGATCAGGTTGACGCCGCGGTCCAGCAGCAGGTTGAGCACCTGCCCCGCCTGCTCCTGGCTGCTGCCCAGGTAGCCGATCGGGCCCGCCCCGAAGGCGAGCCTGGAAACCTTCAGGCCGGTCCGGCCGAACGTGGTGTATTGCATGGGCCACCTCCCTGTCCAAGGCCGGTATTTTACTCCGGCCGGATATTCTGGTAGTTATTCTGGCAGCAGGAGGGCGCCATGGCCCAGGACTCCCGGAGCAACCGCAAGATCGTGCTCGCCTCCCGCCCGGCCGGCGCCCCGGGAGCGGCCGACTTCCGCTTGGAGACCGGGCCCGCACCGGTGCCAGGCCCCGGCCAGATGCTGCTGCGCACCATCTTCCTGTCGCTGGATCCCTACATGCGCGGCCGCATGAGCGATGCCCCGTCCTACGCGCCGCCGGTGGCGCTGGGCGAGGTGATGGTGGGCGGGGCGGTCAGCCGGATCCACGCGTCCAACCACCCCGGCTTCGCGGTGGGCGACTGGGTGCTGGCCTACACCGGCTGGCAGGATTACGCGCTGTCCAGCGGCAAGGGCCTGACCCGGCTGGGCCCCGCCCCCGAACACCCGTCCTGGAGCCTCGGCGTGCTGGGCATGCCCGGCTTCACGGCGACCATGGGCCTGCTCGACATCGGCGCGCCCAAGGCCGGGGAGACCGTGGTGGTGGCCGCGGCCACCGGGGCGGTCGGGGCGGTGGTGGGCCAAGTCGCCAAGCTCAAGGGCTGCCGCGCGGTCGGCGTCGCCGGAGGCCCGGAGAAGTGCCGCAGCGCGGTGCAGGAGCTGGGCTTCGACGCCTGCCTTGACCACCGCGACCCCGGGCTGGCCCGGGCGTTGGCCGAGGCCTGCCCCGCGGGCATCGACGTCTATTTCGAAAACGTCGGCGGCGCCGTGTTCGATGCCGTGCTGCCGCTGCTCAACAGCCGCGCCCGGGTGCCCCTGTGCGGCCTGATTGCCCATTACAACGACACGGGCCTGCCGAACGGCCCGGACCGGACCCAGCTGGTGCTGGAAACCATGCTGAAGCGGCGCATCCGCATGCAGGGCTTCATCATTTTCGACGACTACGGGCCGCGCTTCGACGAGTTTGTCCAGATGATGCGCGGCTGGCTGGCCGAGGGCCGGATCCACTACCGGGAGGACCTGGTTGAAGGCCTGGAGCGGGCGCCGGAGGCCTTCATGGGCATGCTGGAAGGCCGGAATTTCGGCAAGCTGGTGGTGCGGGTCGGACCGGACTGACGAGCGCTCAACCTTGTTGCGATCGCCAATGTCTATGGGTTTGTAGTCATTGGAGGTCCAACATGAAGCGCTTCCTGCTCCCCCTCGCCTGCGTCCTCGCCCTGTGGCCTTCGGCCGCCCAGGCAGGAGTCAGCCTTCACATTGACATCGGCCTGCCGGCCGCCCCTCCCCTGGTGGAAGTGCAGCCTGGGATCCAGGTCGTGGAAGGGTTCCCGGAAGAGGTGTTCTTCAGCGGCGGCTGGTACTGGTGCCGGCGTCCGGACGGCTGGTTCCGCGCCCGTTCGCCCCGGGCCAGGTTCGACTGGGTCGACCGCCGGTTCGTGCCGGGAGGGGTGGCACGGTTCCCCGTGGGCGGGTACCGGAACTGGCATCGCGGCGAACCGATGCGCGGCCCTGAGCGGCGCATGGAACGCGGCCCCGGATTCAGGCGCGACCGGCGCCCCGGCGAACGCCCCTAGAACACCACGGAAAGCCAGTCCAGCAGGGTCTGGAACAGCCAAGCGCGGTGCCGGGTGAAGCTGTGATTGGCCTCGGGGTGGACGATCAGCACCCTGGGGTCCCCGGCGGCGGCGTAGAGCGCCTCGGACTGGGCCAGAGGCACGACCGCATCCAGCGCCCCGTGCACGATCAGCAGCGGGCGCGGGGCGATCCGCGCCACGTGGGCCAGCGGCGTGGTCCGCGGCGCGCCCAGCCCGCGCCACTGGGCGATGAAGGCCTCCGGGGTGATGCCCTGGAGAAACCGGGTGATTTCGGCAGCGGTGTCCAGATCGTCCAGGACCATGGCTCCGGGGTTGGCGGCGGCCGCCAGTGCGGCCACCGCCCGCACCCGGGGTTCATCGAGCACGGCGAGCAGCGCCGCCCAGCCGCCCAGGCTGTGGCCGATCAGCACCAGGCGGCCGGGGTCGACCTGGGGATAGGCGCCCGAGCAGAGGGCGTCAAGGGCGGCGCGGACATCGTCCGGAACGGTTTCCAGGTTGTAGGCGCCGGCGCTGCCGTGGCAGCCCCGGTAATGGAAGATCAGGCTGTTCCAGCCGTGGTCGCGCAGGAACAGCGCCATGTCATGGTTCTTTTCGATCCCCGGCAGGCCGTGCAGCAGGAGCGCAGTGGGCTTGGGGCCCGGCCCCCAGGCCGAGAACAGAGTGCCGATCAGCTGCTGGCCCCCGCTCTGGAAGACGATCCCCTCCAGCCCCTCGTCGGACATTTCCGCCTCCGGATTTCCTCCCATCATGACAGCCCGGCCATCGATCTCCGCATGCAGCGGATGGTTCAAACCTGCGCCAGGCCGGCTTCGAGGGCTTCGAGGATATCGTCGATGTGCTCGATGCCGATGGAGAGGCGGACCAGATCGGGCGTGAGGCCGCCTTCGAGCTGCTGCGCCCCGGTGAGCTGGGAATGGGTGGTGCTGGCCGGGTGGATGATGAGGCTCTTGGCGTCGCCCACGTTGGCCAGGTGCGAGAACAGCGTGATGTTGTCGATCAGCTTCACCCCCGCGGCGCTGCCGCCCCTGATGCCGAACACCACCATCCCGCCGTAGCCGTGCTGGAGGTACTTCCGGGCGTTGCGGTGGGAGGGATCGTCAGCCAGGCCGGGATAGCGCACCCAGGCGACCTTCGGATGCCGCTGGAGGAACTCGGCGACCTTCAGGGCGTTCTCGCTGTGCCGGACAATGCGCAGCGGCAGCGTCTCCAGTCCCTGGATGAACACCCAGGCGTTGTCCGGGGCGATGGCCGCGCCCAGGTTGCGCAGGGGCACCGTGCGTGCCCGCAGGATGAAGGCGAGCGGCGCCAGGGCCTCCGGCAGGTCCAGGGCCCAGCGCAGCCCGTGGTAGTTCGGATCCGGTTCGGTGAACAGCGGGTGCCGGCCGCCCTTCCAGTCGAACTTGCCGGAATCGGTGATGCTGCCGCCGATGGCGGTGCCGTGTCCGCCGATCCACTTGGTGAGCGAGTTGATCACGATATCCGCGCCGTGCTCGATGGCGCGCAGCAGGTAGGGGGTCGAGAAGGTGGCGTCGACGATGAGCGGCAGGCCGTTGCGGTGGGCCACCTTGGCGATCCCCTCCAGGTCCAGCACGTCCAGCAGGGGATTGCCGATGGTCTCGAGGAAGACGGCCCGGGTCTTCGGGGTGATGGCCTTCTGGAAGGCCTCCGGGTCCTTGGGGTCGACGAAATGCACCTTGATGCCCAGGGCCGGGAGGATGGCCTCGAACTGGGTGTAGGTGCCGCCGTAGAGGTTGTTGGCGCTGACGATCTCATCGCCGGCCTGGGCCAGGGTGATGATGGCGTAGAAGATCGCCGTGGTGCCCGAGGCCAGGGCCAGGGACGCCGCGCCGCCCTCCAGCTGGCTCAGGCGCTGTTCCAGCACGTCCTGGGTGGGGTTGCCGATGCGCGTGTAGATGTTGCCCAGCTCCTTCAACGCGAACAAGTTGGCGGCGTGTTCGGTGTTCCTGAAGACATAGGAGCTGGTGCGATAGACCGGCACCGCGCGGCTCAGGGTGGTCGGGTCAGGTACTTGCCCGCCATGCAGGGCGATGGTTTCGGGACGGTAGGCGTGGGTCATGGTGGCTTCCTGTGATGGTGGATGCACTGGCGCTCGGTCCCCGGCGGGGACCTGAAGGGGGATAATCCGTTGGCGACGAGCAGCGGGCCCGCGTCAACAGCGCCGATCGCCATCCGAACCGCAGAGCCGGAGGTTCACCAGCAGCCGGCAGTACGGGCTGGCTGGCTGCCCTTCCCTGCTGGGCTGATGGTCCAATGAAACCTCCCATGACCCCTAGATGGAATATCCTTACTTACTGAATAAGAATAGTCAGCAGTTTTGGCGTCTGTCAAGAATGTTTCTCGTGTGGTGCATGCTCCTGGCTTTCAGCCAGGCCTTCGAGGCCACCGCTAAACCACCGTGGCCTGGGCGGCCGTTTGGATTATCAATTATCTGTCGTTCCGCAACCCGACCCCGGCAGGGGGCCTTCAAATGGCGGTCAAGATGGACAGATCGAACTTCTCTGAGGCACTGCCAGACGAGCTTTATCCCAAGCTCAATCGTGGGCAGATTGCCCACCTTTCCAGGGTGGGCATGCGCCGGAGCGCCGCGGCCGGGGAGATCCTTTTCGATCAGGGGACGATTCGCCGCCATTTCTACGTGGTCCTGCAGGGCGCGGTCGAAGCGGTGCTTCCCTCAGCCGAAGGGGAGGTCATTTTGCGCCGGTATCAACCGGGTGATTTCACGGGGGAACTGGATATGCTTTCGGGCCGCCCCAGCCTGGTGTGCGTGCGAACCCTCGAGCCCACAGAACTTGTGGAACTGGATCCGCTCGTCCTGCGCAACCTCGTTCAGACCGATCCGGAGCTGGGCGAGTTTCTGCTGCGGATCTTCATTCGCCGGCGGGTGGCGATGATCGCGAGCGCAATGGGAGATGTGGTGCTGATCGGCTCACGGTCGGCGGATACCCTTCGCCTCAAGGAATTCCTGGCGCGCAACGGACATCCATTCACCTACCTGGAACTGGGCCTGGATGCGCCTGCCGAGCAGATGCTGCATCGCCTTGACCTTGGTCCTGGAGACATACCGGTGCTCATCGGCCGCGATCACGCTCCGATGCGCAATCCAACCAATGCGCAGTTGGCTGCGCGTCTCGGGTTGAACGCTGAAATCGACAGTGGGCGGGTCTACGATTTGATCGTGGTCGGAGCCGGCCCTTCAGGCTTGGCTGCAGCGGTATACGGTGCTTCCGAGGGGCTGAGCGTGCTGGTGCTGGAGGCGATCGCGCCGGGTGGCCAGGCGGGTTCCAGTTCGCGAATCGAAAATTACCTGGGATTTCCTTTGGGTATTTCGGGGCAGGATCTTGCCGGCCGCGCGTTTGTGCAAGCCGAGAAATTCGGAGCGCACATTGCGATCGCCCGGGGGGCGACGGCCATAAAATGCGCTACCCAGCCGTTCCCCATTGAATGCGGCGGCGACGATCCCGTCCGCGGACGAACCGTCGTTGTCGCCTGTGGCGCCCAATACCGCAAGCTGCAGGTTCCGAACCTTGCGCAATTCGAAGCGGCTGGCGTGTATTACGGAGCTACGGCACTGGAGGCGCAGCTTTGCAAAGGTGAACAAGTGATCGTCGTGGGCGGGGGCAATTCGGCGGGTCAGGCGGCCATGTTTCTCTCGACGATTGCAAAGCATGTCTTCCTGCTCGTGCGCGCTTCTGGCCTTGCGGACAGCATGTCGCACTATCTCATTCGCCGGATCGAGGAGTGCCGAGACATCACGCTCCTCTGCAAGACAGAGATCGTCGGCCTGGACGGCGGCGGGAATCTCGAATCGGTCACGTGGCGAAATCGCGACACCGGCGAAACCGAAACGCACCCGATCCGGCATATCTTTTCCCTGACCGGCGCAGACCCCAATACGGCGTGGATGGAGGGCTGCGTCGCGCTCGACAGCAGCGGGTTCATCAAGACTGGCGCCGATCTCGCCGCGGACGATCTGGACCGGGCAGGCTGGCCGCTTGGGCGGCGACCGTATCTGTTCGAGACCAGCGTCCCTGGCCTGTTTGCCGTGGGAGACATCCGCTCGGGCAGCGTGAAGCGCGTCGCGTCAGCCGTGGGAGAAGGTTCGGTCGTGGTGCAGCTCGTGCATCGGGTCCTGCAGTCAGCGGACCGGAATGGACCCCGAATGACACCTTGAACCGGGTTGCCGGCTCCCCCAGTGCGGCCGCTTCGTTCCGGTTCCGGCGCAGCATCTCCCCCAGCCTGGCCCCGGAGGGCACCATGTGACGGGAACTTCGGCATGGGATCCCGGCGCTGGTTTGGCTTGTTGTAGAGAATCAGGCCTTGTCTTGCCTGGAAGATAGGCTAAATTGCCGCATGGTTCCCTTCTCGATCCTCGACCTGGCACCGATCACCGAAGGCGGCGGCGCCGCCCAGTCCTTCCGCAACAGCCTCGAGCTGGCGCGCCACGGCGAGCGCTGGGGCTACCGGCGCATCTGGCTGGCCGAACACCACGGCCTGCCGGGCATCGCGAGCGCCGCCACCGCCGTGCTGATCGGCCATGTTGCCGCCGGCACCGCCACCATCCGGGTCGGCGCCGGCGGCATCATGCTGCCCAACCACGCCCCGCTGGTGATCGCCGAGCAGTTCGGCACCCTGGAATCGCTGTTCCCCGGGCGCATCGACCTGGGCCTGGGCCGGGCGCCCGGCTCCGACCCGGCCACGACCCAGGCACTGCGCCGCAACCTTGCCGGCCCGGACGATTTCCCCCAGGATGTGCTGGAACTCATGGACTTCCTTTCGGCTCGGCCGCGCCAGGCGGTGCGCGCCGTCCCGGGCGAAGGATTGAAGGTGCCGGTCTGGATCCTGGGCTCCAGCCTGTTCGGCGCGCAGCTGGCCGCCGCGCTCGGGCTGCCGTACGCCTTTGCCGCGCATTTCGCCCCGGCCCTGATGGATCAGGCGATCGCCGCCTACCGCGCCGGCTTCCGGCCCTCGGACCAGCTCGAGCGGCCCTACGTCATGCTCGGCTGCAACGTGTTCGCGGCCGACACCGACGCCGAAGCCGAACTGCTCGCCACCTCCATGCAACAATCCTTCGTCAGCCTGCGCAGCGGCCGCCCCACCCGGCTCCCGCCGCCGGCGCCCGGCTACCTGGAGCGGACCACGCCCCCGGAGCGGGCCATGCTCGACCAGGTGCTGTCCTGCTCGGCCATCGGCGCGCCGGAGACGGTCGCCCGGAACCTCAAGGCCTTGCTGGCCCGCACCGGAGCGGACGAACTGATCATCGCTTCGCACATCTTCGACCAGGCCGCGCGGCTGCGCTCCTACGAACTCGCGGCGGCCCTGGGCGACCGGTTATAGCCGCATCAATACATCACCTTGAGGCCCATGAGCCCCGCCAGATAGGCGGCCTGGGCCGGGTCGACGATGGCCCCCCTGAGGTGCTCGATGCCGACCCGCAGATCCTTGATCCCGCAGCCGCGGAAATCCGCCCCCGCCAGCCTGGCGAAGGACAGCTGGGCCTCGCCCAGATCACAGCCGTCGAACAGCACCCCGCGCAGATCCGCCTGCTGGAAATCGGCTCCGCGCAGATTGCAGTCCTTGAACCGCACCTGCTTGAACGAGGCGGACCGGAAACCGGCCAGGGCCCCTTCGCAGGACCGGAATTCCGTGTTCCGCACCAGGCCCTCGGCCAGGTTCAGTCCGGTGATCCGGCAGCCCTCCAGCCTGACCTTGGACAGCCGGGCCTTTTCCCAGATGGCGTTGGCCAGATCGCAGCCTTCCAGCACCACCTCGTTCAGGTCCAGCCTGGGCAGCCGGGTGCGGGCCAGGCTGACCTTGGTCAGGGTGCTGCGGTAGAAGCTCAGCATGGCCGCGGCCTGGTCAGAGAAATCCCGCTCGGCGAGCTTGACGGACTGATAGCTGGCCTCGTCCGCCAGCCGCTGGCCGCTTGCGCCTTCCATAGATTCCCCCCACAGCCAAACTAGCTGCTGGCGGCTTCCAGCAGGTAGAGAAAGCTCCGGTAGACGCTCCCGGTGGCCCGGGTGACCCCCAGTTCACAGGTGCGCGAACTGGAGAAGTGCCCGGTGAAGGCGCCGCCTTCGAGTTCGGCCGCTTCCCTGCGGGTGGCGGCGGCGGTGAGTTCCGGGAAGAGGAAGCCCCGGTCCCCGGCGAAGCCGCAGCAGCCGGCGTCCCGCGGGATGACCACCCGCTCGGCGCAGGCTTCGGCGATGGCCTGGAGCTTGGCCGTCAGGTCCATCTTGGTGACCGAGCACACCGGATGCAGCGCCACCGTGCCCGGCCCGCGCCTGATCCGCAGCCCGGGCAGCAGCAGGTCGTGGGCGAAGCTGATGGCGTCCAGGATGGTGAGCCGGTCGAACCGGGCCTGGTTCTCCGCGGTGAGGTAGGGCCGGCAGGTCTTCAGGCCGTAGGTGCAGGGGCTGGTGTCCAGCACCACCGGCAGAGCGCCGCCGTCGCTCCAGGCCCAGAACCGCTCCACGGCGTGGTTCACCGCGTGGCGGTGGGCGTCGGCGAAGCCCTTGGAGGCGAACGGCACCCCGCAGCACACGCCCCGGACATCCGGCGGGATGTGCACCGGGACCCCCGCGCGCTCGGCCAGGGCGACCAGCACCTCCGGCAGGCTGAATTCCCGGGGCTCGCCCGGCAGGTGGCCCAGCATGCGGGAGATGCAGGCGGGGAAATAGATGGCCTTGGCGCCCTGCCGGCGCGTGGCCGGCAGGGCCTTGGCCGCCAGGGGCATGCCGTCGATCCACTGCGGGGTGGCGGTTCCCGCCACCGCCCGGACCAGGCGGGTCACCGCCGCCATGGCCCGGGCCCCGAACAGCGCCTGCATCAGCCGGCCGGAACGCAGACCCAGGCGGACCAGAGGCTCGGCCCGGCCCAGGTGCCGCGCGACGCCCAGGGCCAGGCCCTGGGCCCGGGGCGAATGGGCCTCGCGCCGCAGGCGCTTGACCAGGGCGCCGGTGTCGATCGAGACCGGGCAGGACAGCGCACAGAGCCCGTCGGTGGCGCAGGTGTCCAGGGCCATGTACGGGTAGGCCTCCTCCAGGGCCCGGCGCAGCTCCGGGTCCTCGCCCGTCAGCCCCAGCCGGGCGATCTCCCGGCGCACCACGATGCGCTGGCGCGGCGACATGGTCAGGTCCCGGCTGGGGCACCGGGACTCGCACCAGCCGCACTCGATGCACCGGTCCACCTCCTCCTCCACCGGCGGCATGGCCTTGAGGTGGGCCAGGTGCGCGGCCGGGTCGGGGTTGAGGATCACGTCGGGGTTGAGCAGGTTGCGCGGATCGGCCAGGGCCTTGAGCCGCTTCATGATGGAGAGGGCCTCGGGGCCCCATTCCGCCTCCACGAAGGGCGCCATGTTGCGCCCGGTGCCGTGCTCGGCCTTGAGCGAGCCCTGGTAGCGCTCCACCACCAGACGCACCACATCCTCGATGAACAGGCGGTACTGCTCCACCGCCGCCGGCGTGTCGAAATTCTGGGCGATGACGAAATGCAGGTTGCCGTCCTTGGCATGGCCGAAGACCGTGGCGTCCGGGTAGTGGTGCTTGCGGAACAGGCCGGTGAGGCCGATCGCGGCCTCCGCCAGGTGCTCGGCCGGGAAGGCCACGTCCTCCAGGATCACCGCCGTGCCCCGGGCCCGCAGGGCGCCCGCCGACGGGATGATGCCCTGGCGCACCTTCCACAGCCGGCCCTGCTCCGCGGCATCGTGGGTGAAGGCCGCGGGCTCCAGCAGTTCGAGCCCCGCGCAGACCCCCACGGCCGTGCGTTCCAGGGCCGCCCGCTGGTCTTCGGCGGCCCCCTGGAATTCCGCCAGGAGGGCCGCCGCGCCTTCGGGCAGATCCTTGATCCCGGGCGGCACCCCCGGCTGGTCCTGGACCGAGCGCAGGGAACCCCGGTCCAGCAGCTCCAGGGCCGCCGCGCCGGCCTCCTTCAGGGGCGCGATGGCCCGGCAGGCGGCGTGCAGGTCCGGGAAGAACAGCAGGCCGGTCACCTTCACCGGCAGATCGGGCACCGTGCGCAGCACCGCTTCGGCGATGAAGGCCAGGGTGCCCTCGGAGCCCACCAGGAGGTTGCGGAAGATCGCCAGCGGCGTCGCGAAGTCCAGGAAGGCGTTCAGGGAATAGCCGGTGGTGTTCTTGATCCGGTACTTGGAGCGGATGCGCCCGGAGAGGACCGGGTCGGCCTCGATTTCCGCCTTTAGCTCCATCAATCCCCGGGCCAGGGCCGGTTCCCGCTCCAGGAAGCGCGCCTCGGCGTCCGGCTGGGCCGTGTCGATGGTGGTGCCCGAAGGCAGCACGAAGGTGAGCGAATCCAGGGTGTGGTAGGCGTTCTGGGCCACCCCGCAGCACATGCCGCTGGAATTGTTGGCCAGGATCCCGCCCATGGTGCAGGCGTTGATGGACGCGGGATCCGGCCCGATCTTGGCCCGGTTCGGCCTCAGGGCGGCGTTCACCTGGCCGCCGATGATGCCGGGCTGGACCCGCACCCGGGCGCCGCCGTCCAGCACCTCCACCCCGCGCCAATGCCGCTGCACCTCCACCAGGACGCCGTCGCTGATGGCCTGGCCGGACAGGCTGGTGCCGGCGCCCCGGAAGGTCAGCGGCGTGCCCGAGGCGTGACTGAAACGGAACAGCCCGCGGATCTCCTCCACGTCGTCCGGGAACACCACCGCCCTGGGGATCAGCCGGTACACTGAAGCGTCCGCGGCGAAGGCCACCCGGTCCACCGGCCGGTCCCGGACCTGTTCGGCTCCCACAATGGCTTCCAAGGCTGGGCGGAGGGAGGGCTGGTTCATCACGGCTCCCGTGGGTCCCCATCATAGTCACGAAACGGTCATGAACGGATAGAATCAAGCAAGGGGGCGCGGTGCAGGATAAAAAGGCAACGATCAAGGCGGACGGACTCCTGCTGCTCACCGCCATCATCTGGGGCTCCAACTTCGCCGCCCAGCGCAGCGGCATGACGGTGATCGGCCCCTTCGCCTTCAGCGCGGCGCGCTTCGCCCTCGGCGCCCTGGTGCTGCTGCCCCTGCTGGTGCTGTCCAAGCGCCGGAACCCCGGCGCGGCCCGGCCGGGGGTCATGGCCCGGGCGGCCTGGGCCGGCCTGGCCGGCGCGGTGCTGTTCATCGCCTCGAACCTCCAGCAGGTGGGCCTGGTGTCCACCACCGCCGGCAACGCCGGGTTCATCACCTGCCTCTATGTGGTCCTGGTGCCGCTGTTCGCCTTCTTCGCCGGCAAGGCCTCGGGCGCGCTGATCTGGGCCGGGGCGCTGCTGGCCGTGGCCGGCCTCTGGATCCTGAGCGTCGGCGCCGGCTTCACCATGGCGCCCGGCGACGGCCTCGAGCTGGTCGGGGCGTTCTTCTGGACCGTCCACATCCTGCTCATCAGCCGCCTGGCGTCCCGCATGGAAGCCCTGGAGATCGCCGTGGGCCAGTTCGCGGTCTGCGCGGCGCTGAGCGGCATCGTCGCCCTGGCGCGGGAACCGGCGCCGTTCGCGGGGCTCCTGCCCGCGGCCGTCCCCATCCTGTTCGGGGGCATCTTCTCGATCGGAGTCGCCTACACCCTGCAGATCGTCGCCCAGAAGACCGCCCACCCGGCCCACGCCTCCATCATCCTCTCCATGGAAGCCCTGTTCGCCGGCATCGGCGGCGTACTCCTGCTGGATGAGCCGCTGACCCTCAGGCTGGTCGCCGGGGGCGCCCTCATGCTCGCGGGCATGGTGGTCTCCCAGTGGCAGCCGCCGCGCCGCTTAGCCTAGCCCGAAATGCTCTCGCAGCCGCGGCGCCCCGCCCCGGCTGGCTTCGATCTCCTCGCCGCCCATGAGCCGGACGATGGCCCGTCCGCCCAGCGCCGGCTTCAAGCCCAGCACGGCCTCGAGCCGCACCAGGAGATGCCGGTGGATGCGCAGCAGACCGGTGGGGAAGGCCGCCTCCACCTCGCCCAGGGACTTCCACTGGGTGCGCAGCCGGCCGCCGGCATGGGCCCAGACCACCTCGCTTTCCACTTCGAAATAGGTGGTCTTGTGCAGATCCACGAAGACCACCCCCTCCCCGGCCTGGACCGGGTAGCGCTGCATGGCCGGGGCGGCCGGCGGCGCGGGGGCGGGGGCCAGGGACCAGCGGTGCTCGATCCGCCTGAGGGCCCGGTCGAGTCGGGAAGCCGTGACCGGCTTGAGCAGGTAGTCCACGGCTTCCCCGTCGAAGGCTTCCACGGCGTGCTCGGCGAAGGCGGTGGTGAGCACGATCGGCACCTGCCCGCCGAGGGTCTTGAGGATGGCCAGGCCGTCCAGGTTGGGCATGTGGATGTCCAGGAACACCGCCTCCACCTCGCGGTGCTGGAGCAGCCAGTCCTGGGCGCTCCGGCCCTCGGCGAAGCTGTTGACCACCACGCAGCCGGCCTCCTGCAGCAGGCGCACCAGGCGCTTGCGGCTCAGCGCCTCGTCCTCGGCCACCACCACCTTCAATCTGCGCATGCTCATCGCTCCTCAGGTCGCCACGTGACGGTAGCCACAGTCCACGGGCCGCGTGGAGCCAGCATGAAGCTGCCGGCGATTTCCGTCCATAGCCCCAGACGGGTTTCCAGGTTGCCCAGGCCCACGCCGCGGCGCCCCTCCTGGAGCGGGCTCCCGGTGTTCTCCACCACCAGCCGGACCCAGTCCCCCATCCGTTCGCAGGAGATCACCACCCGGCCGCCGGCCTCCCGCGGCGCGATGCCGTGCTTGATGGCGTTTTCCACCAGCGGCAGCAGGAACAGCGGCGGCAGGCACAGCGCGTCGGCCCACTCCGGCCACTGCCAGCTGACCTGGAGCCGGTCCCCCAGGCGCATCTGCTCCATGGCCAGGTAGGCTTCCACCAGCCGGCGCTCCGCCTCCATGCGGACCAGCGCCGCATCCCCGTGGACCGTGAGCAGCCGGTACAGGTCCGCCAGCCCGGCGATCGCCTCCTCGGCGGCCAGGGGATCCTCGTGCACCAGTTCGGCGATGCCGTTCAGGGCGTTGTACAGGACATGCGGCTCCAACTGGTTCTGCAGCGCCCTGGCCTGGGAGTGGCGCAGCAGCTCCGCGGTCCGGCGCTCGCTGGCCTCGGTGGCCTCCTTGGCCGAGCAGACCCAGCCGTAGGCGATGCCGAAGGCCAGGTTCACCAGTCCCAGCCCCACCCATGGCCCCTGCCACGGCCGGAACGGGCGATGGAAGGGTGGCGGGGGAAAGGGCGGGTTCGGCCACGGGTGCTGCGGCCGGGACTCCCAGCCCAGCAGGTGCAGGCAGCCCAGGACCAGGGCGATCCAGACCAGATCGAAACAGATCGCCTGGGCGAAGCCGCGGCCCAGTTCCGCGCGGTCCGCGTCGTCCCCGGTCCATTGCCACGGCACCGGGGCCAGGGCGAGATGGCCGAACAGCAGAATGAACGGCAGCACGGCACCCACCAGCCCGGATCCCGGCCCCCGGGTCGCCAGCTGGAAAAGGCAAACCATGCCGCCCAGGAGGCCCACCATGATGAGGTTCGCCGGCAGGGCGACGCGCCGGACGATGGATTTGGCGATGATTTCCTGCCGCATGGAAGCACCTGGTGTCTACGGGTTCATGAGAACAGTGATTCGCCAGGATCACCCCTTTGGGGCGGCGATCGGCTGGAATTCACCGCCGAACGTCCATGGCGCGAGGTTGAACGGTGAACCCCTCGGGTCGCCAGGGTAAGCCTGCTCCGGGAACCGTCCGGCAGGCGCACTGCCGAATTTACCCATGAAGCATAACTTATTATATACAAACAGCTTGAATGCAGTGACCAGGGAAAGTTCCGGAACCGTTCCGTTCCGGCCGGCCGTTCGCCCCGTGGGACACCCCGTTCAGCGCCCCGTGCGGGCCGTTTGGCGCCGGGCCCCCGGCGCGCCCGGCATCGCGGCCCGCGCCTTGGCAGGCGCTTTGCGCGGGTCCGGGCGGACCGTGATCCACCATCCCCGGAGGGAACAATGGATATATCAACTCTTTCAACACTCGGATCGTCGAGCGTGCAGGCTGCCCAGCTGTTAGCGCTGCTGTCCGCATCCAGCGGCGGCAGCAGCAGCGATAGTTCGTCCTCCGCGTCAGGCGTCCAGTCGGACTCCCTGAGCATCTCCGCCGCGGGCCAGTCGATCAGCAATGCCCAGGGGCCGGCCTCGTTCATGACCGACTTCAACAACCTCGGCACCCTGATCAGTTCAGGCGACCTGGCTGGGGCCAAGAAGGCGTTGGCGGCCATGCAGGCCAAGATGCAGGCCCATCAGCCCAGCGGCTCGAGCCAGAGCAATCCCCTGGCCACGGATTTCACCGCCCTGGGCACGGCCTTGGACAGCGGCGATCTGACCAGCGCCCAGACTGCCTACAAGACCCTGCAGACCGACCTGGCCAGCCGGTCCTCCAGCCAGATCGATTCCTCCTCCTCGAGCAATCCGCTGCTGAAGGACCTGGACAAGCTCAGCAGCCTGCTCAGTTCAGGTGACACGACCGATGCCCAGACGCTGCTCACCCAGATCGAGCAGAAGCTGCAGAACGGCCCGTCCGCGAGCCAGAGCACGACCTCGAATGCTTCCACCGGCACCCAGAACCTGAACGCCCAACTTCTGTCCGCCTATCTGGCTTCAGGTTCGCTCAGCTAGCGGTTTTCGACATCCAGCCACGCCAGGCACGCATTCGCAGCAATGGCGTGGTTTTTCTTCTTCGGTGGCGCACCGTGTTGGTTGGCGGCCGCACCGGCCGCGACCTGAAGGAGGCACTCAGATGCTCCGACCTGCCGCAATGATCCTGATCGCCGCCCTGGCTGTGGGCGCGGCCCAGCCCCCGCCCTGAGCCCCCGGATGGGAGCCGGGATGCCCCCTCCGCCCGGAAGGCCCGCCCCCCGAATTCGAGCCGGGCAGGCCCGGCCCCAGGCGCCAAGGTCCGGAGGACATCCAGGGCCCCCCCGTGCTCCGGCTCCTGAACCTGACCGGCTCCCAGAAACAAGCCATCAAGGGCATCCTGGACCGGCACCGGCCGGTCCGGGCGGCCCTGGGCCAGGCGTTTGCGGCCAAGGCCAGGGCGCTGCGGGATGGCCAGGAGGACCCGTCCCTGTCTGAGGCGCAACTGCGCGCCATCCTGATGTCGGAGAGCGCATCCCGGCTGCAGATGGTCCTGGAAGACCGGGCGGCTTTCCTGGAGATCCACGCCGTGCTTTCCAAGGACCAGCAATCCAGGGCGGAGCGCCTGCGGCTCAAGCACCAGACCGCATGCGAAGCCCGCCAGGCGTTCCTGATGGAGGCCGGAGCGCCGTAGCCGGAACATCCGGCTTACCCCCATCGACGTTCGGCCCCGGATGGACGCCATCGGGCGCCGCCCATCCCCCGCCGCGCCCGCCTGACCCAAGCTTAGGATCCATGAGACTCCTGTGAACATCCTGATCACCAGCGCCGGACGCCGCACGTCCCTGATGCTCGCCTTCCAGAAGGCGGCCCGGCCGCTTGGCCTCAAGGTCTTCGCAGCGGATCTCGACCCCCTGGCCCCGGCATGCCTGCTGGCCGACGCCGCCTTCCCCGTGCCCAGGGTGACCGATCCCGGCTACGGCCCCGCCCTGCTGCACCTATGCCGCCAATGGGGCGTGGGCCTGATCGTGCCGACCATCGATCCGGAATTGCCGATCCTGGCCCGGCAGACGGCGGCTTTCGCGGCCGAGGGAATCGTCCCGCTGCTCTCCAGCCCCGGGTTCATCGACCTGTGCCGGGACAAATGGCGGCTGGTCCAGGTCCTCCGGGCCCAGGCCATCGACGTGCCCGCCTCCTGGCTGCCCGCCGAACTGCCGGAAACCGCCGCGCTCACCCTGCCGGAACGTCTGTTCCTGAAGCCCAGGGACGGCAGCGCCAGCCTGAACACCTACCCCTGCCACCGGGAACAGCTGGCCCGGACGCTCCGGATGGTGCCGAACGCCCTGGTCCAGGAATGCCTGGCGGGGCCGGAGATCACCGTCGACGCGCTGCTGGACTTCCAGGGGCGACCCATCCACTACGTCCCCAGGGAGCGGATCCGGACCCAGGGGGGCGAATCCACCCAGGGCGTCACCCTGGACCTGCCGGACCTGGACCGGTGGATCGAGCGGGTGCTCGCGGTCTGCTCCCCCTTGGGCGCGCGGGGTCCCATCACCATCCAGGGCTTCCTGACCGGACGGGGCCCGGTCCTCACCGAGATCAACCCCCGGTTCGGCGGCGGCTTCCCCCTCGCCCTGGCCGCCGGAGCGGACTACCCGGCCTGGATCCTGGCGCTCCTGGGCGGCCAGCCGGTGCCGTCCAGGCTCGGCCAGTACCGCCGGGGTCTCTTCATGACCCGCCACTTCACCGAGATCTTCCTGGACACCCTGCCCTGGCCCCTCTGATCCCGCATAGCCATTACCGCTCATGAACATTACAACAATGTAATGAATCATTTGAGTTCTGCTCATCTATACTGCATTTCTGGCTGACAAACGATCACTGACCTCAGATCGAGAGATCTTCATCGCCTGGAGGCTGTATGGCACTGAGCAAAGCACAAATGGACATCCTGAAAGCAGCCTATGCTGCCGGGTCAAAAGGGCTCATGTGGGTCCCCGACCGGTTGGCTTGGTTCACCAGGGAAGGCAAGCGGCTCCGGTCCCAGTCGGTGTCGTCCCTCGCCTCCTCGGGACTGCTGCAGATCATCTGCCCGGGCGGATCGGCCAGCCGGTCCAACGACTTTTCCGCGCAGATCTTCATTGCCGTGTTGACGGTAGCGGCCGCCAGGCTGGTTGGAAAACAGTCCTAAGAATTGCCCAGGCAAGGCGATATGCTCCTTGGTGCAGGTGCTCCCATGACCCCCAAAACCACCTCTGGCACCATCCTTCTGGCCGACGACGAGGCGCTGGTGCGTCGAAACGCCATCGCCATGCTGAAAGAGGCGAACTTCGAAGTCATCGAAGCGGTCGACGGAGCGGACGCTTTGGCGAAATTCCAGACCTACCACGACGACATCTCCCTCACCGTCATGGACCTCAGGATGCCCAAACTGAACGGCCTCGATGCCGCCAAGCGGATCAGGGAGCTCGAGCACTTCGCCAAGATCATCTTCATCAGCGGCAGCACCGTCCAGTCCCCCGCGGAGGAACTGGCCGACGGCTTTCTGACCAAACCCTTGAGGGGCAGGGACCTCGTCAACGCGATCCGGCGCGTGCTGCGCCAGACCAACCTGCAAGGGCCCCTCTCGAACGGGCTCTGAACCAATCAGTCCCGGGGCCAATCCGGGTGATCCGGCACCGGTCCCGGCCTCCTGCCTGAGCCGATGTCCCGCAGAACCTGGCGATAGTCCGCCCAGCGCGGCGGAAACGGGACCCCGGCCTCGTAGCATCGGAGCACCTGGACATCACTCCGGATGAGCGCGGCCTGGGCCTGGGCGATGAGGGCCGCATTGGCCTCGATGGCCGCGACGGACTGCAGCACGGTGCCGGGCAGTTCCGGGCAGAGGACCTCCCCCTCCTGCGCCACATAGTCAGGAGCCACGGAGCGGGTGTTGTTCTGGGCGTCGGTGCAGTACATCGAGTTCTCCTTCGCGAAACAAGGCCCCAGCCGGTATCGCCAGTTACAGTATCACGCCTTCCGCGAACCAAGGCCCGGCCTACTGTTATACTCGCAAGGTAGCGTTGTCGATCTGTCGGAAGACCTGCCTTCCGTAGCCGGTGCCGTGGAGGCTGTCGATGTCCGATCGCTTGTCGATCACCCTGGTTCTGCGCGCGCCGGATGCCACCCGGCTGGTCTTCTCCTTCCCGGCCTGGTATCGGGCGCTCATGGGCACCATCCTGTTGGTGCTCATCGCCGGCCTGATCCAGGAAGGTGCGCGTCCGGGCTGGCCGATGTGGGTGCTGTTGGCGATCGTCGGCTTCGGGGTGCTCTACCAGGAACAGTGGACCTTCGACACCGGTAGGCGACGGGTGGTCCACAAGGTGGGGCTGCCGATGGCCGGCCGCACGCTGGTGATCGATTTCGCGCTCATCGAGCGGTTCCTGATCGCGCCGCACGTGGAAGGGACGATCCCCGGAACCGAGGATGAGCGGGACGAGAACGCCGCGGCCCTGCGGGGCGGCCGCGGGGACGATGCCGGCGCGCGGCGGGCGCGGCACAAGAAGCCTTACCTGGGCCTGATCATGGCCTGCCAGGACGGAGCCAACTACCTCGTGGACCGGGTTCCCGCCCGCAATGTGGCCGGTCTGCGCTCGACCGCGGCGCGGCTTGCCGAGTTCTGCGACAAACCTCTGGTCGAATTCGAGCTCTGAACGCTCCCGCCGTCGACCTGCCCTTCCAGGAGTTCCAGCATGAACAAATTGGTCATTGCATCCCTGGT
>Ga0316231_1002074_pt1 | contig 20058 bp, 18 predicted proteins | sample TBH18027metaG_FD_206002 | JGI IMG/M metagenome (GOLD analysis project Ga0316231, IMG submission 206002) | Freshwater microbial communities from Trout Bog Lake, Wisconsin, USA - TBH18027 | ecosystem: Environmental > Aquatic > Freshwater > Lake > Hypolimnion/Profundal zone | place: USA: Wisconsin...
TATACCACTCATTGCGAATGACTTTGCTGAGTCACCTTCTGTAATAATGAGACGTGTATCTTGTGATTTACCTGGTTTGCCTGCATTGAATGCATCATCTAATTTCTCAATTCCCATGAGTTTCTTTACCTTTTTTCCATCAGTTTTCTTTAGTTCACTTGATTCTTTAAATTTTGCAAACTTTACTATTTCAGATACAATTCCTGTTTTGATAAGCTTGTTTGCCACAGTGTCTCCAAAGTCGTAAGTTGAACCGAAGTTTGTAGATTTAGTTGTTAGAGTGCATTTAGTCTGAGATCCAAAATTTGGACTATCAATAACTGAATCAATAAAAACACACAAATGTTCCTTTATATTGGCTGCCTTGGGTGTGATTTTATATTTTGTTTTTATGTGCGTGCTAAGTTTTTTAACAATCTGATCTACAACATAATTCACATGAGTTCCTCCATTGTATGTCCAAATTCCATTTACATACGAAAATTGTTCAAATCCATTGTCTGAATTAAACAATATTCCCACACGCCAACGTTCATGAAGATCATCATATATAATAGTTGCTCCTGGAAAATGCATCTGGATATAGTCATTCAATGACTTAATAGGAACTAACACATCATTGAAATACACTTTTGTTTTTCTTGTTGTTGAACAACAAGCGAGATCATATACTCTCTTTTTAAATAATTGGAACATCTCCTCAGAGAGACCTTCCATACCAAAACGTTTATAATCTGGATAAAATGTAATTTTGGTGTATGGTTTGGCAGAACATGATGTTATTTTTGGTGGTTTAATAACTGACATGTTATCTGTAAATACCTGAATATACTTTTTACCACGCACTGAGTCAACTGTTTCAATTATAAATTTTGTTGAGAAGCAGTTAACTATTTTGATTCCATAGCCATTCATACCACCCGTTTGGCGATTTTTTGTATCATAATTACTCGATGTAAGGAGATGACCAAAGATAAGTTCTGGAACATATATGTTGTATTCCTTATGTATCTCTGTTGGAATTCCCTCCCCCGAGTTGTAGATAGTAAAAACACCATCATCAATATTAACTTTAATAACATTACATGTTGGATCTCTTACAGTGTGATCACGTGCATTGACTATCGCCTCATCAAAAATTTTGAACATCGCTGGATTAAATGCTATGTTCTTTTTGATAATTTTTTCATCCTCGAAAATCCACATGTCCTTGTTCTCTGTCTCTATGCTTCCAATGTATGTATCAGGGAGTGTTAAGATGTGCTCACGTTGTGTTTTCTTCTTGTAGGTCTCTTCGATACTCATTTGGTCAGCCATTGTTATAATTATGTTATTACAATATTATTATTTATCAATTTTTCGCACTGCCACACAAATCACCTATTTATATGCCCACTAAAAAATTGAATTATCAAATATATAATAAGATATCATGATGGAAGAGGAACGACAACTTAAGATTTACATTTGTGATAATGTAAAACACGAACTACACGATGATGGTTTTGAACTTGTCGATGATATGAGAAATGCGTACATCGAACAATTAAAGGAACAACATGCATCATTCACAAGAAAAATTAGTATTTTTAAAAAATCATTTGATGACATAGGTACCCAATTAAATAATCTAAGCGATGAACTCGATGAAAAAACAAAACAATATGACAAACTAAAGGAAGACAATAAAAAAATATCACTCTCATTCAAAAAGATGTTATCCATAAGACAAGCAACAAATATGTTGTTCTTCCGCCTTTGGGAACATAATAAAAATATCCTAACAAATATTGACTTCCATAGACTTGCATTAAACACTCCATCACTTAAAAGAAAAGATAAAATAGATAGTCCTGGTTTAAAGTATGCACTTGCTATCATACATAATCTATGCGATGGTGTAGATAAAGATATTTGTGAATTCTACATCAAAGTTAATGATTTTTGCCATCCATCAACAAAACCAATAAGTGTTATCATTGATAATCTCGATGAGATTGAAAATAACATAGACATGTATGAATATCTAAAGGATACTGGTTTAACAAAAGACATCTGCCATAAACTTAAAATAGAAATACTAAAAGAGAATATGTAAATTTTATCAGCAACAAAAACATGTCAAATCAATTATAATTCATTTTAATGCAATATTGTTCTTTTAGCCACAATGCGATTTCCAAATTTTACTAATTTAGATGTATTTAACGTTGGACATAATCACTTAAAGATATACTCACACTACATTTATAATAATGGCATTACTACAAAATATCAACAGTATTACTATTGATGGTAAAATGTTGCGATACATAGAAATAGATGATGACAGATGGTACATAATGACAGATATTAAGAGAACATTAGGATATCGATATATTAGTGGAGATAAAAATAAGGTAAATTGTATATCACCATGCAATATGAAAAATATTTCATTAAAAAGAAGATGTAGTAATGGAATACCAAATCATTTCATTGGTATTAACACAAGAGGTGTAATAGAATTCATATTATCATCTCGTAAAAGAACCAACAGAAAATTAAATGAATATTTCAATGTAGATATTCAAAATTCATCTATTATGTGTAAAGAAAGTCAAATAGGTACAGCCATAACTGAAGTTTTTCAAGATATAAATATTATTCCACAATATAAAGTTATTAGGGATAATACAATATATTACATCGATTTTTATTTACCAGATCACAAAATTGCAATAGAAATAGATGAATTTGGACATGCAGATAGAAATCAAATAGATGAGGTTGATAGACAATCATACATAGAAGGTAAATTGGATTGTCAATTCATTAGATGTAATCCAGATGATTCAAAATTTAACATATTTAATCTGATATTTAAGGTTAGAATGGCTATAAAGGCATAATGCGACAAACAAAAAATTGATTTTTCTATATCTTGTATATATGAATAAGTATATGCAAGATTACGTCAATAGCCTCGTTGAACAAAGACAAGATATTACCATCAATGAATTTGTCAAGGAAGTCAATAAAAGGAAATTCAACATCGATATAAGCTTTATTGATGAATTCCTCGAGTTGGTAGATAAGGATGAATGTTGTATTCATCATGAAAAATTACATAAATATGGTGTAATATCATTGCAAACCACAAGTCAAGTAAAGAGATTAATGGAACAAAATAACTTTGTAGAAGGACATGATTTCGCACTATACAACGTTGTACAGTGCCTATCCAACGGTGGTTCTACTCACAAAAAAGAATATTACCTCCATCCAAGAACATTCAAAATGTGTCTCATGCGTTCTCTCAAAACACGAAAGTATGCAACATATTACTTACTATTGGAGGAATGTGTCAAATATTATAATGATTATCAAACACAGTTAAGAGAAGAATGTTATGTAAAAACAATAGAGAAAAAGGAATATAAAATCTGTGATCTAATGAAAAAAATGGATGAGATTAGTAGAAAAAGTGACTTACAATTAGCAGAAAATAGAAGAGAAAATAAAAAGATGAGAAAACTACTAAAAGATGCACATGTAAAATTAGATGATACTTTAGATGATTTGAGAGATGCAAGAGATGAAATAGCAGTTAATCAGGATGAATCAAAAACTGTCATTGATAGCATTGCCAGAAAATTAGACATCGCTGTTGAGGATAGAGTTCCACCAACAAAGAACATCAATAAAAGAGAATATTTTGTACTACTTAAAAAAGACACAGAGTTCTACAAATATTACATTCTACGTGGTCAAAAAAGTTATGTAGATAAGAAAATCAATGATAAACAAGATTACAAAGTAATCAAAACAATTGAATATATCCCCAATGCTACTAATCTATTCAATAGACTGAGAGAGAACAGCAATTTGAAAGATAATATAAAATGTTGTGGTAACAGATTGAAACTAACAGGTATGAGTGAAAAGAAGTTCCTTAAGAAAATAGATGAAATATACAATGAGAAAAAGCAAGTGGATGATACACAGATGGATACATGAATAATATCATAGGTTTAATTTATTTGAAACACTAAGGGTTAGTACTCTGCCGTATTGCGTTGACCATCGAAACAATATACACCCAACCCCACTCAAATAAAAATTGAAAATCTATTATCATCATATTAACTTAAATGAAGTTCTCCCAGGTAAATAGTGATGTTATCTATGAAATCAATAAATACATCACATACATCTACACTCTTAAAAATATATCAGATGCATGCCCATCAATCAACCTCTCCCACAAGGTAAAGACACTCAAATGTGATGTAATAACATCAAATAATGCCATTAAACAATTCATAAATTTGACATCACTATTGTGTCAACAATCTGCAGTTACCAATGATGCTTTTATACACCTAACATCATTGCAAACATTGAACTGTTCAAATTATATCGGCAGGGATACTATTACGAATTTTCAACATTTAACACAATTACAAATACTAAATTGTTCATATTGGATGATAGTCCCTACAAAAACTCGACTGTTCCTATTGTAAATATGTTACAGGAGATGCATTTAAGTATTTGACATCTTTAAAAACGTTGGAATGCTCAAGTTGCAATGGTATAACAAATGATAGTTTTGAATATCTGCAATCCCTGGAAAAATTAGTATGTTTTCTATGTAAAAACATCACAGCAGAAGGATTAAGATATTTAACATTCTTAACATCATTAACATGTTTTTCATGCCCAAATATAACACGAGAGGGTCTAAAATCTTTACCACATTTGAGACAAATGTTATATATCTATAGTGATGTTATGCAAGTGTCGAGGGTTGTATGACTGGTATAGCGTTTATTTTATTGATAAAAAATGAAATTTCATTATCCTATATTTATTATCATCCATACTATATTTATTATCATCCATACTATCCTCCCAATCAAATGAAGTTCTCACAAGTAAATAGTGATATTCTCTATGAGGTCAATAAATACATCATCCATATTGGTATCATCAAAAATATAGCATATCTATGTCCATCACTCAATTTTACTCACAAGGTAAAAACTCTCAGATGCGAGGAGTATTCAACAATGGACGATATCATACCATTCACAAATTTGACATCATTCACATGTCAATATGCTCGAAATATCGATGATGTTATCATACACTTAACATCATTGGAAACATTAAATTGTTTTTGTTGCCAAAGTGTGACAGATAATGAACTAAAACGCCTAAAACAATTAAAAACATTGGATTGCTCGCGTTGTTTTGATATATCAAATAATAGCCTAAAGCATCTAACACAATTACAAATATTAAAGTGCTCTTACTGTAAAGTAACAGATAACTCCATACAGAACCTAATACATCTACGAGAACTGGATTGTTCCTATTGTGAAAATGTAACAGATTCATCAATACGATGCCTAACATCCCTGCAATCATTAGTTTGCAATAAAAATATAACGGATGCATCAGTTCAATACCTGACATCCCTACAAACGTTAGTGTGTAGTGATAATATAACAGATGCATCAGTCAAATACCTAACATCCCTGCAATCATTAGCATGTGGTGAGAATGTAACGGATGCATCTATTCAATATTTAACCTCCCTGCAAGAACTGTATTGTGTCGATTGTTGCGACATAACATATAATTCCCTTAAATATTTAACATCACTCCACACGCTGGAATGTAGTGAATTTTTTACAGATGAGGAACTTAAATATTTACCATCCCTGCGATCGTTAAAGTGCATTGGATGCAATGATGTGACAGATGATGGAATTAAACACCTGACATCATTAGAAACATTGGACTGTAGATATTGTGAAAATATAACAGATGATGGAATTAAATATCTGACATCACTACAGTCACTACACATTGATGAATTAAATAAAATAACAAGCATCAGTCTGAGATGTTTAACATCACTACATGATTTTAAATGTGTTAGATGTCCCAATATTAAAAACGAAGACTTACAACCTCTAACATCTCTGCAGTCTTTGGACTGTTCATATTGTAAAAACATAACTGATGATGCATTCAAATATATGACTTCTTTGGAAAAGTTAACGTGTTTTGCATGTAAAAACATCACTGCAAATGCATTCAAAAATTTAATATCTTTAAAAAGTTTAACATGTTTTTCATGCTCAAAGATAACATATGAAGGCTTAAAATCTTTACCACAATTGCACCAAATAACATTTATTAATAGTGATTTTATGTATGTATCAAAAGACATGCCACTAAAGCAATAGTTTATAGTTATTTTATAATTACTCCCCACCCATCACCCATCAAAAAAATGAAAATACATTATCATCATATTAACTCAAATGAAGTTCTCCCAGGTAAATAGTGATGTTATCTATGAAATCAATAAATACATCACATACATCTACACTCTTAAAAATATATCAGATGCATGTCCATCACTCGGCATCACTTACAAGGTAAAAATACTCCAATGCAATACAACGACAATGGATGATGACCTTGTTGTATTTACAAATCTCTTATCGCTTAATTGTTTGAAATCTCACACTTTTAAGATTGATTTTAAGTATATCATAAAACCATCGACACGCCATTCACTAATCACTGATAGAAGTATAAAAAATTTGACATCTCTGCAATCATTAAACTGTTCCAATTGTGAAAACATAACAAACAATTCAATTAAACATTTAACATCTCTGCAAACATTAAACTGTTCAGGTTGTACAAAAATATCAGATAAATCAATCACGTGTTTAACATCTCTACAAGCGTTAAACTGTTCTGGATGTCATAAAATAACAGATAAATCAATCGAACAATTACCCTTACACACATTAAAATGTTCAGGCTGTAAAAATATAACAAATAATGCATTTACAAATTTGGCGTCGTTGCAATCATTGGAATGTTGCGTTATGAAACACTTAACTGATGATGCATTCACAAATTTAACATCCCTGCAATCATTGGATTGTTCTTATTGTTACAAACTAACAAATAATACAATCAAACACCTGACATCCCTACAAATATTAAATTGTTCTTATTGTGATAATTTAACAGATGATGCATTTACAAATTTAACATCTCTACAAATGTTAAATTGTTCATATTGTACAAAAATAACAAACAAAATTTTTGAATATGCAACATTGCAGATATTAAATTGTGTTGGATGTAAAAAAATAACAGATGATGCATTCAAACATCTCACATCTCTACATGATTTAGATTGTACATTTTGCGACAACATAACAGATAATGGTATCAAACATCTGACATCATTACAGTCATTACATTGTTCATATTGTGGGAACATAACAAATGATGGGATTAAATGTCTAACATCTTTACAAAAAATAAGGTGTCATGGAAATGATAAGGTTAATGTTGAATTATGGAATACATGAACAATTACATAACATGTATGAACAACTACATGAATAATTATATGCAGTTGGATTTTTTTATCATCAAAAAATTGAAAATATCATATCTTATTAACAACCATATCAAATCCATGGCATCACACATGAAATTCACTCAGTTAAATAGAGATGCACTGTCTGAGATCTACAAGTACATCACCAAAATCGACACAATCAAAACTATAACATCAGCCTGTCCATCGTTGGAAATTAACTACAAAGTGAGGGCACTCAAATGTAGTAACTCAACCACTGACAATGATATTGCTGATTTTACAAATCTAACCTATCTTGAATGTCCATTTTCTCAAATCACTGATGTGGGAATTAAACGTCTGGCATCTTTACGAACATTGATTTGCTACGATTGTAATTACATAACAAATAAAACACTCGAACATTTAACATCATTACACACATTAAATTGTGTATGTTGTGAAAACATAACAGATGATGGACTAAAACGTATAACAAACTTAAAACATTTAACATGTCACAGTCAAAATATCACAGATGAATCAATTAAACAATTAACATCTCTACAAACATTAGATTGTTGTTATTGTAATAACATAACAGACCAATCTGTTAAATATTTGACGTCATTGCAAACACTGATATGTTCTGGATGCGATAATATAACAGACCAATCTGTTAAACATTTAACATCTCTACAAAAATTAGGTTGTTCTCATTGCGATCACATAACGGATGCATCAGTCGGACATCTAACAACATTACAAACATTAACATGTGATGGAAATTACAACATAACAGATGAATCAATAAAATATTTAACATTGTTACAAACACTAAGTTGTAAGTGTGAAGATGGCAACATCATGTGTCAAATAACAGATAACTCAATAAAATATTTAACATCGTTACGTTCCCTTAGTTGCTACGACTGCTTTGGTATTACAGACAAATCAATTATGTATTTGACAACCCTGCAATCATTAGATTGTCAAATGTGTGAAAATGTAACTGACAATTCAATCAAAAATTTAATATCATTGCAATCATTGTCTTTCTCTGGATGTGATAAAATAACAGACAACTCGCTTGAATACTTAGTATCATTGCAAACATTAGATTGCTCCCATGATAGAAAAATAACAGGAAAAATGTTTAAATATTTAACATCGCTACAAACATTACACTGTTGTGGTTGTATTAATATACCAGATGAATCATTCAAATACTTAACATCTTTGCAAAAATTAGATTGCTACGACTGTAAAAATGTAACAGACAAAACTCTTGAATACTTAACATCATTGCGAGAGTTGGATTGTACTGGTTGTAGAAATATAACGAACTTAGGGATTGAACATCTAACATTGTTGGACACCATAAGATGTTATGAATGCAAAGGTATTAAAAAATCTAAACTTAGAAAACAAATAAAAATTAAATAAACTTGTTAGTATTACATGGACATCACACCAACATAAAATTGATTTTTACTTTAATATTTAAATAACCAAATGAAAATATCAAACATTCATAATGATATATTAAACGAGATATACAAATACATACCTCATTACGATACCTTAAAACAAATCAACATTGCATGTTCAAATGTATCTATCAACATCACAACAACATTAAAATGTAGTCAATTCATAACACTTAAAAATTTATCAGTATTCACAAACCTAACAACATTAGATTGTGCAGGTTGTGATAGTATAACCAACACTTTAATTGAACGCCTAACTAACATAACATGGTTAAAATGTTCGAGTTGTGAAAATATAAATTGGCGCATTCAATTTCCAACAACTCTAACATATTTAGATTGTTCATATTGTACAAAAATAACAGACATAAATATTAAACCATTGGTTTATTTAGAACATCTAATATGTATTTTTTGCAGATATATCACAGATGTTTCCATCCAACATCTCACAAAATTAAAACAATTGTGGTGTGATCACTGTTATGACATCACAGATAGTTCTGTTAAACATTTAATAAATTTAACTTCCATATGGTGTGATAGTTGTCATAGCATCACTGATAATTCCATTAAACATCTCACACAATTAACATATTTGTGTTGTACTAATTGTTATGGTATTACTGGTACATCTATTAAATGTCTTACAAACTTAACACATCTCGTTTATTGTAACACACCCTATATTGATGATGATGTTATTGTGGGTATGTGTAAATTAATATTATTAGATTGTTCATGGTGTGATAACATCACTGATGCAAGCATTATGAAATTATCAAATTTACAAACATTATGTTGTAATGGATGTATGAATATTACAAATGAGAGTATTATAAAATTATCAAACCTACATTCATTATCATGTGATGGGTGTCAGTATATCACTGATGCAAGTATTAAAAAATTATCAAAATTAACTTATCTTAGTTGCTTGGAATGTAGTGATACAATGTGAGTGAATTGATAGCTACATTTATTTACATAACAACATCTTACATAACAACATTTTACATAACATCCTACATAACAACATCTTACATAACAACATCTTACATAACAACATCCTACATAACAACATTTTACATAACAATTTATTTACATAAACAAAACACACATTTTCATCATCACTCATCCCCTCCATCCTCACTCATTCCCATCATCAACCTCCATCTCATCATGTTCTGGGTCTTCTCTAATTCCCATAGCTCTCAATTCCTCCACCGTCTTATCCTTACACATTGAACCACACTTGGCACACATGTATTTCATAAACGGTTTGAAATTCAGATAGTTACTCACCACAATGTTTTCCAATAGATCTGACAAGTATCCTTCTGTCTCCTCTGGAACAATTCTTTTTAAGAATGCCCTTTCTGGTTCTGTAATGTATGACTCAATCTTCTTCTCGAGTGGCTCAGGAATGGTTGTAACCATCTTCTTTTCAATCATCTGTATGAATTCATACATGTCATTAAAAATCCTACCCATTGATGCAATCTCCACATGTTCAGGTGGTGACACTGGAATGAATGAAATCACATCCACACTCTCACTCAACAAATCATACACAACTCCCATATGTTTCGTAATCAAACTCTTGGGTAAAACCATCAATACATTTCTCACTTGTCCATCATTGCAGTATAACACAACGATATCACGCAAGGTAAATGTCAATGCCTTAAACTCAATGGCATCACTAACAGTCAGCAACTCTGTGACATAGTCCTCATCACTGGTGACATGCTTTAGAAATCCATCAACCAACTTGCTGTTGTCACCTGGTTGTTCGATAATTTCAACAAACGCACACATGTCTCTGTACATTCGTCTCAAATAATCACCAGAGACATCATTCGTTGACACAACATATCTCGATAAACTATCATTCACATCGGTTGAACCAAGGTGGACGGTTAGCCTATCATTCGATACAATCGCATCAACAAACGATGCAACATCATGATAAACAGTGGTCATGTTGTTAGTGCTATTAGTCAAAGTATTCATTTTGATATCTATTATGTTGAACCACGGTCACCAACATAATTATTTTTCAATTTTTTGAAGGGGTATCCATACCATAAAATTGATTTTTTTGACATATTCATGGCATATACATAACATCATATATGCAGTATTCAATCATCCAAAATGAAGTTCATTCAATTGGGAGATGACATGTTATGCGAGTTCAACAAATACATCAATTCCAGTTGGGAACTTGGGAACATCGCAAGCACGTGTAAAATGATCGAACGTAGGGTCAAACATGTTACATCAATCATATGTGAAAAATACACAAAGGAAGAAAAAGTGTTGATATTCACAAACTTAACATCTCTAAATTGTAGAGGTTGTTGGTATATCACTGACAACTATGTCAGTCAACTAACAAATCTTACAAGTTTGGATTGTGGATTAAATCCATTAATCACTGATGTGAGTATTGTCAAATTAACCAACTTGACAAAACTATGTTGCACCTACTGTGATCACATCACAGACAATACAATTAGCCAGTTGCCTAACTTGGTTGAATTGGATTGTAGTTGGTGTAAAAATATTTCTGCTGATAGCATCGGGAAATTAACACAACTGACTACTCTGAATTGTATGTATTGCAAATGGATGTCAAATGGTATTGGACAATTACTCAATTTAACAATCCTAATTTGTTGTGGTTGTAATTACATCACAGATGATGCAATTATTAAACTCACCAAATTGAGAGAGTTGGATTGTCGACGTTGTGTCGGCATCACTGATAAAAGTGTTAAGCAATTACCTTGCCTAACTAAATTATCATGTGAAGTTGGTGATAACATTACACCATTGGGTGATTAACTTTTCACACCATTATGTGATTAACTTTTCACACCATTATGCACCTTTATTTTAACATCATCAGAAAAACAACTTGGTCAGGGTTGTATCAACACAGAAATAGTGATGCACATAAATACTCAAAATAACCAATGTAATCAACATTAAAATTACCTTACTCGTCTGCACATTTCCAAATATGAAATAGCATAACACAATACTAAGAACAATTGTCATCAAAAAATCAACAATAGCTATATTAAATACCCTAATCGAATGAGCACCAGTGTTGGGAGCACCAAACAAATCTTTATATTTGCAATTCATAATATACTTACATCACAATAAATCTGTAATTGTGGTTTTTACATCCACATATTATATGTTTAACTTGGGTAAATTATTAAGTACCACTCCAATATTTCACGTTAAAGAAGAAATACACAATATCAGAGATGCAGTAAATTACAAAACTAATCATGGTATTAAAAACATATCATTTGATTATTCCACAAGTTTTTATGTTGATGATAGAATGACAGAAATTGATAACCAATCAAAAAAACTCATTTACATATACAATCTATACAATTCTAATTACAATGTAATTACTAATATCAGTAGTAATGTCCCAATTAAAATACTTATGGGAAACATTGAGATAGACACGGGTAGTACATATCTTGCACCCTACCTGGCAGCCAATCGAGAAAATGTAATAAAATTTTACATGCCATCAGAAGTAGCAACAATAACTCTAAAAATGAAATGTTACATATTAGATAAAAGCATTAGTTGCATGTTGAGAAACCATGCTATTTACACAAAGTCCCTTTAGTAACATATGCAAAAAAATGAAATAGTAACATCTTATACTAATAATCATATATCACCATACAAACATGAAGTTCATTAGCCTCAACGACGACATCATTACTGAGATTAATCAATATGTTGCATCATATGATAACATCATAAACATCTCAGCAACGTGTCCTAAAATGAACCACTTTTTAAACAAAGTTACAAAACTAAAATGGATTTCAAAACCAAAAAGTATTTCAGTAGATAATCAACCACTCAATCCTCCAGAAGATGGTATTGATACTACAAAATTACCAAACATTACTTATCTTAGTTGTGCATACTGTAAAAATATCACTGATGCAAGTATTATTCCACTAACACAACTAACAACTCTAATTTGTACAATGTCTAACAATATCACAGATGAATGCATCAGAAATTTAACAAACTTGACAACATTGAGCGCAAGTGGTTGCATTGGTATTACCAATGAGGGAATTCAAAACTTAACAAACCTAACATCACTAAATTTTAGCATGAATGGTGGTATCACTGATGAAGGAATTCAAAACTTAACAAACTTAGTATCACTAACATGTCATTGTTGCGACATCACAGACATATCACTGAAAAATCTAACCAAACTCACAACCTTAGAATGTAGTGGTTGCAAAGGTATTACAGACGCATGTGTCAGTAGTTTGACAGGTTTAACTACACTTGCTTGCGGTCAATGTGATAACATCACTGATGCAAGTATTAAAAAATTAACAAATTTAACATCGTTGCGTTGTAGGCAATATAATGGTGTTACAGATGTAAGTATCAGTAGATTAACAAATCTAACAAATTTAGATTGTGAATACTGCAAACATATCACAGATGAAGGTATTGCATGTTTGACAAATCTGAAAACCTTAAACTGTTGTAGTTGTAGACATATTACAGACGCGAGTATCTCAAAATTAACAAACCTAACAACATTAGAATGTAGCCACACACGTATTACAGACGCGAGTATCTCAAAATTAACAAATTTAACAACATTAGTCTTCTGCTTAAATCAAAATGATGATTATGATGATGAAGATGATGATGAAGAAGATGATGATGAAGAAGATGATGATGAAGAAGATGATGACGATGAAGGGAATAATAATAACATAAACACCCCAACTAATCAAAACACATCAACTAATCCAAACACCTCACCCATTCATGACATCCCATTATCCCTAACAACTTTAAAATGTGGTGGAAACAAAAATTTCAACGATGCAAGTATTGAGAAATTAAGTAACCTAACAATCTTATTCTGTTATAATTGTCAAAATATTACAGACGCAAGTATTAAAAAATTAACAAATCTAACAACCTTACAATGTGATAGTTGTAAAAACATTACAAGTGAAGGTGTAAAGCATTTAACGAAACTAACATCTTTAGATTTTGTGTATTGTAGTGGCATCACAAATGATGGTATCAAAAATTTAACATCATTGGAACGCTTACGACTTGGCGAACACAAAGGCATCACAGATGAAGGCATTGAAAATTTAACAAATTTAAGAAGTTTGGACTGTTGGAATTGTAGCAACATAACAGACGCGAGTATTAAAAAATTAACAAAACTGAGACATATTAATTGTTCAAATTGTAATTCTATTACAGATAAAAGTATTAAAACACTGAAACATTTAATAAATTTACATTGTTATCAGTGCAATGGAATAACAATAAAAATAGTAGATAATTTCTGTCCATAAAAGTATTTATTTTACATCAAATAATTAATCCACATCCAATAATTAATCCACATCAATTAATTAATCAACATTATGTGCGTTTATTTATTACGAACAAATGTAACACTATAAAGTATCAAATGGTTGATATCAATAATTTCCTCATGTGCACACCAATTCATCACATTCAGGATATCATAAATGATCCGTCCGATGTGAATGAAATCATGATTAGGGAAGGACATAATAATGTATCATATGTGCGAAGTCTTTATTTTGATATGGGTAGCATTTCATTGGAGGTTGACGAAACAGGAAAAAACACATTCACCTATGATTTGAGTGGGTGTGATGTGATTGCAGATATCTTTAGTGATATCCCGATCAATGTGTATGTTGATAACATTAAAATCAATCCTGATGACACATGCGTCGCACCATGTCTCACACCTTATAGATGTTTGGTAAGGTTTTACATTCCATCGTTTGTAACATCATTTGAACTATGTATGAAATGCTATGTTTTTGATTCTACAACAAAAAAGATGTTGAGGTTGCAAGATGTTACAACAGGAAATGTTGTGTATAGTAGGGGAGAAGTTCGAAAGGAGGGTGAATGGCAACATGTCACATACAAAAAGGTGTGGGCTACAAAACACTCTAAACACCTAAAGGAAGGATAGTTTGCATTACGCAATAGTCAATACAATAGTCACTACGATAGTCAATACGATAGTCAATACAATAGTCAATACAATAGTCAATATATTATTACATCATACATTGTAATAATATTCATCATTCATCATTCATCATTCATCATTCATCATTCATCATTCATCATTCATCATTCATCATTCATCATTCATCATTCATCATTCATCATTCATCATTCATCATTCATCATGCACTACACGATCCATTAGAAGCATTTAAACTCATGGTTATTAACCAACAAGAGAATGCATCATACAACTATTGTATTAATCATAACACAACAGGAAAAACAATGTACATCATCGATCTACACAATCTCAATTATGATGTTATATCTGACATCAGTAGTAATATCGACTTTAGGGTATGCATTGGTGATATCGAAATAGATACAACAGGCATATGTATTTCTCCCCTTTGTGCACCATACCAAAAAAATCAATTGAAATGTTACATACCAATAAACACATCATCATTTTGGATAAAAATGAAATGTTACATTCTACAAAGATCTCTAAGAAATACACTAAGAACTAATGATGTCCAAACTGGTAATATAATATACCATGAAGGATGTGCAATGATAACATCAAATTGAAATATACAATAATTACATGATGTATTAACATAACACACTAACACACTAACACACTAACACAATTTATTTTTATTATTTCATTTATGTGTCACATATAATTATAATATGGTCGACCTTAATGAAATAATGAAATCCACTACTTTTTTTCACATCGAAGAAGACATCTACGATCCATTGGAAGCATTTAAACTCATGGTTATTAACCAACAAGAGAATGCATCATACAACTATTGTATTAATTGTAATACAGATGTACCAACAACATACACCATCGATTTGTATAATAACAAATATGATGTCATATCTGATATTTCCAGTGATGTTAGCTTTAAAACATACATCAATGATATCGAAATCGACATAACAAACATATGCATATCTCCCTTTTGTGCACCATGTCAGAAACATACAATGGATTGTTATATCCCATCAAACACCCCGTCAAATACCCCATCAAACACTTCGTCATTTTGGATAAGAATGAAATGTTACATTCTACAAAAATCCCTACAAAATACACTGCGAGATTGTAGTGTTCAAACTGGTAATATAACATATTGTTGTGGATGTGCAACCATTACACCAAAAAATTGATTTTTTAATTATTTGTTTATACAATACAAAAATGACGACCATTTATGATACTGATGACTTCTACACTAATAATGAGCATAGGATGTTAGACCAAGATTTTCATGATGTTCTAATAACGAATGCACCATATAGTAGCTATTGTAATCTAATTAAAAAATATTGCACAACTAAATCAAATGCAGACACTGATGGTATCATTTTAACAAACTGGATCACGTTTGCACTAAAAGCATGCAATGATATGCAAGAAAGTGATGTTATTACAACTACTCGTGACATTACATGGGATTTTAAATACATCATCATTACAGAGACATTATTTAAAGATATCACTAAAACTATGGAAGATATCCCACCAAAGCATACAATGGAAAAAAAGTTGGGAATTTACATAATACGAAGACTAATTTACACTGCAAACGTCTATAAAAAACTCCCACGTAGTCTGTCGCCTGGTGTGTTCGTGGATTCAATTAAAAATATCACAATGACAAATAAACAAAGTGATGGAGAATTGAATATCAAAAAAAATATCATAAATATATGTGAAATGTTATACAATAATTGTGGTATAGTTCAACTCACAACATATGAATATTTACTAAAAAATAAACTCATCTACACCCCCCATCCACTAAATATGGATGAATACGCCATGACATACAAATATATTAAAAATATGAGATATCATGAACTCCACAATGCACGTAGTCTTGGTCTAAGTCTAAACTCTGAATGTCTTGAAAATGCATGTCTAATAAAAAATAATGCCAGGACTGTAGAATACATTATCAATCATGACATTGTAACTGAAAGATGTTTAGACAACGCACTACAATGCGTCAATAATAATGTTATTAGTGTTTTACTAAAATATATTAAACCAACTCCACAACAACTGGAAAAATATAAAAACATGTTGGTAGCAAGTGGAGTTGATAGCAGTATGGTATTTGAATATGAGGGTCATATCAGATCAATTTGTGCAATGATGGAAGCAACACATACCAGAACCAGTCAATTAGAAACACTTAAAACGATGGTTATGAAAAGTGTCGAATGACATGAACAATTGGGTAACTAATATATTCCACACATTCTACACATTCTACACATTTGTTTTACACCTCTAAAAAATTGATTTTTTAATATTTGTATGTAAATATCATTAAATGCAATCAGAATCAATGGAGACATTATCAATGGATGACCTCGATGTTGGATTAATTGACCAATCCAAGATGGAGAATGAAAATTTTTCACAGAGTGAGGGAGAAAATGTAGAAAGCAATGAGAGTGAAGAGAGAGTATGTAATGAAGAGGGAGAATGTGATGAAGAGGGAGAATGTGATGAAGAGGGAGAATGTGATGATGACGACAACACTGAAGATCGCGACAGTGATTACGGGAATGAACATTCACCTCGTGAAACATCTGATGATGACAAAAGTGATGATACTGATGATAGCGATGGAGAGATCAACGAGGAGAACAACCAATTCAGCAACAGAACAAATAATATTCTCAGAGAAAGCATCAACACTGTGAATAATTTTGAACTGCAACGTCTTAGGTCACATGCATATGACAAACATGTTGAATTGGTAAAGTTTTTATGTAACCTCGAATATGAACTCAAAAAAGAACAAGAAAAAACTAAACATAAATGCATGGATTATGAATTTAGATGTAAAAAGATTGATACTGTTATGAATTTACAAATTAGTGGTAAGGAAAAACTAAAATATATGTGTTAGAGTGCTACATTATACTACATCATACTACATCATGCTACATCACACCACATCAAAAAATTGATTTTTTTATTATTTGTAATTATATACCATTATCAAAATGCAAGCAATTAAAGACTTTATCTATTCGTTTTTTAAGCCATGTAGCAAGGTGGATGAGCTACACAACTTCCTCAAAACACAGTTAGATGACAGAACACTTCCAATAGATAGGGTAAAACTACGAAAACTACTTGAGGAAGCAAAAGAAGAAATCAACAACTATCCATGCAATAAAGATGATGGAAACGAGGAAGATGTGGGAAACAAAGATGATGATGTGAATAAGGGAGATGGGAGTGATGAGGATGGGAGTGATGAGGATGGGAGTGATGAGGATGGGAGTGATGAAGACGACAATGATGACGATGTTGATGACGGTGACGATGTTGATGACGATGACGATGTTGATGACGGTGACGATGATGATGTTGATGACGACGACGATGTTGATGACGATGACGATGACGATGAAAATGAAGAATATGAAGATGTCGATGATGCCGATGATATAGACGACACCATCGATATGGACGAAGTCGATGAAGCAGTGTATGACATGGCAGATGACATGTTAGATAATGCAACATACTACAAAATATTCATCACTAAAAAAAATGAGTTACTGAATGAAAGTATCAAAACTGTAAAAAGTTTTGAAAATCCAAACCATAAACTGTCTGCATACAACATCCACAGTGAAATTGTGAGATTTCTCAACAATGCAGAACGTGATTTTAAGAATGAGCAAGGACATACAAAACGTATGTGTGCAAAGTATGCACTTAAAACAGAACAAGAGATAACAAAACGTAAATGTGCAGAGTATGCACTCAAAATGCAAGAAATCAAAATGATAATGTCGTTGTCACTGAGTGATAAGGATAGGGTAGCATATTTGTTTAAGATAATTTGAAATGGTTGATATAATTAAAATTTAAATGATACATATCACTAAAAAATTGAAATATCAAATACTTACTATATGAATTAACATATCTAATCAATTTATCAACAATGAGACTATCTAACATACATAGTGACATTGTTACTGAAATCAATGAATACATCAATGATTACAAAACCATATCAAACATCATTATTGCATCGCCTATAGCCTTTAAGCATAACATAAAAACACTTGTGTGTTTTAATAAACCAATGGATGACATGTGTTTACCAAGTTTGACAAAAATAGTGTGCAATAACAGCAACATAACAGACGAACACCTAAATGAATTAATCAATTTAAAAACATTTCGCTGCTCCAATTGTCACAATATTACAGATGAAAATATTGATAAATTAGTAAATCTAAAAACATTTCATTGTTGGAATTGTGATAATATCACAGACAATGGTATTAAAAAATTAACAAATTTAACATCCCTATCATGTGGACCGAATTTCACAGACGAGGGTATAAAATATTTAACCAAATTAACAGCTTTAGATTGTCACTGTTGTAATGGCATCACTGGTGTAAGTATTCAAAATCTACCAAATTTAACAAATTTAACATGCAATGACACAATCACAAGTGATGATATTAAAAATTTAACCAACCTCAAAACTCTAAATTGTGGTCCTCTCATCAACGATGATGGTATTTCATCATTAACAAAATTAACATTGTTAGATTGCAATATGTTTATAACAAATCATGGTATCTATAATCTAACAAATCTAACAACATTAAATTGTGGTGATAACGATTATATAACAGATGAAGGTATTATGCGTCTATCAAACTTAACAAAGCTACTGTGTGGTTGTTGTCAAAATATCACAGATAGAAGCATTGCAACATTATCAAAATTAACACATTTAGATTGTTATAAATGTAAGCATATTACAGATGTGAGTATTATAAAATTAACAAATTTAACATACTTAGATTGTGTAGAGTGTGATGGTATCACTGATGAAGGAATAATGAAATTAACAAACTTAACAGAATTACAATGTAACAGATGTGTTAATGTCAGTGATGTAGGTATTACGAAATTAATAAATTTGGTGAAATTACGTTGTAGTATAAATCCTACAACTACTTGTGCAAATATTATGAAATTAACAAAACTCATGGATT
>Ga0316231_1002081_pt1 | contig 20008 bp, 17 predicted proteins | sample TBH18027metaG_FD_206002 | JGI IMG/M metagenome (GOLD analysis project Ga0316231, IMG submission 206002) | Freshwater microbial communities from Trout Bog Lake, Wisconsin, USA - TBH18027 | ecosystem: Environmental > Aquatic > Freshwater > Lake > Hypolimnion/Profundal zone | place: USA: Wisconsin...
TAGGCACTGCGCCGGTCAGAGAATATCTTGCGATTATGTTTTCGAGAGCCGCAAATGTAGAATCAAGCATCGCTATATCAACGAAGTCACCTTCGCCTGTCTCCTGGACTTTGCGTATCCCCGCAAGCGTCCCTATAGCAGCAAACAAGCCGGCGAGAACATCACTGATCGAAATGCCAGCCTTGGTGGGTTCGCCGCCGAGTTCCCCTGTAATGCTCATAAAGCCGGACATCGCTTGTATAACTAGGTCCAGTGCGCCTTTTTCTTTCCACGGCCCGGTCTGACCATAACCGGAAATCGCTGTATATACCAATCGAGGATTGATTTCTTTTAGAGTATCGTAGCCGACACCGAATTTTTCCATGGTACCCGGTTTAAAGTTCTCTACCAAGATGTCGGCGCTCTTTACTATTTTAATAAAAGCAGCCTTTTGCTCCGGGTCGTTCAGATTCATCAGCACGCTCTTTTTGCCGCGATTGATACTGATAAAGTAAGAACTGGCCCCTTTTTTTCCGGGAGGGGAATAGCGGCTTGTATCCCCAATCGGGGGACGTTCAAATTTTATCACTTCAGCGCCAAGATCCGACAGAATCATGGTGCAAAATGGACCGGATAGGAATTGAGTCATATCCAGCACAAGCAAACCTTCCAAGGGCTTCATTGTAACATCTCTCCTATTCTCTACTTCATTTATGCTAAGTTTGGTTGATGACTTTCATAAAGAAAGTGGGATAATATGCGTGTTTTTTTCCAAACCCTCCGTTTCTCTCAGCCAAGGCTGTCTATTCTTAAATGTTTGTGCAAAAGCGGGACCTGCAAAACAATTGCTCAATGCTTATCTAAATTATAGTGACATATACGTCCAAATTACCAATATGGGATTTTCCCTTTTATATAACGCTTTCCATATCAGAAGTGATCCTCGGATGCGATTGAAATCAGACTTTTCCTTTCTGTTCCAGTCATTCAACCGAAAGACCCAGCTGGCGCTGAACATAAAAAACGCACATCCGCTAGGTAGTGTAACGGACGCGCGCTTATAAACTAACCAGCCTCTTGGCTCCAAAGAAAGGATACCGAAGCCGCCGGCGTCAGGATACCTCCTTAATGTCAGTACAGCGGCATGAGAAAGAAAAAGACGAAAAAGGAGAACAACAGGAGCGAAGCCACGATAACTACCCCACCAAATAAATCATCCGACATAAAACAACCTCCTTTTTCCCACCGAAAGAGTCGATCAGGCCTGAACGTCTTTTGAAATGTACCCGTGTGTTTCTTTATATTTTGCCGACTGCATCAACATAAACCCGTCAATTTCCTTGGCGCTGGGTTTATCAAACGCCGAAATCCCCAAGACGACAACTATGGCAACAGGGAGACTCACGAGGATCTGATGCGGCAACCAGGGATTATACGCAGCAGCGATCGCCCAGATTATATTTACAATCATCGAAATGGTAATTGACCAAAAGGCGGCTCTTTCTGTTATCCAAGGGAATACCGCCCCCAAGAACATCGCCGGAGCCCAACTGGTAAAAATACAGGCAGAAAAAAGAAATGCGTACAGTATGGCAAAGTTGGCAGCCGGTTGGTACAGTGAAACAACGATCATGACGGCACCTGTTATCAGCATAAATGTTTTGGATATTTTGAGAAATAGCCGATCAGAGCAATCGGGTTTATAATACTTTTTGTAGATGTCTCTTGCCACGCTGGCTCCGGACATTTGCAGCAACGCAGCAGCATGACCAAGACCTGCCGCTGCAATGCCGGCCATAACGATGGCCGCAATCAAGGCCGGGAAGTGGGTATTAACTGTCACAACATAGGATTGGGCGGGATCAACCTGCGGGAATAAAAGTTTGGTAAAAGGGGCTGTCGTATAAAGAAAAGTGAGGAATACCAATAAGAATACCTGTGCAAGAATCCAGGCCCTGGCCAAAGCTTTCTGGCTTTTGGCGATAAAGCAGCGGCTTACGGTATGTGCCCCAGTCAGTCCCATGCAAAAGGACATGGTGCCCATCACAAGCATAAAGCCAAAGAAACCGCTCATAGACCAGAACGGCTCGCCGAAAAGCGGCATATTGCCTGTGGCGCTCAGCATCCCCGGTATTGCATCATGGGCAGCTTTAACAGCCTTCTGCCAGCCCCCCGCTTGATTGACAATCAGGGGAAAGCCAATGAGCACGCCAAACATAAAAAGGAAAAACATTAAAGTGTCTGTAACCACGACGCCCCACATGCCACCCAGCAGAGAAAATATAACGATGACACCGCCGGCCAGTATGACGCACCACAGGCTGGAAATACCCAAACCAGTGGACATTGCCAGGGCAACTCCCATCAGGATAGCCACCAGGTAGGTAACACTGGTCAGAATAAGTAAAACAGTTGTGACTAAGGCCATTCGATCTGTACCATATCGCTTCTCAAATAATTCCGGCAAAGTCCACACTCTCATCCGGTAGACCTTGGGTGAAAAATAGAGCATCGAAAACGTCCAGGCCGCAATAGTCAACCAATTCAAAATTGCGGGTCCCATACCGTAACGATAGCCGACCGCGAATATACCGGTAAATGCCACCGTGCTAATGTAGGCGGCAACAATCGTTCCCAGTATCAGAATCGTCGGTGCCTGTCTGTTCATAACATAATAGGACTCGGAGTCTTTGATCTTGCGGGAAACCCACCAACCCGCAACAATATACATGACGAGAGTAAAAAGGGTGATCCCGCCCGTCAAAGTCATATCGGTCTTTCCTCCTTATAACTTATAGTCATTCCTCATCAAAATAACCTCTTCTACACAGCACTACATATAAAATACTGCTGACAATCGGCCACATCCAGCAAAATGCCTGCCAGGCAATGAAGTTTGCTGCTTCCGACATCGAAGCGCCTCCTTTCTTCACCGGTTGCCAAGGCGGACTGCCACCCCTTTTCCCAGCCGGTTTCCCTTGAAATTGCAGGGTCCGAGCCTTTTAAACCGGGGAAATAACTAAGACACCTGTCCGATACTTAATGCCTCACGCCGTTTCTTGATCTGGTATTGGCAGTAAAGTGTGAGAACAGCGCCAACTGCACAGATAACTGCTGCAACCAAAAAAGCCAGGGTATAATCGCCGTTGTTGGCCTCTTTAACTTTTGCCGCCAAGATAGGTCCGATGATAGCCGCCGGCGCATATGCCGTGAATAATATACCCCAGTTGGTCCCGAAATTTTTCATGCCGAACATATCGCCTGTAATCGGCGGGAATAAAGCGAAAAACCCACCAAAACAAGAAGATATCGCTACAATAGCTATAACAAAAGATATGAAGGTTGAAGCGCTGCCTATTAACAGCATTCCCGCCCCGGAGATGACGAACATGATCGTCATTGTAGCGTAGCGTCCCAGGTGGTCAGAAATCCAACCCCAGAGAATACGGCCGATGGTATTGGAGAACCCGAGAAAACTCACTGCCACGGCGGCAACTGCCGGTGTAAGCTTCACAGCCTCTACTCCGATGGTCGCGGCATGGCCAATGATCATTAAACCGGAAATCGCACAAGCCACAAACATAATCCAAACAACATAGAAAATGGGATCCGACATCATCTCTCTCCAGGTCTTGTCGCCTGTACTGATGCTGCTGCTTGCATTTGGTGCTGGCGGCGTCCAGCCTGCGGGCCTGTAATCGGCAGGCGGCGTTTTTGCAAAATAGGCGGCAATAAGAACCAATGTGACGAAGATTGCACCGAAAATCTGGAAAGTAGCAAGAACACCATAGCTTTGCATCAGGTAGGTTCCAAACGGTGCCAAAACGATTACCCCTACACCTGACCCTGCCATAGTGAGGCCTGCCGCCAATCCCCGTTTATCGGGAAACCACTTGACCGTATTGACAACCGCGCAGGAATATATCGCTCCGTTCCCTAATCCCCCGAGCACGCCGTATATCAGATATAAAGCTGTAAGCGAGCTCACATACGCTGAAAAGAACCAACTGGAGGCATAGGCAATGCCCGCAATTGCGAGAGCTACTTGCGGGCCGCGTAAATCCTGCACCTTTCCCGCAACCGTCATAGTTATCGGCATCATTACAAGGACAATGGTGAAAAGTAGTGATACTTGACTTGGCGACCAACTATACTGATTCATCAACGGCTTTGCGAAAATACTAAATGAATAGGTTCCCCCAATGCAAAAAGTCGCCATCATAGCGGTGACTAATATCAGCCAACGATTTGGCAAACTACCCACTCCTTCCTTTTCATCAACCAAACACTAAAGAATTATGCGCCACCCGGTGAAGCCGCGGTTCATCCCAAGCTTACTTTTATTTCGTGCCTGAGAAAGCGGCCAGCTGCGCCGGGTTATTAATAACCATTTCGAAGGTTGAGTCAACGGTGGAATAGTCCCAGTAGCCCAGACGGGCCAGCGGCCGGATTTTGACCACATCGATTTTGCCGTTGTTTATTACCTCGTCCTTGATATGCACGAGAACGGCTTTGCCGATGATGACATCTACCGTGCCATTCAATCCGCCGCCAGGCAACCTGATGGTCTGGGTATAAACACATTCAAATTGAATGGGAGACTCGGCGACCCGGAAAGGCTTAATCCGCATCGATGGGGCTTTAGTCACGCCGGCAACCTCGAATTCATCGACCTCAGACGGTAAATCGACACCCGACTTGTTCATAGCCTCGCGGAGATCATAGGTCACCATATTATAGACGAATTCACCAGTCTGCTCGATATTCTCCACAGTGTCTTTTCTTTTGCCTTTAATAGTCTGATTAACGGATATCATTACATACGGCGGGTCAAAAGTGAGACTTTGAAACTGGCTAAAAGGGGCCAAATTGGAAACCCCGTCCTTGCTCATCGTAGAAATCCAGGCAATGGGGCGAGGAAGAACGCAAGATTTGAACGGCGACACTGCTAGACCATGGTCGTTCTTTTCAGGATCGTAATACATCCTTTTTTCCTCCTTTCGATTTAGTGAATGCGCCATAGGAAAGCGGCTAGTGCTTCCCCGCGCAACCTTACTCACATCCCCTTCCTTTGTGACTGCCTCTCAACTTGAGCTTTTTATCAGTCGTTCGAGGACAACATTGGTTCAATCGCGGCCTTGTATATTGGTACTCCGTTTGGGCAGCGACAGGACCGGCAGTCCTGACAGATGTCTAAACCGAGTTCCCTGGCCTGGTTTTTCCTTGCCAATCGATCATCTTTAGGATTGTTATAAAACTGACCCAGTTTTACGAAAAGAAACGGTCCGCCAAAATTCTTGTCGCCCTCCATTTGGTGGCAATAGGAAAGGCAACACAAGCACTCGATACAGCGCGACAGCAGTTTGTAATTATCCGGCACCTGAACTTCCGGGAACTCGGTATATGTATGGCCAGGGGTGTAAAGGCGATGTTCAGCGTACAGTCGCTGGATACACATCCGGTCCACGACCAGGTCTTTTAGCACCGGCAGGTTTTTCAAGGGTTCAACCGTTAGTTCGGTGCTGGCAGGCACAAGGCAGGCCAATCCCGGAACACCGTTGATGAGCATGCCGCACAAACCGCATCGCTTGTAGCGGCAGCCAAAACTGAAAGAAAGTCCGGGATCCTGTTCGGCGTATATTTTCTGCAGAACGCCCAGCACTGTTGCTGCCTCGTCTCCCGTGTCCACGCAATATGACTGCCAGAAGTAACCTTGATCCCGGTCAAATCTTCGCACCTTCAACTTGATTAACAAATCTTTCACCCATCTCTTCCAGTCTTGTGAGCATCTTGCCGTTCGCTCCCCGATACGCGATCACACTGCGAAAATCCAGCCCTTCATCTCGCTGCGGATAGTCCTCCCTGAAGTGACTCCCGCGGCTTTCTTCCCGGGCCAGGCTGCATCGAATGACCGCCTCGGCGCAAACCAGCATGTACTCCAGCTCAAAGTAATCGACCAGCGCCATGTTGTATGTCCGTCCGGCAGGAACATAAACCGAGTCCGCTTTTTCCCCTAGGGACAGCACCATCTGCAAGGCCTCTTCCAACCCAGCCTTGTCCCGGACACAACCGACCTTTTCAGCCATCGCGCGTCCTAACTCAGCCTTCAGGAGAATTGGCAAAGTTCCGCAAGACCGGGCCAAAACGCTCTCGATCCTTTTACGCGCTCCGTCCAAGTACGGCAGGATTACGGAATCATCAGCCGGTTTTTCTTCGTCGAATCCCTCAACCGCATGCATAGCCGCTCTATGACCGAAAACTATGCTGTCGCACAACGCCACCGAGCCAAGCCGGTCAGCCCCGTGGATTCCACCGGTCACTTCGCCGACGGCATAAAGGTTTGCTAGGGCGGTCCTCCCATCCGCGTCAACTTGGACTCCCCCGCAGAAAAAATGCTGGGTCGGCAAAACTTCGTAAGGTTCCGTCCAGGCGTACGCCTTCGGGCCATAAGCAGCACGAACCGGTCCCAGCACTCCCCGTGCCTGGAGCTGAGCCAAAAAGGCCTTGCCGACCGGATCGTCAAGGTTGGCGGTGGCATCAAGGAACAGACCTCCGTTTGGCCCCCCTCTTCCTGCGCGATTTTCTCGGGCAATCGTCCGCGTAACCGCCGAGCGGGTACATGTAGCCACACCGCGCAAGACCACCTCACCCTCGCTGTTGACCAAAACCCCGCGCGGCCCGGCGTCAGAGGTATCGCCGATATTAATTCCGCGCAGTGACGCCGGCTTCGCAACTCCGAAGGGAAGCCACTGGATCTGTTCCATATCCACCAACGGCAATCCGGCCGCGTAGCCCAATGCGTACCCGTCCCCGGTGGCGGAACGCGTATTGTCGGTTTGGGGACTGAATATCATTCCGCCGCCGCCAGTGGCCAGGATCACCGCTTTGGCCCTCACAAACAGCAAGTTTCCGTCAATGATGTTGTAGCCCAGTGCGCCGAGTACCTTCCCGTCCTCGACAACTAAATCAAGAACAAGCGTATTTTCCCAGCAGCAAACCGCTTCCCGGGCGATTGCGCTTCTGAAGGTAGTCGCCAAAGACATCCCTTGGTTTTCGCAAGTCAGTGTCCTGGCCAGCGAATGTCCGCCCGGCTTGATTACCGAGAGTGGGCTGATATTCCCTTTGCCGTCCCGTCTATATATGTGCCCCCATTCTTCCAGCAAGAGGTTGGCCTGCCGTGATCCTTCCACGGCAGCTTTGACTAACAACGGGTTGCTCAGAAATTCACCGGCTCGGAGGATATCATCAGCAAAAGCGGTTTCCGAGTCGGCGTCGATACTATTGACGCTGGCGACAATCCCGCCGGCGATGCGCATATTGCCGTTGGCCAGCTCGTCTTTCGTCATGATTCCTACCTTTGCGCCCGCCTGGGCTGCGGTTACAGCCGCCATCGCTCCGGCCGCTCCTCCGCCGACGCATAAAATATCGACCGTCAGTATTTGCGACAAATTATCCCCCACCTTCAACCATCTTCGAGACTGGCAGACTCCTGCCGCTTCGGACCAGTGGACCGGGCCTCAGCCAGAGTATTGCGGGCCACTCCGTCTGTTTTGCACATACTCGTGAATCCTGACCGCCGCCCTCTTGCCGGCCCCCATGGCCAGAATAACGGTGGCGGCACCGGTCACGATGTCGCCGCCGGCAAAAACCCCTTCCTTGGAGGTCGCGCCCGATTCGTCGACGACGATGTTGCCGCGCTTGTCGACCGCCAGCCCGGGGGTGGTGTCCTGCACCAACGGGTTGGGACCCTGGCCGATGGCCATGATCAACGTATCGACGTCAAGCACGTAATTGGAGCCCTCAATTGGTACCGGTCTGTGCCGGCCGGATGCATCCGGCTCTCCCAGAGTCATCTTGATACACTCGACACCCATTACCCAGCCGTTGCCATCGCCCAGCACTTGCACCGGCGCAGTCAGCAGGCGAAAATCGACGCCCTCCTCTCTGGCGTGTACGAGCTCCTCGCGGCGAGCCGGCATCTCTTCTTCCGAGCGGCGATAAACGATGCAAACCTTTTCCGCCCCCAGCCTGAGCGCTGTGCGGGCGGAATCCATGGCCACGTTGCCGGCGCCCACCACCGCCACCTGCTTACCGACGCGGACCGGCGTGCCCGTGTGGGGAAAACGATAGGCCTTCATCAGGTTGACGCGGGTCAGGAACTCGTTAGCCGAGTAGACTCCGTTGAGGTTCTCGCCGGGAATAGCCATGAAATGAGGCAAACCAGCACCTGTGCCAATGAAAACAGCATCGTAACCCTCCTCGGTCAACAGCTCGTCTATCGTGAAAGTCTTGCCGATAACGGCGTTGACGTTGATCTCCACCCCCAGCTGGCGGAGGGCGGAGATTTCCCGCTGAACGACAGCTTTGGGCAGACGGAATTCAGGGATGCCGTACATCAAAACCCCGCCGGGCGCGTGCAATGCCTCGAACACCGTCACCTTGTAGCCAAGCCGGGCCAGGTCGCCGGCGGTAGTAAGACCGGCCGGGCCGGCGCCGATCACCGCCACCTTGCCGATAGTCTCCCTGACAACCCGGCTTTGGTCTTCACCCTGTCTTCCCCGGGCGTAGTCGGCGACAAACCGTTCCAGTCGGCCAATGCCCACCGGTTCGCCCCGCTTGCCGAGTATGCAGAACTTCTCGCACTGGTCTTCCTGGGGACAGACGCGGCCGCACACAGCCGGCAGATTGTTCACCGTCTTGACCGAATCGATTGCGGCGGTGAAATCCTCTTCCTTGATGTGTTTTATGAAGCGGGGAATATCGACTTCCACCGGACAGCCCTGACGGCACGGCGAGGTCTTGCACTGCAGGCAGCGGGCCGCTTCCTTCCTGGCGGTCTCAGGCTCGTAGCCGAGCGCCACCTCGTTGAAGTTATGCCGGCGCACTTCCGGCTCCTGTTCAGGCATCTTGTGCTTTACTTGTTGCATTGGCAGCTCCCTCCCCCGCATCGCCCGGCCTTTTCGTGCTCATGATACATGCGCTGCCTGACCATAAGGCCGTCGAAGTCGACTTGGTGGGCATCAAACTCCGGCCCGTCGACGCAAGCGAACTTGTTCCTGCCGCCAATATTGACCCGGCAGCCGCCGCACATACCTGTGCCGTCGACCATGATTGGGTTCAGGCTGACCACGGTGGGAATGTTGTGCGTCCGGGTAACGTTGGCGACGCTTCGCATCATGATCACCGGGCCGATAGCCAGGACAAGGTCGATGGTTTCACCGGCATCGATCATTTCCTGTAGCGGGTGGATAACCAGTCCCTTGCGGCCCCTGGAACCGTCATCCGTGGTTATGTGCAGCACATCGCTAACCGCCGCCATCTCTTTTTCCATTATCAAAAGATCGGCGTTTCTGGCGCCGATGATCGACACAACCTTGTTGCCGGCTTCCTGATAGGCGCGGGCGACCGGGTACAGGGGAGCCACGCCGATGCCGCCGCCGACGCAGACGGCTTTGCCGAATTTGGCGATATGAGTGGCTTTTCCGAGAGGACCGGCCAGGTCCAGCAGCTTGTCCCCCACGGCCAACGTGCCCAGTTGCCTGGTGGTGTGGCCTACCTCCTGGAAGATAAGGGTTATCGTACCGTCTTCCCGGTCAAAATCGGCGATGGTCAGCGGTATCCGCTCACCGTCCTCGTCGATCCGCAGAATGATGAACTGACCGGGTTGGCACTTGCGGGCAATATTTGGCGCCGCCAGCACAAAAGCTTTTACCCCTGCCGCCAGTTCTTTCTTAGATACAATTGCAAACAATGTGGTCACTTCCTTTTGGCTGTCCAGCGACAATGAAAAAGCATAATCAATCACTGAATTACCTTAATATTGGCAAGGTGGATGCGGAGAAAAGACTGCTTGATGTACCTTTATTTAAATTATAGTGACACTTAAGTACAAATTACCAATACTGGATTTCCCCTTTTATATAGTGCTTTCCATATCAACAACTCACTATATTGACACAACAAAATTGCGAATAATTTGACAATATGATATACTTTTCGGCAAGGAGGGATTCTATGGATTTAATTTTGTTGCAATATTTTCAAACTGTAGCTAGGGAAAATCATCTAACAAGAGCATCTCAAAAGCTGAATATAGCGCAACCAGCCCTCAGCACCGCAATTGCGCGGTTAGAAAGAGATATAGGTGTTCGACTGTTCAATCGTATAGGCCGGCAGATCATGCTAAATGAATACGGGGAGCTATTGCTTGAGCATGTGGATATTATTTTAAACAACTGGGACATTGCCGAAAATAAGATCGAGCAGCGCCAGCGTGAAACAAGTAAACATATCAAATTTGCTGTAACGGGAATGGTTTTTCCGCAGAAAATGATCCTTGATTTTAAAAAAGAATATCCAGACATCAGTATCAAACAGAGTATGATCAAAACTGATCAACTCATTCCAGCTCTCTCAAAGCAAAAAGTGGACTTTGTCATTTCAACAATACCTGTTGATGAAGACGAGATCGACTCTTATATAGTGCAAGAAGAAGCATTGTTTATCGCGGTAAGCAAAGATCATCCTTTTGCATCACGCAAGAGTATTACTATCGCTGAGACAAAGGGACAAGCCTTCGTGAATATCCCCGAAGGGAATGCGTTTCGAGAATTTACCGATGCCCTTTGCCACAAGGCCGGTTTCAATCAAAATGTTGTTTTTGAATGTTATCCAGCCCAGTTCTCGGATATGGTATATCAAAACATTGGTATTGTTTTCGCAACAGAATCCTCAGTCCGTAACAAGGCATTTCATCCTTCGATAATTATGCTACCTATTGTCTCTCCTCCTTGCCGTCGCAGCATATACATTTTGTGGGAAAAATCAAGAGTTTTTTCAAAGATCATGAAACTGTTTTACGACTTTTGTTTGCGGTATAACGCCTAGATCAGTTGATCTGGACTAATTTTTCTTCGAGAGATTCAAAGTCAAACGGAAATACAAAGTAAGCAAAAAAAGAGCTTGCAGCCTTAATGAATAAGGCTGCAAGCTCTTTTCTTTTTATGGCGAGCGGCGACAAGATCAAGTAAAGCTTGGCGAAAGTTGCCCCCCAGACTCTTGGTTCTGTATTGTATTGCCAGATACGTTTTCTATACTTTTCCCCAATGATTACCACATGAAATTTCCCTTCCCAGATGACTAACGACCACAGGCATCAGGCATCTGGGGTTTAAATTCCAGGAATACCGGGAATACCTTCTCTTAAAGTATCTATCATCCCTGCTCAATTTGTGCACGCACCCACAACTCCGACTTATCCAGAATCATATTCCATCATCTAAAATCATCCCTAATGGGGTCAAAACTGGGGTCAAGATGTGAAAATGCCTTGCAGTAAAAGCCTGAAAAGCCTTGTGTTTACTGGTGGGGCATGCGGGTTTCGAACCTGCGACCTCTTGAATGTGAATCAAGAACGTACCCTTTGTTTGCGTTTCTTTATGCTGGCAACACTGTGTTATTCCTAGGCTTGTCCTTGATCCCCGTTGGCACACATTGGCGAAAAAAAAGGGACATTTGCAAGCAATAAGAGACAATATTAGGGACAGAGTTTTATATATTATTTCACCAAGGGGATTGGAGCCACATCGCAGATACTATTTGGTCGCTCGTTCCCTTCTATCTAACAACCCTAACTCTAAGCCCCAACGGCTCAAGTTCATTATTAAGATCCAGTACTAACCTGGTACGCTCTAACTCTGATGCTTATATATCGAAAAGATAAGTATTTTCATTTTTGAACAAGACGCTGCATCCGAATAATTCGCTCCATCTATTACCGCAGTTTCTGACGCAATAAAATGCACCTATCCGAAATAAGGATAGGTGCCTTCTGTCACTAATATATGCAGGTGACCGGTTTTACCGCTTCAGACTTACGACTGAAGCCCCATAATCTGAAGTACAAAGCGAGTTAAGAGCATGACGACCAGAGCGTCGATAATTGGTATAGCCACAAGTACACTATGCCATTTTTTATTGGTATTAGCGACAATTACGATACGGACGAAATGCCCTATTAGCGTGCCCATGGTGATAGTCGCCGGAAAGAGAATAGTGGCTTGGGCAGCGGTAATAATCCCCTTAGAATAGAGGGTGGCTGCAGTAGCAGCGCCCGCCGCCTTTGCAAAGAATGCGGCAACCAATGCGACAATGGCTTCTCCCGGCAGTCCGAATACCGCCATCACCGGCCCGACTAGTTTGCCGATATAGATCATCAACCCGGTAATCTGGAGAAAGAGAATCAATACATAAGCCAGCACCATAGCCGGCGCGATCATTTCAATCCCTATATAAAAGCCCTTTTTTGCTCCGGCGACAAATTCCTCGACAATGCTCGGTTTGATGGCCGGGGCGGCCTGTGCATGATCAGCCATTGACCGCACCTTCCTTCAGTGCTTTTTTGTTGGCCCGCTTAATAATCAACCTCATGATGTTGGCCCCCATGAATTTCACGATAACCTGCAAGGCAATAATAATTCCCACCGGCAGCACCGATATCGGCAGCATGGCCGCGCCCGCACCCAGGGTATTGGTTACAAGGCCTGACGCCGCATACTGGTAGGCGACAAAGATGGTGCGCTCATCATCGGTAATCAGCTTGTCGTCATACAGACCTCTGGTCATGACTGAGACCACATCCGAACTTGTGAAACTAGAGACAAAGGCCAGCCCGGCGACCCCGGGAATGCCCAGCAGCGGTTTGAGTATCGGACGGAACAGCTTTTCTGCAGCCCGCAGCGCCCCCAGCGACTCAGCCACCTGAATAAGACCCAGGGCAAACATGATGGTCGGAATAAGGGTAAGAGTGAACATAAACCCTTCGCGGGCGCCAGCTCCGCCCTTGCCTGTGAAATTGACGCCGGGAGTAATCTGGCCGAAATCCCCGGTGAGGACCTGAAAATCCAGAGCGCTCCAGACTCCGGCGTTGACGAACGCTCCGGAGAAGGTAATCATGAGGATAAATAGCGATAGCCAACCTTTCCAGGTTACCTTATATTGCTGTTGTTCAGTCATGTTGTATACTCCCTCATAACCTGTCGATGTTGAGGACGCAGGCGGCAAGCAGCTTGGCCCGCTCAAACAGCGTCTCCACGACGGCGTATTCTTCCGGGCTGTGATTGCGCCCGCCCTTGACGCCCATAGCGCACACGGTGGGCACACCCGCCATCACGGTGTAGGCCGAGTCGGCCCCACCGCCAGACTGCTTTTCATACGGCACCCCAAAGCCCACTTCGGCATAGGTTTCCTTGACCAGATTAAACAGACGTCTGACTCCTTCGGTGGTCAGCATCGGCTTGAACGTGGCGCCGCCGGAAAGAGTCGTGGTCGTGCCGGCCACATACACCCTGGCGGCAATATCTTCAAGCTGTTTGGTGAAAACAGATATAGCACCGTCGTCGACAAACCGTACATCAATGCTGATCTTGGCATAGTCGGGGGTGGCGTTGGTCACAGTACCTCCCTCGATGGTGCCCACATTGAAAGAAGTGCCGACATTCCAGTCTGTGAGTTTTTCGATTTCAATGATTTTGTGGGCCAGATCCAGGATGGCGCTGCGGCCGTTTTCCGGATCATTGCCGACATGGGCAGCGACACCGCGGGTTTCCATCCAAAAGCGGCCCACGCCCTTGCGGCCGACTACAATAGCATTATCGGCAAAGCCGGTCTCGCAGTTGAAGGCGGCTGCGCAGCCAGCGCCTTCCTTCATAAAAATCTCGGGAGCATTGGAAAAAGGATGACCAATCTCCTCATCCCCGGCCAGCATAATTTTAAAGGTGCGATCATTGAAACCGGCGGCGCGAAGAGCCTTTACGGCATAGAGAAAAGCCACGATTCCGCCCTTCATGTCCAGCGCTCCGGGGCCGTAGGCCTTGCCCTCTTTCATCGTAAAGGGGCGTCTTTCGATGGTTCCTGTCTTGAAAACCGTGTCAACATGGCCGCCGAAAATAACGGCCGGTTTATTGCCGCTACCGATTTCGGCCACCAGCATATTACCGGCCTTTTCAAATTCGTAAATGCGGACACCGGCGCCGTCGGCCGCCAAAATGGCCTTGATCATTTCCTGCAATTTGTCGACACCTTCTTTGTACTCTGAACCGCTTTCCTGGTTGACCATGTCGCGCCAGAGCCCCAGCATCTCATCCCGATGGTCATCAATAAACCGAAACGCCTGCTCTTTGATTGCTGACATACGAATCCCCCCTATAAATACCTGTTTCAGTACGTTCGCTGAGAAAATAGTCTCTTCCTGCCAAACACTGCCAAATTTGGCCTACAGGTACGGATTTTACTATTAACCTGTTATTGAATTTTGTATTCTTTCGTCTCGTCCTTCCACCTTGTCATGTTCTGCTGTCACCTTCACGAAAGTCTTGTCCATATTCTCCACCTATCGAAAGAATGATACTGGGTGAATCACATGATCGTCCTTCGGGTTGAAGCCGGCCAGCTTCCGGGACGGCAGCCTGTTCCGGGACAATGCCGCGGCGCAAATAGGACTATAGTATGAAGCCGGTCAGGGTCAGCCTGACCGGTTTCTTTATGGCGAATAAATCCCTTAATATAGTCCAATATTAATGTCACATGATCTTAAGGAGGAATCCAGTTAAGATATCTTCAGCGTTTGAAGATACTAAGTCTAGTATTCTTAGCAAAGGCGATTGGAATAGAAATTGAACAAGAGGAGTAAAACAAAAAAGCCGAGAGTCGTAAAAGACTTTCGGCTTTTAATATGGAGCGGGTGATATTGCAGCCATAGATAGGCCAAGACGCGGCGTCATTATATCTTGTTGTATCAGAGTTTTGCAAAAGGATCAATGCGCGTAATGTATTGATTTGCAACACAAGACTCGCAGGAAAAAACATCCTTATGTCGAAGGAATTTGTGCGACCTTTGCGATCAACCGTCTACTCTGAAATTACAGGGAGGTTATTGACATGAAGAAAAGAGTTGCCTGTTTCATGGTACTCTGTTTGTTCATCCTGTCGAATACTGCGTTTGCTACTAATTGGGTATTTTTTGAAAGACGATCTGACCCGAATGATCCTGGTGTTAGAATTTATTCTTCATCGTACAATATCTATATTGATGCTGAGAGTGTATTTAAAGATGGCAATAGTTTTGTTTATTGGGAGAAAAAATTATTTGATAACCCATCTTATGGCGCAAAGGAGTATTTGACGAATTGGGTTGTAAATCTGCCTACTCAACAGTTCAGGACTTTGGAAACCCACATGTACGATTCCAAAAATCATGAAATCTACACTAACTATTCACCCGGGGATTGGACAAAATATGATCCAAATTCATTGGTGAGCGCTCAAATTACTTTCGCGCTTCGCTACGCCCGCCAAGGATCTGATATTGGTCAAAAGCCTACACCTTAACTTGAGGTTGTCTTTGTAACTTGCAGAGACATTTTTTTGTCTGCCACCCACCTAGGGAATTGCAAGTAATAGCAATACGAAATCCCGCCGGCAAAAGAAAAGAGCCTTACGGCTTAAGTTTCGTTGGAATCACGATAAACCACATGGAATATAATTTCATTACCTACCTTTCTTTTCGCCTTCGGGTCTTCCGAGGGTCTTTTTTTTACAACGAATCAACATCCGTACCCATTCTCACCAGCTCAGCAATCCTCGTAATAAATTCCTTACGACCAATTCCTTTGTCCGCTTTACCTGGTCCGAACAGGTGATTGATGAAAGTTGTATTGCCCCGACGACGCGCAGCATCAATACAATGCCAAATGTCTCGTCCAACCCTGCTGGCGGAAGTATTATGGTTTTCCGCAATCAATGGATACAACTTGGTGGTAACGCCTCTCAGGAAGTCGTCATTTTCAATGACTAGTAATATGGCATCACGCACATAGTAATAGCCCTTTAAATGAGCAGGAACACCAATTTCCTTAATAATGTCAGTTACTCTCTGCTCCATCGTACGCAGCTCACTCATCAGCTTGCCTCTGCGAAGACGTTAAACATTCTTGGCATATATGCTTTTCTTTGTATTTAGTTATGCAGTTATTGGACCCACAAAATACGCATCTGGGTCGATATTTACTCAGAACAATATAATTGCCCTCAATAGCAATTTCAAGGCCGTCATTGTGTTCAATCTTAAACCGTTTCCTTAAAGACTTAGGTAGTGTGATTTTGCCTTCATGGCCTAATTTTCTTACAATGCCGACTGACTCCACACCATCAACTCCTGACGGCAACATTCTTCGACAAAATTTTACCAATTTACACAAGTGATGTCAACTACGCAACTGTTATCTAGATGCGTATCCTCATAAACAATTAATAATATTGAGTAATAATTGTCGACACGCATAGAAATAGCCTGGGTTGAGCCCAGGGCTTGCCTCACAGCATACAATTTACCATCCTGTCATTTCGTCATAGATTTTCGATTTATTTGCGTATAGCCATCTGTCAAATAATCCGATAACCTACCGACTTTGAATTTGGAAGGATCAGTATCTGCTTTGGCTTCATTGGCAGTCAGCAATATATCCAAAGCCGTAGCAGTGTATACTTCTGGATCTCCCATATGCATGATCAAAATAACGCCTTTTTTCAACCCGCCGTTTTTGGCATATAATACGTCTTCAGATGATCTTACAAGCTGCTGAACGCTTTCGGCTTTATAATCGTAGGATTCACCGCCGGAAACGATATATTCGTAACCGGTTGTAAACAACGCCTCAAAACCGATCTTGCTGACTGCCAGCTGTGGCGGGCGAAAAAATGTGGTCAAAGCTGGTTTGCCGTTGATGATTACATCCCCGGTAATATCTTTCAATTTCTGATATGCTGTGGAAAGGTCTTGGATATATGCTTCTTTATCTACTGTTGAGACTTGCTTGCCTGTTTTCGGATCAAGAACTACCTGCGGTTTATGGAGGTCCGAATGACTTCCGACGTCATTTCCTTGCATGGCAATGGCGCGGAGCAGATTCGGGTTATTTTGTATATTGTGGGTGAGGATAAAGAATGTTGCAGGCACATTATGCTTGCGCAGGACATACAGTAATTTTTGGATTGCCGCATCCGACCCCCAGTCGTCGAAGGTAATGAAAATAACTTTGTCGTCAGTGTGAACGCATCCGCTCTGATCGAGGCGTCGTATTTCCATTTTGGAGAAACCGGCCATCCGGTCGTCTTCATTAATCCCCTCACTCCCAATATAGCGTTTTGAGACTTCCGCCAGGAAATCGTGCTCATCAATATTTAGCCTGCTACTGTTATTTCTTAAGTGTTCCGGAACATTTTTCGAATCTACCGGATATTGATATATAAATTTGCTGTTATTAAGAATTTTTCCCACCGGCTTAATGACATACTGCGAGTCATTTTCCGGATTGTTTGCAGGATTATCAAAAAAGGTTACATAAGCAACATTGTCTATTTTGCGTTGTTTGATTGTTTCTATCAATTCGCCAACCAAGCGGTCGTTGGTGTAATAATCCATTCTGAAATGGATTATTTGTCCGCGAGTTACAGAAAATACGGATTTGCCGAAAATTTCCGCCATGACCTGATCGGCGGAAACGTAATCTTTATGTTTGCTTTGGACGACATTGATCGATTGGCCGATTAATTTACAATTCAAAGCTGAAACAGCTTGTTTGGTTGCATCCGATATGGTGTCCCATGGTTGTTTAACCAGGTTGGTTGCCACCCCAAACTGCTCTTGCAGCAGCTTGCGGCTGCGAACAATATTTTGGCAGGTTTCGTCAAATGTTTCGCCATTTTTCGGTGTTATCGCAATACCTATTTCGTGGCCATTTCCTATGATTTTCCGTACTGTTTCGGGATACCGCTTTATTTCTATTTCCGCTACAAAGAATGTCGCTTTAATTCCAAGGTCGCTCAATCTTCCGAGCACGTCGTTTACGACTGTTTTATTGGATAATCCTCCGAAGGAATAGGAGAGGGCCGGCTCTGAGGTAAAGATCGTCTTGATTTCGTTGATATTATTTTCGGCAAGCTCTGCCGCATAAGCAGTCCGGCCGGTAAATAAAGCGGTGACCTGCTCTTGTGCGAAAGAAGCTGTTTTCACCAAAATAGAAGCTTTGGCTTGTGTGATTTGCGCATCGGCATTATAGGAACTTTCCAAATTGGTAATATTACGATCGCCGCCTGCTCTCGTGGTAAGCGAGCCTTTGAAGATAACCCCCCCAGCCAGGCAAGCACCGATAAACAGAACCAATGATAATACGATTTTCTTGTTTTTCACGTATATCACCCTCTTATGGCTAAAAACACTAGTAGGATTAACTTTTTTCTTCTGAGGTTTGCTCAAATATATTGATACCTACAATTTTCCCAAATCTGCTAGACTCAAATCCGAAAATATTGCCGCCGTCTAAGCCCTAACACCAAAATTTTACCAATTTGTACAAGAGATGTCAACCATATTTCGGCATCCTTTTCAACAATACGGAAAAGACCGGGGCTACAGTCCCCGGTGTTCTCTTATGTGGCGTATCGGCTTTAGTGATTTGCTTTTTTGTATCAGCGAACCATACCTGGTCACTAATGCTGTTGATTAGTGATGATAGGCGTTCCCTCTCGGCCTGAACAACCGCACCCGATTCCACTAATTTACGGTTAACTTCGGTAAGCTCCTCTTCCTTCGCTTGCAGTTCTTCGTTTTGTGCCTGTACTTGCTGGGTCCTCTCATTAACCATTACTTCCAGCCGGGCGTTGAGAGTTCGTTGCTTTGCGGCCCGGTCTATCAGCAGCCCACAAAGGGCCAGGATAAACAAGCTGAAAAGTGAAGCTCCTAGGAAATAATTTTGCTTACGCTGCTCATAACCAGCCAGAGCCACTTTTGTAGTCTTTCCGATTGTAAATGCCAGGGGATAATCCGACATTACCCGATAACTGAGTACACGGGGAATCCCATCCGAAGCAGTATTGGCTATGTATGTCCCATAAGGGTTAATTTGGATGTTTTTCCAAAGCGCACTGCTGGTTAGGTCCTGACCGGCCTCCAGATTGTTACCGGATTGACGCGCCCTTACGATCCCGTCTAGGCCGGTCAGGGAAATCTCTTGATTCTCGCCTAAATCAATTTTGTCATAAAACTCAAGAAAATAGTCAGCCTGTAGACCGATATAGACAATGCCACCAAACGATCCGTCTGGCTTGTTGAGTCGCCGACTCAACGGAATGGTGTTCAGCCTGTTTATCTTGTTTTGAATCGGCTTGCCGATAAACAATGAATCGGCATCAGGACTGCGTTGGAATTGGAAATATTCCCGCTCCGAGATGTTCGTTCCAAGAGCGGGAATATAGAAACTTAGAATTAGGATTCCCTGCTCATTGCAGATAGCCACTTGATTGCGAGCCGAATCATTCGTCCAATTCTGCATGGATTCAGCTATGACGGGGCTGGAAATCCCACCCTTTTCATAAGCATTTTTCATGCTGAGCAAATCCTTATCTGCTTCGGCGACGATCCTTCGAACGTTTTCTTCATAAGCTATAGCTAAATTCATGGTTTCCTGTGAGGCTTCCGCAATCGACCTGTCATAGTCATTGTTAACCTGATGCCAGACAAACATCCACAGGCCGGTGATCAATATGATCCCCAGCAGGATTATGAGCCGCGAATAGCCGGACACCGCCCGCACTGCCGCAATTATGTTTCTGCCTTTAGGCGGGGGTGGCGTGGTCGGCCCCTCGGCGATATTCTTTTCTAGTAGTCTGCGTAAGAATTCCATGGATGTTCTCCGTAAAACAACAATTATTGACATCTTTTGCTATTGATTTAAAAAATCCTTTATTATTGCGAAAAAGCCCGCCTCGCGACTAGCAGCGGGGTGGGCTACCATAATCCGTTATTATAGGACTGTGCTACCGTGCTTTATAGTCTGTTCCGTGAGGGTTCCCCAAGCTGCGCTTAAAAGTGCTGTTATATTACGAGAGAGCCAGTTTTGAGGAAGGCATGTATACCGCGCTCCTCCCATGCTTTCAATAGTGCGAAGCTAATATCCGAGATGAACATTGCGAA
>Ga0316231_1002083_pt1 | contig 19962 bp, 14 predicted proteins | sample TBH18027metaG_FD_206002 | JGI IMG/M metagenome (GOLD analysis project Ga0316231, IMG submission 206002) | Freshwater microbial communities from Trout Bog Lake, Wisconsin, USA - TBH18027 | ecosystem: Environmental > Aquatic > Freshwater > Lake > Hypolimnion/Profundal zone | place: USA: Wisconsin...
CGTCGGTCGGTTTTAGGCTCGCGCGGCAGTCCATGTTTTGGTGTGGATGCCGCGCTCGCCCAAACCTCCCTCTGACCTGTCGCTCACGCGACTAACGGGTTTCGACTAGTTCCACCCCCGACAGGTTGCGCAATTTTGTGAAGAAGTTCGCGCCGATAGGCGCCACCCCCCCCTTGATCACTTTGCCTCGATCTGAGTCATCAGATTGGCGAATGTGGGGTTCACCGCAACTCCATTATTGGATTCATGCCCTACCAACATTTCGAGTTGCAGCCGGCACACGCCGGTGTCCGGTGCCTTGCCTTCGACGGAAGCAAATTTCAACGTGGCGTGTATCGCCTCGTGCGGTCGTATCTCCGTCGCCGGAGAAAAACTATTTGGCGTGTATCCATATTTGGAAAAGGCGCCGACCATGATCCCTGATGCGCTTTGGGAAACGGCTTTGAACTCGGCCCCCTCGGCGTCCGTAAGCAAGCCTTTCACCTGCGGCCGGATTTGGACGGGGTCGGCGCTGAGTGCTGTCCAGGCGCTTCGCCGCTGGTTCTGATTCGTGATGACCATGGTGAGCAGAAATTCTTTTCCATTCACGATTCGGAGTGATTGCAACTCGACGCGCACGTCGCCGAAGGTTTTCACGACCTTCGGCTTCTCGTCATCCATACCCCCGACCGCACCGACCTTGCCGCCACTGGCCGGCTTTGCGATGAGGTCGTCAACGGTTTTGTCGCGCTTGAATGTTGCCTTGGCGGCCCCCAGAATTTCCGCGCTCTCGGTCGCGATCAATTTGGCGGTGAGGCTGACGCCTTGGTCTCTCGCCGTGATTGTCCCGACGATGATCGCGTCCACGCCGGCGAACATGCCAAGCTTTTTCGCGTTGTCAGGGTCGATCAACCCGGTGCTGGTCAGTTTGTGCTCGGCCAATATTTTGTTGAGGTTGGCCCTGTCCAGCACGGAGAACCCCTGCTTCGCTATGACCAAATCAACGTTGATCTGCTCGGCGACATACCGGCCGAGTTCGGTCGAAGCGCCCTGGAGGTCGGTGAAATCGATCACCGCCACTTTCTTGCTGGCGTGCTCTTTCACCTGACCCGCAAGTTTGTCAGCGAGATCGGAAAGTTCCTTGTCCATGTCCTGCGCTTGGGCAGCGGTGTGAGCGAAGGCGAGGATGCACAGGAACGTGACGAGGCGGATGAACGATTTCATATCAGGTGTGGGGTCGGTCACTTTTCGAGTTGGGGGAATTGCCCCATGTCAAAATTCGTGCGGGCGATCTGTTTCAATAGCCGATCCTCGGCCAAAGCGAGGGCGTCGCCCTGGCGGAAACCCACACCATTGGCAGCGAACGTCCAACTTTTGTCTGGGCCTGCCGCCGTGATTCGGAAGGACGTCAACTCAAGCCGCAAGTGGGCGCTGATCGTGGTCTGAAGTTCCGAGTTCGTGGAGTACTCGACCACCTCGCGTCCACAGAGGAGCGAGTCCACGAAATTCGTTAGGTCGAGGCCGCGGACGCCTTCCGTCGATCCCGAAAATGTTTTGGTGAACAAACCATCCGAGACGAACTCGGGGGTAAATAATCGCGGGAGAACCTTGACCCCATCGGGCTTGATTCTCTCGCCAACGGCGGCGGCTAGGGCCTCATTGAACTTGGCGCCGTCGGACACGACGGCGATTGCAACCGTGCCGACTGCCGGTTCCCGGTGTGGGCGGATGCTCAGGTATTTCGCCAGGTACGCCTCGTGCTCGGCGGCCAATTCCTCTGGTGTCTTTATGTGTGGAGCCGGCGGCTGCTCCGGTCGTTTGGATACTCCCGTCGCATCCGGGTGGGGTGTTTGTTCGAGTTGGGTGACCCGGTTCGTTTTCGGGGTCGCAATCGCGGGCGCCGTTGGGCTTGTTGGTGCGGATGACGCCGCGGTACCTGCGGGCTGATTGGAACCGCCCGCCTCTGGTGCAACGGAAGGTTGTCGAGCAATGGCTGCTGGACGATGGAACCAGGACTTGATCTCTTCAACGCCGAGTTTCACGACCACCGCGATTACGGTGAGCATGACGATGAAGCCGATGAGCTTCGTCTTTTCTGATTCTTTCACGAGCGTTTTGGTTTCCGATCAGGATCAGGGAAGTGGTTGCAGAAAACTTTCTGGTTGGCAAGTTCAAACCGGCTGCACTCCGACTTCTCCCCGGCGCGTGATGTGGACAACTCATCGAGGGAGAATGTATAATGTGAATGCGTGTTGTGTTCAGATAAGCCTCTATTACCTTGACGGCTCGCAATACACGTTTGCCGTCATTCGGCGTGCTCGCGACATGAAGAAGGCGCGCGCAAGCCGCGAGGTTTCCTTGTGGAGTAGGGGCTTGTCTGTATGGAACTTGAAAACGACAGCATGGTGATTGGGCTACGCCATGAATGGGGAGGCGATAAACCCTTCGGTTTCGATCTACATGAAAGGCGACAGCACGTGTACATCATCGGCCAGACCGGCACCGGCAAGTCCACGCTCCTGTACAACATGATTCTCCAGGACATCGAAGCCGGTCGCGGCGTTGCCGTTATCGATCCACACGGGGACCTCGTGCATGAAGTCCTTGACCATATTGCGCCTTGGCGAACGGACGATATAGTGTATTTCCATCCGGCCGATGAAGACCCGGTTGCCCTCAACGTCCTCCGGGCGTCCTCCGACGATTGGCACCTGGTCACGTCCGGGATTGTTTCCGCCTTCAAAAAGATCTGGGGGGATTCCTGGGGGCCGCGCCTGGAGTATATATTATATGCGACCGTGGCGGCTTTGACCCAATGCGACAACGCCAGCCTCCTGGGTGTTTCTCGAATGCTCCACGATGCTCGATATCGGCTGTGGGTGGTTCGGCAAATCAAGGACCCGATGGTGCGCTCCTTCTGGGTCAACGAGTTCGAGCGTTACGACCGGAAGTTTTTGCAAGAGGCGGTTTCTCCGGTTCAAAACAAAGTCGGGCAGATTATGTTCTCCCCGCTCCTGCGGCACGTCCTCGGCCAGGTCGCCACGAAGGTCAACTTCCGGTTCATCATGGACCATCACCGCGTGTTCCTCGCGAACCTGAGCAAAGGGCTGCTCGGTGAGACGCATAGCTCACTTTTGGCGTCGCTCCTGGTGAGCGGTTTCGAGGTCGCGTCCCTTTCTCGGGCGGACATGCCGATGGAAAACCGGAGCGACTTCTTCCTCTACGCTGACGAATTCCACTACTGCGCCACCGATTCCTTTGCGACCATCCTCTCGGAGTCCCGGAAATATGGCCTCTTGCTCACGCTCGCTCACCAATATTTGGGTCAACTCCCAGAAACCATTAGCAAGGCCGTTTTCGGGAACGTCGGCTCATTCGTTTCTTTTCGGGTTGGGGAAGAAGACGCTTCTGTGCTTGAGCGGCAGTTCGGTGGGGGTTACACTCGTGCCCAATTTACCGGACTCGGAAACTTTGAACTATGTGCGAAAGTTCTAAATCGGGACCCGTTCCTGGGCAGGTCGCTGCCGCCACTGAAAACGGCGCGCGGGCGCCGCGACATCATCAAGCGTCGATCAAGGGAAAGGTACAGCACCAAGAGGGCGATTGTTGAGGAGAGGATCGAGCGATGGCTATATCGACGCCACTAAACTTTCTGCACAAACCGCGAAACGGGAAGTGGATGTTTCGGCACCGCGAGGCACTGAACTGGGTTTTCTGTGGCGTCGTTTTCGCCGTCGTGTCGTTGGTAGTTGCAGTGACGATGTCGGGGTGGTGGGCCGTCGGTGTTGCAATATTCTCGGGCTCCGTGGTCGCATACATCAATGTATCTGTCTTGAGCAGTCGGGTCATTAAGATCGAGTGTACAAAGTGCCACAAGATTTTGCGGACAAATACGCCTTGGGTGTGCGGGCTGAACAAGTGCATAAACTACAACGCGGATGAATTTCCCTTTGTGCATAAATGCGGTAAATGCGGCGCAGAGCCTACGGGGTATAGGTGCCATTACCCTGGGTGTCCAGAGGTCATACTGCTCACGGACGATGAGTCGCAAATTAATGTGGCGTTCTGCTTGACGCCGGACGGTCCCAAACTCGATGAACAAGGACAGATTATGAAAACTCATGCAAAAAAGGTTCAAGACAAAAACAACGAACTCGCGATTGCCGAGCTCGACGCGAAACTGAGGGTGATCAGCAGCGTGGCATCGGAACCAAAACTTAAAAGCCGAAAGGAGCAGAAAATATCCGCTTTTGACGATGATGTTGACGCGTCCGTCGGACTTCGAGCGCATGCACAAATGAGAAGGGAACAGATAGCGAAGGAGCATGCTGGTAACAAGGACCTAATCGACAAATACGAAGAGGCTATACAAGCAGCCCTCAGGAAACACGGGCTATAAAAAAGAGAACCCTGTCTTTGGGGACAGGGTTCTTGGGTGGCTGCTATATTTCTCGCACCGCCCTCGCGACCAAGCGAGGATCAATGTTTCGCAAGTTTAGGCTCTTCTCTTTCCGGGCGAATTGTCGATAGAAGACCATCCGCTGCTTCAGGTCACGGTAGGCAATGAAGCGAAACGCGAGGCCATATGCTGTCGGCATTTCTGCGCCCGCCTGCTCGACTTCATCTAACAAGGTTCGTAGGTATACGATGTCGCGTCGGATTTGCTCTTCCAGCTCCTCGTCGGTGCGGAACGGATAGCCGTTGTCGTGTTTCTGGTTTAGGTGTGGGAATATCCCGCCCCAGATTTCAAAGTCCATCCAGAAGTCGGACAGTTGTCGCGTGTACTTGGAAAAGAACGATTTTATTGAAGGGAAAACCATAAGCTCAACGGATGATTGTGATTGGGAGTGAGAGACGATCTGCACGTCGCAAACCGGCTCAATCCTGCCAACCACGATCAGAGTTCTGGCTCCTTGGCCTCTTCCTACCCTTGATCGTACCATAACGCGATCTCCATGTCAACAGTGCTACTTATCCTCTACGTCGTCCATGTTGACGCCTCTACTCCTGCTTGCTTTAATTATTGGTGGAGTTGTTTCTTTCACTTTCAACCAAAGGATTACTGAATGACCGAATGGGTAAATTTCAAAGAGCTTCGCGCCAACCTCGATTTCGAGCAGGTGCTCCGGCACTACGGTGTCGAGGTGAAGCGCAAAGGAGAGCAGCATCACGGATTCTGTCCGTTACCGGGCCACCAGGGCCAGAAGAAATCCGCATCGTTTTCAGCGAACCTGGAACGCGGAATATTTCAATGCTTCGGGTGTGGCGCCAAAGGCAATATGCTCGAATTCGCCGCAATGATGGAGCGGGTCAGCCTGGAGGACGGGGCAGCCTTCCGCGGTGTCGCATTGGGCCTGCAAAAGCGATTTTGTCCGGGTGCCGGCGCACAATCCCCTCCAACACCGAAAACGGAGAAACTCAAAGAGGCGGCCCCCAAGACCGCCCCTTCGACACCGGCGGCGGTCAACGTGCCGCTCGACTTCGAACTCAAAGGCTTGGATATGAGTCATTCATATCTCTTAACCCGTGGGTTCTCACCAGAAACCGTCGCCCATTTCGGGCTGGGATTCTGCTCGCGGGGCTCGCTCAAAGACCGCGTAGCCATCCCGCTTCACGATCACAAAGGCCGCCTGATCGGCTATGCCGGGCGAGTGGTGGATGACTCGCGCATCAGCGACGAAAACCCGCGGTACCGATTCCCGTCAAAACGGGAGAAGGACGGAAAGGTTTTTGAATTTCGGAAAAGCCGATTCCTTTACAACGGATTTCGGATCAAAGACTTGTGTGACGACCTGGTGGTGGTTGAGGGGTTTACCTCGGTTTGGTGGTTGCACCAAAACGGAATGCCCCTCGCCGTCGCGACCATGGGCGCCGATTGCTCGGAGCGCCAGGCCGAACTGATCGTCTCCCTGGTTCAACCCGCCGGACGGGTCTGGATTATGCCCGACGGCGACGATGCCGGAGAGCGACATGCCGCCTCACTGCTTGCTCTCATTTCACCCCACCGCCTTACGCGCTGGGCGAAACTGGAAAAAGGGCGACAGCCGACTGATCTGTCCGCTGAGGAACTAGAAGTCCACCTGCCTTTTTGACATCAAGCGACCCGCGAGGGTTGCTTTTTTTCTGACCACGGCGGTTTAGTGGCAAAAACTCCGCGAAATTCGACCTCGAACTTACGTAAGTGCCACTGGCGCAATGGAATATTGTTGTTGACGATGTGCAGGGGGGGGGGGGTACATATTTAGGGATGCTCTTAAACCGAAATTCGGCTGCCACGGACGATTCTCGGACGGGGGAAATGCCTCGCCCGGTCTGGTCCTGTCCGGCGTTTTTCGGAAGTGTGTCCACTCGAATGTGTCGAGGGGCAGAAGGGCAGAAAAACGGTAATCGAATCATCGCCATATGAATCCGCACCATGTGTTCCTCCGGCGGCTTGGACCGGACCCGCACGCCAACGGCGCGCAAACCATCGCACTCAACAACTGCCCGGACGTTTTCGAGCTCGCGTCTGGGGATTTCGCCGTGATCGGCATCGACATCACCGCGGCCGCCGCGCCAAACCTTCCGCAGTCCGCCGGCTGTGGTCCCGACGAACGAATCGTCCGCATTCCGCGCAACCTCCTGCTCAACGTGAAGTCGGACATCCCCGACAAGGTGTAGGGGTATTGTTCGGTTCGGGCATCCTGCGGTATAATTCAGGGCAATGGAGTCATTGTCCTGGATCACCGCGCACTGGTTCGATCTTCTTCAAACCGCCGGAATCGTTGGCGGGTTGGTTTTCACTGGCGTCATCGCCCGGCGCGACGAACGGGCACGGGCTATCGGCAACGCCATCGCCATCAAACAACAATACAGGGAAATCTGGCAGGAACTCTACGACCGCCCGAAATTATTCCGCATTCTCAAGGCCGACGTGGACCTCAAAAGCAACCCATTGACCGATGAAGAGGAGTTGTTCGTCACGCAACTCATTTTGCACCTGGACACCGTCTTCCGTGCCAAACAGGCGGGCGTGTTTGTGGAAATCGGCGGGTTGCGCAAGGACGTCGCTAATTTTCTATCCTTGCCCATCCCGCGGCAGGTTTGGACCAAGCTCAAGCCATATCAGGACAAAGACTTCGTGACGTTCGTTGAGAACGCCGCGCGTTAAAGTCACGCGTCAGGGGTGTCGCTCAGCACCCGATGTTTCCTGATTTGTCGCTCGACAAAAAGCTCGCGGGCGGATTCCCGACGATACGCCCCTTTGGTAGGCGTTTGGCGTGGTTCAAACCGCGTGTCTTTTGTCGCTTCGCGATAATCCAGTGGGCGAATCCAGATGGCGTCAAGAGGTTTCGCAGTGACCTCGGCGAGCGTGGAGAGATACGCTTGCTTCAAAATGGGGGGATTATTTTGCGAGAGACGCTCTGCCATGTTGTTCCGCCTCTCTGCATTCTTGAACACCATGAGCACTCGGAAAGGGTAATCCTTATAGGCTGAGCGATCGGCGCCATTTCGTATGGCAAAATCCCCTGGCTTGTAGTACTCCAGGTAGCAGCCGGCGCGCGCGACCAACGTCTCCACCGTTTCAGTGGAGCGGTCAAGTTCCAGGAAGAAAGTGTGCTCCGAGACGGCGTCGTCACGTTCGCGCTCGTGGATTCGGATGAAACCGTCTGGCTTTACCAAAACCGCCGCACCGCCCTGGCCAGTGCGACGGGCCTCGAACTGATACAACAACGGCCAGGTGCAGAATTCCATGAGCGTGAATTGCTGGGTCTGCCTGACGCCGGAGTGGACGGCTGCCTTAACGTCCATCACCTCCAGTTCGTGCCGGAGGGTGAGGTCGCTGACTTGAACTCGCCGTTCCAAAGACGCGGAACTGAATTGCGGGTATCGCAAAAAGGAACCGCGCTCATGGAGCACCTTAAAGGCGGCGCGGGTCAAAAAGAGAATGGCCGGCTCATTGGCGCGCCTGGCACGCTCACCAATGAGGCCGGCGGCTTTCAGTTTTTGAAGCCGCTTTTTTGCCGCCTCCGGCTTGTCATCAAAATACAGCGTCGCCACGTGGCCAGCCGTCATGATACGGCACTCAAAGAGGCCCCGCAAAAGCAGGACATCCCGTTCCTGAAGCTGGATTGAATCCTGAATCATTTTCGACACGCAGATTAAATTAGGATACCCTTCGAGGGGCGAAACAAAAGCTGTTTCGACGCGGACATTGGGTTCGAGATTTCTGTTGCCCCTGCCTTTCATTCCCCCTTATCATACCGCGAGTCACGTGGTAAGCTAAAATGCGGTTATGTGGAAAGCGGAACCCAGCCGTCGCGGTGAGATTTATGCCCGATGGGCGAGCCGGAGTGGAAACGCACCGACGAACGCCGTGGGCAGCGGATGCTGTTCGCTTTCCAACCCAACATGACAACCGTTTACCATGCAAAATATTTAGCGCACGAATTAACGAAGCGCTGTCCGTCTGACAGCCTCCAAAAACTGGCGGCGACTTTAGCGGACGCTCAAGTGGATCTGAACCCACACCAGATTGACGCAGCCTTGTTCGCCTTCCGTTCACCGCTGTCGCGTGGCGCAATCCTGGCGGATGAGGTCGGGCTCGGCAAAACCATAGAAGCCGGCATCCTCCTTTCCCAAAAATGGGCAGAGCGAAAGCGAAAGTTGCTCATCATCGTCCCTGCGGCTCTCCGAAAGCAGTGGAACCAGGAACTCGCAGATAAGTTCTTCTTGCCTTCGGTAATCCTGGAGAATCGCTCTTTCAATCAGGTTCTTAAGCAGGGGAACTTAAATCCGTTCCTCCAAGCGGACATCGTCATTTGCTCGTACCACTTTGCACGCTCGAAGGATGTCTATATCAAACAGGTGAACTGGGATTTGGTCATCGTGGATGAGGCTCATCGCTTGCGAAACGTGTACAAACCTACCAACCGTATTGCGAACGCGATCAAAGATGCAATCGCCGATGCTCCAAAGGTTCTGCTGACAGCGACACCGTTACAAAACTCAATTCAGGAACTTTACGGTCTCGTCAGCGTTGTTGACGCCTACACCTTCGGCGACTTAAAAAGTTTCAAGGCTCAGTTCGGTCTATTGCGCACGGAAGAAGATTTTGCCGCGCTCCGTGAACGCATCAAGCCGGTCGTCCAGCGCACGCTCCGGCGGCAAGTTCTGGAATACATCAAATATACGAACCGCATTCCGATCACCCAAGAATTCGTGCCGTCGGAAGCGGAGCAACGGCTGTATGATCTCGTGTCCGGCTATTTGCAGCGCGAAACGTTGTATGCGCTGCCCTCAAGCCAGCGTCAACTGATGACCCTTATTTGTCGCAAATTGCTGGCGTCCTCGACCTACGCGATTTCCGGCACACTAGAGGCCCTCGCCAGCCGCCTTGAAGCAGGGGCGACAGAAACCGTCGCGCCGGTCGAAACACCGGAAGAAGTCGGGGCGGATTTTGAAGCGATTGATGAGGTTGAAGAGGAATGGGATGAAGACGAAGCGCCGGACACAACGGGACCGGTTTATACGGCGGAAGACCGCGAACGGATGCGGGCGGAAATCAAATCGCTCCGAGAATTCAAGGAGCTTGCCACGTCTATCGTGAAGAATTCCAAAGGGGAAGTGTTGCTCACGGCGCTCGAAAAGGGATTTGCCAAAGCCCGTGAACTCGGTGCGCCTGAAAAAGCCATCATCTTTACCGAATCCACCCGCACACAGGAATATCTGCTGAAGGTTCTCGAACAAACCGTGCATGCGGGCAAGATTGTTTTATTCAACGGCACAAATAAGGATGCGAAATCGAAAGAGATTTACGCCGCCTGGATGGAACGGCACAAGGGTACGGACCGCATCACCGGCTCGCCGAGCGCCGACATGCGGCAGGCGCTTGTGGACTATTTCCGCGATGAAGCGGTGATAATGGTCGCGACGGAAGCGGCGGCAGAGGGGATTAACCTGCAATTCTGCTCGCTGGTCGTCAATTACGATTTACCGTGGAATCCGCAACGTATCGAGCAACGCATCGGTCGCTGCCACCGCTACGGCCAAAAATATGATGTGGTTGTGGTCAATTTCTTGAATAAAAATAACGCCGCCGACCAGCGCGTGTATGCGCTCCTGCGCGACAAATTCCAACTTTTCAGCGGCGTGTTTGGCGCAAGCGATGAGGTTCTTGGCAGCATCGAATCCGGTGTGGATTTTGAAAAGCGTATTGCCGGCATCTATCAAAACTGCCGGACAACGGAGCAAATCGAATTCAATTTCAACACGTTGCAACGGGATTTGGAGGTCAGAATAGACGAACGGTTGCACCAGACGCGGCAAAAGCTCCTCGAAAACTTCGATGAGGCCGTCCAGGAGAAATTGCGCCTCGGCAAATTGCAGGCGGAAGAAACCCTGGGCCGTTACGAGCAATGGCTCTGGCTGATCACTCGCTTTTACCTGCGTGATTACGCAACTTTTGAAGATGGCAAAAATGCCTTTGTGCTGACGCGCAATCCGTTCCCGGAAGAAAATATCCATCCTGGCCCATACCGCTCCGGCAAGAATATCGAGGATGCAAACCTCTATCGCGTCGGACACCCGTTGGCGCAACGCATTATCGGCCAATGCATGGAACTGCCGACACCGGAAGCGGCATTGACGTTCGCCTATTCCGCCACGGGGCGACATATCTCGGTGATCGAACCGCTGTGCGGCAAAAGCGGTTGGCTCACAGTCCAAAAACTAACCGTCACGGCATTTGAAACGGAGGATCACGTTTTGCTTGCCGGGGTGACAGATGACGGCAAACCAGTGGATGAAGAGCAATGCCGTCGGCTCTTAACGCTGCCGGCGACGGAAACGGCATTGCAAAATGCCACTGACGGGGCGCACGAAAACCAACTACGCGATTGTTTGAACGGGACCCGCCAGACGATTTTCGACGGATTAGAGAAAAAGAACGCGTCGTTTTTCGAGGGCGAATTGGACAAGCTAGATCGCTGGGGGGAAGACCAGCGGGCTTCCTTGAAACTGGCGCTGAAAGAATTGGAGGATCAAATCAAGGATACCCGGCGCAGTGCGCGTCTGGCAGGCAGCCTGCCGGAAAAGTTGAAACTCGAACGCGAGAAGCGTAGCTTGGACTCCAAGCGCGATGAGGCGTGGAAGACGTACGAACAAGCCGCAAAAGACATCGAAGCCAAGAAAGATGGCTTGATGGATGAGGTCGAAAAGCGCCTGAAGCAGCAGGTAAAAGAGCACTCACTTTTCACAATCCGATGGCAATTAAAATGAGCAATCCAAATCAAATAGTCGCAGCTCGAATAATCACCGCTCTCGAAGCAAAAGACATTTTGCTGCCAGCTTCTACTAAAGGACTGGCGGCAAAGTTGGAGGCGGGTCGCTACGGCAGTTCGGATTGGGTGACGCTATTTGTACTCGACGACAAAACCCGAAAACAAAATGCCAAAGACGAAATTAAAAAGCATTGAGCTGACTTATTTTAGGGGCGCGACTGTGCCCGTAAAGATCGAGTTTGCTCCTGATAAACAAGTCACGATGATTTACGGCGAAAACGGCTGCGGAAAATCGTCCCTGGTAGATGCCTTTGCTTTTCTTTGTCAACAAGATTATGGCTCGTTAAACGACCGCAAGGGCGCGGACAAAGATTTGCTGACCTCCATAACTGGCAAGAGCGATCAACTGCGCGTCAAGTTAACGGCTGATACGGGAACCTGGGAAGCGTTGTTCAAACCCGGAAGCAAAACGATTGTAGTAAAACCGGCGGGCACTTGCCCCGATGCAAGAATCCTACGGCGCTCAAACATTTTAAGACTGATTGATGAAATTCCGTCCAAGCGGTTTGAAGCCCTTAAAGAATACATAGACGTTTCTGCGATTGAGAAAAGTGAAAAGGCCCTTGGCGATGCCATTCGTAGCAAAGAGGCCGAGTTGCAAAGATACATACAAGCGTATGCTCAAGCCGAAAGCAGCCTTGTGCAAATGTGGCGGGCCGAAAAAGCGCCGGGCAAATCGGCTGAACAATGGGCGGAACTTGAGTCGGCGAAAGACGCGGCACAACTTCAATCCGAGGCCAATGAAGTTGGAGCACTTTTAACCGCCATGGCTGAACTGGAACGCCTAAAAGAAGCACGGGAAAAGCTTTTGAAACGAGTCGCGGATGCGGAAATCGCCAGCAAAGCTGCTATAGATGAACAAAAGTTGGAGGAGAGAAAAGTCATCGGTGAAAATCCTGCCATCTTGGAAGTGCTTCGTCGTGCTCGTGATTTCGTGAGTCGCAATCCAAACACAACGTGTCCGGTCTGTCAGCAACCGGCAGACAGCACGCACCTGACCCAGGAGTTAGAAAAGCGAATTTCTGCAATGTCCGTGCTAACGACAGCAACAAACAAAACTGACCTCGCACAAAAAGCGCTGGACAATGCCAATGCACAACTGGCAAGTGCTGACACACAACTTGTCGAATCGGCAGAATCGGCAGTACCGAGGTACACGGCATCACAACTTCAGCCAATTATCGCTGCTGCGCTTCCTACGGTGGAATTTGAGCAAGTTGCCAATACAACATTGGAGCTAGCCGTGAGGGTTGCGGCATCCTTAAACATCACCACCGCGTTGAACTTGCTGAAAACGCCGCTGGAGGCTCACCGTGAAAGCGCAAAAAAGACAATTGCACAACGAGTTGCCATTGCCGGTCAACTGAAGCAGGTGCTATCGAATCGCCTGTCCCAGGAAGCGACCGAAATGCTACTCGTAAAGATGCGTCTCACTTTGGAAGTGGTCGGGGGAACCCGCAAAGCATTTGTGAAAGAGGTATTGAACACGATTTCGACGGAAGTTGAGACTCTTTTTGCAAAATTGCACCCGCTGGAAAGTCTTGGGAACATCAAACTGTCTCTCGACCCGGACAATTTTGGCTCGCTGCATCTTCATGGCGATTTTCATTCTGCGAAAGGTGTGCCGCCGCAATCAGTTTTCAGCGAGTCGCATTTGGACACTCTCGGGTTTTGCGTGTTCCTCGCACTGGCGAAACATTACAAGACGGAAAACACCATAATCATCCTCGACGACGTTCTGACTTCGGTTGACGCGCAACACCTCGACCGCTTTATCAAGCTTGTTCACGATGAGCAAGAGCATTTCAGCCAAATCATCATCACAACGCATTACCGTCCGTGGTGTGAAAAGTATCGCCACCACCGCGCTCCGGGAAACAAAGTTCACTTCATTGAATTGCGTGGTTGGGCGCTGCAATCGGGTATCCGCATCCAGCACATGAAATTATCGCTAGATGAGCTTCGCCAGGTTCTAAATGCCACGCCGTTTGACCGGCAGATTGTCGCTTCAAAGTCAGGTATTTTCCTCGAAAGTATGCTTGAGTTCCTCGCGCGAATGTATGAGTGCCGTCTTCCGTTGAAGGCGCGTTCGGGATATACTTTAGGAGAACTCACGAGCTGCTTTTCCAGCAAAACACTTCTTCCTGCCCTGACTATTGAACGGGCAACGATTCAAAAAGACGCCGCTGGAAAGAGCCAGGAAGTTTGGGTTTCAACCCCGCTTGCGCCACTCATTGCGAACATCAAACAATGGGCGGAAGTGCGTAACCTTGTCGGCTGTCATTTTAACGAACTTGGCGCGCTTTCCATTGATAGTGATGTCGAGGAATTGGCAAAAGCGACGCTGGCCCTCGGCGACGCAATGGTCTGTCCCGATGGGGGGGATTTTCCTTCGCGCGATGATTCTGGAAAATATCATGAGACCAGAAGCAGAAGAGTTCGACTTCACCCTTTTGTAGAACCAACTTAACTTTTAATCACAATGTCACAACAACCTGAAACATTTGAAGGGAACTCGGCGAGCATTACCGTTGAGCAAAAAGCTAAGCTGAAATCGCTGTTTCCTGAGATCCTCACAGAGGGCGGGAAGATTGATTTCGACCGGCTTAAATTAACGCTTGGTGACTCCGTGGACGTCGGCAAAGAACGCTATGGGATGAACTGGCCAGGCAAGGCGGATTGTTTCAAGACGATTCAGCGGCCCAGCATGGCGACGCTCGTGCCAGAGCGCAATGAGTCCGTGAAGTTTGACACGACCAAGCATCTGATCATCGAGGGTGATAATCTTGAAGCGCTCAAGCTGTTGCAAAAGGCATATCTCGGTAAAGTTAAGATGATTTATATCGACCCGCCCTACAATACCGGCAGCGATTTTATCTATCCTGACGATTATAGCGAAAGCCTTGACACCTATCTTCGTTATACCGGGCAGGTGGACAATGACGGACGAAAATTCTCAACCAATGCAGAAACGGATGGCCGCTTCCATTCAAAATGGATAAACATGATGTATCCACGACTGTTTTTGGCAAGAAATGTGCTGCGCGATGATGGTGTGATTTTTGTTAGTATCGGTGATCATGAAGTGCATAATCTTCGGAGCATAATGAACGACGTATTCGGAGAGGACAATTATGTCAACACCATCTGCGTCAAAGCGAAGCCCTCTGCTGGTGCGTCCGGCGGCGGAGAGGACAAGAGGCTTAAAAAGAATACTGAGTTCCTTCTTGTTTACGCGAAAAACCGAGATAGTGAGACGGCACTCGACCTCAACCAAGCCTTCGATGAAACAGAATTGTCAGAGCATATCGCGTCTATGAAAGAGGACGGCAAGAGCTGGAAATATACGCGGGCACTTGTGGACTTTGGCTCGAGGGTTTCAATAGGGACAACTGTGGATGGTGATGGGAATGAGATAAAGCTGTTCGAGCATTCGTCGTATAAAATGCAGCCCATTTCAGAACTTGGAAATGAGAACCAGGCTTATCTGAAGCACTTTGAAACTGTGTTTCGCGATACAAATGCCCAAAGCTCCATACGGACCCGCGTGATGGAGTCAATTGGCAACAAAGATGGCCTTTTCAGCATTGATTACGTTCCTCGCAGTGGACGCAACAAAGGAAAACTAACAACGGTCTACTACAAAGGACAAAATAAAGACCAGCTAGCGTGGCTCAAGGATATTGCGACTAAAAATGAGGATCAAATTCTAATTCGCGGAAAGACAGGAACTCTTTGGACAGATTTCAACTGGAACAATGTTTCAAAAGAGGGGGAGTTGGCTTTTCCGAATGGTAAGAAGCCAATCGCATTTCTTCAACGTATGCTTGAGCTCTCCACCAAACCAGACCAGCACCATCTCGTTCTCGATTTCTTTGCTGGCTCTGGAAGTACTGGCCATGCTGTTCTTTCTGCCAACGAAGAAGATCAAGGTAATCGTCGTTTTATTATGATTCAGCTTCCTGAACCATCGGACATTGAGGGACTAAAGACCATAAGTAGTGTTTGTGAGGAACGAATGCGCCGAGTTATTAGGAAATTAGACGAAAACATTGGCGGCAAGCTCGCCTTGCAAGGAGGCCAAGATTTGGACAGAGGATTTAAGGTGTTTAAATTGCAAAGCTCTAACTTTAAAACGTGGAATGCTGAGCAACCGAAAAATGATGCTGAGTTTGTTAAGCAATTAACTCTTCACGTTGATCACCTCGTCACTGGCCGTACTCAAGAAGACGTACTTTATGAATTGTTAATTAAATCGGGGTTTCCGCTAGATACGAAAATCGAGAAAATAACCCTCGCTTACAAAACTGTCTTTTCTGTGGCGGATGGGGCGATGCTGATTTGTCTCGAAAAAGAACTGACGCCCGAAGTCATCAAGGCAATGGCGGATAAGAAACCAGAACGTGTTGTTTGTCTCGACGCTGGTTTCGCGGATAACGACCAGCTTAAAACGAATGCCGTCCAAACGATGAAGTCGAAGGGAGTAACGAAATTCCAAACCGTATGAAGTTACAATTCGACGCAAAGCAAGAATTTCAGATAGACGCGGTGAATTCTGTGGTTGACCTTTTCGACGGCCAACACTTAAACAGCGGTGATTTTCAAATTTCTTTTGAGGCGAAAGGGCAGGGGCTTTTTGGGAGCCAGGTGCAGACAGAGTTGGGGCTTGGTAACTCTCTTTTGATTGACCGCGAAACGATTCTCAAGAACCTCAACATTGTTCAAGATCGAAATGATTTGAGGCCCGACAAAACTCTGCTGCCGAAGGATGACAACGTTAACTTACCCGCACCGCTAAACTTCTCTGTCGAAATGGAAACCGGCACGGGCAAGACGTATGTCTATCTGCGCTCCATTTTTGAACTCAACAAAAAGTATGGATTCAAGAAATTTATCATAGTCGTGCCAAGCGTGGCGATTCGCGAGGGCGTGCTCAAGAATCTGGAAATCACCGCTGACCACTTCAAGGCGCTGTACAACAATGTTGAATTCGAGTATTTCGTTTATGACGCGAAAAAAGTGAATCGGCTGCGTCAATTCGCTGTGAGCAACCAGATTCAAATTCTGGTCATCAACATTGACGCCTTCAACAAGAAGGACATTGCCGTCATTCACAAAGAGGCGGACAAGCTATCTGGCCGTAGGCCGATTGAGTTCGTTTGTGCGACGAATCCGATAGTGGTAATTGACGAGCCGCAAAGCGTTGATAACACGGAAAAGGCGCAGGAGGCCATTCGCTCGCTCAATCCGCTCTGCACGCTGCGCTATTCGGCAACACACACGAATCCCTACAATCAGGTCTATTCTCTTAACCCGATTCGCGCTTTTGATCTCCGCCTGGTGAAACAAATCGTCGTGGCGAGCGTCACCGGCGGGAGCGCGCAAAACGACGCATATGTGAAACTGGTTTCCGTGGATCGCAAGAATGGCATTAAGGCAAAAGTCGAAATTGACGTCCAAGCCAATGATGGACCGAAACGAAAGGCGGTGACGGTAAAGAACGAGACGGACTTGTTTGTCGTCTCTAAGGAGCGGGAGATTTACCGCGACGGCTACCTCATAACGGAGATCAATGGCGAGCCTGGAAATGAATTCGTCCAGTTTAACAACGGCAAGACGCTCGCCCTGGGGCAGGAATTGGGCGGCATCCGTGATGACCTATGGCGCGTGCAAATTCGCAATACGATTCGCCGGCACCTCGACAAGGAAATTGCCCTCAAGGATAAAGGCATAAAAGTGCTGAGCCTGTTCTTCATTGATAAAGTCGCCAATTACCGCTCGTACGATGAGGAAGGCCAGCCGGTGATGGGGAAATTTGCGGTTGCATTTGAAGACGCCTTTAGAGAACTGACGGCGCAGGAGAAATACAAGGGGCTGCTACCGTTCCCGCTAGAAAAACTGCACGACGGCTATTTCGCACAGGACAAAAAGGGCGTGTTCAAAGACACCAGCGGGAGCACACAAGCCGATGATGACGTTTACAGTCTAATCATGAAGCGCAAAGAGGACTTGCTGACGTTGAGTGAGCCCCTTCGTTTTATTTTCAGCCACTCCGCATTGCGTGAGGGTTGGGACAATCCGAACGTCTTTCAAATCTGCACATTGAACGAAACGCGGTCGGTGATTAAAAAGCGCCAAGAAATCGGGCGAGGGCTACGGTTGCCGGTCAATCAAAACGGGGAGCGGGTGTTTGACGAAAACATTAACAAGCTCCTCGTCGTGGCAAATGAGAGCTACGAGGAGTTTGCAAAGGCATTGCAAACCGAATACGAGCAGGATTGCGGCGTAACCTTCGGCAAGATTCCGCGAACGGCGTTTGCAACTTTGATGCATATTGTGGACGGAGAGGGAGTGCCGATTGGCCGTGATGTTTCAATCAGGATCTTTGATGGTCTGGTAGCGAAAGGGCTGGTTGGTGAAGACGGCAGGATCAAGCCAGCATTCGATCCAAAGGCGCCGGGCATCGACCTCGGCTTGCCGACTGACCACGCAAATTTGCGGCCGGATATCATTGATGTCATGCAATCGTATCAGTTGGAACGCCACGTCAAAAAAGACGAGGACGGCCAGCGACTACGGTTTAAGAAAGAGGTCACGCTTGATCCTGAATTTCAAGAGCTCTGGAATCGCATCAAAGCCAAAACGACATACTCGGTGGAATACCAGACGGATGTTTTGGTAGCGAACTCGGTGAAGGCAATCAAGGCGATGGAAAGAATCAAGCCCCTCAAAATTCAAATAACTGAAGCGGGCTTGGCGACAACAAACTCCGGAGTGAAAGGGTCAGTGCTGCGTGAAGCTGGCGAGACGGTAACTTATAACGGAGCCGTGCCGGATGTCATTGCCTACCTGCAAGCGGAGACGGAACTGACGCGCGCAACGCTTGTGCGGATTCTCAAGGAGTCGAACCGGCTGCCGGAGTTTTTGGTGAACCCGCAAAGATTTATGGATGCAGTCGCGGCCATTCTCAAACAGCAATTGCATAAGCTCATGATTGATGGAATCAAGTACGAGCGAATTGCGGGCGAGGAATTCAGCATGATGCTTTTTGAGGAAAAGGAAATTATTGGGTATTTGAATAACCGGCTGGATGTCAAAAACAGCGTTTATGATGCCATTGTGTATGATTCTGAAGTGGAGCGCGAGTTTGCGGAAAAATTGGACAAGCGGGAAGACATAAAGCTTTTCGTAAAACTGCCAGACTGGTTCAAGATTGAAACGCCGCTTGGGACCTACAATCCTGATTGGGCAATCATCAAGCATGATGACAAGGTGCTGTATTTTGTCCGCGAGACAAAAGGCACAAAGAATTTTGAAAAACTGCGCAACATCGAGGCGGAAAAAATCCGCTGTGGCCGGCGTCACTTCGACACGCTGAAGGTGGACTTTGACGTGATAACCTCAGCGGATGAAGTTTAATAGGATCGAAGAGGGCATTCCGCTAACGGATTCTCCGCTTGCTTGTGACCGGCTCATCGGACGCCGTCTTGAGAATATCATCGGCGAAGTTCTTCGCCCGGTCGTCGAGCTGCTTCTGAGCCTGCTCACCCGAGATGGCGAACGGGAGTTGTTCATAGGCGCGGGTGAGAAACTTCTTCGTGGCCTCCGCTGATGACGGCGCTTTATCAACCGTCGGCGTCACCAGGGAAACGGGAGCGTTCATGCCCACCAATCGCGCCACGCCATGCCGTTGCTTTTGGTCAAACAACACCGCCATCGCGCGGAAAAGCTGTTCGTCAAGCGACCGGAATTGGACGTGCGCCAATTCCTTGCCGATAACCGGGATGAGGACAGAGGCTTCCGTCTCGCTCTCGGTCTCGGATTCAGTCCAGGTGCTACTGTCCCCAGAGGAATTTGCGAGCGACTCGTTCCAGGCGTCCGGGTCGAGGTGCTCAAGTCCTGACACCTGACCGCCCGTACCGGCACTGCCGGTTGTGCCAGAAAACATGCCGGACCCGCTGCTCCGTCCGCTGCCGCGCGAGCGTGTCGTGCGGATTTCCTCCCGGTATTCCATCACTTTGGTGGAATACAGTTCGTGCTTTATTTCCTCCGGGTTCATGACCCCCATGAACAGCCATTGGGCCATGACCTTCAGGTTCTCCTCGTGGGAGAGGCGGAAAACCACCTTGCTTGAGGCGTTCTCCATGATCGAGTTGTAAACCCGGCGCCCGTTGTCGCCGCGGTCGAGCAACTGATTTGGAAACTGATGCGCCATCGTGAGGTGCAAACCGAAACCGCGCGCCTCGTCGAGGTTGTCAGAAATTGTCGGCGTGACGAATCGTTGGAACTCGTCGAGGTAGACGTAAAAAGGTTTCATTCCCTCTCGCTTGCCTCGCTCCTGGGCGGCCGTCCACAGGTCGCTCAAGAGAAGCGTCGCAAACAATTCCGCGTTTTCTTTGGAGACCTTGGCGCGCTCGGTCGCGAGCGAAACCAAAATAATGCTGCCGTCTTCAATCGCTTTGCCCAAATCCAGGGACACCTCAGGCTGGCCGAACATCCGTCTCATGCTCTGGTTTCGGATGAACCGCTGAAGGCGGTTCACGGTGCTCCCGATTTGCGACTCGAAATCCTTGGCGCTCAGCGTGTCGGCAAATTGCCAGTCCTGACGGGACTGCTTGTCCTCCAGGTCGGAAGTCATGGCGTTGCGGACCTGCTTCGCGAC
>Ga0316231_1002088_pt1 | contig 19937 bp, 13 predicted proteins | sample TBH18027metaG_FD_206002 | JGI IMG/M metagenome (GOLD analysis project Ga0316231, IMG submission 206002) | Freshwater microbial communities from Trout Bog Lake, Wisconsin, USA - TBH18027 | ecosystem: Environmental > Aquatic > Freshwater > Lake > Hypolimnion/Profundal zone | place: USA: Wisconsin...
TCCCAAGGACGCGCGGGCCAGCGCGCAAGGCTTGTTCAACGTCATGGTGCTGGGCCTCGGCACGCTGCTGGCCAATTCCATCTGCCCGTTTCTCGGCCAGCACGTGTTTGCGCACAACGGTGTCACCGATTTTCACGCGCTTTTCTTGGTGCCCATGTTCTGCGCCCTGGCGGCAGCGGTGACACTGGCGCTCTTTTTTCACCCGCCGAAAGTTCCGACGGCTCAAGGGGATCAACCGCACCTTGCCGACTCATGATACTTGGTGCAGCGTCTCGCCGCCACGCGGCTATCCTGGTCGCATAGCGATGGATGCAACTCTTTCAGAGTTGATCAATCGAGTGGGCGTTTACCCAGCGTACGCCGATGCCAGTCTTCGCTGCGCTGCGATCCGGCATCGGCCAACGCTGGGCTGATGGATTGCCATCCTTTCAGGATGTCCGGGAAACACCTTACAGGAGGTCCGCCCTATCCCGAAGGGATTGAAGGTCCGAGCCTATCCCGAAGGGATTGAAGGTCCGAGCCTATCCCGAAGGGATTAAATCATTCAGCCCAGCGTTGCCGCGACAACGGAGCGGCTACGCTGGGTAAACGCATTCATTATTCCCAACCAACTCTGAAAGAGTTGAAGCAAGGGGCCGCGCCCGCCACCGCTTGCGTTCAACGCCGAGCAACTGATGCCCGCTTTGATGATATTGGTCGAGAATTTAAGCCCGTTCGGCGGGCGTCCGGCAGCGGCGAATACTGGCTGCATTTTCCATGCCCCAACTCTGCCATCCATTCCCGCCGCTTGCCTAGCCGGGGTTAGTAACCCGGATACTTAGAACAACACATCTAATTACCTGCGGTAAAAACTTCGTTGGATGTCAAATTCCACGCTTCCATGTAGGCGTTAATATAGAATGTGTCAATACCTTGCTTCTTTAGCCGCGATAAATACGCAATTTTCCACGCTTTAGCGGCCTTAATTTGGTCAGAGCTTAAAGGATCAGTAATATACTGTCTATCAACCTTCAGAGTGCCAAAAAACTCAACAACAACCAAATCATTAGTCGTCAATCTCATGCTAAGATAGCTCTCGTATTCTGCCCGCTGTTCCAAAACATACGTCCAAAACAATGCGTCATCAGTAAATTCTTCAGGAGGATAATTCCCTGGTTTACCATCAGCTTTTGCACTGCTCCTATAAAAATCAACACCCGCGCTATCTAATTTAAGAGTCGAACGAGTATGAAAATACATTTTAGCCGCTTTGAGAATTTCCCTATTCAACTCATCTGCCGGCTTTGGTTCGGACTTAAAAAAGTCGTTCCAAAAAGCATTTTCCCTGTCACTGCCATGAAAGTCAAAAACATCAGATTCAACTCCACCAACCGAACAAATTTGATCCTGATCGGAAAACTCTAAATACTTTGCATTGGAGCCTGGAATTGGCGGGAATGCACGTCCATGTCGTCGGGCCTTGCGGTCAGCCACTTTGTCGTTCCATACAACAAGGCCTTTCCAAAAGTCTTTCGGATTAAGTGGCTTTCCCCACCAACTTGTTTTCTCAGACAAATGCCAATCCACATAATCAGCATCCTCAGGAACTTCGCCACAATGTTCAAGCCACTGCAATCTTTCCTCGATTGATAGCCTCTTACGCTTTTCCAGGGACAGTCGCGCAGCGACCGTCTCATTCGTGATCAAACCCATCACATTAAGCTCATTTGTGATCAAAGAATGACTTGGTACAGATAAACGATTGAAATGGATAGGGGAGCGGAAAGCAAATAAAAGGCCACCGGCTAAAGCTAAAGCCGCTAGAAAAAATATTGTCCCTTTGCGCTTCAATGTGACTTTAATTTCCCTCTTTAGTCCCGGGGCAATGGGGCTCACCTTGCCAGCCAGCCGCCATCCACATTCATGATGGTGCCGTTCATGTAATCGGCATCCTTCGAGGCGAGGAACAAGATCGGTTCCGCGATGTCCTCGGGCGTGGCCCAGCGGTTTTCGGGAATGCGCGCCAGGATGGACTCCGAGCGCTTTTCGTCCTCGCGCAGTGGGCGGGTGTTTTCCGTGGCGACGTAACCGGGAGCGATGGCGTTGAAATTGCAGCGTTCCTTGGCCAGTTCATTGGCAAACGCCTTGGTGATGCCCGCAATGCCGCTCTTGGCCGCCGTGTAGCCGGGCACAAAAATCCCGCCTTGAAACGACAGCATCGAGGCGATGTTCACCACCTTGAGGCGCGCGTCCGCCGGCGATTTCTCGCGGCCGCCGCTGACCCACCATTTGGCGACCGCCTGGGTGAGAAAGAACGGCGCGGAAAGATTGATTTGCAACAGCGCGTTCCAGTCGGCTTCGGGATGGTCCACGATGGGCGCGCGGCGGATGATGCCGGCGTTGTTCACCAGAATGTCCACGCGGCCGGCCTCGGCAATGATCTTGGCGATGAGTCCGGCGGCGCCCTTTTGGGTGAGCTTGCCGAAGTCCTCGGTGTAGGCGTTGAATTTCGCGCCGAGTGCCTGCGCCTTGTTGCCCGTCTCGGTCTGGTCGCCAATATCCACGCTCACGACGTGCGCGCCTTCGCGAGCGAACGCCAGCGCAATGCCCTGCCCGATACCCCGGCTCGCGCCGGTGACGATGGCCACTTTATTCTCGAATCGTTTTGTGTTTGTGCTCATAAATTGTTGCGGAGCGCCGGTCTCCGACCCGGCGCGTTGGTGTTTTTTGATTGCCAACTTGAAACCCGCCGGGTCGGAGACCGGCGCTCCATTTCCTAGCGCAACCCCATCGGCTTGACCTGATCCATATCGTCAAACGTCTGGTTTTCGCCGGCCATGCCCCAGATGAACTTGTAATTGGCGGTGCCCACACCGAAGTGCATGGACCAGTTGGGCGAAAGCGCCACCTCCTCGTTGTGCAGGAACAAATGCCGGGTCTCCTGCGGTTCGCCGAGGAAATGCGACAGCACATTCGCGCCGAGGTCGAAATAAAAATAGATTTCCGTGCGCCGCCAGTGCGTGTGCGGCGGAAACGAATTCCAGACGTTGCCGGGTTCCAAGGCCGTCAACCCCATCACGAGCTGGCAACTTTGGATGCCTCCCTGGTGAATGAATTTGTAAATCGTGCGTTTGTTGGAGGTCTCCTGCGCGCCCAGGTGAACCGGGGTGGCGTCCGCGGATTTCATCATCCGGGCCGGATGCGCCGCGTGCGCCGGGCAGGACAGCACATAGAACTTCGCCGGATTCTTGGCGTCGTCGCTCACAAATGAAACCGACTTCGCGCCCATCGGCACATAGGCGCAATCCAGCTTGTCGAGCGCGAAGGTCTGGCCATCCGCGATCACCTTCCCGGCCCCGCCCACATTGATGGCGCCGAGTTCTCGACGTTCGAGAAAAAATGCGCGGCCGGTTTCCTTGTGATTCGGCAGTTCAACCGCGGCGGCCACCGGCATCACGCCGGCCACGAACAGGCGGTCGAGGTCGGTGAAATGACCGGAGATTTCGCCCGGCACAAACAGATTGGAAAGGTGGAAAGTATCGCGCAATTCCTGCGTGGACATGCCAATCAAGTCCTGCGGGCGCGGCGTGCGGCGGATGGAATTCTCAAGCATTCCGCAGTATGGCAAAACGATCGCCGCTCGACAAGCCATCGCCGCCGACTTTCCGGTTTCCCTGTAAACGTCCGTTGGGAAACCTTCAATCGTCGAGCCACCTGCATGAGGAGGGCTTCATGGGCTTGCGGCTCCTGGCAAGCTTTCTTGCGCATCGTTTGCGGAGTACGCAATGACCAAGGAAAAGGGCTCAACGGGTATCCGGTCCCGGGCGGTTTGCAGCGGTTCCACTCCGGCCCGCCGGCCGTTGGCAACGATGATCCAGTTTCCCGGAGCCATCGCCTCCCGGCCTTTTTCCGAACCGTTGTAAATGACGAGAATATCCTTCCAAGCATCCCCGTTGGCGTAACCCTTGATGGCGAATTGAACCAGATGGTCCGGCACGCCGGTTGCGAATTCCAAGGCCTGGTCCACAGCCGCTTTTTCCGTCATGCGAAAAGCCGGATGTGCTCTTCGCAACGCAATCAATCCCCGATAAAAGTCAAAGACCTCCCGGTGTTTGGACTTCAAACTCCAGCGGATGGGGTTCACGTTAGGATCGGTGTCATTGTAGCTGTTGCTAACGAGATTCTTGGAGCGCAGGAATTCGTCGCCGGCATGAATGAACGGCACACCTTGGGCCGTGAGGACGATGCCCGCCGCCAATTTGGCCATGCTGATCCGCTGGGCTTCCGGCAGATTGCCCGCAGAGGCCTGCAATTTGTCCCAGAGGCAGAGATCGTCATGCACCGAAGCATAGTTGATGGTTTCATTGGGCGAAGCCACCGGGATACCAGCCGTGCCCCGGCCGGTGCTTTGGCCTTTGATATTCAACCGAAACCGCTCCAGACCGCCATAAGGAAAACCGCCGCCTTGCACGAAGCCGGGAGCGGTCCCGTTGCCCGCATCCCCCTTGATATTGTCCCGGAGCCCATCGTTGAAGGCGGCAATGCCGGTCCCAGTGAGGTTGGCCTGCGTCATCATCAATTTGGCGGGCAGCACTTTCTCCATGCTCCAGCCCTCGCCATAGATGATGGCGCTGGGATTGATTTGCTTGGTCTCGCGATATACTTCCAGCATGGTCTCGCGGTCCAGTATGCCCATCAAGTCGAACCGGAATCCGTCCACGTGGTATTCCGTCACCCAATACTTGACGCTATCCACAATGAACTTTCGGGCCATGGGCCGTTCCGAGGCGAATTCATTTCCACAGCCAGTCGCGTTGGCGTAGTGGCCCGCGGCATCAGTGCGGTAATAATAATGCGGGAAAACCCGGTCGAAAATGGAAAATGGCCGGGAACCGGTGCTGGCGGTGTGGTTGAAAACCACGTCCACCACCACTCCGATATGGCGTCGGTGGAAGGCCTGAACCATTTGCTTGAACTCCTGCTGCCGGGCGGTGCCATCCGGGTCGCTGGCATACGAACCTTCGGGAGTGTTGAAAAGCACCGGGTCGTACCCCCAATTATACCAAGTGTATTCACCGGCCTTTTGCCTTTCGTCGCCACCGGCATAATCGCTCACCGGCAGGAGGTGAACATGGGTGATGCCCAGTTCCGCCAAGTGATCCAAACCGCTTTGCTCGCCTTCCGGGGTTCGGGCGCCCGCCTCAACCATGCCCATGAATTTGCCCCGCTGCGAGATCCCGGAATCGTCGCTGATGGAAAAATCGCGGACATGCGCTTCGTAGAGGATCGCGTCGGCATTATCTTTCAACCGCACAAACTGGTCCTGAGCCCACCCCCCGGGATTGGTCCTGGCTGGATCATAAATCAAAGTCCTCCCGCTATTGGCCGAACAACCGCGCGCATACGGATCGTTGACTTCGTGCACGGCGGGCGGGTTGCCGTTCGCTCCCGGCAACGCCACCTGATAAAGATAGTACTTTCCATCCAGATTTCCGGGCAGGGCAACGGACCAGATTCCTTCCGAGTCGCACGTCATGGGTGTGAAGGAAGACGGGGCGCCGGTGGCCCCGGCAAACAGCGCCACCTCGACTTTAGAGGCCGTGGGCGCCCAAAGTTTCAGGGTGGTTGCGAGCGGGCCATAGGTCGCACCCAGATCATTCTGCGGATAGCGATACATGAGGAGGTTCGAGTTCACGGAAGGCTCGCCGAAGGTTTGGTTGGCGATCAAACCGGCGGCCAAAATACCAACCATGCCTGCCCGCGAAACAAAAGATTTCCAAGGCCGGCGCGGCGGTCGCCGTTTGTTCATGGCCAAAGCATGAACCCGGCTCGCGCGTTTGTCCAGCGCCGGCTTGGCACCAACGCCCCCACCCTTCCGGGTAAGTGGCACCCGGAAGAAAGTTGGAAACCACGAAATTCGCTGGTTTTCCACGTCGCGCTTGCTAGGCTTGCCCAGACCAATGACCACACGTTCCGTCATGTGAATTATGGATTGTGCCCCGACTTTCCGGCCGTCCGCTGAGGCCGGCATTTCCGCACCACTCGCTTGGTTCGCGGACATGATTGACCACTGTTGCGACTTGGTCGAAGCCGCCAAAGCCGCCGGGCAGCCCGTCGTGGGCATCATGTGCGAATTTACCCCGCGCGAAATCATCCTGGCCGCGGGCGCGGTTCCGGTCTGCTTGTGCGGCGGATCCGCCGCCACGATTCCCGCCGCTGAACAATACCTGCCAGCCAACCTGTGTCCCTTGATCAAATCCACCTTCGGCTACCACGTCACCGGCAAGAATCCATTCCTGGCCCTGGCGGACCTGGTCGTGGCGGAGACGACTTGCGACGGGAAAAAGAAGATGTTCGAGCTGCTGGGCTTGCGCAAGCCGATGTACGTGCTCGAACTGCCGCAAAGAGCCGATAGCGAAGCCGCGTTCGAATATTGGACGGACGAAGTCCGCAAATTAAAGGAGCATTTGGAGCAACGGTTTCAAACGCGCATCACGGATGAAAAGCTACGCGCAGCCTGCCGCACAATGAATCGGGAACGCCAACTGCGCCGGCAACTGGCCGACTTGATGGTGTCAGACGCGCCGCCGTTGACCGGCCGGCAATTAATCGAATTCAAAAGCATCATCTCCGGCCAGGCGGCCGATTTGCAGCAATATGAAAACGCGCTGGAATTATTCGCGGTGCAAACCCCGCCGCCGACCGCCAAAACCAAGATTCGTGTCCTGCTGACCGGCGTGCCGCTGGTGCACGGCGCGGAGCGCGTGCTGGAATTGATCGAGGCCGCCGGCGCGGTGGTGGTGGCCATGGAAAACTGCACCGGCCTCAAGCCGATTCTCGAAGACGTGGATTTAGATGGACCGGACCTGGTGTCCGCCATCGCCCGGAAATATTATCATCTGCCTTGCTCGGTGCTGACACCGAACACGCGGCGCTTTGAGACCCTCCGTTCGGTGGCCACAAAATTCCGCCCGCATTGTGTCATTGAACTCGTCTGGCAGGCCTGCCTGACCTACGACATCGAGTCGTTCCACGTCCGCAAAGTGGCGGAGGAAGAATTGCACCTGCCCTATTTGAAAATCACGACGGACTATTCGCCGTCGGACTCGGCCCGAATCTCGGCGCGGGTTGAAGCCTTGTTTGAAACCATACGCGCCAGGAACCAATTGTAAGAAACCATGAAAACCGCCCCTCAAATCCACCTCGCTGATGTCCAAACCGTCTATTCCGGCCCCGAAGGCCGGCTCTGGGAACTGCTCATGGGTGAGCAGATTCATATCGGCGGCTTTCAATCCTCGCTCGATCTGGCCCAGCGCGCCGCCATTGCCGCCGGTTCGCAGGGCGTGGACCTGTGTTGTTGCACGGGCGCGGGCATGAGATTCCTCGTGCGCTTCCTCCAAGTGGCGCGGATGACCGGCGTGGATGCCACGCCGGCGATGATTCAACTAGGCCGCCAGCGCGCCGCGGACGAAGGGCTGGCGGACAAATTTTCCTTCGTGGAAAACAACGTCTGCGCCACCGGCCTGCCGGCGGGCCAGGCCGACTTTGTGTGGGGCGAGGACGCCTGGTGCTACGTCGAAGACAAGCCGGGCCTGATCTCCGAAGCGGCCCGTTTGCTCAATCCCGGCGGCAAAATCGCTTTCACTGATTGGATGGAAGGCCCGGCCGCATGGGGCGAGGGCGAAGCCGCGCGTTTTCTAGGCTTCATGAAATTTCCAAACATCCTCTCGCTGGGCGAATACCAATCGCTGCTGGAGCAAAATGGCTGCGTCACGCGCGTCGCACACGACACCGGACGTTTCGCTGGGGCCATGCCGCTCTACATCGACATGATCGAAAAGCAACTCACCTACGACGCGCTGAAAATCATCGGCTTCGACACCGCGCTCGCCGCCACGCTCATCGGCGAAATGAAGTTCATCCAGTCGCTTGCCCAAGCGGGCAAAATCATCCAAGGCCTCGTCGTGGCGCAGAAACGCTAAAGTCTGAAGATTAAATGCGAAAACTCATGCGCCATCTTTTCTTGACCAAATCATTTCAGTCTTCAGCCTTTAGCCTTCAGCCTTGAAACTCCATGCGCGTGTACCTCACCAGTCCCTGGATTCCCGCCGAATGGGTCCGGGCGCATGGACTGGAAGCACGCGGCATCTGGTTCGCGGACACATTCCGGCAGGATACACCGCCATTGGCCGGCGGCGTCTGCGCCTTCGCCGAAAGCGTGGTGCGCCTGGCCGAAGCGCAGCCGGATTCGGCCGTCGTTTTCACAACGGCGTGCGACCAGTTGCGGCGCGGATTTGACGCCGCGACGGTTTGCGAACCGACCCGCGCATTTTTGTTCAATCTGCCAGCCACCCAAACCCCGGCGGCCCGGCAAATTTTCCGCGCCGAGTTGGCCCGGCTGGGACAATTCCTTGTGACCCTGGGCGGCACCGCGCCCACGCCGGAAATTCTGCGACACGAAATGGCGCAAAGCGACGAAGTCCGCCGCCGTTTGCGCGCCGCCGCGCCGCCCGCCGCTGCGCGGTCGTATGCCGAATCCGTGGCACGATTTCACACCGACGGCAGCTTTGCCGCGCCGACGGTGCTTGATCCAAGCCCGGCAGCCCCGCTCGCCCTCGTTGGCGGGCCGCTGGGCGCGAAGGATTGGAAGTTGTTTGACACCATGGAAGCCGCCGGTGGGCGCGTGGTGCTGAACGGCACCCTCACTGGCGAGCGCAGCTTGTGCCCAACATTTGACGGGAACGCCGGCTGGCCGCCGGATTCCGCCGCCGCCGATCATCAATCTGTTGGTAAACCAAAGCCGTTCGATGCGCTGGCCGCCGGCTATATTGACAACCTGGTGGACGTTTTTCAGCGGCCGAACACGCGGTTCTATGCGTGGCTGAAACCGCGGCTGCTGGACCGCCACGTGCGCGGCATCGTCCTCTGGCATTTCACCGGCTGCGATCTCTGGCGGGCCGAGTGGCAGACCTTGCGCGAGGTATCCGGCCTGCCGGTGCTGTTGCTGGAAGCCGACGAAGCCGCCGGCGTTTCGCCGCGCGACGCCAACCGCCTCCAAGCCTTTGTGGAAATGTTAACACCAGCATGACCGCCCCGCGCAAATTGAGCTTATCCGAATGGGACAACCGCTACGCGGAGCTGCACCGCGCCGGTTTGCGCGAACCCGCCTATGGCGGCCCGCTCCGCCGCCACGTGGAGCGCGAACAAGATTTCCGGCTGGAACAATTGCAGTTTGACAACTCGCCCGCCGCGCTGCGGCTCTGGAACTTCTTGCTGACCGAAAACGAGCGGCTGCATCAGGCCCGCGCGCGCGGCGAAAAAATCGTCGGCGCCATGAAGGACCTTGGCACCATTCCGGTCATGGCTTATGCCCTGCCAGGGCTGCGGGCGTTTTACCCGGACGGCGCATGGTGGACGCCCTGCCTCATGGAAGGCAGCGACAAGCTGCTGCAACAGGCCGAGGCCCTGGGCATTGACGCCTCGTTTTGCCCTGTGCGCGCCATGCTGCCCGCTTTTCAAAACGGTGAACATTTTCCCCTCCCGGACCTGCTGCTCTGCAGCACCGGCGCAGTCTGCGACGATTTTTCCGCCATCGCGCAGCGGTTGGAACATCTTGGCCATGCCATTTTCTGGTGGGAAATGCCCCGCCGCCGCCAGCCCGCCGCCGGTGAGACGGCTTGCGCGCTCGCGGGAAATCTCACCGCGCCCAAAAGCCAGGTGGACTGCGTCCGCGCCGAACTCCAGCGCGCCAGCGGAGCGCTCGGCCAGCTCGCCGGGAGAGAATTGGACGCCGCGCTGCTCGCGGATGGGATCCGCGCGGCCAATCAGGTGCGCCGTCTGCTGGCGGAGCTGCGGCAGACCGTCTATGCGGCGCCCGCCGCGCCGTTGCCAGCGCTGGAGCTGCTCGTCGCGGAAATGCTCGCCCTGCATTTCTGTTCTGACCGCGAAGAATGTATCGCCGTGCTCGAGGATTTGCTGGCCGAAGCGCGCGCCCGGCGGAGCCGAAACCAGTTTGTGAGCGGCCCGGAAGCGGTCCGGATTTTCTGGGTAAACCCGGTTGCAGATTTGCGGGCGATGAATCTGCTGGAAGATTTGGGCGGGCGCATCTGCGGCTCGGACTTTATGTTTACGCACGCGCTCGATTTGATTCCCGAGGATTTGCCGCCGCTCGAAGCATTGGCCCGCACCGCGCTAGCCGATCCGATGGTTGGGCCGGCGAGCGACCGTGCGGCGCGCATCGTCCGCGAATGCCATGCCAATGGGGCGGAAGCGGTGGTCGTTTCACGCATCCCCGGCGCGAGCCATTGCGCCCGGGAAGGCGAAATCATCCGTGGCAGCGTGCGGCAAACCCTGAACTTGCCCACCATCGAGCTTGAAATTCCGTCAGTTTGTGATGCCCTGCAGCCCGCTCTCGGCTCGCGTTTGCAGGCGCTGATGGAAACCGCGCGAGCTAGGAGGACCAAATGATTTGCGCTGGCATAGACGCAGGCTCGCGGGCCATCAAGGCGGTGTTGTACGACACCGCCGCTGCCCTGGTCTTGACCTCCGGCCTGGCCGACCAAGGCGTGGAGCAGGAGCGCCTGGCCACCGAACTGTTTGATAAACTCCTGCGCGAAGCCGGGCTGAACCGGTCGCAAATCTCGGGCGTAATCGCCACCGGCTACGGACGCAACGCCATCCGCTTCGCCGGCACCACCATCACGGAGATCACCTGCCACGCGCGCGGGGTGCACCACTTGGCGCCGGACGCACGCACCATCATCGAAATTGGCGGGCAGGACAGCAAAGTGATCGCGCTCGAAGACGGCGGGCGCGTGCGCGACTTCGCCATGAACGACCGTTGCGCAGCGGGCACAGGGAGGTTTCTGGAAATGGTCGCCTCCCGGTTGGAGATGAACTGGGAAAAATTATCTGGGCTCGCACAGCAAAGCCGGCAGCCGGCGCTCATCAGCAACGTCTGCGCCGTGTTTGCCGAAACGGAAATCATCGGTTTGCTCGCCAGTGGCAAACCGTTGTCCGACGTCGTGGCCGGCGTGCAAAACGCCGTGGCCACGCGGGTGGCCACCCTGGCCGGACGGGTGGTGGCGCCGCCGGTCTATTTCACCGGCGGGGTGGCGCTACAGGCCGGCATGGCGCGCGCGCTGGCGGAGGTTTTGGCGTGTCCGGTGTCCGTCGTGCCGCAGCCGCAGTTCACCGGTGCACTCGGCGCCGCAGTGCTCGCCGCGGAGCGTGTGGCGTGAGGCATCCCTGCCTCCCCCTGAAAGGTTTCCCCGAAAAATTCGCGCATTGAATCCCTGAACCGTTGGAAAACATCCAACATCCAACATCCAATGCCTTCCCTTCCGCAGTTTCTCTGGATGTTGGGCGTTCGATGTTGGATGTTGGATGTTTTCCGGGTTCAGGGGGAGGGAAAGGGCTGTGAGAGGAGAGTGTCACCCCGGATGCAGCAGCGCCAGCAGCGCGATCGTCGCTGGCGCAACCAGCGACAAGCCTAAACCGACGCGCCCGCTCATCGGTTGCGGTTGGTTAAGTCGGGGCGGAATTGGACGGCCTGATTCCATGTCCGAATCCTTCACCTTTCCCAGCATTTCGTCAATGGCTTTGCAAACAAAAATTCCCAGTCAGACCGGCGCTCCAATGCCTCACGCCTACCTTCAACATTGTGACCCAGCCGTTTCACGCAAAAGATTTTATGGCAGTTTCGAGCAATAACAGGTAAAAGAATCACGTGCCATCGGATCAAGAACAGGAATTGCTTCGGTCATTGCCATCAGTCACCGATTTGCTGAAAAGTGAAACTGCCCTCGGCTGGCTCCGGCGTCATCCGCAACCGCTGATCACCGAATGCCTCCGGCGCGCGCTCGCGGAGGTGCGGCACCAAATACAAGCCGGCACCGGCGAAAGCAGTGGCACGGGCATCCCGCCCATGAGTTTCCGTGGCCGCCAAACCGACGCATCCGAAACGCACGGGCGGGACGCCCGTGCCACTACCGATTCAATTCTGGCGCTGGCAGACAAACACCTGCTCGACGTCACCGCGCCACGCGTGCGCGAGACCATCAACGCCACGGGCATCATTTTGCACACCGGCCTGGGCCGCGCCGCGCTGCCGGGCGGCGTGGTGGACTCCATCCTCGGCGAACTGAAAGGCTATTGCACGCTGGCCGTGGACCGCCAAACCGGCGAACGTATCGAGCGCGATGAATTGGTGGAGTATATTTTGCGGGAACTGACCGGGGCGGAGGCAGCCACCGTGGTCAACAATAATGCCGCCGCCACCATGCTCGTGCTCGCGGCGCTGGCCGCGCCCAAAGAGGTCATCGTCTCGCGCGGACAGCTCATCGAAATCGGCGGTTCGTTCCGGCTGCCGGAGGTCATGGCGCAAAGCGGCGCGCGACTAGTCGAAGTCGGCGCCACCAACCGCACGCACCTCAAGGATTATCAGCGGGCCATCACCGAAAACACCGCCGCCATTCTGCGGGTACACCCCAGCAACTACCGCGTCGTGGGTTTCACCAGCGAAGTGCCGTTGCGCGAGTTGTCGGAGCTGTGCCGCCAGCGGAATTTGCTGTTGCTGGACGACCTCGGCGCAGGCGCGTTGCTGGATTTGAAACCTTTTGGTTTGCCCCACGAACCCACCGTGCGCGAATCCGTCGAGGCGGGCGCCGACGTGGTCCTGTTCAGCGGCGACAAGCTCATCGGCGCGGGGCAGTCCGGCATCATCGTCGGGAAAAAATCACTGATTGAAAAACTCCGCAAGCATCCGCTGATGCGCGCCGTGCGGGTGGACAAAACCTGCCTGATGGTGTTGGAGCGAACGCTGCAACTCTTTCGCGATCCGGCCCGGCTCGCGCACGAACATCCGACCTATCGCATGATGTGCACACCGCCGGCGAATTTGAAAACGAGGGCGGAAAAACTCACGAGTCTGATTGCCGGCGCGGCGCCTGGGGTGAAAACTGAAATCCGCGCCAGCCAGTCGTTTCTCGGCAGCGGTTCGTTGCCAACGGAAGCCATCGCGAGTTTTGAAGTGCTGGTTTCCGTGCCGGACCAGGGTGCGTCCGAACTGGCTCGCCGCCTGCGGCTGGACGATGCATGCATCTTCGGCCGCATCGAGGATGATTGTGTGCGGCTCAATATGCGAACCGTCACTGAAGAACAACTGCCGCTTATCGCCGCGGCGTTGAAGAGGATTGCGGCATGAGTGCGCGCCGCGCCGCCAGCCGGTGGCGGCAGGCATCCTTGCCTGCCGTAGAGCCGGTGCCAAGCCGAGGTTCGGTCTTCCCAGCCCGACGGCAGAAACTTCACGCCAATCAAAGCATGTTCAGTTACTCGCAAGCCACAAAACTGCCCACGCCTCCTTCCGGGCGGCAGGGATGCCGCCCTCCACGTCAGGCAGGGATGCCTGACAACACCAAATGAACGCCACCCGCCGCAATATCATGCTCGGCACCGCCGGGCACGTGGACCACGGCAAAAGCGCGTTGGTGAAACTGCTCACCGGCTGCGAAACCGACACCCTCGCCGAGGAAAAGCAGCGCGGCCTGACCATTGACCTCGGCTTCGCCCCCTGCCAGCTCGCAGACAAACGGGTCGTGGGCATCGTGGATGTGCCGGGACACGTGGACTTCATCCGCAACATGGTGGCCGGCGCGCATGGTATTGACGTCGTCATGTTCGTCGTGGCGGCCGACGACGGCATCATGCCGCAAACGCACGAGCACTTGCACATTCTCACCCTGATGGGCTTGAAGCACGGATTGGTGGCGCTGACGAAGATTGACCTGGCGGACGCGGCGCGGCGGGAATTTGTGGTGCGCGATTTGCGCCGGCTGCTGGCCCCCACGTTTTTGGCCCACGCGCCCATCTGTCCGATTTCCAATGTGACCGGCGAAGGGTTCGATGGTTTCTTTGACACGCTGAACCAGACCGTGGAAGCGTGCGGCGAGCGCAATTGCGAGGGCCCGTTCCGCCTCTGGGTGGAGGACGCGTTTACCATTCGTGGCGCAGGCACGGTCGTGACCGGCATTCCAACGCATGGTCGTGTGCGCTTGGGCGATGAACTGCACCTCCTGCCCGCCGGTCTGACCGGCCATGTGCGCCGGATGCAAGTCTATGGCGAAGACGCCACCGAGGGGCGCGCAGGCGAATGCGTGGCGCTGAATATTCCTGAACTGGATCACCAGGCCGTGCGACGCGGCCTGACCCTGGTGGAATCAAACCTGATCGAGCCCGTAACCATGGCGGAGGCCGAATTGCAAATTCTGGATTCCGTTTCCAAAACCATCGAGGATTACCTCGAAGTCCAGCTCCACGTGGGCACCGCGTCGGTGTCGGCGAATCTTGCCCTGCTGGAGAAAACGGAAATGACGGGCGGCCAAAAACAGTTTGTGCAGCTTCGCCTCGCTTCACCGCTGCCGCTGGCGCCCGGCGAACGCTTCGTGGTGCGCGCCAACCTGGCTGGCGCCGGCGGCGCGGGTTTGACCACCATTGGCGGCGGCCAGATCCTCGGCTTGAGCAACACGCGACTGCGCCGCCAGAAACAATGGACGCTCGACCGCCTCGCGGCCCGGCGCGATGCCGTGGCCATCCCGGCGCGCTGGTGCGAACAGATGGTGCGGGAAAGCGAAGCGCCGGCCAATCCCGCCGGCCTGCAGAAGCTGTGCTGGAGCCGCCCGGATGAAATCGCGGCCACGCTTGAGCAACTGCGCACTGAAGGACGCGCGGTGCCGGCGGGCGGCGGCTGGATTCACCGCGACGTCCTGGACCGGAGCGGAAAGGCAATTGTGCAGGCCATCGAGAAATTTCACGCCGCCAGTCCGCAGCGCGCCGGCTTCAGCCGCGATGAATTGCTCGCAGAACTGAAATTGAATCCGGCGGTGTTGAACGCGACAGCCGAATCGCTCCTCCAGTCCAAGCTGCTCGAAGCCAGCGGCCCTTTGCTGGCCCGGCCAGGTTGGAGTTCGCGGCTGCCCGATCGCGACCAAAAGGCCTGCCTACAGATTGCCGCCAAGCTGCAATCAGCCGGCTGCGCGCCGCCGGGTTTGGAAACACTGGCCGCCGCGCTCGCGGAGCCCCCGCCGCGTGTGGCCACACTGCTGAAGTTACTCGCAGAACGCGGCGAAGTCGTGCGCCTGGACGACCAGATCTGGATGCACCGCGACGCCGTGGAAGCCGGCCGGCAAACCGCGTTGAAATTATTCCGTCGCGCTCCAGCATTTACCACGATGGATTTCCGCGACGCGCTGGGCGTCAGCCGCAAATTCGCCGTGCCGCTGGTGGATTATCTCGACAAAACCCGCTTCACCGTCCGCTCCGGCAACACCCGCACCCCGGGCGTCGAGGCGAAAAAGCTTTTGAATGCTTAACCTCAGATGGACACGGATGGACACAGATGCGGAGACATTGCAGAGCGGGGAAAACTGACGGAGCAATCAGTGACCAATCTGGCCGCTGACCAGGCAGACGCAAGAGGATGTAGCGCAGACATTCCTGTCTGCGGGTTCACGGGACTTTCCAGTCCCATGTTTCAAGAACTGGCGACTGGAAAGTCGCCAAAACCCGCAGGCTGGAAAGCCGTCGTTACGGAGGCAAGGCCATTCGACTCCAGTTTGCAGGAACATCATTGTCTGCACGGGGCCATTTGTTTGAGACCTACAGGAACTCGAACCAAAACCAGCGCCATAAAACCCCCGACTCTGCTGGCATGAAAACATTCTCCCTGCTCGCGGTGCTGGTATTGTCCGCCTCCGGTTTAGCGGCGGCGGAACCGCTGCCGGCGATTCGCGTCTCCGAAAGTGGGCACTATTTTATCAAAGCCGATGGCACGCCATTCTTTTGGCAGGCGGATACGGCCTGGAGCATCTTCAATCACGCCGCCCCCGCCGATGTGGCGGCCTACTTGGACGATCGCCAGACCAAGGGTTTCAACGTCATTCAAGGAGTCGTTGCGCTTTGGGACTATGCCCGGCACGCCAATGCCGATGGTGAGCTGCCTTTTATCAACGACGACCTGGGTCGGATCAATGAGGCGTATTACAAAAACGTGGATTCGGTCCTCGACCAGGTCCAAGCGCATGGAATGTATATGGCCGTCCTGCCTTATTGGCACAAAAATGCCGGGGACAGGCTGGCCATCAACGGCAACCCGGAAAAGCTGAACGCCTACTGCAAGTTCCTTGCTCGGCGCTACGCCAGCCGGAACATTTTCTGGATTCTTGGCGGCGATTCCACCGCCGATGGCGAGGCGGGGGAGAAAATTCAGCACATTACGGATTTGGAAGCCCAGGGACTCATCGAGGGCGCGCAGGCCGCTGGCGTCAATCAGATCATGATCAGTTACCATCCCACCGGACGGCAAAGTTCGTCCTTCTGGTTTCACGACCGGGCGTGGTCGGCTTTCAACGCCATCCAATCGGGCCATTTCATTGACACGACCGGCTTCCAACTGGTCCGCGCCGATTACGCCAGGGCGCCGGTGAAGCCGACGCTGGACATGGAACCCGGTTACGAGAACATAACCGACGGGTTGGTTGGCCAGCCCGGCGCAAGGCGGCTGCAGGCGTTGGATGTCAGGCGATGCGCGTATTTGGACGTGTTTGCCGGCGCAGCCGGGGCCACTTACGGGCAGGGCGAAGTTTATGGTTTCGCGGTCGGCGGCAGAACCACCACCCGTTGGGGCACGGCGATGTCGTGGCAGGAGGCTTTGAAATTGCCCGCCTCCGGGCAGGTGCAATACCTTCGCCGCCTCATCGAATCCCGCCCAATGCTCGATCTCATACCTGATCAATTGCTGATCGCTGGCGAACTCAGTCCGCGCGCCATTGGGCGGTTCGCGGCCATGCGCGGCGGGGATGGCAGCTACGCCTTTGTCTATTTCCCCAGCGGCAAGACCAATGTCACCGTCAACACTGTCCGGCTCTCCGGCACAAACCTCGTTGCCTGGTGGTATGACCCGCGTGCCGGAACGGCCAGACAATTCGATAGTTTCACCAGGACCGACACGCGCGAATTCACCGCGCCTGGCACCACACTCATCGGTGACGACGGCACCGACTGGGTTCTCGTGCTGGATGATGCCGCGAGAAAATTTCCCTCGCCGGGCAGTCAAAGGATCAATCGCTGACCTTTGCCCGTAGGCAAGCAGTACTGCAGCCAGACGCTGACTGGCTGGCCCTCATGGTCTATGGCCATCTGTGGGAGGAGCACAGCACAAGCATGGCCCAAAAGGTGGCCTTCCAAACATCTTAACGAGTTGTCTTGCCGAGCTCACAATCAGAAGTCTACGATTCTGCGACAAGCTGTCGCAGAATTAGAAACGCGAAGCCCAGTAACCATCAAATCATCATCCGAAAAGGTTGGCGATTCCGCAAACATTGAACCAGCGATTCAAGAATCCAGGGGCGGTCTAACGTCACCCACCGCTGTCTCCCAACCTTTGGAAACGGAGACCGTTGAATTTCTGCGGCAGCTTGTCGCAGAAATTCCATGGGGACAGCACCTGCTGATTTTGAACAAATTGGCCGATCCCGTCGCCCGCCTCTATTACCTTCGCGCCACCGCCCAGCTTGGCTGGAGCCGGAACGTGCTGCTCAATCAAATCAATGCCGGCACCTACGAACGCGCCGTGAAGGAAAAAAAGACCCGCAATTTTGCGCTCACCCTACCGGAGCATTTCGCCGAGCAGGCCAACGAAATGCTCAAAAGCAGCTACAATCTGGAATTTCTCGGGATCGCCCAAGCCGTGAAGGAGCGCGACCTGGAGGACCGCCTCATCTCCCGCTTGCAACAGTTCATTCTGGAACTCGGCTACGGCTTTTGTTTCGTGGTCCGGCAATATCGCCTCGTGCTTGGTCGCAAGGAATACTTCGTGGACCTGCTCTTTTATCATCGTTTCCTCAAGGCGCTCATCGCGTTCGATCTTAAAATTGGCCCGCTTGCGCCGGAGCACGCCGGCAAAATGGATTTCTACCTGAACCTGCTGAACGAAAAGGAGCGCGCCCCGGACGACCCACCCTCTATCGGCATCATTCTGTGCGCCGAAAAGGACGACGTGGAAGTCGAGTTTGCCCTGAAATCGAAAACTAATCCCATCGGCGTTGCCGAATACCAGCTCCAGGCTAGACTGCCTGCCGAGTTCAAAGGCCAACTGCCCAGCGCCAAACAGCTCGCCGATGCCGTGCGCGATGTCCTGCCACCCAGACGCGAGCAAATGTAAATCACAGCCACGCAAAGCATGGTGGTGACGAAAGACACCTGTAGCTTGAATTTGCTTCTCGCTCGCTTGAGCCGGTCTTTTGTCATAGCGCGTAAATGCCACCTAACTGTTATTCAACGATTGCCGGATCGTTGAGTGAAGCGGACGTTCCGGCATGTCCAAAAGTTGTAGATACCTTTTATGCGGATGGCGACAATCAAATAAGTACACAACACCTACCGCTCTTTCAGTCAAACTTGCGGTACTTATGAATGATTTGATCAATCAATTCGGCAGCAAAGAAATGAGAAATTGAGGAGGACGGATTCGCCTAGAACGTGATTTTGAAGACATAAGCGCCGTCGCCGGGTTTTTGCGGCGGCAGCTTGATCTGCAATTCTCCGCCGGTGCGCGTCCATTTCAGCTTTTGTTGACAACCCAGCAGGCGCAGTTCCTTGATCTCGGCGGCGGAGCATTTCGAGTCCTTGCCCAGCGACCGGATAACCGCCTGACCGCCGGCGGGCCAGCCGCACATGATGGCATAAAGCGTGTGGCCCCGCGTCGTGAAACGAAAATCCTTCGAGGTCAGCGGCGATTTCAGGTCGTTCAGGTTGCTGCGCGGAAGCTGCGAAGGGCCTTCGCCGTAAATCACCCACGGGCGGGTTTCAAAGATCGCCTCGCGGTTGATCTTCATCCAGGTGGCGAATTCCGCGAGCAGGTTCTCGCAGTGTTCATCAATCGTGCCGTCGGCGCGCTGCGGAATGTTCATCAGCAGGTTGCCGTTCTTGCTGACGATGTCTATTAACATATGAAGCATGGTGGTCGAACTCCGGTGAAAGGTGTATAGCTCGTCGGCCGCCGCGGGTTCATCCAGATAAAACCAACCGGATTCGGAAGTGTCCGTCTGCCAAGGATTCTCGGTGATCGTCTTCATCTCGCCCCGTTCCAGGTCTTTGACACCGCCCTGGTCGGACTTGAGGCATAACACCGCCTCGTTGGTGCCGCCATTTCGTTTGACGTTGCTGTTATAGAAGTGCGCCATCAGCTTGTAGCCGCGTTCGTTCGGGTCGGGAATGCCGCCGTCAAAATACAGCAGGTCGGGATGATACTTGTCCACCGCATCCTTGATGCGGGCATAGACGCCGTCCTTGAACTCCGCCTCGGCGCCGGGCGTGCCCCGGGGCGGAACATAGAGCGACCAGTATTTCGGATCGCTGGTGTCGAACACCAATTTTGGCTGGTTCTGGTTCTGGCCTTCCCAATAGTAGAAATCATGCGGATGGAAGGAGAATCCGAAACGCAACCCTTCTTTGATCGCCGCCTGTTGCCAGAGGCCGCCGACATCCTTATGCGGGCCAACCTTCACCGAATTCCAAGGGGTGTATTGCGAGTCGTAGCAATCCACCCCGTCGTGATGCCGGCCCATCGAAACGAAGTAGCGGGCTCCCGCCGCCTTGTATTTTTTCATCAGGGCGTCGGGATCCCAATTGGCCGCCGTCCAATACTTGAGGATGTCCTTATAGCCGACCTTGGTCGGATCGCCGAAATGTTCGACGTGATACTTATAAGCCCAAGAACCCACCCGATACATCTCCCGCGCATAGTTCTGATCCACACCGGAGATGCACCCTGGGCCCCAATGCGACCAAATGCCGAACTTGGCGTCGCGAAACCACTCGGGACACTTGATAGCCTTGATCGAAGCCTCGTTCGGCTCCACCGGTCCGACCTCGATGGGGCCAGCCACCACGGCGGCGCAGAT
>Ga0316231_1002090_pt1 | contig 19930 bp, 20 predicted proteins | sample TBH18027metaG_FD_206002 | JGI IMG/M metagenome (GOLD analysis project Ga0316231, IMG submission 206002) | Freshwater microbial communities from Trout Bog Lake, Wisconsin, USA - TBH18027 | ecosystem: Environmental > Aquatic > Freshwater > Lake > Hypolimnion/Profundal zone | place: USA: Wisconsin...
CATTGAAGCTCCCGTTGAAGTAGTTGAATGGCGCCGTGAAATTGAGCTGCGCTCCGACGTTGCCGGAGGCCAGGCTCATCGGATTCAGGTTGGTGAGATAATTGCCGTTGCCGCTGAAATAGCCATTAAAGCTCCCGTTGAAGTAGTTGAATGGTGCCGTGAAATTAAGCTGCGACCCAACAGTGCCGGAGGCGAGGTTCATCGGATTCAGGTTCGTCAGGTATTCCCCGTCACCATTGAATGTCCCGCCCAAATTTACCCCGCTCTGGTTGTTGATCACCACCGACGCCGGCAATTGTCCCTGCGACACCGTCCCGACGAGGTTGCCCGCCGTGTTGGCAAACATGGCATACGGCACCGGCAGGACCGGCTGGCGCGGACTCAAGACGGTGAACCCGCCGCCGCCGTTGGTTTCCGCGCCGATTTCCAGCCAGTAATTCGACCCGTTGAATGCGGCTCCAAAATCCAGCGGGACACTGAAGAGTCCGTTGCTCACGGCGGTGGCTGGGTTGGTGAGGGTGACGCCATGCTGCGTGCCGCCGCTCAACGAATCGTAAATCGTAAATCGTAAATCGTAAATTCCCGAGGCCGGACTGCCGCTGTCGGTCAAATGACCCTGATAACTGAACGCCGTGCCTTGCGCAGCGGCCTGATGAATGCCGACCAGCAACGTCAATGTGACAAAAAAACAGCCTAACTTGTTTTTCATAAAAAAAGGTCTGCCCGCCTTGGGTGGACAATGTCTTCTGATTACGGCCAGCTTTTTACACTTCACCTAATGGAAATACAACCCGAAAATTGTGACAATCAGGCGTCGGGACGGAGAATTTTTCGCGCTGCATCGCGGACGGCCTCGGCCAGTTCGCGCGGTTTCAAAACCTTGGCATCACCGCCCCAGCTCAAGACCCAGCGCTGCACTTCGGCCAGGCTGGACAACTTCATTTTCAATTCCGCGCCGCCGTCCTTCAAGTCGCGCAGGGTCTGCGACGGATGCCATTTCTTTTCGCGAATATAATCGGCGGCGCGGGTGTTGAAGCGGATGACCACTTCAAATTCGCCTTCGCCGGCATGGACGCCAAAACTGCCGCGCAACCGTTTCTCCAATGAAAATTTCTGCGTGCGCTCGAAGGTTTTGCCCGTCGGCTTGACGGACTGGATGCGCGCCGGAACAAAGGTGCGGAGATCTTTGCGCGCGTGGTCGTAGGCGAAGAGATACCATTCGCCGTTGATATTCGCCAAATGATAGGCATCCACGAGGCGCTTTTCCGCCGGCTGGCCGGGCTTGCGGTAATGCAATTCCAGTTGCTGCCGTTGCGCGACAGCCTTGGCGAGTGCGTCAAAAATCTCCAGATTCAAAATCGGCTCGGCGCGCGTGCGGAAGGAAATGGTCTGCTCAATGTCGGCCAGGTTGAGCGAAATGGTGTCGGGCAATGCCTGCTCCATTTTCTTGATGGCGCTCAACAGCGGTTTCTCGAAGCTCGTGCCGCGATATTGCTGCAACGCCTTTTCCGCGACGACCAGCGCAAAAATTTCGCCCTCGGTGATCTGCATCGTCGGAAAGCCGCTGACTTCGCCGTTGTAAAAATAGCCGTTGTTGGCCGGGGCAAATTCAATCGGCAGGTTCAGCCGGTCGCGCATGAACTCGATGTCGCGGTGGATAGTCTTGGTGGAAACCTCGACCTCGCGCGCGAGCTTGCTGGCGTTGGGAAAGCCGCCGGCCTGAAGCGCCTGATGAATCCGCAACATCCGCTCCAGCGGCGGACGGGAAAGCAAAGCGGGCTTTGTTGAATCGTTGAATCGTTGCATGGGAACCCGATTTAACGATTCACGATTTAACCAATTACGTTCCAACCGACATCTTCGCCAGCAGCTCGTCGTTGGTCTTGTGCTTCTTGAGCGCAGCGGTGAGCGTCTCCATCGCCTCGATGGGATTCAGGTCCACCATCGTGCGGCGCAGCTTGCGGATGGCTTCGAGGTTTTTGGGCGCGAACAATTTTTCCTCCTTGCGCGTGCCGGACTTCGGAATGTCAATCGCCGGATACAGGCGGCGGTCGGACAGTTTGCGGTCCAAAATCAACTCCATGTTGCCCGTGCCCTTGAACTCCTGAAAAATCAGTTCGTCCATGCGCGAACCGGTGTCCACCAGCGCCGTGGCGAGAATGGTGAGCGAGCCGCCGTTCTCAATCTTGCGCGCGGAGGCGAACATCTTGCGCGGGATTTCCAGCGCACGGGCATCCACGCCGCCGGACATCGTGCGGCCGCTGCCGCTGTGAACACTGTTGTAGGCGCGGGCCACGCGGGTGAGCGAATCGAGCAGCACGAAAACATCCTTGCCGACTTCCACCATGCGCCGGCAACGCTCGATCATGAAGCGCGAGAGGCGGACGTGCGTGTCCAGATCCATGTCGTTCGACGACGCGACGACTTCGGCCGTTACGGAGCGCTGGAAATCCGTGACTTCCTCCGGGCGCTCGTCAATGAGCAGCACCATCGCGTGGACATCGGGATGGTTCGTGGTGATGGCGTTGCAAATCTGCTTGAGGATGGTCGTCTTGCCCGTGCGCGGTGGCGCGACGATGATGCCGCGCGTGCCCTTGCCGATGGGCGTGACGAGGTCAATCACACGCGTCTCGATCAAGTCCGACGTGGTTTCGAGCTGAAATTTTTCAATCGGGTCAATGCTCGTCAGATTCTCGAAGCGGACGACCTTCGTGTAATCCTCGAACGGCATGTCGTTGACCTTCTCGACGGTCTTGAGCTGCGGGCTGGTGCCGCGGTGCGGCGGCTGCGTGGTGCCGACGACGTGGCTGCCCTCGCGCAAAAAATTGCGGCGGATGGTGTCAGGCGTGACGAAGATGTCGGTCGGCTTGGGATGATAATGGTTGGCGGCGGTGCGCAGGAAACCGAAGCCCTTCTCGGAAATTTCCAAGTGGCCGGAACCGTGATTGGGTGTTTTTTCACCGTTGCTGTCTGGACTGCTCATAATGTGTGCGCGAAGGCTGGAATAATCCCTAAACCGCTGTTTTGAATTGTTGAACTTGGGAAGTCGTCCCGATAAACAGGACTAACAAAACCTTCGACGGCCTGATTACTACGCGGAAACGTTGGTGAATGCAACAAGTATTTTTAAGGTAAAATGTCGCTATGTCGAAACATGAATACCTTTGAGTCGTAAAATTCCCAATACAGCATCAAGAGGAATTTCAGGCGGCACCGTTATCGAATTGACCGGGCCAATAAAGTAAAATCGTTTCTTCCTGTGCGTAAGCTTCAAGACTGGATGCTGAGCATTTGTATCAACAGAACAATTCTCAATCGTCTTGTATGAAGACCAAGCGGGAAATCTTCCACGAGTCTGTTTAATGCCGTGTTCTTTCAAGAATACGAAATCAAAACCTCCAGACGGTTCACGCCATTGCAAAACCGTGTCAGAAAATATGCCAAAGAAGCCGGCATTCATACTTTATCCGCCAACCGCCGCGCGCGCTTTTGCAACTTATCAGGTTTCGGTGTTTCCATTTTTCTTGGCTGACAAAAAAGGAATCCCCGCCGGGCCGCCCGAAACATACAAAACCGCAATGGCAATCAGGAAAATGGTCAGGATGAGATTGGCCCAGAAACAAGCGATTGCCAGCGGCGCTCCATCGGTGGTGTGGTGGACGTTGGAAAACCAACCGCCGATCAGGCCGTCAACCAACATAAAAAACGCCACGCCCAAAAAGGTCATGACGTAAAGCACGACGGCAAACATCAACACGCTCCAGCATTCCGAACGCATGTGAGCGCGGTAAGCTTTCCGAAGTGCTTTTTTTGATTCGTCCACAATTTCATCCACCCACCGCTGCGCGCGCCTCGGCGGCGAGCGGCGTGCTCAAGTAACGTTCGCCCGTCGAGCAGGCAATCGTCACAATCGTCTTGCCTTTGTTTTCCGGTCGGTTGGCCACTTCAATTGCGGCGACGACATTCGCGCCGGTGGAAATGCCGACCAAAATGCCTTCCTCCTTCGCCAGCCGCCGCGCCATCGCAAATGCGTCGTCGTTGGTCACCTGCACGCACTCGACAATCTGCGGATTGCCCGCGCCGTCCTTCAAATGCAGATTGCCCGGCACAAAGCCTGCGCCGGTGCCCTGAATCTTGTGCGGACCGGGCTTGACCGGCTGCCCCGCGAGCGTCTGCGAAATGACCGGCGAATCCTTCGGCTCAACCGCGATGGCCTGGAATGACGGCTTCTTCGGCTTGATCACTTCCACGCAGCCGGTGATGGTGCCGCCCGTGCCGACGGCGGAAATCAAAATGTCCACCTTGCCGTCGGTGTCTTCCCAAATCTCCACGCCGGTGGTTTTCGAGTGGATGGCCGGATTCGCCGGATTGTTGAACTGCTGCGGAATCCAGGAGTTCGGCGTTTCCTTGGCCAGCGCCTCGGCCTTGGCAATCGCGCCCTTCATGCCTTCCGCGCCGGGCGTCAGCACTAGCTTCGCGCCGAGCATCGCCAGCAGCGTGCGGCGTTCGAGCGACATCGTTTCGGGCATCGTGAGAATGAGCTGATAACCTTTCGCCGCCGCGACGAACGCGAGCGCGATGCCGGTGTTGCCGGAAGTCGGCTCGATGATGACGGTGTCCTTTTTGAGGATGCCGCGCTTTTCAGCATCTTCGATCATTGCCGCGCCGATACGATCCTTGACGCTGCCAAGCGGATTAAAAAATTCACACTTGAGCAGGATGGTGGCCGGCACACCGGCGGTGACCTTGTTCAGTTTGACCAGCGGCGTGCGGCCGACGGTTTCGATGATGTTGTTGTAGATGCGTCCCATAAGATTTTTATGAAAGGTGGTTAATTGATTTTGCTTTTGAATATTTGGCTGAAAATAAAATGAGAGCAAGGCTTTTTTCTAACCCAGTTCTGAAAACAATAAGTCCCTGCCCGACCTTGCGGTCGAACAGGGACAAATGGGGGATGGGAGTGCGCCAGTCTCTCTTTCCCATGCTGACATTCGGCGCGCCCTTTTCAGGGGCTGTCAGCTTCCCGACGCCATTCTCCACGGCAAGCGGAGTTTCCGGCCTCGTAGCAGGGCCGTCCAGCGCCTTGCGGCCGCTGAATTTCAAGTGAGGCTTTTCAGCTCGCTTCAACTGGTGGTTGCGCCACCGGCCTGCGAACCAGGTTGAGACACGCCTATGATTCTCTTTCGCGTCTCCACCATTAGCACCGGGTCAGCCGCCGCTTTTGACGGCGCGTTCGCCCGATGCCACGGGTCTCGCCTCTTCACTCTCAGGTTGCTTTTCCATCACAGCCCGGCGGTGTCGTTTTTAACATCGCCGGCGCTCGGAAGTTTTTCACGCGGCCTGCCCAGCCTGCGTGACCTTCCCGGTGCGAACGCTCTTTTTGTCCCGCCTTTCAGCGTCTTTCTTTTGGCGGTTCCAACTTTTTATTTTTGAACCCGCCAGAGTCGTCCGTCCGTGCTGATGCACAGTAGCAACCGTTTACCCTCTCGGTAACTGCGATTCATCCAGGCTCGAAACCTGCCCGGACTACTTGACTCGGTCTGGAACGGTTTCTCATCGTCCCTAGCCGCCTAGTTCCCACTTCGCGTTACTGACACGCGCGAACGTGCCAGAGGAACTGGTGAATTCTGCCTCGCCGAAACTTGCGCTCCGGTTCCGAGGAGCCGGGTCAACCAGCCTGACCCAACCTTTCCCCAGTCGCCTGGGATTATCTCTGAGATTTCCGGCGTGATTTTATTCGCCGCCTTCCATCTCGGTTCTTTCAATGAACTGGGAACATCATAACGGATTTTCCGTTTCCTTCAATGAATTGATATGCACAGCTTGTTCACCGAACTGCCCCGGCTGAAAATCGATTAAAAACTAAATTCAGCCTGTCAAATCAATGTGATTCTCATTTCGCGCCCGAGAATTATTCACCACTTTTTCGAGTCAAAGAGGTCGGTGGTGAACAAGTTCCGTTGGTTTAGTTTTGGAAAAATTCGTTCGACAGAAAAAATGTGGAGGAGCAACCTTTGTTTGATGCAATTCAGCGACCCGCAGTTAAAGCAACATTACGATAAAACCATTGCCTGCTTCACTGGTAGTCAACCGGAGCAAATATCCATTCTCGCGCTACTTGACGCTTGGAATTGGTTTCAGCTTATCGAAGGCGAGCAATCACCGAGAGTCACCGAAGCGCTCGAATTGCTCTTGTCGCCGGAGTTGCGACCGGACTTGCGCGCTTGGTTTAAGCATCATGGAAATAATATGAATGATAGCGCTTTGCAGTTTCGTGATCGATTAAGTGCATTGGCAGGAGAAAAATTCGGGTGATTAGCATATTTATAATTCGGCACACCGAATGAAACGCCACCTTCCCTTCGCGCTCACCACCTTGCGGCTGCTGCTCGGCCCGGTCACCCTGGCGTGCGCGCTGACGCATGTTCCGCGCTGGGTTTATCTGCCGATCCTGGTCGCCGGCACGCTGTCGGACATTTATGACGGCATCCTCGCCCGGCGCTACGGCGTCGCCACGCCCGCGCTCCGCCGCTACGACAGCGTGACGGACGTGATTTATTACCTGTTCATCCTCGCCGCCGCCTTTCTGCTGTGCAAACCGGTCGTAACGCAAACCTGGCCGTTCATCGCGCTCATCGTGTTGTCGGAGGCGGGCACCATTCTCACCAGCTACGTCCGCTTCGGAAAATATCCGGCCACGCATTCCTATCTCGCAAAATTTTACGGCCTGTGCCTGCTCGCCGCGCTCATCGCCCTGCTCGGCTTCAACGCCGGAAGCTGGGTCATCCTCGCGCTGACCGTCGTGGCGCTGGTCACAAATTTTGAAATCATTGTCATCCATTTCACGGCGAAAACCGCGCCGGTGGATGTGCGCTCCATCTTCGCGCTGCCGAAAAAATAGAATTGCGACGGATGTCTGGAACTGATGCCAACTTGCAGTCAACAGCCAACAAAACGAAAGTGGAGTCATCCACACCAACCGCAATACGGCTTGATGAATAAACGGGTTTTCACGGTTTCAATTGTAGGAGTCGAGGTGACGAGACTCAAATTAAGGGGAAAAGTTAGAGACTCCTCACGTCGTCTCCTACGAATTAAAAGCCGCGTTCCGCGCGCACTTCGAGGCAAAGCGCAATGGTTTCCTTGAAGTTTTTCAACGCCTGCGGTTTGGTTTTGCCCTGGCTTACACAACCGGGAATCGCACGACACTCGGCAATCCAGATTCCATCCTCGTCGCGGTCAAGGGTCACAGAAAGTTTCATAGTCAACGTGAACCGATGACGGGACAATTTTCAAACGTTGATAGAGCTAGTGCATAGCCTTATGACACCAATCACAGTTAAAACACTGGGCTATTGTCAAAGACACGAGGTGCGGAAATTGACTCGACAACCGAGAACACCGGAAATAGGGTTGCAGATCGCGCTATGGAAATTGCCCAACTCATTTTAGAATACATCAAGGTGCTTATCTGGCCGGTTTTTGCATTCGCCTGCGTCATCTTGTTCCGTCGTTCTATTGTTGGCCTCATTCCACGTCTTAAGAACGCGGAATTACCCGGAGGCGTAAAGTTCGATTTTCAAGAAGCTATTGAGCAAGCCCAGCAACTAAAAAAGGAAATCCTTGCGGCTCCTAGATCGCCAGATACCCAACCAAAAGTCGGGAAGCCTATTCAATTAACAGAAGCCAACACTCGTATGGCCGCCCTTGGGTTGCAGCCGTCGCCGAGCGGCCTTGATCTTGGTTATTACCGTGCGCTAATCGAACAAGATCCGAACATTGGGTTAGCTGGACTACGCATGGAGTTGGAGATTCTTGGTCGCAATCTCGCCAAAGGTTTCAACATTGCATTATCTCCACGTGATGTTGGCGCGATGAATATATTCCGAAAGCTTTTAGACAATGGCGCTATAACAAACCTCCAGTTTCAGCTTCTCAAGAAAATCATTGAGCTTTGCAATGCCGCAATTCATGGCGAGCGAGTAACAAAGGAGCAAGCGGATTCGATTCTCGATACTATGAAATTTTTGGCTGACGATTACATTTCTTGGCTGTCATGGGGCTTCCCTAAAAAGTAATTTTTGATAAAAAAAGCGCGGACAGCTATCATCGTCCGCGCTTTAAATCTTTTTTCTCCAACTCGATTATCCTCCAATCTGCTTCTTGTAATCCTCCGGCGACAGCAGCGCGTTCAGTTCGGCGGGGTTGCTCAATTTGATTTTGAAAAACCAGCCGCCCGCGTAGGGCTCGGTGTTCACCAGCGCGGGATTGTCGGTGACGGGTTTGTTCAGCGCCACGATCTCGCCGCTGACGGGCGAATAGATGTCGCTCGCGGTCTTCACGGATTCCACCACGGCGCAGGCTTCGCCGGCCTTCACCGTGCGCCCGGCTTCGGGCAGCTCCACAAACACGACATCGGTCAGCTCGGCCTGCGCGTGGTCGGTGATGCCGACGGTCGCGGTGTCGCCGCTGACGCGGACCCATTCGTGGGATTTGGCGAATTTCAGATCGGAAGGAATGTTGCTCATTTTCGTAATTGGTTAAATCGTTGAACGGTTAAATTGTAAAAAAACATTTTTGCAGCACCGGTTCAACAATTCAACCATTTAACGGTTCAACGATTTGTCAGATGAACATTTCCTTGTTCATCACGCCTTCGGCGACTTTCGTCACGCCGCCGGTCATCTCAATCGCAAAATCGTCGCCAATCTCGATCTGAATTTTGCCGCCGGGCATGTGGACGGTGATGGAGCGGTCGCACAGGCCCAGCTTGTGCGCCACGGACGCCGCCGCGCTGCTGCTGCTGCCGCTCGCCAGCGTGTAGCCCGCGCCGCGTTCCCAGATCTCGATCTGGATGTTGGCGCGGTCGAGGACTTTCATGAGCTGGACGTTGATGCGCTTGGGAAAGCGCGCGTGCGTTTCCAGCAACGGCCCGATCTGCCGCGCGAGGTCGGCGCTGATTTTCGGCAGCGGCAGCACGCAATGCGGATTGCCGACGGTGGCGGCGCAGAAACTGAATTTCTGTCCGCGCAAATGGATCGCCTCGTTGATGACTTCGCGGCGCGGGCCTTCCACGGGAATTTCGTCGCTCCAGAAACTGACCTTGCCCATCTCGACGCGCACAACTTTGCCGCGTTCCATGACGGTGGCTTTCACCACGCCGCCGGGCGTCTCGATGGCGAACTCGTCCTTGCCGACGAGTTTTTTGTCAAACAGGTAGCGTGAAAAAATCCGCAGCCCGTTGCCGCTCTTTTCCGCCTCGCTGCCGTCGGGATTGAAAATGCGCAGGCCAAACGGCGCTTTTTTGGAAGGCAGCGGGCCGAGCAGAATTCCATCCGAGCCGACGCCGTAGTTGCGGTGGCAGACAGTTTTGACCTGTTCGGTCGTCAGCGGCGCGGGCAAATCTTTCGGGTTGATGACGATGTAGTCATTGCCGAGCGCGTGGTATTTGGCGAAAGCATTTTTCATCGCCCCAGACTAACCGGACGCGACCGGAGGGTAAAACAGATTCAAGACGATTTGCTGCGCTTGTCGCGCGCTTCGTCCTCCAGATGAAAACGGTGCAACGCACGATGGATGACCGGCCCGAAGATGATTCCCAAGATGGCAATCAAGGCCAGACCGCTGAAGAGTGCGTAGCAGCCGGCGAAAATCTTGCCGCCGTCGGTTTGCAGCGTGGCGACCGGTCCCATGCCGGAAAGAATCATTGAAGCGTTCACGAAGGCGTCAATCCACGGCAGCTGTTCAAACACATGATAGCCGATCATCCCAATGCCCAAAGCGACAACGATGACCGTGAACCCAAGCGCCGCGTGGCGCACGACGCGCCGGAAAAATTCCTTGCGCGGCAGCAGCGGCTTGGTGCGGTGCTCAAACATTTAGCAACGTCCTTCTGTTTTGGGAATCACCACGCTGCCGGTGATTTCGCGAACGTCGGCAATTTTCTTTTTCTCCATGAACTCGCGGATGCCGGCGATGACCTGCAGCGGCGTCTGCGGCTCGTAAAAATTCGCCGTGCCCACCGCCACCGCCGTCGCGCCGGCCATGAGAAATTCGATGGCGTCGTCCGCGTTTTGAATTCCGCCCATGCCGATGATCGGAATCTTCACCGCCTTCGCCGCTTCCCAGACGAGCTTGATGGCAATGGGCTTGATCGCCGGGCCGGTGAGACCGCCGGTGATGTTGGCGAGCTTCGGCTTGCGCGTGTGGATGTCGATGGCCATTGCGGGAAAACTGTTCGTCACCGCGAGCGCGTCGCTGCCCGCGTCTTCCGCGGCCTTGGCGAGCTGACCGATGTTCGGCACATTCGGGCTCATCTTGGTGATGAGCGGCAGCGTCGTGACCTGTCGGCACGCGGCGACGACCTGCGCGAGCAACGTGCAATCCGTGCCGAACTGCGCACCACCAGCCTTGATGTTCGGACAGGAGACGTTGAGTTCCAGCGCGCCGACGCCACCGAGCGCGTCGAACCGCCGCGTGACCTCGGCGTATTCCTCGACGGTCGTGCCCCAGATGTTGATGATCGTCGGCACTTTCAGCGACTTGAGGAACGGCCAATATTTCTTGATGAAGCCGTCCACGCCCGGGCCTTGCAGGCCGATGGCGTTCAACATGCCGCTGGTGGTTTCAGCAGTGCGCGGCGTGGGATTGCCGGGCACGGGATTGAGCCGGATGCCCTTGACGGTGACTGCGCCGAGCAGGTTCAAGTCAATCAACCGCGCGTATTCCGCGCCGTAGCCAAACGTGCCGGAGGCGACGGTGACGGGATTCTGCATCGTCAGCTTGCCAATCTGGACGGATAAATTCACTTGGCCACCTCCCATAAAATTTGGCGCGAATCAAACACTGGCCCTTCGGTGCAAGTTCTCTGGTATTCCCAACCGTCGCCGGATTTGACCGGAATGACGCACGTCAGGCAGGTGCCGACGCCGCAGCACATGTGCTCGTCCATTGAAAGTTCGGCGGGCAGACTAAAATCTTCCGCGATTTTGCCAACAGCCTTGAGCATCGGCGTCGGGCCGCAGGCGAAAACCTTCCGGTTGGGCAAATTTTTCTTAATTTCCGCCAGCAGCGGCTGCGTGACCAAACCTTTTTCGCCGTGGCTGCCATCCTCGGTCGTGACGCGGACCTCCCAGCCGAGCGCGGCAAATTCCTTTTCGCACAAAATGTCAACGCGCCGGCGGCCGCCAACAAAAACAATTCCCCTTTGCGGCGAGCGCTGCGCGAGCAGAAACATCGCCGCCATGCCGTAACCGCCGGCGATGAGCAGCGGAGTTTCCCCGCCGGTTGGCGGCACGGTGAATCCGTGGCCGAGCGGCGCGATGACATTTAATTCCTCGGCCACGCGCATCCGTGAGAGCGCGTCCGTGCCTTTGCCGACGGTTTTGTAAAGGATGGAAAACGTGTCGCTGCCGACCTGGAAAATGCTGAATGGCCGGCGCAGCAGGGCGTCCTTCAGCGGCAGGATGCGGACGTGCGCGAACTGGCCCGGCTGAATGAGCGGCGCGATTTGCGGCGCGCGCAGCACGAGGCGGAAATACTGGTCGGTGTCGCGCTCGTTGGCGACGATGGTGACGGTTTGTTCAAGCATTGCCGACAGAAGAATGATTGGCGGCGGCGGGCCTGTCAACTTTGGGCGTGGCGGTGTGATTTGATTTGCACCAGCAACGCCAGAACCGCGCCAAGCAGTGTTCCCAAAGTATTCGTCATCAAGTCGGTCGTCGAGGACACGCGGTTCGGCAGCCAGGCCTGGATGATTTCAATCGTCAGGCTGACCAGCGCGCCGGCCAAAACCACGGACAAAAAATTAACCGCCGGGTGATTCGGTCTGACGAACCGGCGGTGCAGAAAATAACAGAAACCAAACGGGATGAAACCCAGAATATTCACCGCGATGTCCGAATAGTTGGGGCGGTCGTAAGAAATATCCTTCCACGGCGGAATCAGAAACTCCTTGTGAAGCGCGCGGAAAATTTCCGGAATGATGACATGATGCTGGTTGCCTGACGAATCTGCCGCCCGCTGACCACCACGCTCGTCAAACAGGTAAAGCGCCGTCAAGCCGGCTTCGTTCGTGAGTTGACGGGCCTGTCCTTGCAGCCAGAGCTGGTGATGGCCGGCGATTTCCGTCGCAGCGAGCGCGCGGTTGTAAATCGCCAGCCCAAACAGGCTGCCCGACCACGGATGTTTTCCCGAAGAATCATTGCCGAGAATCAATTGCCCGTCCAGTGCCTCCGGCCGTAACACGAATTGCGGATAATGTCCCGCCGGCAACCCGTTCGTGAAAAAATCCGTTCCCGCACCGTCGCCCCGGATCGTGATGAATCTGGGTTTTCCAACTAACAACGCGTCGCACACGCCCACCTCGCTGATTTTACGCCTTGTGAACGGATGCTGGATGGTCGCCCGCAGCAAAAACTCCCGCTGCCACTGGCAAATGACAAATTCCGCCGGCAGCCGGTCGTTGTGAATGGTCAAAAGGTTATAAACATTATCGTTGGGTTCGATGTCCGCTTCGGCCCAAATTTCCAGCGTGAAGTTTGCGGACGGGTTGGTGGCGCTGTTCGAATCGGACGCGGGCAATAATCCGGGATCGTAGGCGACTCCGCATTTTTCGAAGTGCAGGCCCGGACGACCGGCCAGCCAGTTCACGCGATTGGGCGAATGAAAGGCGAATGGCCACAATCCGACGATGAAATAACCCGCCACGATCACAACGCTCAACCAGCCGAACCAGCGGCAATCGAAAAGACGTTTCACATGAGGCTTCGGTTTTGGATTCGCAGAAACCGGCTGGAATTATTTTTCCGCCGCTGGTTCCGCCAATTCCTCCGGCAGATGTTTCGACTGGCCGTTGCGCGTCTTCGCCTGAAGGATTTGGCGATAGGTCGCCAGCGCCAGCAGCGGCCAGGCGTTGCGATACATGTCGTATTTCAAGTAAAACACTTTCGGGAAGCCGGTGCCCGTCGTTTCCGCTTCCGTCCACGAACCGTCGGGGTTCTGCATGCGACAGAGATATTCGATGCCGCGTTTCAGCGCGGGATTTTCCGGATCGTCGAACGCGCACAAGCCCATGACCGCCCACGCGGTCTGCGACGCGGTGCTCGGCCCCTGCCCTTTGAACACCGGATCGTCGTAGGTGTTGCAGCGTTCGCCCCAGCCGCCGTCCGAGCGCTGGACACTTTCGAGCCACGCACGGGCGCGGAGCAGCCACGGCAGGTTCATGTCCAGATTCATCGCGCGCATTCCGCGCAACACCTGCCACGTTCCGTAAATGTAATTCACACCCCAGCGCCCATACCACGAGCCGTCGTATTCCTGCTGCTTGCGGATGTATTGCAGCGCAGCCTTCACCTGCGGATGATCCGTGCTGAAATTTTCGCGGCCCAGCAACTCAAGGATGCGCGCGGTGATGTCGGCGCATTCCGGGTCGAGCATCGCGTTGTGATCGGCAAACGGAACCTTCTCCAAAATATTTTTCGTGCAATCCTTGTCAAACGCCGCCCAGCCGCCGTCCCGGCACTGGAACGTCATCATCCATTTCAAACCACGCTGAAAACATTCGTCGCGTTTTTTGGGATTATCCGTGGCGACTTTGCGGAGCGCCAGCAGCACCATCGCGGTGTCGTCCACGTCGGGATTCCACTTGTTGTTGTATTCAAAAACCCAGCCGCTCGGTTCAACCTTCGCCGGATTTTTGTGGATCCAGTCACCGGCGAAACGAATTTCCTTTTCCATCAGCCATTCGGCGGCGCGTTTTAATTTCGGATGCTCCGGGGAAATACCCGACTCCGCCAGGCACATCACCACGATGGCCGTGTCCCACACCGGCGAGAAGCAAGGCTCGATCCGCACGCTGTCGGCGGTTTCGTGCTCCAGCTTTTTAAGCTCGTGCATGGCGCGGACCACCTGCGGATGATCGTCGGGATAACCCAGCGCCTGAAGCGCGATGAGCGAATTCAGCATCGCCGGAAAAATCGCCGCCAAGCCGTCCGAACCTTCAAACCGTTCGAGCATCCACTGCTCCGCCTTGCGCAAAGCCTGTTTGCGGAACGGATGGACGCCGCGCCGCGCGAAGCGTTCCGCAAACTTATGCAGCCGGTCCAGCCACAGGAAAAAATTCCGCAGCGTGATCCGCTTCGGGTCGGGCGCGATGGCGAGGTCACGCTCGTGCATGCCTTCGGGATACAGCTCGTCGAGGTTGACCATGCTCTTCGGCGGGCGCGTCGGCTTGAAATGGTTGATGATGGACAGCGGCACGATCATCCCGCGCGACCAGTTGCTCATGTCCCAGAAATTCACATGGAACCATTTGCCGATGAGCAGCACCTCGCACGGGATCGTCGGCACATATTGCCACGGGAACAGGCCGAGCAGCGCGAGATACAGCTTGGAAAACGTGTTCATGCGCGGCACGCCGCCGAAATGCAGCGCCACCTCGCGCGCCTGCAACATGCGCGGATCCGTCACCGGCACGCCGGCCAGTTTGAGCGCGAGATACGCCTTGATGGTGGCGTTCACCTCCGACGGCCCGCCGTGATAGATGTTCCAGCCGCCGTCCGGCAACTGCATCGAAAAGATGTGGTTGACCGCCTTGCGCTGCCATTCCGGGTCAATTTTTCCGTGCCAGTGATGATACGCCACCGTGTCGGACACGAGCGTGGAATCCACCATCAGCTCGCCGACCCAAAAGCCGTCCGGCTTTTGTTCCGCGAGCAGAAATTGTTGCGACCGCGCGATGGCGGCCTCCAGGTTGCGGGCAAAACCTGGCTGGACGCCGACGGTCAGGAGTTCGGGCTGCACCCGGGTGACACTGTCAATTAGCACGCGCCTACTGTGCGGATTCGGCAAAAAACTGTAAAGAATATCCTGATTGCCGGTAAGGACGCGTTCCACCGTGTCCCAAATTAAAATTCAGGGACGACGTGGAAGTCGTCCTCACCGCGCAAAGGTTTTATTGCGACATCAGCCGGAAGAAACCGCTGCCGTTGGTCGGTGAAATGGAAAGCTCGTTGTTCAAGTTGGTGAGATTGAGCGCGGGCGCATCCGTGAGGCTCGACCACGAAATCAGGTCGGAACTTTCCTGCACCACGAAATTGGTTGAAGGGATGAGCCAGGAAAGCGCGAGGTTGCTGGCCGAAGATGAAATGCTTATCTGCGGTGTGGGCGTGGTTTGGCTTATGAAAATATTTGTTGTGGAAACAATAGGCATTGCAAAAACTATATTGCCATCAGCGGACGAAACAAATTTACTCTGACCTAACATATTGGGCGCACTATTCGAAACCCAACTCGCGCCGGAATTGGTTGAATTGTAGATGAATCCTACTGGGCTACCGCCGGCAACCAGTTTTGTTCCATCCGCCGACGAGGCCGCACTCACCCAATTCGCCGCCGGAATGCTATTCGATTGCCAAGTCATTCCAAAGTCAGTCGAAGTATAGACTGAACCATATGTAACGTGGTCTGTATTCACAAACGAACTTGCAGCCACCACTTTGCTGCCATCCGCCGACGAGGCAACGGACCACCAAGGAATATTCGTCGGCGCATCACTCAAAATCCAAGAGGTTCCCGAATTGGTTGAAATGTAAATGAAATTTCCGTTCGACGAGCTTGGCGTAGTATGAACTGCCGCCACCAGCTTGCGCCCATCCGCCGATGATGCAACGGATGCCCATGTATTCGTGGGTGCCATGGTTTGCGTCCACGTCATGCCGGAATTCGTCGAGATGCAAATCGGACCGGGGACTGACTGACCTCCTGGCTGCCCCGATGCAACCACTAATTTACCGCCATCCGCCGACATCGCCACGCAATTGAGAGCTGTTGCTCCTGGCACATTGTTAGATGACCAAGTTTTTCCCAAATCAGTCGAAACCCAGCATGTGGTGCCAGCCACGCCCACAATTTTCGTTCCATCTGCGGATAAGGCCATTAAATTTAATACTGCAAGAGAGCCGAACCCCGGCTGGTTGTTTGTTAACCAAGTGATTCCTCCATTGGTCGACACCAAGAAATGCTGAAAACCTTGAGCAACCAACTTGCTGCTATCCGCCGATGATGCGAGTGAAATCCAGTATTCACTTGGCGAACTGGTCGGTTTCCAAGTCTGGGCAAATACAGAATTCACTGCGGCAGACAGACTGCAAATAATCATTACTCTTGAAAGCAGAATTTTCATTTGGCGTCTTCGTTTGTTAAATCATTTATCAATGGTTTTGCCAAGAAACATTTTCGCTTCAAATTGACAACTTCCCCGCCCTGCGACACCCTGCGCGCATGTCGAAACCTGCCTTGGGACGCGGTCTGGGCGCATTGCTGGGCGGCAACCCGCCGCTCCCGTCGCCGCCCGCCGCGCCGTCCCTCCAACCGGCCGCCATCGCGCCGCCGCCTGAGCCGGACCACCGCGAGCGCGTGCTGCGCGTGCCGTTGAACCGCGTCCGCCCGTCCGCGCTCCAGCCGCGCAAGGAATTTTCCGACGAGGCGCTGCGCGAACTGGCTGATTCCATCCGCGAACAGGGCGTCGTCCAGCCGCTCATCGTCCGCGAGCGCAACGGATTTTTTGAACTGATCGCCGGCGAACGCCGCTGGCGCGCGGCGCAGCTCATCCAGTTGCCGGAAATCCCGGTCATTGTCCGCGAGGCCGACGACCGCGCGGTGCTGGAACTCGCGCTCATCGAAAATTTGCAGCGCGAGAACCTGAACGCCATCGAGGAGGCGCACGGTTACGCGCAGCTCGCGGAACAGTTCCAGCTCACGCAGGAGGAGATCGCGCTCAAGGTTGGCAAGAGCCGCGCCGTGGTGGCCAACGCCACGCGCCTGCTCAAGCTGCCGGCGGTGGTGCAGAAGTTTGTGCGCGAAGGCCGGATTTCCGTCGGCCACGCCAAAGTCATTCTCGGCCTGGCCGATGAAAAGAACCAGACCCTCGCCGCCGAGCGCGTCATCAAGGAAGGCTTGAACGTCCGCCAGACGGAAGGCCTGGTCGCCAAGCTTCAGTCGCGCGGTTCGCGCTTGGCCGCCGCCAAACCGGAAACCGTGGCCGCGCCGGGCAGCGACCCGCACGTCGCGGCGGTCGAGAGCAAGCTGCGCGAGATGTTCGCGACGAAGGTGCAGTTGAAATACGCGCAGGGCAAAGGCTCGCTGGAGATTTCCTTTTTCAGCGACGCGGAATTGGAGCGGATTTTGCAAATCTTGGGTGTGACAAGTGGCGAGTGACAGGTGACATGAACGGAATTGCCAGCAAGACGGACTTGAAATCAAACCGCGCTGCCGGTTCAGCGGACCGGTTGGAATCATTCGGCATTTATCAGCTCGCCCGGCAATTATTCGATGATTTTTGGAATGATTCGGAAGTTTTGATAAAAGATTACCGAGGTCGTGAATTGATGAAGCAGCAAGTCCGCAGTTTGGATTCCGTTTGCGCCAACATCGAAGAAGGTTTCGGTCGCGGTTTTGGAAAAGAACTTCCGCAACATTTGAAAATTGCCCGTGGCGAAGCGCGGGAAAGCCGTGGTCGCTATGAACGGTGCAATCATCTGCTTCCGCCAGAAACCATTTCGCAACGTGCTGCTATTTTGAGTCGAATAATCGGCGGCTTGACCAAGACCATTCAAACGATAGAAAACCGTCCGCAACGAAAGTCTTAATCCTGTCACCCGCCACACGTCACTTGTCACACAAAAAATGATTTTACCCATTGTCAAATACGGCCATCCGGTTCTCCGGCAACGAGGCGCTGCGATTGAAAAGGTCACGCCGGAGATCAAACAGCTCATCGCCGACATGTTCGAGACGATGAAGGCGAGCAACGGCGTCGGGCTGGCGGCGCAGCAGGTCGGACGCGCGTTGCAGCTCACGGTGATTGACGTGCGCGAGGTCGCCAAGGACCGGCCGTCCACGCTCGAACTCAAGGGCAAGCCCGCCGACGTGGCGGAAATCATGCCGCTGGTGCTCATCAATCCCGAAATCACGCCCGTGGGCGAACCGGCGACCGGCGGTGAAGGCTGCCTGAGCTTTCCGGAGATTTTCGCGGAAATCACGCGGCCGGAATCCGTGGACGTGAAGGCGCTTAATGAAAAGGGCAAAGTGATTGAGTTCCGCGCCGGCGGCCTGCTGGCGCGCGCGGTGCAACACGAGGCGGATCATTTGAACGGCATTTTGTTCATTGATCGGATGGAGCGGAAACAGAAAGAAGAATTTCGCGACGAACTGGACGCGCTGCAGGCGGCGACGAAGGCCGAGTTGAAGAAGAGATAGATTTTAGCCGCGATAATTTTCCATCAGGCGCAACATTTCCTTGACGGCGGCTTCCATCCCGGCAATCACCGCACGGCTCACGATGCTGTGGCCGATGTTTAATTCCATCAAATGCGGCACGCGGAACAGAGTTGGCAGATTCTCATAATTCAATCCGTGTCCAGCGTTCACTTTCAAACCGAGCGAATGCGCGAGTTGCGCGCCGGAAATCAACCGCTGCAATTCAACTTCTGACTTCTGACTTCTGACTTCTGACTTCGCAAATTCTTCCGCAAACTGCCCGGTGTGCAGCTCGACAAACTGACTTCCGGTGCGCGCGGCGGCTTCAATCTGCTTTTCATCCGGCGCGATGAACAGACTCACGTCAATGCCCGCGTCGTTCATTTTCATGCGCGTCTCAGCTAGTGATTTTTCGGCACCAACAACATCAAGCCCGCCTTCGGTCGTCACTTCCAGCCGCCGCTCCGGCACGATGCAGACGATGGCCGGCCGCACTTCCAGCGCGATGGCGATGATTTCCGGCGCGTTGGCCATTTCCAGGTTCAGGCGCGTCTCGACTTTCTCGCGCAATTCCCAGACATCGCGGTCCTGAATGTGCCGCCGGTCCTCGCGCAGGTGCGCGGTGATGCCGTGCGCGCCCGCCGCCACGCAAATCCGCGCGGCCTCGACCGGACACGGTTCGCCAAAACCGCGTCCGCGATACCGCGCCTCGCGCACCGTGGCGACGTGGTCAATGTTGACGCCGAGCTTGAGCATAAATTTAAATTTCCGATTGCGGTCTTCTCTGTGCCAAATGCGGCATGGTTTGGCAAATCCATTCACATTCTGATTGCGCCGGTGCCGTGATTTGCGGTTTCATCCGTCATGCCCAAACCGCATGTGTTCCTGAAATTCTGGCTGCCGGTGCTGGTGTGGATGGCGGTGATTTTCACCGCGTCAAGCGATTCCCATTCCTACGAACATTCCTCGCGTTTCTTTGAACCGCTGCTGCACTGGCTCTTTCCGAGCATGTCACAAGCGAATGTTGACATCATCCACCATATTTTCCGCAAATGCGCGCACCTGACGGAATATGCCATCTTCGCGCTGCTGCTCTGGCGCGCACTGCACGTTTCCAAAAACAAACTGCCAGCATGGTCGTGGCCGAAAGTCGGCGGCACGCTGTTGCTGGTGTTTCTTTACGCCGCGAGCGATGAATTCCACCAAAGTTTTGTGCCGACGCGCACGCCACTGGTCTCCGATGTTTTCATAGACACGACCGGCGGTGCCATCGGCCTGCTCGTGCTCTGGTTCATTCAGCATTTTCGGAAGCGACCGCAAGAAAAGGAACCATGAAACGTCCGCTCGTCGCCGTCGCTTCCTGCTACGTCGTCGGTTTGCTGCTCGCCGAAATTTTCCGACCGCCGCTGGCCGCGCTGTTTGCCGCCTCGTTCTTCATCCTGGTCCTCACCTTTGTTCTGAAAAAATTCCGCTGGTTTCTGATCTGGCCGCTGCTCGCGCTCGCTGGCTGGACGAATCTTGTTCTTCACACCGCCGTTATTTCACCAAATGATTTGCGCGATGTCATCGCCAATGCCGACGCCATTGTCACCGTGCGCGGAACTTTGACCGAAACTCCGCACATCAAAATTTCCGAAAACAACGGCGAACCGGTGGAACACTCGCTCGTCCG
>Ga0316231_1002092_pt1 | contig 19921 bp, 12 predicted proteins | sample TBH18027metaG_FD_206002 | JGI IMG/M metagenome (GOLD analysis project Ga0316231, IMG submission 206002) | Freshwater microbial communities from Trout Bog Lake, Wisconsin, USA - TBH18027 | ecosystem: Environmental > Aquatic > Freshwater > Lake > Hypolimnion/Profundal zone | place: USA: Wisconsin...
GACTCCGCAAGCACAAGCGACTCCGCAAGCACAAGCGACTCCGCAAGCGCAAGCAACTCCGCAAGCACAAGCGACTCCGCAAGCGCAAGCACCTGTGACTGTGGCAGCCCCTGTGGCTTCAGGAAAGCAGATCAAGATCATGATCGTCAGCACGCACACGAATCAGATGAATGGATACAGCAAGGTCGCTCACAATCTCATTCAGCAGCTGAGTGCGCATTCCTGGATCTCTGTGGTTCATTTCGGAACACAGAAGATGGTCAGCGCCGACCTCGGTCGCCCGTATCCCGCCAACGTCAAAGTGATTGATGCGACAGCGCTAGAGAAGGAGAAGCAGGCAGGATTTGCCATTGTCGAACTGCCCGCCGCGATCCAGTCGGAGAAGCCCGATGTCGTCTTGATCTACAATGATCTGTCTGTGATTTGCGCCTACATTGAACAGATCCGTAAGGCGGTCGAACAGCGCTTTTTCAAGCTGTGGGCCTATGTGGACCTGACGGCGCCCGCCACGCCGCCTGCCATGATTGATGTGCTGAACCGTGATGTGGATCGTGTCTTTTGCTTTACGAAGTCATGGAAGGAGGTCATGAAATCGCAGGGCATCATCCGTCCCGTGGATGTGATCCCCCATGCGGCCGATCCTGCGATGTTCCGTAAAATCCCACGTGATGTCGCTCGTCAGACACTGGGCCTGCCGAAAGATGTCTTTCTGTTCACGTCGGTCAACAAGAACATCCCGCGAAAGCGTCTGGATCTTCTGATCATTGCCTTTGTCAAGGTCATGACGCGATTTCCGCTGAAGAATCTGTTTCTGCTGATTGTGGCCGACAAGGGCGATCGTGGCGGATTCTCGCTGTTTGAGATTTTTGCTCGTGAGATCAAGCGCGAGGGTGGATCGGTGGAGATGTTTGGTAACCGCATGATGATTACGTCCAAGGACACATGCTACAAGGATGAGGACATCAACCTTCTTTACAATTGCGGCGATGTCAACCTGAGCTGCGCGGAGGGCGAGGGATTCGGTCTCTGCACGTTTGAGTCGATGTATCTCGGTATTCCGCAGATTGCCCCCGCCATTCACGGCTACACGGAATACTGTAACGAGAAGAATTCGCTGCTGGTCAAGCCGACGCTCCGCGGCTATCTCCCGCAGGCCTATGGCCCCGTCACGGGCGAGGTTCAGCTCGTGAATCCCGATGATGTGGCGGCGGCCATGGAGCGCTATGTGGGTGATGATGCGCTTCGGACGCATCATGCGAAGGTGGGTCGTGAGACGTGCGCCGCCTATACGTGGGAGGCGGCGGCGGGGGTGCTCGTGAAGCGCCTTCAGGCGGTGCGGGAGGATGATGAATAGTGGGGACACTCGCAGAGCTCGTTTGTGCTTCACAAACACACCCCTCTCCCGTGGAGTGGACGAGGTATTCATATGCTCCCATGAAGATAACGTGTATGGACATGCTCTCGTAGAAAGATGCCCTCTTTAGGTCCTCATGGGCCGTGCTCGGATCCATAAAAAGTCGTGTCCCTCAGGAATCGCCAACAAGGTATCGATCCGAATCGGGCGATTCCGATGGCCTGGTTCATGGGACCAGAGCTCAATGTCACATTGTAGATGGTGGAAATCATATCGCTGTTTGACCTTCTCTAGCAACTCAGGACCCGAAGACGCCTCCAAACGAGTATACCCTTTATGGGTGGGGTCACGCAAGAGGATGTTGTCGAAAATGACAAAATAGGCGCGCATGCTAGTCATATCTATCATGCCTTCTTATATACCATACATGTGTCACCTCTGTGGATGTCCGGATCATTGAAATTCCGCAGTAGCAATAGAATGATCACCCCCGTCCTTGTGATGTTGGTGACCATGGTGACGATCTTTGTGATCCTGGTGTCCATGGAGACTACAGAAGGATTCGCCTCGAATGACTACACCACTGAGCCAGAGCACCAGGCCCAAGTAGCCCTGTTAGCCAAAACCTTTCGACCCTTTGCCAGCGCCAAGCGCCCCGTGTCAAACCTCGTCGCGAGTAATGGGATGCCTGTGGATCAACAGTGCCTGGTTAACTTCTTTGCACTCGGTTGTCGGTACACGGGTTACATTGGGCCCATGAAAAATGGCTATATGTCCCCCGATATTGCGGTCCAAAGTGCCGTTCAAGCAGGATGCCGTGTTTTTGTGCTCGATATCGACTACCTCGACGACTGCGGAACACCCTACATGCCTCGTATTGTCGTTCGAGACTCTCAGAACAAGCTTCAGATCCGCCGATCCTCCGATCTCCCCTTGTGTCCCACTGCCGACCAGTCCAATCTTCGCACGGTCTGCGAGAAGATCAACTACTATGCGTTCTCTGACGAGTGCCAACAGTCTACCGATCCCATCGTGATCGTCCTGTATTTCTTGCGTCAACCCCCTGGATCCTCTACCTCGCTCACGGTTCTGAACTACTTCTCGGAGGTGGCGAAGGCCCTTGCGCCCTTTCAGAATCGTCTTCTGAACAATGAGCTGGAGGGCGGATCCTTTTACCGCCAGAAACAGGAAAGCCGCCTTCTCATCAACAAGATCACAGACTACAAGGGTCGCGTGCTTGTCTTCAGTAACGCCAATACATCGGGGTTTCGTGAGGTCAATACCTTCTCGCCCATGGAGGATCTGGATTATCTTGTGAACCTGCGTCTCACCTATACGCAGACGGCACTCGGTATCACCCAGAACGCCTCGAGCTCCTTTGGCATCTTGGACACGGCAGAGAGTTTTACGGTGATCCCTGCGGACCGTGTAGAAGATGTGGCGCAGAATACGAAGATGCGATGGACGATCTGTTTGCCGAACGATCCGATGACACCCGTGTCCAAAGAGACATTTACAAAGATTACGACCCAGTTTGGCGTCCACTGCGTTCCCATGACCATCTTTGACCCCCATCCCCACCTGTTTACCGAGGCGCTGTTTAAGACCTACGGATTCGCTGCGAAACCGCCGCCGCTTCGCTACATCAAACCGCCTGTGGTGGTCCCTGGTGTGCCGAATGTTTCGACGGATGCGAAGGGAGGCAAATTGCGGGCGCCTACGATGTAGGGGGACACTTCGTTTCCCCCTTGCCCCCTCTCCAGTGGAGACATTCTGTCCCCACACCCCTATGGGGACACTTAACCCACACCCCTCCGTGGAGACATTCTGTCCCCACACCCCTATGGGGACACTTAACCCACACCCCTCTCCATAGGAGTGGACAAGGTATCTACATGATGATCGTGGGAGAGGTATATACAAGTCAGTTCCACGGGAGAGGGGTGTGGGGACGCTTGCGTCTCCACATAAAGGTATCGTGACGCCTTATATCAATACATACCATCCAATGTCTGCCTTTCAGATTCTTCAGCATCACAATCTCACTCCCGAAGAGCTCCTTCTTCAACTCAAAGCGAGAGCGGATCACATCCCGTTCGTGCTCAAAGATGACAAAGACAACGTGTGTTATTTCATTCTCCGACGTCGCGGTCGCCTTTTCCTCATGGCCCGACTGTCCACGATGGCCGCCTATGAAGACATCTATTCTGTCTCGGGCTACGAATAGGTTCGTTTTTACAAGCGATCCCGTTGAAGATACGTCACGATATATTCGCACATTCCCTCTAGCGTAAACCAGTGCTTGACATCACGAAGATGAGTTACCATGCGATCATATTCCTCTGTAGAGATCGCGGCAAGTCGGTCGTGTAACGTAGGCAATTCCGAGACATGGATGGAGACCGAAAAGGCTGAATAATCCAGCACCTCTTGATACGGGAGCCACATGGCATCATCCCATACATAGACAGGGATGGTGTCCAATTGGATGGCCTCAAAAAACCGAAAGGACGATCGTCCATATCCGCGAGGGGCCAAACAGAATCGAGACGCGAGTGTGGTGTCGATAAAACGTCTCGCATCGTCTTGTGGAACCGCAGGAGTCCAGGTGGACTGGACATAACAGGTGATATCCTGTTGTGTCAGATGACGCACCATGGCGGCTCGCACGGGGTGCGTGTTGCTCCCTATAAACGAGGCAAGGATCGGGCGCGGTAGGGTAGAAGACGCAGAAACGTGCTGTTCTAAATACTTCGTCGTGTCTTCATATAACAGCGGAAGGGGCACGGTTCCCGTACACGCCCCCATGATGATCGTGTGTTTCGGAAGCGTCAAACGAGGCCCATCATCGTGCTGAACCATCGTGACATAACGTGTGTCCTGTGGCATCGTCTGGAGCGCCCGTTGGAGTAAGAGGTCATATTTCGCGATGGAACTCGTAAAATTGGGGTGATTTTGGAGATTCGTCCAATAAATGGGGAGATAGACAAGGGTTGTCTCGATGGTATCTTGATACGCGGTGAGATACTGATGGATGAATTCTTCCATATACCTCCCCTTTTTAAATGGTGGATACACATGGGAGGTTCCAGGACGGAACAGGGATGGTAGAGGAAGAATCGTGAGGGGCATCGTGTGGTTCTGATAAGAGGGTAGAGGGCGCGCTTTACATGACTCTTTCTTCTACGGACTGGATAGATGGAATCAGAGATCGAGGAGTCACGAATTCCCTCCGATTTGTTTGATACGAAGCGGATCATGGAGCAGGTAGAGCGCATCAAACATGCGGCGACCGAGGCGCAGAAAAAGATCGATTATGCTTCGGCGCACCATCCACAAGTGATCAAATCCATCGAGGTCATAGAGAACTTTCTTCGAAAGCGCCATCGTCTGTGCTATGGAGGACAGGCGATCAATGCCCATTTGCCCAAGGCCTATCAATTCTATGATCCCGAGTTTTCCATTCCCGATTATGATTTCTTTACGCCCTCCCAGAAAAGCGACCTGCTTCTCTTGGTCAAAGATCTGCGCGCTGCTGGATTTGTTGATATTTATGTTCGTGAAGGCATGCACGAAGGGACCTTTAAAATCTACGTCGACTATGTTCCTGTGGCGGACATGACCGCCATTGATCCCGCACTGTATCGCATCCTGTCTCGGCGAGAATATCGGTTGAATGGGATTTCCTATTTGGATGCCAATACACTTCGCATGATGATGTATTTGGAACTGAGTCGTCCCGCGGGAGAGGTCAGTCGTTGGGGAAAAGTCTACGAACGCCTTGTGTTGTTTAATGAATTTGCGGCGATTCCGTCCTGTCGGATCAAGCCGATGGCACAGCATTCGCTATCGCCTGACCAAGTATCCTTTACGCTCTCTTTTATGGTAGAGCATCAACGAGTGTTTGCGGGGGCGGACCTTGTCACGTTTTATGATCATACTCTCCGAACACGCACCAAACGATCCAAATGGGTGCTCACCACCAAACGGCCGCTGCTCTTCTACTCCCCTACGCCCCAAGAGGATGCGGATCATTTGATAAGGGCCTATCGGCAGATGGAACAGGAGAAAAAGAAGCTTCGTATTGCCTCCTATGATTCCAAAGGAGTGGAAGTGCTCCCCTCCATGAAGATCATTTCTCGCGGGAAGCAGGCCCTTGTGTTTATTGTGGCGCAGACGGCGTGTTCTTCGTATCTGACCTTTCCATTGGGTCGCGATCGATCCCTTCTCATCGCCTCGATGGATACGTTGATTACGCTGTATTTCAGCCTCGGGCTTATTCGGTCTGCTTATTTTGACATGGGATCCATGGAATGTGTCGCCAATCATGTTGTCCAGCTCAGTATCCTGTCGCGAAACCGCGCAGGGCCCTTCCCCTTTATTTCGATTACCTGCCAGGGACATCAGCCCAGTGTGACGTCGTTGATCCGTAAACGGATTCAGAGATTGACCACTAGTAAAAACCATATCAAGGGTTTACTAGAGGGTCCCTTACGCCAAGGCATGATGAAGCGTTCGGCGTCTCGGACGCTGAAGCGCTCTTTGAAACATTGACGCTCTTCGAGGCATTAGAGCGTTCGATTGATTTGTTCCATGAGGCCCTTTAGGGCAAACATCGAACCGCCTTGTTGTTGAAGGCTCTTGTATTTCGCAGGATCGTTCTGTTGTAGTTCCGAGAGGCGACTTCCTCCCGCAGGAGCGATCAACGGCGTAGAAGGCTCTTTCGGAAGAGAGAACTGGCTCAACAGCGCCCCACTCTGTGCCTGTTTCTGAATCTGTTCCGACTTTTCCACCAATGCCTTATTTTGTGCCATGGCCGCTTGAAGGGCGGGGGTGTGAAAGGCGGCAAGACGTCGAATGAGTTCTTGTTCCTGAGACACCTGTTTGGCCTGATCGCGCGCATCCATACATTTCGCGATCTGATCACATGTTTCAAAGGCTTCGAGCTCAAATCCCTCATGATGTTGGGGGAGTCCCTTCATTCGTGCCCAGATAAATCCCTCTACGGGCTTGATGTTGTCGAGCCCCTGGTGGGCGGCATCCAATTGGGTATTCATCCACGTCAAGGCATTCACATAGGGGGCGGCGTCTGGGGGAACAAGAGTAAGAAGAAGGGAGAGAGTGGGTTGCGCAATGGTGTCAGGAAGGGATTCTGTGAGGGGCGGATAGGCGACTCCTTTCTCTTGAGAGAGCTTCGTAATGTAGGCGTTCAGATCGGCTCGGGAAGGAGGGGAGAGGGTTTGGGTAGAGACCTTGTCCAGAGAGGGCTGAGGTTTCTCAAGACCATAGGAGGTCACCATGGCCCGTTCCCAGTTTACCAGGAATGGTCGATAGAAGGCTGCGAAGGCCTCGTAGTCTTTCATGATCTCGGGACGAACCGTATTACTGGAGGTAGGGGTAGGTGATTCAAAGCCTTCTCGTCGTAGGAGCGCCACCGTGGTGACACACACGATCAGAAGGAGGATTCCTAGAAGAGCATCATGCGTCATCTCTACAGAGAAGAATACAAAAAGGCACGATGGTAGTAGAATGGACCCCTATCGTGTATGTCATAATGTCTATACATCGCCTGTCTATGTTCCTCTTCCCACGACACGGCCTCCTCCGTCGATGATGCCTCTTGTGTGCCCCTATGTGCCATGTCCTCCACCTGGTCCTCTGCCATGTCCTTCGCCGTGTCCTTCGCCGTGTCCTTCGCCATGCACTACGAAGTGCAACCAACCGTGTCCTTGCCCTACCACATGCCACCCTCGCTCCTAAGTTTCTAGAGTCTAAACACGATCTGTCATGCTAGACATAGAATGACAAAAGTAGAAATCATAGAAGAGGAAGCGCCCGTGGAGCCTGTGGCGCCCGTGGAGGCTGTGGCGCCCGTGGAGCCTGTGGCACCCGTGGAGCATGTGGCCGCTGTAGCGGTTCCTGCACGACGACACAACAAAAATCGGATCATCCTGAACATCATGATTAAAAACGAATCTCGCATCATCGTGCGCTGTTTAGAGCACGCCCTTCCCCATGTCGATGCCATCAGTGTGCTCGATACGGGCTCGACAGATGATACCGTCGCGATCTGCGAGACCTATCTTGCCTCCTGTGGTATCCCCTATCGAGTCTCCGTAGAGCCCTTTCGCACCTTTGGATACAATCGCACCGTGTCCTTTCAGAAAGCCCAGGAACTGTGTGCCTCGCTTTCGTGGGATGCCACCACCACCTATGCGATGGCAGTCGATGCCGACATGGTGATCGTCCCCTCGCCCGCCTTTCGCGACTATGAGATGACGCAAAACGGCTATCATGCGATCCAGGCGAACGGTCACATCAAATACTTCAATACGCGATTCATGAAATGCTCGCATCCGTGGAAGTGCGTGGGGGCGACCCATGAATACTGGAGTGGCGATCCCAGCGACCGCATTCCCTATGAGATCTTTTACATTGATGATCGTAATGACGGCGGCTGTAAATCCGACAAGTTTGAGCGAGATGTGCGATTGCTTCTAGGAGATATCCAAGAAGATGCGGGCAATGTCCGTGCGCATTTCTATTTGGCCCAGACGTATCACAATCTGTCCCGTCATCACGATGCGATTACGTATTACAAGAAACGGATCGGCATGGGAGGCTGGTATGAAGAAGTGTGGTATTCCCATTATCAGCTCGGGAAGTGCTACGAGGCGCTCAAGGAGGAGCATCAGATGGAACGATGGATGAACAAGGCGTTTCAGGTCCATCCGCGTCGTGCGGAGCCGCTTTATTTTTTGACGAAATACTTTCGCGAAACGTCACAGCACTTCAAGGCGTATCACTATTATCTCAAGGGGCGTGGCATTCCCTATCCCAAAGACGATGCCCTTTTCATTGAGAATTCCGTCTACGAGGGTCTCTTTGACTATGAGGCGACGATCCTTGCGTGCTATGTTCATGGCACAAGCCGTCTGGACTCCTTGTGCGACGTGGTATCCTATGTGAACCGTGGCATCCCTTTTCACAGAGACAATGTCTGGGACAACCTTTTCTATTACGTGGAGCCCTTGACAAGCCGCACCTATGGTGGAGAATATTCCCGTCTGCTTCTTCGGGATCATGAGGAATACAAGGTGTCATCGTGTTCGCTCGTTCCGTTTTCCGATGAGCCCGCACGGCGGTTTCTGCTCAATGCGAGGTATGTCAATTACTCCATTGACAGCAAGGGGTGCTATCACATGCGATCGGCGGATGGTCATGTGAAAACGCGGAACGGCGCGGTCTTTCTCAATGCGTCGTATGCGCCAACGGAGGACATCCAGATGATGGAGGAATCGTATGAGCGCCATGCGGCGCAGGTGGAGGGTCTAGAGGACATCCGCTTGTTTTATCATGAGGGGGTGCTCTATGCCAATGCGTCTTCCAAGAATGCCTCTGCGAATGACAAGATCGAAATGGTGATCGGGCGATACGATGTGGGGCGCCATCTCCTTCATGAGGTGCGTGTGGTGAACCCTCCGCATCCCACGGGCTGCGAGAAGAACTGGATCTATGTGCCTGCGGTGAAGGGACTGCCTTTTATTGCACAGGGGCGCATGAATTTTGTGTACGGTTGGAATCCATTGGAGATCGGCGCGGTAGGAGAGGATGGCGCACTCGCCATTCACACACGATATGCGACCCCTACGATCTTTGGACGATGCCGCGGGTCTTCGCGACTGGTGGAATATCGTGGCACATGGTATGCGGTAGTTCACTTTGTAAAGTATTCGACGCCTCGGATCTACTCTCACTCGGTCGTGCGGTTTGAGAAGGATACGCTGCGCCCTGTGGCATTCTCGGCTCCGTTCAGTTTCTGTGAGAACAAGATCGAGTACTGCATTGGGTTCGATCTAGCTCATGATACGGCAACGTTCTTCTTCTCTCGAAACGACACGGACGCGTCGATGATTCGTCTTCCTCTATCGGCGCTTCGGATGATCCCGTGTTGATAGGAGGTCTAAAGGGTGGAGGAGAGGAAAAAGGAGAACATGGAGACCCTGCCTGTTGCGGATGCTGTGACGGCGTTGACGACTGAGACTGACATTGTAGAAAGCGATGAAAAAACAAAGAGCGACCGATTGGCCGAGGGTGTCTCCATCCTGACCCAATTGCGTGACGGCGGGGTTCGAAAGAATTCTCTGGGATTTCTTTTGTTGAAACGGGAGATTACCACGTGGGTGGATAAGGGAGTCAAGTGGGAAGGCACGATCCCCTTTGAGGAGTATGGGCGTGAGGCCATTGTGTGGTTGCCCTCCCACGGCAAGAAAGCGGCTACTGTTCATTTCAAGGTGGTGAAGACGGAGGAGCTGTGAATCTAATAGAACAGCTTTATGATGTCCACGAGTTCTGTATTCTCTTCGTTTTCAATTCGCTCCATTTGAATCTGAATTTCGTCCATGAGGCGAGTGAGTTTATCCTCCATATCCACTCCCTTGCCATCAGGATTGAACCGAATAAAGATCCATTTCCCACTATGAACCATATAGAGATCGTCATATCGGATTTCCTCATCTTTTGGGTCATATGTTCTGTGTCCAAACTCATCCGTCTCCACGCATAGAAGAGTCGCTCCAATGAGTTTTCGGTGATCAATCCGTCGTCTCATGGTACAGTCGCAATGCCCTGTGTATAATGGTCTATCATGGATGAACCCTTCAAACTGTTCATTGATCGCATTACGAACACGTATCTCTTTGGTATGGGCATAAATCACCTTGCTTCGTGGGTCCTCTGGAAAGAGGTGCTTGAAACAAGTGGCACAGTAGCCATCATAGTCCCTTTTACCACCTCGAGAGTCGGGCCATGTTACGCAGTGTGGACATCGTTCCCCACCGCCGTGTTCAATACACAGAGTGGTGCTTCCTTGAGCGCCTTTTTGGCAGCCTTGATGAGTGCATCGTATGCCTCCTCCATGTGCAATACACAGAGTGGTGCTTCTTTGAGCTTTCTTCTGACAGCCTTGATGAACGCATCGTTCTCCACCACCATGAGCAACACATAGAGTAGTCTTCCCTTCAGCACCTTTATTACATTCTGGGTACGTGCATCGTTTTCCTCCCCCATGTGCCATACATCGTTCGGTCGTCCCTAACGCGCTCTTCTTGCAATCTGGATGGCCACATCGATTTCCACCACCATGCGCCCTACACAGATCAGTGCTCCCTACAGCACCATTCTGACATTCTGAATGAGCGCATCGTCTCCCTCCTCCATGTGCAATACATAGTTTGGTGCTCCCTATAGCGCCTGTCTGACATTCGGGATAGGTGCATCGTTTTCCTCCCCCATGTGCTTTACACAACGTGGTCTTCCCTTGAGCGCTCTTCTTACAATCTTGATGAGTACATCGTCTTCCTCCACAATGTGCAATACACTTCTGTAATTTTCCTTGGGAAAACTTAGTGCACCCATTCTCTATACACTTCTTTCCTTTTCTTGGCATGTTTTTTTACTCTCTAGCATACATGGAGATCGTCAATTTTTTAGAAATGCCACAAAATCTATACGAGCGATCTAAACCGCCCTCGCATCATAGGTAGTAATGGAGACGCCTAGTTTTAGTTGGAGGGGGTTCAGAGGAGTAGGGAAGAGAACCCAGTTGTTGGCGTTTCTCAAAAAACAAGCCGAGCACATAGGTCAGCCCTTTGAACTCCGCATGAACACCTGGTATATCAACAAGCCTGTGAACAACGCTGACCCCGATGAAGAGGATGACGATGTGGCGGGCAAAAGTATTCCCTATGAAGAATCTGCCTTACATATGGGCTTTGACGTGGCTCGTATGAGTATGAGTGACAAATTGTTCATACAATCCATATTGACCCGTTGGACCGGCCAACAGGACGTCTGCCTGGTGTCCTCCACGATCCACACGCGCTACCTTGTCCTCTATCACGCTCACTACCTCACCGATGAATCCGTGTTACAGTTACAGGAGTGTGTCGAGCAGTTCCCCAACTTTGCGATCCTGTTAACCACCGAGCTCCCCTTGCGCGGCCGACTTCGTGATGCGTGCTTTGAGATTCCCGTGGCAGGCGAGGATCGCCTATTGGCCGAGTATGCCGCGACGGCACAGCTGTCGACCGAAGACGTATGGCTCTCCTTTTTTCAAAAGACGCTCGAGGAATGGTCGGTGACCGAAGGCGGAAAGCGAATTACGGACGTTCGAACCTGGATTTATACCTGCCTTCAACGGAATCTGCGATGGACCGATGTGATCATGTATTGGGTTCAGGTCATTGGCATGACGCCATGGATCTCCCTCGAGAAGAAACGGGACATCATGGAGACGCTCTGGCGTGCGGAATCGGGTTCAGGGTGGGTGCTGGTGACCTCCTATCGCATCCCCATTTTATGGGAGCATGTCCATTTACGGCTCGCGCGACAGTGTTTTGAATCCAAGGCTGAATATCTCGCCGCCTCTTCTAGGAATGAGCCTTCTTCTTCATGAGGTTCAACTGGTCGCCCAGGAGGATTTTGAGGGAGAGCCCCCTGTCTTCCGTCGTGGAGTCATGACGGCAGAGGATCAACGTTTTATTGCTCGAGAGTGCTCGACGGCCTCTCCTTTTGATCCCGAGAATCGCCGTCAGAGCATGCTGCGCCGTGTGACCGCAGGAGAGGGAGTGTGTGAGAAATGGACCTGTCGCTATGGATCCGTCATTCTCTTTCTTGAGTCCGAGGAACAACGTGCGGAGATTCCGCTGGGACTATGGGGGCGCATCCTGCGTCTCTATGCGATCCCTGGGACACGGGCCTTTCGCGTGTTCTTTTTTGGACTGCGCCATCTGCGGCAATTCCCACCCCGACATGCGGCGGTGGAGGCGATTCATATCAATGGAGGATACACCTATTCGTGCCGCCATGATACGATCGTGATCCATCGAATGGAAGATGCGACGCGGGTGTTGCTCCATGAGCTCCAGCACTCGACCTGTTTGGATCACGAGGAAGATGGAACGGATCGGATCGAAGCAGAAACAGAGGCGTGGGCGGAATTGTGGTATGTGGCCCTCTTGTCTCAAGGGAAGCCGCATCTGTTCCATCGTCTTCTCCAGCTTCAATCAGACTGGATCCAGGCGCAGAATGAGCGTGTTCGACGGCATATGAAGGATCCGCACTCGATGGAGTTTCCATGGCGCTATACGATTGGAAAGGAGAATGTCTGGCGCCGCTGGGGCATCCTACGGCCCTTCCGTGGAACCGTTCGTGTCGGTTCGTCGTTGCGTCTGACATGCCCTCCATCCGATGCCCTTCAGCGCACGTTTGGTGTTCCCAGTGGATCCACGGCGTTGTAATTTTGTGAATCTCTAGTAGAATGAACGGGAACAACGGGAACAACGGGAACAACAAGAGCAATCGGAGCCATGCGAATCGGAAGTCTGTGAACAAAATGGCATTGGCGGAGACTCGCCGTCAGCCTCGCCGCGGAGTGCGTAATCTTGCCAATGCGCGAGCCATCGCACAGGCTGCGCGTGTGTCAGGGCCGATTCGTGGAACACGAAAGGCGGCTCGTGCGACTCCGTACAGCCGTAATGCCAACAAGGCGAAGAACGCCAACAAGGCGAATAACCTTTCTCTCCGCGGGCTGTCCTTTGGCAATTCTTCGTTTTCGATGAAACGCTTTCAACCCAAGAAGGCCGCACAGTCGTATGCGCCGAATGCGGCATGGAGTTCCTTTGTGCCTCTGAATCAGCAGCAGGCGTTTCAGGCACAGCTGAATCAGAACATTGCCGCACAGGCGGCGGCCCAGCAGCAGCATCTCGCCAATGTGGCCGTTCGACGTTCTCTCGGTGCCAAAAAGGCGGCGGCGACGCGAAAGGCCAAGAAAGAGGCGGCGGAGGCGGCCCTCCGTGGCGCGATGGAAGACGTTCAAGAGGCCGCCGCGATCGTTCAGCAACAGGAACAATCGGCGAACGGTGTGTCGGCGAATGCGGCACGGGCCTTGGCGAATGCGCAGCGTGCGGCAGAGAACGCGGATCGGGCCTTTCACCGTGCCCTGCTGGACATTGATGTCAATGACAACTCGGCCCCAAGCGCTGCGGGCCCAAGTGCCGCAAGTGCCAACAACCTGTCCTCGATGTTTGGACGTCTCTAATCCTTTTTTATGGATCATGATATCGTATGATGAAATCCTATGATATCATGTTTCTATCACATGTTCACTGCGTGAACACTCACTGGATCCAGGTGTAAGGGCCCTCGCCCCGCACCGTCATGTGCTCCTTCTTCACCTCTACTTCCAACGGAACATCTCGACGCGTTCCAAAGACCATCCAGTGAACCCTACACGGCGCCGACGCATAGATCGTACACCGATTCTGAAACACATCGCTGGTCTTCACATGAATCCACTCATCTTTCTCATCATCTGCGATAAGGGTCACGTGAACGGTAAAGTTGGTGGCCAAGCGATCCACATAGTCGGGCAGAGAGACCACCACCGATCGTTCGCGGATCGTCGCCTGCCCGCGATAGTAGACACCCGCCTCAGGACCTTCCACGCACGCATGAACCAGATAGTGGTCTTGTTTCACGGGGTGGTCAATCACAAACGTTTTGGCACCCGTCGGGCCCACAGGACCCTGTGGACCCTGGACATTCGACATTTCCACCACAGACAACACGGGGCCCGCCACATAGCCCCAGTAGGTGGCGACATCACTTTGAATGATCTTCAGCGAATACACGTAGGTTCCTGCGAGGAGGGGAGTGTCAATGACTTCGATGCTGTAGGCTTGCGCCTCTGCGGCGGTGGCGGCCACAATCGCCATCCGATTTCCAATGCCCGTGTTGTCTCGAAAGAGCTGGATGATGATCGTGCCACCCACCACGGTATTCACATCACCTGATGCGATCACTTGAACGGGGTTACCCGATGTCGTGATCGAGGTCTGAATGACCGAGTAGGGGCCCGTCCATCCCGCAGAGGGAATGGCATGGATGTTATCGATGGACGTGGGGGCGATGATCTGGGAGAAGTTGAGCGGCCCATAGACGGGGGCGGGACCTGTGGGACCGGTGTAGCCCGTGGTTCCTGTGTAGCCTGTCGGGCCTGTGGTGCCTGTGGGGCCCGTGTAGCCTGTGGAGCCCGTGACACCTGTGTAGCCTGTGGTTCCAGTGGGGCCCGTGGGACCCGTGGGGCCTGTGTAGCCTGTGGGACCGGTGGCACCAGTCGTTCCTGTGGGACCTGTAGGACCATTATAGGCTACTTGGGTGATATTCATGTTTACCGAGGGGGTTCCAGGAATAGGACTGGCCGCAGCAGTGGCAAGAAGCGTCATCGCAGCACCGTTTGCGTTAGCATACATACGCAAGGTATCCCCCGCTTGGACCTGAATGATTGTCGCATTTACCGCTACCATTTCCATATTGGGACTGCTAGGCAGGTTTCCAAACAGATATTGAAAGTTAGAATTGGGGATGACCGTATTATTTTGAACCAGCCAATAGTTAAAATAAATCCCTGTAGAGTTCGCATTTAATTGTAATAGACCCTGTATAAGGTATGTGCCGTCATAGGTAAATGTAATCACACCACCCGATTGAGTGATACCATTTTGTTGAAATGTGCTATTCAGGGTGATAAGGGTCTGAATGCCGCTATTATTGGGAATCGTCTGTGACACGGAGGAGTAATACGATGCGTAGTATCCAAGGGCGCCTCCTGCGCCGACGGGGCCCATCGGTCCCGTGTATCCCGTGCTGCCCGTGGGACCCGTCGTACCCGTGGTGCCTGTGTTTCCTACGACGCTGAAGGAGGTGTGAAGGTGGGAATACGTGGTGGAGCTCTCGTAATACGTGGTGAGGGTGCGAGTGGAGCCTGTGGTATTGTCTGCTAGGATCTTTACAATGAGAGAGGCGTAGGAGGAAATGTCCGTATAGGGGATATCCAAGGAGCAGGTGTATTGTTGAACGGTCGTCACATCCACCAGATCCGTTCCTGATGTGCCGAGGAGGGTCTCCACGCCACCTGAAGTCCGTCCATAGAGTTGGAACTTGACATACACACCGATGGAGGCAATGGCGTCTACGCTCGCAAACAGATTAAGATCCCAGATGCCTGGAGGAATGAAGGTCTGTTGGGACAGATTGATGTCGTAGTTTCCAAAGCCTGAGACGGCCACATTCGACGCTCCTGAGGTGAGTGTGGTGGGGATCGAGGTTTGTGCGGCAGAGGTCTGGGTCAGCGAGAGGAGTTTGTAGGTGTTGATCGTAGGACTCGGGACTTGACTGTAGTTCAGATACAGGAGCAGACCGCTGACGGTTCCCGCAATGCCTTGGGGGCCTTGGATACCTGTAGGGCCTGTGGTGCCCGTGTAGCCCGTGGGGCCTGTTGGACCTGTTGGACCCGTGTAGCCCGTGGGACCCGTGTAGCCTGTTGGACCCGTGTAGCCCGTGGGACCTGTGTATCCTGTGACACCTGTTGATCCCGTGGGGCCCGTGTAGCCTGTGGGACCCGTGTAGCCCGTGGGACCCGTTGCGCCCGTGGGACCTGTGTATCCAGTCGGGCCCGTGTAGCCCGTGGGGCCCGTGTAGCCTGTAGGACCTGTGGAGCCCGTGGGGCCTGTGAAGCCCGTCATGCCTTGAAGAGAATACCCAAAGGCGATTTGATCCACCGCATCATATTGCGTATAGATTGAACATCGGACTTTCAATCCCGCGGTGCCCGATACGAGAACATTGCTGCCGATCAGAACACCATTCTTATACCAAAACGCACCTTGAGCCTGTGCGGTGACCGTATAAATATCATTGGTTGCGTAGGTCGTGACAGAGGATCCAAATGTGTTATTGTAGTATAAATAGACATTACCGTTCTGAAAAGAAAATCCATACGTATTGACGGTTCCATTCGTGGACAAGGCAACCACATAATCGCTTGCGGAGTGAACATGAAGCCGAAAGGTGAGAAACGTCGAATTATACGGATACGATTCAGAGGTGGTGGCGAAACTTCCTGATACGCTGCTGCCTGTTTTGAGAATGCTGTTCGGGCTCGTGATGGTCAGATCGGTGGGAGAGTTGTTGACGAGGGTGAACAGGGCAGGACCCATAGAGCCTGTGGGACCCGTCCCACCTGACGTGCCCGTGTAGCCTGTTGCGCCCGTAGCACCAGTCGTACCTGTGTAGCCCGTTGGACCCGTGGGGCCTGTTGTGCCCGTGTAGCCTGTCGGGCCTGTTGGACCCGTGGTTCCCGTGGTTCCTGTTGGTCCTGTTGGTCCTGTGACGCCTGTGGGGCCCGTGTAGCCAGTGGTTCCCGTAGGGCCCGTGGTTCCTGTTTCACCAGTGGGACCCGTGTCGCCTGTGGGGCCCGTAGGGCCAGTGGTTCCCGTTTCACCTGTAGGACCTGTGTCCCCAGTGGGGCCCGTTTCACCAGTGGGACCCGTGGTTCCTGTCTCTCCAGTGGGACCTGTGGTTCCTGTCTCTCCAGTGGGACCTGTTTCACCAGTGGGGCCAGTGGGACCCGTGGTTCCTGTCTCTCCAGTGGGACCCGTTGTTCCTGTTTCTCCTGTGGGGCCCGTTTCACCTGTAGGACCTGTGGTTCCTGTTTCACCTGTGGGGCCCGTGTCACCCGTAGGACCTGTGGTTCCTGTTTCACCAGTAGGACCTGTGGTTCCTGTTTCACCAGTAGGACCTGTGGTTCCTGTTTCACCTGTAGGACCTGTGGTTCCTGTGGGTCCCGTTTCGCCAGTAGGACCCGTGTCGCCAGTGGGGCCCGTTTCACCAGTAGGACCCGTATCGCCAGTGGGGCCAGTAGTTCCTGTGGGTCCCGTGTCGCCAGTGGGGCCAGTAGTTCCTGTGGGTCCCGTGTCGCCAGTGGGGCCCGTGGTTCCTGTGGGTCCCGTATCGCCAGTAGGACCTGTGGTTCCTGTTTCACCTGTAGGACCTGTCGATCCAGTGACACCCGTTGAACCAGTAGGACCTGTGGTTCCTGTTTCACCAGTGGGACCAGTTGTTCCTGTCTCTCCTGTGGGACCTGTGGTTCCTGTCTCTCCTGTGGGGCCCGTGGTTCCTGTGACTCCTGTGGAACCCGTTGTTCCAGTAGGTCCAGTCACACCCGTGGTGCCCGTCGGACCCGTGACACCTGTAGGACCAGTCACACCAGTGGCGCCCGTTGAACCCGTCACGCCTGTGGTGCCCGTGGAGCCCGTGGTTCCCGTCGCACCCATGAGGCCCGTTGGGCCCGTGGCGCCATCGATGCCATCAATGTTCACCAGATAGACCGCCGCCGAGCTAAAATCGCCATCGACATTACGAATGTGTTGGATCGTGATCGCACCCGTCACACTATCATACGATTGAACAATGCCCTGAAAGCGGTTGATCGTCGTGCTCATGGATCCATAACTAGATACCGCCGTGGTCGACGTGATGTTCGGAGCGACATTGGAGGGAGTCACAATTTTCAGAAGACAACGACCCGCCGCACCATCTCCGCCTGGGCAGGTATAGGATCCGCCCGCGCCACCACCTGATCCCGTGTTCGCCACACCATTGCCGCCCTTCACATATTGATTGCCCGAGGAGCCCGTGGAGGCGGATCCACCCACTTGAACAGGGGATCCACTGATGATCACCGAACCGCCCACGCCGGCCTGGGCGCCATTTACGCCATCCCATGCTCCACCGCCACCACCGCCTCCAAAGGCCTGTGTGGTTTGAAGAAGAGAGAGCGCAATGGCCGCGCCACCGTTGCCGCCTGAATAGGCCACCACGCTTCCTCCTGCGCCTCCACAACCACCGCCGCCACCTCCTGCGATCACTCCACTACTGATGCCTGCGCGTCCCGCGCCACCCGCGAATCCTGTGCCGTTGGTTCCTCCATTGTTTGTGGAGCCCCCTGGAGTGGCACCCGCATCCGCATTGGTTGCGTTGTATCCATTGCCACCACCACCACAGCCGCCCGCGGCGCCTCCTAGATAGGGGTTGTCATTGTATCCTGCTCCATGACCACCTCCACGAACCCGAAAGACGTCCGATCCGCTGTTCTGAACATACGTGTCTTGTCCATTGACGGCGGCCGTGGCGGTCGACGCATTTCCTGGAACGAGTCCTCCTGCTCCTCCTGCGCCGACATAGACAGAGTAGGTGACACCTGAGGAGACCGCGTGGGGAGTTCCATTCGTGTAGTAATAGGCTCCTGCGCCACCACCGCCCGCGTGAATCGCGCCACCGCCCGCGCCACCACCAATCAAGAAGACTTCCATGGTTACATTCTCGTTGAAGGTGAGGGTATTGGATCCTTGAGTCAGATCGTAGTAATACGTGGCCCCTGTGGAAGGGGCTGCTACCGTCACAGACAGACCTGGTGTGTAGGCAAGACCGGATCCCACGGTGGTGGTGATCGTTCCATCATACGTGGGGGACAAGATAGTGGAGGGTGTTGAGGTGGGATAGATGGATCCCGTGGGTCCCGTAGGGCCCGTGACGCCTGTGGGTCCCGTGGCGCCTGTCGGACCTGTGAATCCTGTAGCGCCTGTGAATCCTGTAGGACCCGTGAATCCTGTGGGTCCCGTGGCGCCTGTATCTCCCGTGGGTCCTGTGGCGCCTGTGTCACCCGTGGGACCCGTTGCGCCTGTGTCTCCCGTGGGACCTGTGAAGCCTGTAGGGCCTGTGAAACCCGTCGGACCTGTGGCGCCTGTGTTTCCCGTGGGACCTGTGAAGCCTGTAGGGCCTGTGAAACCCGTCGGACCCGTGGCGCCTGTGTCTCCCGTGGGACCTGTGAAGCCTGTAGGGCCTGTGAAACCCGTCGGACCCGTGGCGCCTGTGTCTCCCGTGGGACCTGTATATCCTGTAGGTCCATCAATGGCGTTCAGATTGACATTGTAGACGACCGTGGAACTGAAATCGCCTTGAATGTTACGAATCTGATCGACGATGAGGGAGCCTGTGGAGGCATCATAGGACTGGACACGCCCTTCAAAGAAGATCGTAGGATCCGCCGAGGACACCACAATCACGCTGTTTCCTGGGATGTAGGCGAGTTGTGTACCCACTGTGAGGCTTTCGGTGCCGTCATAGACGGGGCTCAACAGAACCGCAGACGTAGTGGCCGTCAGAAAGCGATCAGAAAAGCCTGTCGCACCCATCGTTCCTGTGGGACCCGTCGGGCCCGTGGGACCCGTAGGACCATCGATACCGTTGAGATTGACATTGTAGACGACCGTGGAACTAAAATCGCCTTGGATGTTGCGGATCTGATCGACGGTGAGTGAGCCCGTGGAGGCATCATAGGACTGGACACGCCCCTCAAAAAAGATCGTGGGGTCCGCGGACGACACGACAATCACGCTGTTTCCTGGGATGTAGGCCAGATTGGGAGCGACCGTCATGCTTTGGGTGCCATCATAGACAGGTGCCAGATTCACCGCCGAGGTCGTGGCGGTCAGAAAGCGATCGGAAAAGCCCGTGGGGCCTGTGACACCTGTGGGGCCCGTGGGGCCTGTTTCACCCGTAGGGCCCGTGTCGCCTGTAGGACCCGTGGGCCCTGTCTCTCCTGTTGGTCCTGTTTCACCCGTAGCGCCTGTCTCACCCGTCGGACCCGTTGTGCCTGTGTCACCT
>Ga0316231_1002094_pt1 | contig 19914 bp, 19 predicted proteins | sample TBH18027metaG_FD_206002 | JGI IMG/M metagenome (GOLD analysis project Ga0316231, IMG submission 206002) | Freshwater microbial communities from Trout Bog Lake, Wisconsin, USA - TBH18027 | ecosystem: Environmental > Aquatic > Freshwater > Lake > Hypolimnion/Profundal zone | place: USA: Wisconsin...
AAATTAAAAGCCCCAGTGGTGGTGTGCCGGTGAGCATTACCGGCACTTCCGGTGCCTGGTGGCGGTTGATTGGAGTCAACGGGGCGGACATTGACATGTCGGCGGCCACCGTGGATCTCACCATTGGTTCGGGATTCACCATTCAGACTTACAATTCATCAAGCTATTTCACTAACCAGGCCGGGCGCACCCTGACCATCAGCGGCGGATTATATGTGGGGAATACCGGTGGCAAAACACTGACGCTGGACGGTGGCGGCAACTATGTCTTGTCCTCCCCAGGGGGCGCGCTGACCGGGCCGGGCACTCTGATCAAGCAAGGCGGGGGCGCAGTGACTATCACCGTGCCAAACTACAACACCAATTTCGTGCTCAACGCGGGCACGTTCAACATGAACCAGAATTTTTGCATCAATGGCAATGCAAATTCGACCATGACCATCAACGGTGGAACGATTGACAACACGTCGGGGGGCGCAATTGGGCTTACGGCCAATCCGCCAATCTATTTTTGGAATGGTGATTTCATTTTTGCCGGCACGGGAACCTTGAACCTTGGCGGTGGCGCGGTGACGCTGGGCGGCAACCGGCAGGTGACCTGCACCAATACCCTCACCGTGGGCGGTGCGATTGGTGACGGTGGCCACAGCTACTCGCTGACCAAGGCGGGCGCGGGCAACCTGACGCTTTCCGGCGCGAACACCTATTCCGGCAACACCATCGTTTCCGCCGGCACACTGGCGCTGAGTGGGAGCGGTTCCATCTCCAACAGTCCGAACATTACGATCGGCAGCGGTGGCACGTTCAATGTGAGCGGCTTGACCACGGCCTTGGCGCTCGGCTCCGGCCAGACGCTGAATGCCACCGCCACCGGCGCGAACACGACGGGAACCATCACTGGCGGCAGCTCGAAAGGTTTGACCTTGTCCGCTGGCGGGCTGGTCTTCACGGCCTTCGGCGGCGGCAGCACCGCCCCGTTGACGGCATCGGGAGCCGCCGGCACCATGAACCTGAATGGCGCGCCGGTCACAGTCACGACGACGACCGCGTTGACGGCTAACACCTACACGCTGATTGATACGGCTTCTTCGGGAACCGTCATTGGCACACCCGGCACGCTGACGGTCAATGGCAGCGGTCTCGGGGCGAACACGATTGCCTCCTTGGCGGTAACTTCCGGCAAGCTGGTGCTTACCGTGGCCGCCACACTCCAAGTCAAGGCGGACAATAACAACTCCCTCAATAACGGCAGTAGTTGGGTTTCGGGAACCGCGCCCAGCACTTCACAATGGGCCGTCTGGAACAGCACAGTCGCTACCCCGGCCAATTGCACCAATGCTTTGGGGGGTAACGTCACTTGGGGAGGCATTCAAATCAGCAACCCCAGCGCCGCGGTCAACATCACTAGCGGCTCCACTCTGACGCTAAATGGAGTGGGCGGAGTGGGCATTGACCTGTCGTCCGCCACGGTGGACCTCACCATCGGGTCGGGTGTGGCGAGCACCCTGTTGACGGTTGCCAGCAACCAATTGTTCTCGGTTGCCAGTGGCCGCAGCTTGTTTATTAGTAATGATTCCAGCGTGGGCAACAACATCACGGAAACTATTACCAATGCTGGTAATGTGGTAATATCGGGGCGAATCTTTGGAGGCACCGGCACTAACGTGGTCATGAGCGGCACGGGCGCGTTGACATTAAGCGGCCCGAACTATCTCAAAAACTTCGTGTTGAACAGCGGCACGCTCAATGTCAACCACAACTTCGCGCTTTGTGGTAATACCGCACAAGCTTTGACGATTAATGGCGGCGCGCTGGACAGCACCGTCAATGGAATCTCGCAAGGCCAGGCTCCAGCCCTGAATCTGAACGGAGACTTAGTCTTCAACGGCACCTACAGCCTCAACTACGGCACCGGCGCGGTCACGCTGGGCGGCAACCGACAGGTGACGGTCAGTGCGAACACACTCACTCTAGGCGGGGCGATCGGTGATGGCGGGTATGCTTACTCGCTGACCAAGGCGGGAGCGGGTAAGTTGACGCTGACGGCCGCGAACACCTACACGGGCAACACGACCGTCTCGGCCGGCACACTGGCCTTGAGCGGCAGCGGTTCGATTTCCAGCAGCAACATTACGGTCGCGAGCGGTGCGACGCTGGACGTTTCGGGTGTGACCACGGCGTTGGCGCTCGGCTCCGGCCAGACGCTTAATGCCAGCGCCACTGGCACGAACACCACCGGAACCATCACGATGGGTTCAAGCAAAGGCCTGACACTTTCTACTGGCGGTCTGGTCTTCACGGCTTACGGCGGCGGGTTAACCGCGCCGTTGACAGCGGGTGGAGCCGGTTCGTTGAACCTGAACGGCGCGCCGATCACCGTCACCACGACCAGCACGCTCCCCGAGGGCTATTATGTGTTGATTGCCCCGGGTGGTGGCATCGTCACTGGCAGTCCGGGAACGCTGACGGTCAATGGCAGCAGCACGGCGGCGGCGGCCACCGTGTCGGTTCAATACGGGGCGCTGATTTTGACGGTGGGTTCGCTTGGACCGCTGCCCGGCATCGTGAAGGCGGACAACGCCATCGCCTTGAATCAAAGCTCCAGCTGGCTTTTGAGCGTCGCGCCCGGCGGTTCGGATTGGGCGGCCTGGGACGGCACCTACGCGGCCACCAACCTGACCAATTCGTTTCAGGCCAGCGTCACCTGGGGCGGCATTCTTATCTCGTCGAATGTGGCTCCAACCGGCGTGCCCATTGCCATTACCAATGATGCCGGCAACCACAGCCTGAATCTGAACGGCATTGGCGGGGTGGCCATTGACATGTCCGCCGCAACCGACGACCTCTTCCTGGGCTCACGTTATGTCAATATCAACAACAATGTTTCGTTCACGGTTGCCGCCAGCCGGACGCTGACCCTCGACCAGGTTGTTGGGATTGGCACCTACACCTTGACGCTGAACGGGGCCGGCAACTACATCAAGGGAGCGACCGAACGATTTTACAGCTCTGGCGCTGGCGCTCTGGTGATGAGCGGCACAGGTTCGTTGACCTTGGTTGGGCCGAATAATAGTCTGTTCACGACGCTCAACAGCGGGACTTTGGATCTCAAGCACGCCTTTGCGTATAGTGGGGCCGTCAATTCCACCCTGACCATCAACGGCGGTTCAATTGACAATACCTCCGGGAGCGCGATGACAATTTTGCAGTCACCCACCAACGTATGGAATGGCGACTTTACCTTTGTGGGGTCAGCGAGCTTGGATCTGGGCAGCGGGGTGGTGACGCTGGGCGGCAACCGGCAGGTGACGGTCAATACCAACACACTGACGGTGGACGGCGGAATTGGTGACGGTGGCAACACCTACTCACTGACCAAGGCGGGAGCGGGCAAGTTGACGCTGACGGCGGCGAACACCTACACAGGCAACACCACCATCTCGGCCGGCACGCTGGCGTTGAGCGGCAGCGGCTCCATTGCCAGCAGTAATATTACAGTCGCGAGCGGCGCGACGCTGGATGTGTCGGGTCTGACCACGGCCTTGGCGCTCGGCGCTGGCCAGACGCTTAAAGCTACCGCCACCGGCGCGAACACCACGGGAACCATCACGATGGGTTCAAGCAAAGGCCTGACGCTTTCCGCTGGCGGGCTTGTCTTCACAGCCTACGGCGGTGGATTAACCGCGCCCCTGAAGGCGGGGACGGCCGGCTCGTTGAACCTGAACGGCGCACCGGTCACCGTAACCACGACCAGCACGCTCCCCGAGGGCTATTATGTGTTGATTGCCCCGGGTGGTGGCACCGTCACCGGCAGTCCGGGAACGCTGACGGTTAATGGCAGCGGCGCGGCGGCGGCGGCAACGGTGTCGGTTCAATTCGGAGCACTGATTCTGACGGTGGGTCCGCTGGGTCCGCTGCCCGGCATCGTGAAGGCGGACAACGCTGTCGCCTTGGATCAAGGCTCCAGCTGGCTTTTGGGCGTCGCGCCCAGTGGTTCGCAATGGGCGACCTGGAGCGGCACCTACACGGCCACCAACCTGACCAACGCGATTCAGAACTACGTCACCTGGGGCGGCATCCTCATCGCGTCGAATGTGGCTCCGACCGGCGTGCCCATCACCATCACGAATTACAATAACACCTACAGCCTGTTTCTGAATGGCATCGGCGGTGTGGCCATCGACATGTCCGCAGCCTCGGATGATCTGGTGCTCGGTTCATTTCGAACCTATATTAACAACAACGAATCATTCAACGTCGGCTCCGGCCGGACGTTGACCGTCCTGAACAACCTCCAGCTTCAGAACTACACCCTGACGCTGAACGGCGCCGGGAATTACAAGCTGGGTGCATTTTATGGCGTGAATCCCACCAGTTTTGCCACGCTGGTCATGAGCGGCAGCGGCGCGGTGACGCTGACAGGACCGGGGTATTACCTGACCAACACGACGCTCAACAGCGGCACGATGAACCTCAACTTTAACACCGCAATCAGCGGGTTCGCCGGCTACGGCCTGACAATCAACGGCGGCACGCTGGATAACACGTCAGGCGCAGCATTGACGGTGGCCAACTCGCCGACCTACCAATTGAACGGTGACTTTGTCTTCGCCGGAACCACGAACTTGGGTTTGGGCAACGGCGCGGTGACGCTGGGCGGCAACCGGCAGGTGACAGTCAGTGCAAACACGCTAACGGTTGGCGGGGCGATTGGTGACGGTGGCTCGGGTTACTCGCTAACCAAGACGGGAGCGGGGACGTTGGCGCTTTCCGGCGCCAACACTTACACCGGCAACACGACCGTCTCGGACGGGACGCTTGAAATCGCCCAAGCCACACTGGCTACAAATTCAACCGTAAATGTCGCCAGCGGCGCAATGTTGAAATTGGACTTTGCAGTGACCAATGCCGTTACCGACCTGATATTCGGTGGAGTGTCCCAACCCGGGGGCGTTTACAACACCAGTTCTAGCTCCGGATATATCAGCGGAACGGGCAGCTTGCTGGTGACGGCTGGAGCCGCCAGCACAAACGCGCAGTTGGCGAACCTGGTAATCAGCAATGGCGCGGGAGCGCTGACCTTCTACCCGTCCGCCTTCACGACCAACAACTTGGGCATCTACTACGCGACGAACGTCTTTGGTGCCGGCCCGGTGACGGTGCTGGTGACCAATGTGGATGCGACGGCGACGAACACGCTGTTGTTGGGCGGCAATTCACAGGGACAGTTGACCAACGGCCTCGCCAGCAGCCCGCTGACCTTGAATGTCGGGTCAACCAACGTGACGGTGCAGGTGGTGTCGCAAGATTTGTCGGTGACAAACACCTATGTGGTGGCGTTGACGCAGCTGGGCTCGGGTGTCAGTTCCGACGCGAGCCTGTCGTTCTTGGAGTTGAGCCCGGCGGGAGCCTTGTCGCCGGCCTTCAGTTCCGGCGTGACGAACTACACGGCGGGTGAAGCGAACGCGAACAGCCTGGTGACGGTGACGGTGACGAACACGTCGGCGTCTGCGACGAACGTGCTGTTCCTGAACGGGACGCCGCAGGCGACGAACGCGGGTTCGCTGCTGGTGGCGTCGCTGCCGCTGGTGGTGGGCTCGGCGAACAACATCCAAGTGCGGGTGACGGCGCAGGACGGCCTGACGGTGAGCAACTACTTTGTGACAGTGACGCGGGCGGCGAGCAGCAACGCAGGTCTGACGAGCCTGGCGCTGACGCCGGCGGGCACGCTGTATCCGTCCTTTGCGACGGGGACGTTGAACTACACGGCGACGAACACGTGTTCGGGCAATCCGTTGACGGTGACCGTGACCAGCGCGGATGTGACGGCGACAAACACGCTGTATTTGAACGGCGTGTCGCAGGGAGCGCTGACGAACGGGCTGGCGAGCGCGCCGCTGACGCTGGTGACGGGGGCGAACACCGTGACGGTGCAGGTGGTGTCGCAGGACTTGTCGGTCACCAACGACTATGTGGTGGCGGCGACGCTGACGGCCCCGCCGACAGTGAGCGTGAACTCGGTGACGAACTGCGGGGCGGTGGCGACACTGCTGACGGCGACGACGAGCGCGAGCAGCCCGACCTATTCCTGGAGCCCCGGCGGGGCGACGACGGCGAGCATCACGGTGACGCCAAGTTCGACGACGATTTACACCGTGACAGTGACCGATGGGACGACCGGCTGTGCGAACAGCGGCAGCGGGACGATTACTGTTAATCCAGTGCCGGTGGTGACGGTCAACTCGACGAACATCTACGCGGGCGGCACGGCGACCTTGACGGCGACGAACGCCGCGAGCAGCCCGACTTACCTGTGGAGCCCGGGCGGCGCGACATCGCAGACCATCACGGTGTCGCCGAGCACAAACACCACTTACACGGTGACGGTGACGGACGGGACGACGGGCTGCGTGGGCGGCGGGAGCGGGACGGTGACAATCCTTGCCAGCACGAACGCGCTGCTGTCCGGCTTGAGCATCTCGCCGGGGGCATTGAGCCAGACGTTTAATTCCGGCACGACGAGCTACACGGCGACGAACACATATCCGGCGACCAACGTGACGGTGACGGCGACGAGCGCGGACGGGACGGCGACGCTGGCGTTGAGCTTCAACACCGGCGGCAGCTACAGCATCCCGCTGACGAACGGGGTGGCGAGCGTGACGAACACGATGAGCCTGAGTTCGCCGGCGAATGTGCTGGCGGTGCAGGTGGTGTCGCAGGATCTGTCGCGGACGAATGTCTATACGGTGAACGAGCTGTTGCAACCGAGCCAGAGCGTGCCGAAATTGACAAACAGCGTGAGCGGGAACTCGCTGGTGTTGAGCTGGCCGGCGGATCACCTGGGGTATCGTTTGCTGGTGCAGACGAACAACCTGAACAAGGGCGTGAGCGGGAATATCAGCGACTGGGGCACGGTGCCGGGCACGGCGACGATCACGACGACGAACATCACGATCATCAAGGCTGGCGTCACCAACGCTTACTACAAGCTGGTCTATCCGTGAGTTGCTGATGAATCTTCGTGACGGCATGGGTTTGCCGTCGCAAAGACCGGATTGGGTTCCGGTTGGGGTGGGTGGCGGTGCTAAGGGTGGCACCGCCACCCGATTTTATTGGAGCTCTTCGCTTGAACCAGCAATATCAAGCGGCCTTGCCTTGATTTGGTGGACAGTGTTGGCAATCCGTCCGGTTCAATGATCTTACCGAGGTCGGCACCAGCCATCGCTACCAGCATCCGCAGTTCCTGAACTCGGCCATCAACACGACGCTGGAGGCGATGTTCCGGGAAATCATGGGTGATGCTTTTAGGCCGGTGCGGCAGATCCGCATCGCCATGTTCAATCTGGAACGGCTGGACACGCAGCCGACGCTCTGGGGCGCGACGGACGCGGAATGCTGGGGCGCCTTGGATTCGGCGGCTGATCAGTTGCGGGAGCAGCTTGGCAAAAATGTGCTGATGACAGGGGCGCAGTTGGCCTTGCGGAACCGGGATGCCGCGCACATCACGCCGAAGGCCAAGTGCCCGTTCACGCCGCAGCGGGAGATGGTGAGGAATTTGTGGGGACGGTGACTGACGCGCGTGGCTGAGATGGAGCAGCGTGAGTGGTAATTACCATGCTCTGGGTTCCGTTAAAAAAAGTTGGGGGGAGAGGCATTGAGCCTCTCCCCCGTTTTTTCAGTCAGGTTTATTTTTTACTTCTCAGTTTTCGCCTTCGGTGTTTTTTTCAACACCACGGCACCGTTGGCGACTTGTTGCTCCCACCATCCCGCGCTGCTTTTGGTGACGTATTGCAGGAAGCGCAGCTTTGGCTCGGTTGCGTTTCGCGGAATAATTTTCCCCAATGCTTGGAATGTTTCGCGTGCGTATGTCTCCCATGCCGGCTTGCTTCCCTCGCCGCTGACGGCGCTCAACTCGGCGGCAGCCTGATGCAGACCAGCACCCTGGAGACCAGCAAGGGTTTTCTGCATCGATTGACCGCGCACGTTGATGACCTCCCCCCAGACATGCTCGCATTTCCCCGGGCGGATCAGCTGCTCGACCTTCGCCAAGAACTGATCCATCGGCTGGGGCAGAATTGGGCAGAGCATCGCAAAAGTGCGATATCCATTGTCTTGCAGCCACCGAAGGCGCAAGCCACAGATGTTGACCTCAGCCCTCGAACGGCTCAGCGTCAAATAACGGCAGAGCCGCTGCGGTCGCTGCCATCCAGCAATGTTGGAAAAAATGACCGGGACGCGCACCATTTTCACCCTGAATCTCCGCAGCCGAAATTATCAGGGCGAATTAGGCCGAAGTTTGACGAAGAAGGCCGAAAATCAATGACTTACGAAGGATAGAGCCGGAAACGGCCACTTTGAGAATAAATTGCCAAAAACCGGCTGATTGGAATCGCTTTGATATATTTTCCATGGCTCAACCGAACAATGTTAATTGCGATTTAACCGGCGATTTTCCGGCCGCTTTTTTGGGCGTGCCGCTGGCCAGAATCTGACGGGCCGAAGCCAGCTCACGAACCGGATCGGCGGCGGGAGCGGCCTGCTTGGCGAGATGGCCGGCCATCATCATCACATGATCCACCTGGTTGCGCGTGGCCTTGGCTTCTTCGTAATAGTCCTCACCATGAATTTTGAAGTGGCTCTGGATGACTTGGGCGAGATAGGCGGGCGGATATTTGATCTTCGATTCGACGTGGGCGGCAGCCTGCATGAATACCTTCATGAAGATTTCCCGGTAGGCGTCGCCGTGGATCGTGACGCCCTTGTTATTTAGCCACGAGGCCGGCCACAAAACAACCCGCCGCAAAAGGTCTCGGCGCTGCTGGAAAAATGCCCGGTCGCCGCCGGGGAAGGAATAAAATTTCCGCCGCAAAAACTCCAGGCACGCGTCGGTCACTTCCTTCGGCGTCGGCTGTTTCAGTTGGTTGAATTTGCGCGGCTTCATTCAGAGCGCCGGTCGAGGCCGTTTTTGCGCTGCCATTTTTGCATGGGTGACAGCCGCGTTTTTGTGGGGACGGATTTAGACCGGACGATGCCAATATGCACGCCGCCCGCGCGAGCGGAAGCTGGGCTTGCCGCCGCGATGCTGATGGTGATCCAATCGCGCCGGTCAAGGATGCCGCGAAGCTGGGCTTGGATCATATCACCGCCGACAACTTCAGCGCCGAATTTCTCAAGCTGGCGTAGCAGTTTTTTGACCTGCGCGCGGTCGAGAATCAGGCCGGTTTGAATATGGCCGGAAAGCTGCACGGCCTGCGACGTGGTGATGAGTTCGTTCATAATCAATTGGCGGACAGATTGACGGGGCAATACACCAGCATCACGCCGCTCTGGCGACACCAGCCGAGCGCGGCCTCGGCGGTCGGGAAATTCATCCCCGACGTGGCGCGCTGGCCGGCCTTGTTTTCGAGCAGCAAGGCGGCTGGGTTGCCTTCGGTGTAGAACATAATTTTTGATTGGCCGGAAAAGTCCGGCAGGTTATTTTTTTTGCTCGGCTTCGACATAGGAATATGACTCCTCTGTTGTTGTCGCGGCTCGCTCGTGTTATCAGCACGGGCGGGCCACATTTGTTTTGGTTTAGAACGGTTGATCAGGTTCCTCCGTTTGGATGTTGCCCAGCTCGCAATCGGCCGCGTTGGCAGGTTCGAGTTCGGGGTCAAAGTCAGACCAGTTTTCAACCACTGGCAAGGGCGGGACGATGGGCGCGCGGCCACGGGCGCGGAGGTCGCAGCAATACTTGCAATCGCAGAACACGCCGGCAGTCCACTTCATCTCGTGGATCGTGAGCGGCACCTGGCCTTGCAGCTTGGCGTAGGCCGGCATCAGCACATTTTTATTCCGCGCATCGTTGACGATTTGCGCGAACCGCATCACGAGCCGTTCGAGCTGGCTTGGGCCTTCCTTCGGCAGCCAGGTCTTGCGGTCAATGTAGATTTGAACGTCGTCGGTCAAATCCCGGATCGTGAGCGGTTTCTGGCCGGCGCTGCGATAGCGTTCAAACATATCGCCGACCAGCTTGGCGAGCAGCTTGCGCGGGGCCGGGTGGTAGAGCGCGAGGCATTTCAGCGACGACCTGATCACGTCGCGTTTCCGGCGGGCGCTGCCGAACTGCGGCTGGCCGACTTCGCCGGTCAATTTCACGCTATCGGCGAGCATCCCCAGGCACGCCTTGACGCGATCCACGTCGGCCTTGTTGTCGAGGTCATTGGTGGACTCCAGCTCGCGCACCGGGGTGCGGTCGGAATTGATGGCGTCGAGCAGCGAGAGCTGCGTGGGATTCTCCAGACTGACCGCCCATGCGCAGACGCGCAGCCGGAGATCGCGGTCGCCGGTTTTCCAGCCCTGTGCGCGGCACGCGGCCGGCCACCAGTCGGCCTGAAGAGCGATGCGTTGGCGAGGGGTCATTGGCGGCTTTCAATCATGTGGCAGCGAACACAGCACCACCCAAACCGCGAATGCACCGTGGCGGGCTTGCCGCAGCCGCAAATGTGGCTCTGCACCTTGGTCGCCACTGGTTGAGCCGGCGTCCTAGGTGCTGCGGGTTTTGCTCCCGCCACCGGCTCAACCGTAGGCAGCTTGAACATCGCGGCGACCTTCGCCACGCGCGCCGGCTGCCGGGCGCGAAAGTGGTTCACGCCGTCGAGGGAATACTTCAGCGTGGCCACCTTCTCTTTTTTGGTTTCAAGGAACAGCACCTGCACCGCCAGTTCCGCGATGCCCCGGTTCAGCGACTGGATGAGCATGGCGGAATCCTTGCCCGTCAGGAAATCGCGCAGCAGTTTTACCACCGGAAATTTCTCCAACCCATCGCCGGTGTTCAGCGCCCGGAACATCTGCGCGATGTCACCCCGGCAATCCTCCCATGCCTCGTCAGTCCGCATCACGAACACGAACGCCGCCAGCACCCCGGCGGATTTCAGGCCGGCGTCTTTGCTCCGGTTGGCGATGATGAAATCCATCGGCACCTTGAACTCGCGGTAAATGTCCAGCGTCTGCCCGACCGACAGCCGGCGCACGCGCTCGTGGCAGAGGCCGGCGATGCCGCTGGCTAGTTGCGCGATCTGTGTGCCGTTTTTCAGGCCGTGCTGAATCTTGAGCTGGTCGGCCACGGTGCGCGTGCGGCCGCGATCCACGCAGTCCATCACCGTCATCTCGCTGCCCGCGATCTTGGCCGGCAGCCCGAACGTCACCATCATGCGGATGGTCTTGCCGGCTTTCACGATGGCCAGCAGCCGGTGCTGCCCGTCAATCAGCTCGTCGCGGTCGTTGAAGGCGATGCCCTGGTGCGTGGCCTGCCACACGCCGTTGACCATGTCACGCGCGTAGGCGGCGACCACGTCCTCGGCCACCGGCCGGTTGCGGAAATTATTTTTCAGCCACGTCTTCGCCATCAGCGGCGTGATGTCCGTCCACTGCGAACGGAATGCGCCCTCGGCCGCGAGCGGCTTGCCATTCTTCTCGACCGGCGCGGCGGTGCGCGTGTTTTCCGGCGCACCGGGTCTGGCGAATTTTTTAATGGTGTCTGCGCTGGGCAGTTCAAGCGGTCTCATATTTTCTCCTTTGCAATGTGGCCAGCAGGCCGGTTTCAGTTTTTGGTTCGAGCAGATCGGCCAGCAGGGTGCGCTGGGATGAAAGTTTTTTCTGGTTCTTGGTTTCCCACGCCTTGTTGGCAATGCGCTGCGCGATGCCGGGATGCTTGTCGCGGTGCTTGTGCCAACAGTTCATCCGAGCGCAGTCCGCCATCGAGCGCAGTCCGAGGTTCTTGGGGTCGAAATTATTCTTGTTCCCGTCGAGCTGGATGACGGTGTGTTTTTCCGGCACCGGCCGGCGATGATGTTTTTCCCAGACGGCCTGCCCCAGCGGGGAACGGCTGGCACCGCCGGGTCGCCAGCCCGTGCCGCGAAAATAATAGTCGCCCGCCCAGAAGAAAATCTGCCCGTCCCAGATCACGCCCTCGCTGCCCGGCTTCAGGGCGATGACCTTGGTGTGGGAGTTGCGCCCCACGTTCATCCGGGCGGCGATCTCATGGACGTGCGGCTCGCCATACCGGAACGGCTCGACGTTTTTGGAGAATGGCGTGGACGGCCGCGTGGAGGGAAATTTCACGCGCAGCTTTTTCACAAACTCCAGGCGTTTCGCCAGCGACCATTTGCGCCAGTGGATTTTTATTTCGGCGGGAACGCGCAGCCGGTCGAGGCCGGCAATCAGCGCCCGGATTTCTTTTTCGGTCGGCTCCGGGATGCGCACGCCGAAGCCGAGCTTGGGCGCGCGGGATTTCAACGGGCGAACTTTCAGGCCGCGCCGCCGGAAAATGTTGCCGATCTCGCCGTGCTGCCGCCGCTTGCCATTCGCCAGCGGATACAATCGCCCGACCTCCGCGAAGGAAAGGCCACGGTTGTAATCCGCATACATCGCCGCGACCACGGCCGGCTGAATATGCAGCTTGTTTCCCGGCTTCGCGCATTTGAGACAGCATTGCGTGTGGCAGCCGCACGGCTTGACCGGCGCGAGCGGCTTGCCATCGCAGCGCAGCCCCGCCGCCTTGAACGCGGCGCTGCGGCGTGCGCGATAGTCTTTTTGATGGGCGCGACGGTCTTTCATAATTATTTCCAGCTCACCCAATGCGGGTTGCCCGGCAGCGGCAGGCCGTAGGTTTGAATAAAGAACACGCGCAGATGAGCGGCGCTGTCGAAGCCGTCAGCCGTGGCCAACTGTTTCTCCTCGGCGTGAGTGAGCCGGCGCTTGCCCAGGAGAATTTCTTTTTCCGAGATCGAGATTGGCTGGCAGTCGGAACAGGAAGGTTCCTTGAGCTTCCGGCAATCCTTGGTGCGCATCCCGGTGAACAGCTTCAGCCGGTCGCCCTTGTCTGGCGGCGTGGTTTTCTCGAACAGCCGGATGGTGGAGGTTTTCGCGCCGGTCTCCACGTCGGTCACGAACCGGCGCTTGAAATTGTAAACGAGCTGCTTTGGCTTTTTTCGTGCGTTCATAAATCTTGGTGTGTTTGTGGATGACGACTTTGATCAGGCGCTGGCGTTCCATGAGGTCGAGGCAGTCCGCGACCTGATGTTGGTTGGCGGCGAGCAGCGGACATCTTCGCTGGAGCGCGATGCTGATTTGCACGCTGGAGAAACGTCCCGGCCAGCCGTGAACAATCCGGCGGATCGCACCCGCGACCCCGCCGAATTGAAACACGAGGACGTGGATCGCCGCGAGGCGGCTGCTTTCATTTTCCGACATGAAGCGGTGCAGTTCATTTTCTCCAGCCGTCCGGCAACACGCAGTTGTTCGGCGCGTCTTTGAACATGGGCGCGATTTCCGCCGCGCTGTAACCGCAGATGCCGGTGCCGATGGCCGTGACCAGGAACCGCGTGGTCGGGTGAATTTCGACGAAGGCGAGGAACCGTTTAACGTAGTGTTCAATCACGCTTAACGGCAGCGCCTGAAGCCGCCAGTCCATCGTCGGGATCGCAAACGAAAAACCCGCCTCGCCGAATCCCTGGCCGATTTGTGCGCCCCAATAAATATGCGCCTCACGCGCCGCGCCACCGCCGTGCAGGCCGGCCTCATTGCTGCCGAAGACAAACAGCGTGTGGCCGTCATTCATGTCGGGAGTGAAGTTCATGCGGCAACGAACTCTCCTTTCACCAGCTTGTAGGCGACGTTGGCCTTGATGCGTTTGCCGTCAACCTGCTCGGTCTTGACGCAGATGACTTCGTAACGGCTGCCGGTGTATTGCCATTCGGCCAGCGTGAGCCAGCTTCCCACCGCGCCGGAGGCGCGATTTTCAACTCCGATGGCCGCGACCACGGAGTTTTTTCCTTCCGCGACGAGCTTGGCACCGTAACCGGACGACGCGAGCTGGGCACCGTCACCGGACGACGCGAGCTGGGCACCGTCACCGGACGACGCGAGCTTGGCACCGTCACCGGACGACGCGAGCTGGGCACCGTCACCGGACGACGCGAGCTGGGCACCGTAACCGGACGACGCGAGCTGGGCACCGTAACCGGACGACGCGAGCTTGGCACCGTCACCGGACGACGCGAGCTTGGCACCGTAACCGGACGACGCGAGCTGGGCATTGCGTTCGCTGCTCACTGTCTCTTTGGAATCCGCAGTCGGCTTGCCCTCCTTCGTGAAGCAAAAAGAAAACACCAGGCTGATCTGTGCCTTGATCATGTCCCCGAAGCTAATTTCCTTTTTGATGGTGATGTTGCCGGCGACGGACTTGTCGCCATCGTCGCCACGCACGTCGTCGCTTTCGACTTCCGCGAAGCGCGTGCCGATCAGGTCGTAGTAGCCGAGGACGGCCAGTGGAAACACACAGAAGTGGAAACCGCTTTTGCATAATTCCACCGCGCCCTTGTGCTGGTAGGTTTTTCCGACCTCGTATTTGTGGTCGTTGTAGCAGGTGAAGTCCGACTTGAAGGCTTTGTAGCCCTTCACTAATTTTGATTTTTCTTTGCCCATAATTTTGGAGTGTTGGAGTTGAGGTTTATTCGCCGTCCACCATCGCCTCGACGAGCTTGGTGATGAGTTTGTTGATTAGTTTTTCCACGTCGCCGGCCACGCGCTTCAGCACGACCACGTCGCCCGCGTCCACGATCTTGCAGCCGAGCTTCGCCAGTTCGACAGCGGTCAGTGTGCGCAGCGCATCCTTGTTCACCGCCTCGGTCTTGCGGATCAGGGTGTCGGCGTCGTCCTTGCGGAAACGCTTGATGAGCGCGATGACGGTTTCCTCGTCGTCGAACTCGAGCTTCCCGCTGCTCAAGGTGTAACCGACCTTGACGCCGTGGACGGTGATGGTGCGCGGCGTTTTGAACAGGCCGGGCGCGGCCTCGACCAGGCTGTGAAGTTCCGCCTGCTGGTTGGCGACGACGCTGGCCTGGCGCTTAATGCCGCGCAGGTGCTTTTGCTTGACGGCTTCGAGGTCGGCCTCGAGGTCGGTGATGAGCTGCTCCAGCCCGGCGCTCTCGCGCTCGTAGCGTTCACAGCCCGTTTCGATTTGCGCGAGCGTCACTTGACGGCCGGCGATTTGTTCCATTGGTGCGATCATATCTTTGTTTCTTGATGTGTTGATGTTGATGGTTAGCAGAGTTCTTCCAGGACTTCCTTGGCGGTCATGTGCGGAAAATCCGCCGAGCCAGGGGAAACGTCGTTGCGGATTTTTTCCAACGGCTGGCCGGTCAGTTCGGAGAATGCCGCCGTCAGTTCGTCGAAGGTTTGCGATCCCGGCCCAAGCTTGTAGGCCACGTCCTTGTCCTTCCCAATCCGTTTGAGCGTCGTGCAAATTGCCCGTTGCGCCACTTTCAGTTTTTCTTCGGTCGTCATAGTTTTATTTTGTGATGTGTTGATGGTTATGATTTCAGAGTTAAATCTTCGAGGCCGCGCAGGCAGACGGCGATGACCTGCAAGAGTTCGGCTTGGACGGCCTCGGTGCGGACGCGCTTGCGGTAGCATTCCGCGCGCACCTCCGCGATCTCCTCGTCCAGGACGCCCATCAGGTGGTTGTAATCTGCGAGCGGCGACGGATGCTTATCGCGCGCCTCGGCGAGCGCGGCCTTGGCGCAGAGGAGAAAGAAATCCGTGGTGCCGGCCTTCGGCGCGAGTTTAGAGAGGCGGCTCATGCGGCACCTCCGGTCGGTGGCACCTTCGCGCGAGGCTTTTTGATTGAGGCCACTGCATCATCGAGTTGGCGTTTGGCTGTTTCCAGCCAGTAGCGCACATCCTTTTTTTTCGCGCACTGCATTCCAGCGAGAATTGAATGAATCGCCGCGTGGACTCCGTTATTGTATTCGTATGGCGATGCGGGATGGCCGCTCGTCTCAACCCATGGGATTTCCACAAGGTGTGATCGACGGCGGATTTGCGCGTCCCCATGTCTAATGAAGCGTGGCTTCGGCTGGTTTATTTTCATTTTGCCATCCGTTAATGTTGGTTTACCGGTCAGTTAAACTCGTAGTCGCGGATCAGCTTCTGGTGCGCGTGCTTCACGGCCTCGGACCAGCTCCAGTCCGGCATTCCCTTTTTCAAGCGCACGGCCAGCGCCAGCTCCATTTGCAGGCTGCCGAAGTGCCCGGGCTTGGCGACGATCTGCGCGCAAAGTTTCCGCAGGGATTCCGTCTCGCCATTCGCATCCGGGATGAGCGACGCGATGTGGTGGTTGATGAGCGGCGTGGCGTCCTTGATTTTCAGCCGCGTCACGATGCCGGTGCGGCGCAGCCGCTGGGCGTCGTCCTTCAGCTTCAGGATCAGGCGCTCGTCGCCGAACAGGGCGATGGGTGCGCCGGTCGTGTCGCGGTAATCGTAGGCGAGCTGCAACGCGCCGCGCGTGAGCTTGTGCGCGTCGTCCACCAGGATGGGGCGCGTCATGCCCATGGTCTTCTCCACGAAGCTTTCAAAGTCGCGCAGGCCGCGCTTGGACTGCGTCACGTCGGCCGCCTCCAGCAGGCAGTTGGCAAAGCTGTTGGTGTTGCGATGCCAGGACGAAGTGGTGAACGCGATGGCCAGCTCGTGCGTGGAACAATAGAGGTCAATGCCGCGCGACTTGCCGATCCCGGGCGGCCCGATGATGACGCCGATGCGCTTGGCGGTGCGGATTTCCTCGACGGCGGTTTCGATCTGCTTCGAGACGTCGCAGATGAAACTGGTGATGCTGGTGTCGAGCGTGAGGCGGATGTCGCGCAGCCATTCGCGCAGCTTGCCTTCGATCCGCTTGGTGTCGCCGTCGTATTTGTTGCCGTCCGGGTTGAGGTAGTCGCTGATGACGCGCACGCTCAAGCCGATGCCGGAGGCGATCCGGGCATTGGTCCATTCGTCAGCGCCACCCTTGCTGTCGTCGCGGAATTTCCGCAACTGCTGGCGCAAGGCTTCGTCGCAGGGATAGGTGGTGCGGGTGGTGGTGGACTCGCGTTCTTCTTTTTCTGGATGTGACTGATTTATCATTTTGCCCTCCGTGTTTTGGTTGATGGCTTATGTTGTCATGGCGCGGCGCATCGCCTCGTCGGCGGCGTCGCTCATTTCTGCCCGTGTGGAATTGGTGCCCCGGATTACTTCCGCGTTGTGCTGCGCGTCGTCGATGCGCCGCTTGGTGATGCGTGCGCCCGTGGCCGCGACCGGCGCGAGCAGCTCGCGCTCGACTTGCGCCGCCGCGCCCATCTGGCGGTGCAGCCCCTCGATGTCGTCATGCCGGACGGTCTGCCAGGCGGAGACGACGCCCACCCACGCGCCCTTCGCATCGAACAGGTGCGCGCTGTTCGGCGACATGGGGTTGACGACGACGTTGAACTTGTCCCCGGGCGCGAAGTGGTGCGCGAGATAGCGCAGCGGTGCCGGTGAAATGGTTTCGTCCTCGAACGCAATCAGGTGGTCCCGGCCGACCGTGACTTCGCGGCCGGCCGCGTCGCGCAGCAGCAGGGCGACTTGTTCGGGCCGCAGGCGGATGAGCCGCGTGCGTCCGCCATCGAACACCTCGCGCGGCGACATCTTGCGCGGCAGCGGCGTGGCGATGGTTTGCAGCGCGGCCTGCTTGTCCGCCGGCAGCGACAGAAACTTTTGCGCGCTGATGACACCGATGTCCGGCAGCTCAAAATCCATCGTGGTGAGTCCGGCGTCCAGCCAGCCCTCAAGCTCGTGGTCGGTGCGCTGGTTGATCCGCTCCATGACTTCCTCGACCAGCCACTTCGCCTGGTTGACTTCCAGGAAGGGCAGCCGCAGCAGCGCGGCGCGTTCCGCCGGCAGCGCGGTCATCGCCTTGATGAGCGCGTCGGCGTGCCGCTGCCGGCCGTGCAGCTCCTCCGGCTTGTTCAACCGGGAGTTGCTGCCGGTCTGCCCAGGGAACTGGATGAGGTTGCTGGTCTCGTTGTGGATCAGGTTGCCCAAACTTTCGAGCGAAGCCTTGAACCGGAAGTTGCCCTTGCTGCTGCCGGCATACTGCCCGGCAAACGCGCTCGCCCCTTCGATGCCGCTGCGTTCCACGGTCACGCGCCCGGCGGTCAGGTCGAACAAAATCTTTTCGATCCACTCGGCGATGGCGGCGGTGCCGTGTTCCACGAGCAGCACGCATCCGTCCGGGTGCCAGCCAAATTCCGCGAGGACGTGCGCCACCAGGAACAGCATCTCCTTTTCCGAAAGGTTCACGCTCTTGCCGGTCAGCTCATCCTTGAGGCGCGCTTTCAGGCCGCGCGCAAACTGGCAGCCGGAAAATAAATCGTGCGCGTGCAGTTGCAACAGCCGGCGCGGCGCGCGCTGGCCGAGGGTCACCACCTCGAAGTCGTGCCACATATCGTCGAAGAGATAACGCTGGCCGACCGACAACCCGACGCGCGTGAGAAAAATCTTGGGACGGAAATCGGCGGCGGCGCTGCGGCCGACGCGGGACGCGGCCAGTTCAAAATCAGACGGGCGGTAGCGGATGAGGTTGTCGTAGCTGTAACCGAGGGGAAGTTTTTTGCGCGAGACCGTCACGTCAATGCCCGGGATCGAAACGCCGGCCCGGAACTGCCGGAGAAATTCCCGGTGCGCCGCCTTGCACTTGCGGCCGTATTGCTTGCACAGCCCCTGCCAGTATTGGATGAACTCGTCGTCCAGCCCGCGCCCTTCCGGCACCTTGGACTTGTTCACCAGCGCGCGCCAGTGGCGGCTCTTGCGCCAGAGATGATGCTTGCGCACGGCGGTCGGCAGCGACACGCCCATGCGCGCCGCGACCCGCGCGAGACTCGCCATGATGGGCTTGGTCACGGCTTGCAGTTCGGTGATCCAGAGTTCGATGTCCGCCTGCACTTCGGCGGGCAGGCGCATGAACTCGGCAATTTCGTTGGTGGGGATAAGGGCGGTCATGAGATTTACGATTTAGGATTTTTTGGGCTGCCATGAAAACTCCACCTCGCCGAGGCTGTTGGTCTGGATGGGGTGGAAACCGAGCCGTTGGTAAAAGCGGTGCAGGGCGTTTTTCTTGCGCCGTTCCGGCACCGCCGTCAGGCGGATCGTCCGGCCGAGTTTTTGCAGGGCTCGCATAGCCCGCGTGCCGCGACCTTGGCCGCGCAACCCTTCCACCACGACCAACCGCACCACTTCAATGTGTGCGGGCTGATATTTGACCATCAGCTTCACGCCATAAGGCGTGGGAAAGTCCGACATCACTGGGCACCTCCCTGGAACATTTCCGCGATGGCCTTGGGGTCGCGTTTGTTGGCCGGTTGTTTGAGCCAGGCTTTCCGCGCATTCAACGCGCGTTCGAGGACGGCGCTTTGCGCCGCCGCGCCGAAATGGTCCGTCAGCACCGTGAACTTGTCCGCGTAGGCCGTGAGCTGCTTCTCAATGGCCTTCCATTGCTCCGCCGCCAGCGCCTGCTGCGCGGCGACCTGGTCGGCGAGACTCGGCTTGGTCTTGGTGTTGTCGCAGCCCGGCTCGCGGCCGGTGCCTTTGCCGCCCTGCTTGTAAAGCTCCTCAAAAAAATCCGCCTGCGATTTGCCGTCCGTCAGTTTCTTCACCGCGCTGGTCAGCGCCTCGCGCTGCGGCTCGCCCAATTTGGCGAGCGACGTGGTGAACGGATCGAAGTTTTTCAGCGCAGGAAGTTTCTTCAGTCGCGGTGCGGCGGCAGTCGCCATGTCCATGTAGCGGCGCGCGGTGCTATCGGCGAGACCGGTTTCCTTTTCCAGTATTTCCTCCCAAGTGAGCAAAGCCCCAACTTGGGGGTTTGCTCGATCCCCACCGCGTTGAATGCCGTTGGCCTTATGCAGCGCGAGCAGCTCGAAACCGATCATCACCTGGCTAAACAGCTTGCCCTGCTCAAACATTTTCGCGGCGTTCTGCCAGTGGCGCACGCCCTCCCAGGTGCTGGTGATGACGACGTTGGATTTCGATTCGATTTTTGTGACGTTGCTCATAGTTCGATGATTTTTGAAATGTCGGGGT
>Ga0316231_1002095_pt1 | contig 19905 bp, 39 predicted proteins | sample TBH18027metaG_FD_206002 | JGI IMG/M metagenome (GOLD analysis project Ga0316231, IMG submission 206002) | Freshwater microbial communities from Trout Bog Lake, Wisconsin, USA - TBH18027 | ecosystem: Environmental > Aquatic > Freshwater > Lake > Hypolimnion/Profundal zone | place: USA: Wisconsin...
CATCAGGGTAAAAGCATCTTACCAATACAAAATCCAAGCAAGAAAATTAAAAAACCGATCATTACCATCATGTCAATACCTCACATAAAGAATATAGCAGCCTCAATGATCAGGGTCGCGGCCACCACCAAGGCGGCGGTGAGGGCGAGGTGATCGTCGATCATGGCCAGCATCGCCAGCGCGATCTTAGAGGCGTTGGGTTTCAGCATTTTCAGTTCTCCTATAGAGGCCTCGTGCCTCGTCTATCAACCTTATAACCCATTATAGCCCGAGTTGCTTTTAAAAGCAAGGAGGCTCTAGAACATAGCAGCCTGAATGATCAGGGTCGCGGCCACCATCATGGCGATAAAGAAAGCATAATTACGCATGACTCAACCTCCAAGAAAGCCAACAAGGAACAGTGCGCCAACGAACAGCAGCATCGACAGCGCGAACATGGAGCGTTGGAATTCGGCCTCGGAATGTGTCATATCAGTTCTCCTATAGAGGCCTCGTGCCTCGTCTATCAACCTTATAACCAATCATAGCGCGGATCGATTTTAAAAGCAAGGAGGCTCTAGAACAGAGATGCAGCCCGAGAGACGCAGAGTGCCCGGTTACCCAGCATCTCTCACTCTCAACAAAGCGTCTAGAACGAATGCCAATAAAATCAACGACTTAGCGAAATTCGAAATCTAAAAGCCCTGAAATTTTCATACATAATATCAATGACTTAGAGGCCACTGTTTTTTAAGATGCCGCAAGAATCCGATCGCTTTTCTCATCGTATTTGACGTAATCAAAACGTGAAATGGGTGGGGCTTGTTTTTAAACCCCACCCGATATATAATGGTTGTTTGGTTGATCAGACCAGAGCTCTGACCTGATCAGCAGAAAGCTTCTCCGGAGCAGCGAAGGAATCAATGTCCCCAGTGTCAAGGAATGTAGCGACCTCAGCCCGAGCCTTCTCGGGATCAAAGTTCGGCACACCAGCGCCCTCTTCGCGAGCAACCATCGTGTACTTCTTGGTCTTTTCAGAGACAGCCTTCATGCGAGCAAGGTTAGCGGCCTTGATCTTGGCGATCTCATCAAGGCTCTTCACGGGCGCAGAAGCCTTCGAAGGCTTTTCCTTCACGACCTTCTCGGCCTTCTTCTTCAGAACCTTCTCCTTGACAGGCTTCGGTTCCTTGGGAGCCTTCGGTTCCTTCGGAGGAGAAGCAGCACGACCCTTGCGCTGAGACTGGCCGGGATTGTGATGACGGAACGCATCGCTGAAGTAACCAGCGGTCGAGCGAGGGAAGTCGGGAAAGAGCTTCATGAACTCGGTGTTGAACGAGTCCTTATCCTTGAAGCCGTCGGCATAGAGCTTGAGAGCAGTCGCGGCCTTATTGAGAGCGGTCATGCGTTAATTCCTTTCGTTTCGTTTAGGTTATAACGTATTATAACCCGAGCATCTTTTAAAGGCAAGGAGCCCTAGAAGATTATCGCTCGATTACTAGGCGACCAATTCGGCCTTGACGGGCAGATACTTATCGAGCGCCTCGTTGATTCGGCCAGTGCACTGGCCACGACGAACAGGCAGCTTCACGCTCTTGGTGAAGAGTTCAGGACGACCACGACGGCCAGTGGGGATCTTATAGACGATGTTGAGCTTATGCATGAGAGTTCTCCATTCCAACGTTATAAACCATTCTAACTCGGATTCGTTTTAAAAGCAACCGCTGCTCTGAATATTAAGCGGACTTCACAGTTGTCGCCCGCTTAATATAACGACGCTTCTTCAGGCTGTTGGCGACCGCGTCTTTATGTCGAACGATTACTCCCCCACGAGAGAGGAACTCGCCGACCGCTTCGTCGACGGCTGCGTGCTTCGCGATCTTAGAGGCGTTGGGCTTCAGCATTTTCAGTTCTCCTATCAACCTATAATTCATTCTACGCCCGAGTTGAATTAAAGTCAAATCACATCTCACTGAAACTAAACAATTGTCCGCCGTACTCGTCCTCGCCGTGAATGATGTTAATAGTTTCGCCATCTAGAACTAAGCAATAGTCTCCGTTGTAACCAATCAGCGGCTCGTCCGCCTCACAGCCCATAAACGCAGACCAGTCGGACTCAGTAAAAGGGGAGAACTGGGTCTTAGCAATAAGAACAATTGCCTCGCTCGCGCTCAATTTCACAACCATCAGACAGCTCCTTATTTCAACCTATAATTCATTCTACGCCCGAGTTGAATTAAAGTCAAGCCCTTAAACGTAATATTTCAACTCAGAATTCACGTAGCGGTAAAATTCACCGTTAGGATAAACGTATTTTCCGCGCTTTTCTACCTTATATACACCGATTTTAGCGCAGCGAGCGTCAGTTTTCAAAGTATTGTGGTTATAATACTTACGAGGGCCAAGGTAAAAGGTACGAAGAATAAACTCATCACCAGTAGTGGCCTTCAGCTCAGCTAGTTTAGCCCGAAGCTCAAGCCGAACAACGTCAAGCTTATTCAGCGGCACAGGAGTATAAGAACGCTTCACGCCCATATAGGTATAGGAAACCATATTCATCATTTTTCTCCGTTTCATCAACTTATAACCTACTATAACCCGTTTGGCTTTTAATTTCAAGCCTTAATCGAGGAGGCTGAGAGAAAACATTTGGCCGCCGAATTCGTCGACGAATTCGACGATATCGGGGATCGCGGCGCCGCGATCCCCGTCAAGAACGATAACCCCAGTGCGACCATTGTATTCGTACTCAGCGATCATTGGATTCTCGGACTCACAACCGGGGAACGCGTCCCAATCGGCCTCGTCGAACGGGCGAAATTTGGCCGTCGCGATCAGGCGAAGAATCTCAGAGGCCGAATAGTTCGTGCGGTGTTCGCTCATTTTTCGTTTCCCTCGTTTCAACCTTATAATTAATATTAGCGCGCTTCCGTTTTAAAAAAAAGGAGGCGCTCAAAGATTATCGAGCGACAACTAAGAATCTTTGGGCTTGCTTTTAAAACTTTTTGAGCGCAAATTTAAAGTTCAACCAAGAGAGCCGCAGAGCAACAGCGAGCCCCAGTATTTCACGACATTTCTCAGTCAAATACTAAGAAAACATTTATTAAACGGGATTTAAATCAATTAGTAAACGTTTACCAACTTAGAAGAAATTCACCAAAGAAACTCGAACAACTACGAACAACTACGAACAACTACGAAGAACTCCAAAGAAACACCAAAGGATTCACAAAGAACCCACGAATATTCATCAACAATCAACTATTCATACCAATCATTCAACCGTCCCGACGCTTTCTCTTGTTTAGTATCAGCGTCACTCATAAATTCATACCATTCTTCATCAGTAATACCAGTCATTATAAACTCTCTTGCTGATAAAGATAGATCAGGGAATACATCTTGTATGAGTTTACCTTGTTTCAAATAAGCATTATATCTATTATCAAACTCTTCCTGAGTGTACTGAGGAATATCAAGTGTTCTAACCTTATTAGTAAACAATGAGCGTTTGGTTATTCTAGCCATTATGTTGGTCTTTCCGTAGGTCGAACAGTTGGTCAACAAGTTGGTCGATGAGTCGGTCGCGTATTGGGTCAAACAGTTGGCCAACCAGTGGGTCAAGGAATTGGTCGCGTATTGGGTCAAACAGTTGGTCGAGGAATTGGTCTTCAGCTTGGTTATCTAATGGGTAATATAATTCTTTAAATAGTTCCCCATACATCTTATGTAAGATACAAAGAATATCGTCATTGTCATGATCTAATTCAATTTGATACATGTTATCGGCTTTCTAGTTTGTCTTCAATTATATCAATAAGCTGATCTTTTATTTCATCACCTATTCGTTCATATATCCCATTAAGAATCGGATTAAGCCCAATAACAATCGTATTAATAATATCACCTTGGATAGCATCATTAATATTTTTAAGGTCTATTTTTTCTAAAAATTTTAGATAAAAAGAAGCTCTGTCGATTCTCTCAACATCGTACATCACAATTCACCATTAATCATCAGTGTTTTGGCAGCAGTAATATCTATATCTTTCAAACCACCGCGAATATTGTCGCGTATTTCATTGCCAATATTATTTAAAATTGGAACAAACACAATCCTAGATGATCCGCTGATATAATTTATTGTACTCGGTAATGGTTTATATTTAAACTTTATTACTGTATTAAGTTCATATTGAACACGACTTATGTTATACAAGAGCAGTATATCCTTTGAGAGTCAACAAGAGCGCATTAATAAACTCTCGTAGTTCAAAGACATCCATGAACGAAATATCCGGCACATCATATTCAATTCCGTTCTTCTTCATCTTCTTAATAAGACCCTTGGCCTCTTTACGGAGATTACGAATATCCTTAGACAAGTTACTGACCTTTCTGTATTAGATCTTTTGAGTGTGTTCGTTGTTCATTTCATTTCCCTTTAACTTATAACCTACTATAACGCGGATGCGTTTTAAAATCAACTGGCGTCCCGACGCTCTGTCTCGGCGTCCCGACGCGAAAGAACTTCTTTAACATGAGAACAATTCTTACGATAAGCGAATCCCGTACAATTACAAGACGCCTTATTCTTCTCGTCAATCGTAACGACGTAGCTTGACTTTGAACCTTTGACGATATATGATTGAACCTTTGACTCTTTCTTGAGAGAAGAGCCCGAATGTTTCCAACCGCAAACGATATCGTCTTTGGACAAAATACGAAAAGGCCAAGACGGATCGCCAGTCGAAAGACAAAATGAATCAGCCTTGACCCATGGGGGATTAGGAACTACATCTCCTGTATGCTCCACAAACTCTGGAATGAAGTAAGAATACCTGTCGCGGTATTGATACATAGAGTTGCGAATACGAACAGTGAGAGTAGTCATATTCAGAGCCTTGATAGGAAAAGAAAACACCCCAAGAAAGCAACGCACATACAAACAGCGATGCCTACATGTTCAAACGCTTCTGCCCAACTCATTTCAGTTCTCCTTCAACCAACCTTATAACCAATAATACCCCGGAAACGTTTTAAAAGCAAACCGCTTCCGGGGATTGAATTTAATTGCGGCAGCAGGTAATCTTAGCCATCTTCTGCCAGTTAGCGCCTTGCTTGCGAAGAGCACCAATCTTCAGAGCAACGCGCAGCGACAACTCACGGAGACGCTCGTGATTGGAGTTAATGAACTCAATAACCTCATGACGTTCAACGCCATTCAAATGGTTGAGCAAACCCTGCTTGATGACCTGCTTGATGCGAACAAGATAATCGCGGCGCGTCTTCATAGAAAGATCAATGTAGTGCGAACGAGAAACCAGAGCCTGAAGATGAGGCGCCAGCTTATGGCCACGATCGATCATCGCGTCAAAGTCCATATTCGTGATGAAGATGATCGTGCCGTTGAAGTTGAAAGAACGCGGGATAAGATCGGCGCTCTCGTCGTCGATAAGCTTGCCCTCACTCAACCAAGAAACACGACGACGCTCGGTCGTGTCGCAAACCGCCTTGAGAAGATTGAGAGAGATATCATCATAGAAGATAGAGTCGGCATCATCAAAAACAATGACCTGACCCTCTTCGCGATATTGATACAGAAGCTTGACGAGACCGGTGGCGCGAACATAGCCCTTGACGATCGTGTGGTTGATCTCGTTGGGGTCCCACTCGTTCAAACGTTTCTCGACAGTGAAGCTCTTGCCAAGACCGGCAGGGCCGGAAACGATAAGAGCGCGAGCGTTGCCGACCGTACAAGCTTCGGTCAGAACATCGAGAATCTCGAAACGCTCGGAAATGCGCGCATCGATCTGCTCGTCGGTTTCGTGCGGCTGATTATCATAATTGACCTTGATGGCCGTGAACTTCTCGGTGCGAGCAGCGCGAGCGGCGGAACGGTCGTAAACACCACGGGGCATATTGAACTCCTGTTTGATTCAGTTATAACTCATTATAGCGCGGGAACGTTTTAAAATCAAGCCTCGTTTTCAGCGTTCGCCATTCGATCGGCAATCATCAAAAGTTCCTCGGCGACTGTCAAGAGGCTCTTGAAAGCCCGACGTTCGTAATCGGAACCAAGAGATTTCTCGAAATCTTCCAAAGACTTATCGTCCTCACAAGCCTCGTCGAGAACGTTCAAGCAATCTTGGAGATCGCGAAGAGTGTTTTCGAACCGACAATAAGACATATTAGCCATTTCGTTTCCTTTCATCCAATCTTATAATCAATAATACCCCGGAAACGTTTTAAAATCAACGGAGTCGCCCAAAAAATCAAGCGACCAGCTTCAGATATCTAAACTGCTTACAACATTCCTTGATGTTCTTAACGCGATATTTCTCAAGGTTAGCCGAATAAGTGTCATCTTTTCTACTATAAGAAAACTGTATGCAGCCTTTATTACCTTGACTTTTAGCGAAACGAATAGTTACGTCGTGGTTTGGAGGAAGAACAAAGAAGTCAATCTTCTTGCTATGGTTGTTATAGCAAGCGACGCGAATGTATCCGGTCTTGCCGGCCACATTGGTTATCTGGCCAACAATTCCGGTAGACCCTTCTTTCTTTTTATAAAGACGAGTGCTCGCAGTCTTGGCCTCAGTCCCATCAGTGAAATCCATGTGGGCTGTGTCATTAAACTTGGTGCGAGCGAGCTTTTCGATGAGCTCTTCCCAAATTCTACCGCTGAATTCGTGTCCCTTATTGATCCATTCGCGAATAAAGGCTCTTTCCGAGCGCGTGTATTTGAGAATGTCGGTGGCGAGATCTAGGAATGCGAGTTCCTTTTCGACGTTGATCATTTCGTTTCCCTTATCAACCTTATAACCAATAATACCCTCATATGGTTTTAAAAACAAGCGGCGTATTTCACTTAATTTTTACGTCAAATACCACATTTCACTCTTTTTTTCCGTCAATTAGGGCGCTTGTTTTTAAAACTTTTCCGCGCTATAATGATTTATAAGGTTGGTTGAAGGAGAACTAAAATGGCTAATGCGCCCGCCGTCGAAAAGACTCTTGGCTACTTCATAGAGAAAACTTGTGGAAAAGTTTTTGATTACGCTGCTGCCGATGAGATGATTCTTTCTCCGCCTGCTCATGGCGGACGCAACGTAGTATTCCCACATAAGATTTATGTCGGCCCTCTTGGCGAGACGCGCTGGGCTCTTGTGAAAGGCAACGTTGCTCACGTAATCGTTGATGAGCGTGATGATGGTTCTTGGTCTGTTGTGAAATGGGACATTGTTCGCCATCGCAAATTTTGAATTTGTTTTTAAAACAAATCAGCGCTATAATGAGTTATAAGTTGAAATGAAGGAGCAAACAAATGTCTGGTATCGAACTTATCCTCTCTGATAATCGTGGCGTCTATATCCCTCGCGATTTCGCTGAAATTGTTAACGCTGGTAAGTCCTGGGAAGGTTATAATCCCTCGGATATTGAAACTCTTCTAGAGGGACCCGATGCGGAATGGTATTGGGAATCCTGGGATTCGGTGACGAATTCTATTTACTTTGTCGACAGCAAAGGTAATCGTTGGAACCTTTGGCAGGATGGTGATCTCTGGATGTATTGCGAAAAGCTCATGACCGACGAGGAATATGAGAATTTCTTCGGCTAGCCGCTTGACTTTTAAAAATAACTCCGGTATAATCAATATGTGGTCTGTGAAATAAAGGAAAACATGCATGTTGGCTGGTTACGATTTCGTCGAAGCAATAAACGATAAGGTTGAGAGGTACGTTCAAAAGCTTGATCATGTCAAGGCTTCTGATCTTGGATTGGATTCAAGAGCTGGTTATTGTTTGTACGTTGATGAAGATCGTACAACAATTGTGGTTGACATAAGCAACGATCGTACTCTTCAGTATTACGGTGGTTTTGAGTATATCAATAAGGAATACCGACAAGAGCTTGGTGATTGGGTGTTCTATTTTGATGGTGATGAGCGAGTTTCTGATTGCTTCGCTCATCTTTCTGTTAACGAACAGTAGGTCTATAGCTAGGTCAGGAGATAGGTCATGATAAGAACATGGCAAGATTTTGATGATAACAGCCCAAGTACTTGGGGTATGTGGTTTGGTTTGGAGTCTGTTGACGGTCATATCGTAATGATAGTAGGACCATTTAAGACTAAACAAGAATGTTTGGATAAACTTCAACATCATGGAAATGAATCATGATCAATATTCAGCTGCAGCAAGGTACTGGTAATTGGGTAACCTATCAGACGACGCTGAACAATTCTATGTATATTGTCCAGGCAATGAAGCAATTGTCTTCAAGGTATCCTAATTATCGTGTTCGCGCCGTTGATCAGAGCGGTCGAGTGGTTGATATTCTGTAGGTAACAACGTAGGTCGGAGAGTAGGTCGATGCATAAACATAATCCTATGGCCAAAGTTCTTGCTTCTGGCCTATATAAACAAAGGATCGTCAAGAGCAAAAAGGGAAAAGGCTCTTATACTAGAAAAGGTAAGAAGGATGAACAAGGATGACGTAAAGGCTCTTTTATATATCTTCTGGTTGCCTATTGTCATTTTTGTTTTTATTTTCTTTAGAGCATTTTTCGATTGACTTTAAAAAATGAATAAGGTATCATTATAAAATAAAAGGAGTCTGACATGAAAGATAAACACAAGGTACTCTATACCGTCAAACATCTTGACGTTAATACACCTTCGCTTTATGGATTGATTATCGAGCGTAAGTCTACGTTTGATAGCTTTCTTGAGGCGGTTGAGTTTGCACGTCAGATTCGTGGGACTTCAAAGAATGGCGTAACTGTTGTGGGAACACCGACTGTGGTTCGAGCATAGCAGAAGAATAATGATCAAGCGTTATAATGTTCTGAGCAATCTTTGGGAAGTTGGTTACTGGTTGACCAATACTGAATTTCGTGTATTCTTGTTTGAGAGGGTTTGATAATGGACATTCTTGCGAGAGCTATTGTTGCTTGTGTTCCGTTCTTTGTTTACTATTTTGTTCATAAATTTATATATACTATTTTTTTAGATGAACAAGATAGAAAAGACCCCATGAATAACTTTTTTAGTTATGCTTTTGCGATTCCGGCAACTATGGTGATAATTTTTCTTATGTTTCTAGGAATTTCGCTTTTTCACTGGGTTTTGTTCGGGGTCAATAAATGAAAAATATTCTTATCGCATCGGCAATTATTTTTGCCACTATTTCGCCTTCTTATGCTGGTCATCACTTTGGTCCAAGAGTTGGTCATCCGGTTGGTCGCCAATTTGATCGTCATTACGGTCGTAACATTGGTATCGGTGCCGGTCTACTTGGCCTTGGTATCGTTGGGGCAATTATTCTTAATAACCAGCGACCGCCAGTCGAATGTCTGATCGGTTATGATCGCTTTGGTCGTCCTGTTTACGATCAGGAGTGTTTCGAGTGATCTAATATCAGTTGACTTTAAAATGAACCCGAGCTATAATCTTATTATTGAAACTGTGAAAGAGAACTAAAATATGACTGACAAGATTGAGAAGCTTACGCCTGAGCAGGAAGCCATGATTCCTGTTATTCGTGACGAGTTTATCGCTTACGGATTGTCTACTGAACCCGCCGATTGGAAGACTGCTGATGAAGGTCTGAACGACGCTTATGTTGTTGTCGGTCTTGATCCGCCGAAGATCATCTTCCATTTTGCTTCGCCTTACGAGGGCTGTATCGCTGCCAATGTTCTTAATGACAAGAAGTTCATGAAGAAGTATGGTAACCTTGAGCCCAAGGAATTTACCGAAGCTGTTAACGCCGAAGTTGAAGTTCTTAAAGAGAAGAAGACTGTTAAGAACTATATCCACGCTTCCGGTTATGGTCAGCATGACGCTGGTTGGATTTCTTTCTACAACTTCTTTGATCGTGTTTGTGGTCTTGATTGTACGAAGAAGCTTGAGCCTCTGACTCGTGTTACCAAGTCCGCTGGTTGGTTTTGGGCGTATAAGGACATTGCTATCATCACTGATCGTCCTGAAATTCTCAAGCGTGACAACGAAAACCGTTTGCATTGTGAAGACGGTCCTTCGATCCGTTATCGTGATGGTTTCTCGGTCTATTGCTGGCATGGCGTTCACGTTCCTTCTGAATGGATTGAGGATAAGGCTAGCCTTACTCCGACGATTGCCATCAAGTGGGCCAACATCGAGCAGCGTCGTTGTGCGATGGAAATCCTTGGTTGGGCTAACGTTATTCGTCAGTTGAAGGGTAAGGTTATCGACAAGGACGGCGATCCTGAAATTGGCGAATTGATCGAGGTCAACATTCCGGACATTGGCAAAGAAAAGTTCCTTCATGTTCTTTGCGGCACCAAGCGTGAGTTTGCTCTTCCGGTTCCTCCGGAAATGAAGACTGCGCTTGAGGCACAAGCTTGGACTTGGGGAATGGATAAAAAGAGCTTTATTCCTCCGGAAATTCGTACTTGACTTTTAATCAAACTAAGTATATAATGTAAACGTACCTAAAAAGGAGAACTTATAATGCGTACTTTTAAGAATGTTTGTGCTCAGGGTGATATCTACATTCGTCGTGTCGATTCCCTCCCTGCTGATGTGATCAAGGTTGATCCTGAAAACGGTAAGAACATTGTCACTCATTCCGAAACCGGCCACCATCACGTAATGGATGCTGATACGGTTACCATGTATCGTCTGCCTGATTCGATCATGGATTGCCTCTTGGTTGTCAATGAGCCTACTACTCTCGAACATCTTCGTTCGACTGACACTCATGAGCCTATTTTGTTCGATAAGGGAACTTATCATGTTCGTCGCCAGCGCGAGTATACTCCGGAGGGCTTCCGTCGCGTTGAAGACTAATTGATATGATATGAAAGGAAATTAAATGTTTAATCGAGTTTTTGGTTCACTGGTTGTTTTGGCGTTTTATAGTTTCTTGACGAATCTCTATACTCCAATCGCCACTCTTGTAACTGGTCGAGTTGCTAGCAATCAGTTTGGTAATAGCGATATGGCATATCTACAGACAGTTTACACGTTCTCGTTTTTTAGTGGTGTGAATGCATTGTTTAGTATTGCTCTTATTATTGTTTTGGTGGCTATCTGGTTCAAGCCAACAAAGAATTTGATTACAGCTGCGATTAGCGCCTCTCTAGCCTTTATGGTGTTTACATATCAGTCTGATCGAGCATGGGCTTACGCTGATACGACTGATAAGACCGAAGCGTATACAATTCTTCCCAACCAGACAGCGTTTTGGGTTCCTGATGCCGGCGCCAATAAGGACAGTCAGGCTCAGTTTGAAAGTGAAGAGTATTATAACGAACGTAAGATTGCTTCAAAGCGTTTCGTAATTCCTCACGCGAAGTTGGCCAACACAGGCGGTTATTATGGATGGGATTATTATGTTCCAACGGGTCGCTTGTATATTGTTGATCGTACTCCTTATTCTCATGAATGGGTTAAGTCGAGGGAACGTGGCAGCTCAAACACTGATCAGTCTTTTCCTTGTCAGTCCAAGGAAGGTTTGAATATTACTGCAGGCGTTAGTATTGCCGCCAGTGTTGCCGAGCAGGATGCAGCCAAGTTTCTTTATAACTTCGGTGTTCAGCAGCCAAAGGGCAATCCAAACGATCCACAGGTTATCTTTCAGAGCGTTTATTATGGTCGTAGCCTTTGGAGTGTAATGGACGATGTTGGTCGTAAGAAGGTTCAGACTCTGGTTTGTAACGAAATTGGTCGTCGTACTTTCGATAAAGCCAACGAAGATTATGTACCAATGATGGACGATATCGAGAAGAACGTTAGGGCATATTTCAAGAACTTTGGTATCACTATCAACTTTATTGGTTGGGCCGATACTTTTGAATTTGACAGTGAAGTTCAGCGTACTGTCAATAACTTCTATGAAGCAGCCAAGCTTGGTCCGGTCATGGCAACTCTTCAGGCCACTGCACAGCTTGATGTTCAGCGTGGATTGGCAAGCGGTATGGATAAGCACGGTCTTCCTATGTTTGTCTCGCCGGGAATTATTGAGGGCTTGATTAACCTCGTACCAAAGGCCCCTGCTTCTCCGGTTCCTACAAAATAATTTAGAATAAATAGTGGTAGTTCTTTTTAAAGGAGTACCACTATGGTTACTAGAAATTACGGTTGGAAACAATCTAAACCAGACAGTAGAGACTTTAGACTTAAAACAGTTAATCCTGTTGTCTATAAGTCTCTACCTTCATCAGTCGATCTAAGACCTATTATTCCGGAAGTTTTGGATCAAGGCGAATTAGGTTCTTGTACTGCTCAGGCTTTAACAATGGCAAACAGAATTGCAAGAATTAAACAGGGCTTACCTGATATGGAATTATCAAGGCTCTTTGTTTATTATAATGAAAGATTAATGGAAGGCACTGTTGATGAAGATGCTGGTGCTGAAATAAGAGACGGTGCTAAAGTATTAGGAACATATGGCGCTCCTATTGAAACTGATTGGCCTTATGTTGAAAGTAAGTTTAAAGATAAACCAACAGAACAATCTTATAAAGACGCTATACAAGATGAAGCAAGCCAATACATGACTGTTGAACAAACCGAAAATGAAATAAAGATGTGCCTTCATGAAGGTTATCCAGTTGTATTTGGTGCTAATATCTTTCAGGAATTTGAAGGAGACGAAGTGGCTAGAACGGGTATTGTACCAATGCCAACTCCTAACTCAAGATCGGCTGGCGGTCATGCTATTCTTATCGTTGGTTATGATGATAATACAAGAAAATTTACAGTTTTAAATAGTTGGTCCAAAGATTGGGGTGATAAAGGTTATTGTTATTTTCCTTATGATTATATTACCGATCCAAATCTATGTTCAGACTTCTGGACCATAAGAACAATTGCTCCTGTTAATCCGGATCGTAAAGTTATAATTCCTTAAGAAAGGTTTTTGTTATGAAAGTGAATATTGGTCCTTATAAAAATTTTTGGGGTCCTTATCAGATCGTGGACCTTCTTAAATATGTTGGAGTGTCGGCGCAGAAATGCGACGATATAGGCGATTGGTTGGCCGAAACTTGGGTTAATAAGTTTTTAAACCAAATTTATTCAAAAAGAAAACGTAAGATCAAGATACGTATCGACGATTATGATATTTGGAATGCTGATCATACTATGGCTTTGATCATTCATCCCATTCTTGTTAATATTCGTGATAATAAACATAGTTCTGGATTTGTTGATGATGAAGATGTTCCGGAGAATCTTCGCTCAACCGCAGCGAAACCACACGTTCCGCTAGCGGAACCAATAGAAAACGAATCGGATTTTGATGATTTATATCATCGGCGTTGGGAATGGGTTGTTGATGAAATGATTTATGCATTTTCAACTGTTCTTGATGAAGATTTCTGTGATCAGTATTATGATCACGAAACTAATTTCTTTAATAAAGAAAAATACGAAGAGTTAAATAATCGCGCCAACAATGGCTTTAGGCTCTTCGGTAAATATTACGGAGGTCTTTGGACTTGAGTGACAACAAGTTAATCGAAGTTCCTGAATACGTTGTAACGAAAGCCGCTGAATATTCAGGAGCTAATAGTTCATTTCAAAGAATGTTGGCTACATCTGAAGAGTATAGAGCAGCCAATCTTACACCTATGTTCCTTTATGATTATGATAAGATGCTTCTTTATTGTTTTTGTAAGGAAACATATGGAAAAAAGTTGCATTGATGGGTTGAAAATTCATTAATGTAACCTATATAATATGTGGATGCTGAGAGGGTCCATAAAAATTTAATCTTGCTGAAAAGGAGAAAAATATGACTAACCCATGGACTAATTTTAAATTCGTTGATATGGACAAATATTTTGTAGGTTCTGATCGTCTTTTTGACACACTACAAAAGGTTCATAAGGATATTGCGAATACAATATCAACAAGTTATCCCCCATACAACATTAAGAAACTTTCAGAAAAAAAGTACGAAATTGAAATCGCTGTTGCTGGTTTCCCTGAAAGTGCACTAAGTGTTACTCTTGAAGACAATCAGCTTATTGTCAAAGGTAAATTGAACCAAGATGATAAGAAAACCGATGATTATCTTTACAAGGGCATTTCCGAAAAGCCTTTTGAACGTAAGTTTACGTTGAACGACAACGTTACTGTTAATAATGCAAAGTATATTAACGGTATGCTTCAAATTACATTGGACGCAATGATTGAAGCAAAGAAACTTATGAATATTCCAATCGAAAAATGATTGAATATTACATATTACTTCTGGGAGGGTGGCAAACCCTCCCTTTTTTGCGTTTGAAAGGAAAACAAATGTTCTATAATTATTTTAATTACATAGTAGAAAACTTATTAAAGATAGTAAGATTTAATAGAGCCATATCTGAACTTAATAATCTATCTGATAGAGAATTGGCTGATATGGGTATCAATAGATACGAAATTTATCATATCGTTCATAAATCAATGATGAAGGAAAGTGAATAAATACTCTTAGATTTTTACTAGGAGATTGTTATGTCATTTTACACCGATGTTATCAAAAAAGATCCAAGATTTAATTCTACAGCCATAATTAAAGATATTTCTTTACTTGAACCCGGAACTAGAGTTGCTGTTGCTAAACTTATAGTTTTAGCACACGAAGCCGGTCACGAATTAAGAGTTGGCGAAACGTTTAGATCACAAGCCAGACAGGGAGAATGTTATAGAAATGGCGCAACACAACTTAAAAAGGTGGGTTGTCACGGATATGGTGTGGCCGTTGATCTACAATTGCTTATTAATGGTAAATTTGATCCTAATGGCGAACATTATACATTTCTTCAACAAATGTGTCGTAAGGTTGGATTAATTTCTGGGTTTGATTGGGGAACACCCGCCGAACATCATTCATTTCATGATTGGGACCACGTACAACGTATTCCTGTATTTCGTCAGAATGCATTGTTTGCTGGTACTTGGTATCCTGATAAGAATTACGATCCTTACGCAGATCAAGTTGCTCATGGAATTAAATAATGTCAAAATATTATTACGATAACGCCAAACAAATATATCAATTCTGGCTTTCAGTTGGTCTAACTAAACCACAAGCTTGTGGAATGTTGGCTCAAGCTGATGCGGAAAGTTCACTAAATCCATCGGCAGTTGGTGATAAAGGTAAAGCCTTTGGACTTCATCAATTACATGCTGATAGATGCGAATTAATTAAAAAAGGTTGTGGTATTGATATTACTAAATTGCCTTCTTTGGAAGATCAATTGAATGGTGTCTGGTGGGAATTACAACATTCAGAACATCGCGCGTTGGTAGAAATTAAAACAGCAACAACTCCATATGATGCTGGTGCTATTGCATGTAAATATTACGAAAGACCCGCTTCCGCTACACAACAACAGTATAGAGGAAAAAAAGCGCAAAATTGGTTTTTCTATTTTAATACAGAAGTAAAACAAGAAGCTTGACTAATACATAATCTATAGTATACTATATTATTAGCATCTGTGGGCTAATTTTGGCCGGATTGCAAAAGGAGATTTGATGTTTTACACTAGTGTTTTTCAGCGTGGTAATAGAATTTATTACCAAGGTTACGATAAAGGTTTGAGAGTTAAAGAAGTCGTCAACTACAAACCTTATATGTTTATTCAAAAAAGTAATGGTAAATATAAAACTCTTGATGGTAGACCCGTTGAGAAGATGATGTTCGATGATATTTCAGATGCTCGTGATTTCGTTAATCGTTATGAAGATGTAGCGAATATGGAAATATACGGGCTTAATTCATTCGTTTATACTTTCATCTACGACACGTTCAAAGGTGATATTGATTACGATCCTAATCTGGTTAAGATTGGCATTCTTGATATCGAGTGCGCCGCTGATGAAGGATTTCCTGATATTCAAAAAGCGGACAAAGAAATCACAGCCATAACAGTGAGATTTAATAATAAAAACTTTGTCTTTGGCTGTGGTAAGTTTACTCCGAAGGACAATAAAACTTTCTATATTCAATGTCAAGACGAACACGAATTACTTCAGAAGTTTTTGTCTTGTTGGATGTCTCTTGACCTAGATATTGTTACTGGTTGGAATATAGAATTTTTCGACATTCCATATTTGGTTAATCGTATTCGTGTTCTGTTCAATGAAAAGGAAGCAAAGCGTCTTTCGCCTTGGTTTATTCTTGATGAAAAGACCGTCGAATTTCGTGGTAAGGAAAATCAAAGTTTCACTCCCGCTGGCATAGCTGTTCTTGATTATTATCAATTGTATCGTAAATTTACATTTGGTAATCAGGAATCTTATAAACTCGATTATATTGCTCAGATTGAATTGGGCGAAAAGAAAATTGATCACTCAGAACATAAAAACTTCCTAACATTCTATAGAGACGACTTTCAAAAGTTTATTGAATATAATATTCATGACTGCGTTCTGGTTGAACGTCTTGACGATAAAATGAAGTTTCTTGAACAAGTAATGGCTTTGGCATATGACGCCAAGGTAAATTACAATGATACAATGACAACTGTGCGTCCTTGGGATGTTATTATTCATAATTATCTACTTGATCAAGGTATTGTTATTCCTCAGTTCAAGAAACAATCTAATTTTGATAGTTTGGTTGGTGGATACGTCAAGGAACCAAAGATTGGTTTGAGTAGGTGGGTTGTTTCTTTTGATTTAACATCTCTATACCCAAGTTTAATTCAACAATATAATATTAGCCCCGAAAAAATGATAAACAAAAAAACATTAAAAGAAATGATTGAAAGAGAGAAGAAAAGACGCGGTTTGACCTAAATACTCTTTAAATGGAGTAAATTTATGAATTATTTAAAGAAATATATTTTAATTATAAGAAGAGCGAAAAATAGAAAAGAAATAGACAGAAAATTATACGAATATCATCATGTTTTTCCCGTGTCAATTTATGGTCCAAATGATTTCGTAGTTCCTTTAACTTTAAGAGAACATTACATTTCTCATAAACTTTTATGGAAAATATTTCGTAAACGTTATGGATCAGAAGACGAAAAAACTAGGAAAATGGCCATGGCTTTTCATTGGATGATTTATGGAAAAGGTGATACGTATAGACAAAAAATTTTCAATAATTCTTATCTATATGAATCGGCTAGAACTGCAGTCGTTGAATCTAAAAAAGGTAAAAAACGAGTTGATATGATTGGAAAGGCTTATTTCGGTGCAGATAGAAAAACTATACTAAAAGGTATAGAAAAAATGAGAGAAAAAAAGACGGGTATGAAAATAAATTATCCCAAAAATAGATTATCTGCACCATGTTCAAAAGAAAAGTTAGAAAAAATATCTGAACAAAGAAAAAAGACCAAATACAAATATATCAATATGAGCGAAGAAGAATTTAATAATTGGTTATCTAAACAGAATTATTACGCTAAAGATGGTCGAATAAATTCTAATGTAACTAGAGCAATTAGGTGGAGAAATGAACATTTTAGAAAATTTAACTGATGAAGAATTGTATACTCTGGAAAAAATGTTAGATGACATTCGACCTGAATCTTATGATAACTCTTTTATATTTAAAAATAAAACGACGCCAAAAATAGAAGGTTATTCTTTGACTGCAAACGGTTGTTTATATAAAAATGATTCTCATGGTTTTGCAACGGCGCTTATGCAAAAAATGTTCGATGACAGGTCGAAATATAAAAAATTGATGATTGAGACTAAAAAAAGATATGAAAAAACCAAAAGCAAGGAAGATGAAAAATTAGTTTCTAGATATAATAATCTCCAAATGGCCAAAAAAATTCAACTCAACAGCTTTTATGGAGCCTTGTCTAATATGTATTTTCGTTGGTTTAACTTTGATAATGCAGAATCTATTACTTCGTCAGGTCAATTAACAATTAAATTTATTATCAATAAGATGAATCAGTTTATGAATAAGATTTGTAAGACTGAAAATGTTGATTACGTTATCGCTTCTGATACTGATTCTATCTATGTTACATTTGAACGACTGATTCCTGAAGGCAGCGATGAGCTTAAAGCTGTTAAGTTGATCGATCAATTCTGCGAAAAAAAGATTCAACCATATCTTGATATTTGTTATGACGAACTTGCTGGAATGATGAATGCTTATCAGCAGAAGATGCAGATGAAGCGTGAAACCATTGCCAACAAAGGTATTTGGCGTGGTAAGAAGATGTATATTCTTAACGCTTGGAATGTTGAAGGTGTTCAATATGATAAGCCCAAGTTGAAATTGTCTGGTATTGAAGCTGTTCGTTCTTCAACACCACATGCTTGCCGCGAAAATATTAAGAAAGCTCTTAGTATAATAATGAACGAGGATCAAGCTTCTCTACAAAAATTCATTGAGGAATTTAGAAATGAATTTGCTTCTTTACCGTTTCAGGATGTAGCTTTTCCAAGAGGATTGAAAGGAATAAACAAGTATAAAGATTCCGCTGATATCTACAAGAAAGGAACTCCAATTCAGGTTAAGGGAGCTCTATTATTCAATAATATGCTCAAAAAGCATAATATTACGAATATACCTCCTCTTTCTGATGGAGATAAAATTAGATTTGCATATTTGAAGATACCTAATCCCGTTCAAGACACAGTTATCGCGACTTCTGATCTATTACCCGAACAATTTAACCTTGATAATTATATAGATCGTGATATGCAATTCAATAAATCGTTTTTGGAACCATTGAAGTCTATAACCGATGTTATTGGTTGGGAAGCAGAACAAAGATCAACGTTGGAGGATTTTTTTGGATGAGTCAAGATCGGGGTTGTTTTGTTTGTTTTGATGATGATAAAAAAGATTGTGGTAAAAGAAATTGCCCATATCAAGACAAACCACTAAAAGGAAAAACTATGATTGAAAATAAAGAAGTTGAAGACGATTTCGGGTTTACATTTTCCGATAGTAACGAAATACAAAACCAAATAAAATCAAATGTCGAGGACAAAGCTCAAGGGTTACGCAAAATGATCATGCCTTTGCTTAATAATTTGATGAAGAATCCTGAAAAGGATACGATTGTTTGGCCTGATAGAGAAAAGAAAATTAAAGACTTCATTAAGAAGATGGATGACTATATTAACAGTTGATATTTTGCAAAACATAAGTTATACTAATAATACGTAAATAAGAGGTAAACAATGTCACTTAAAGAAAAACTTATTAAAAACAGTACAATAGATCTTACAGCGAGTCTAATTGATAGTAAAATTTTCACTAAGAAAGATATGATTCCAACATCAGTTCCAATGATTAACGTTGCGTTGTCTGGTTCTATTGATGGCGGTATTACTCCGGGCCTAACAATGCTTGCCGGTCCTTCTAAACATTTCAAGTCCGGCTTTTCGCTTCTACTTGCTTCGGCTTTTCTTAAGAAATATAAAGATGGTATAATTCTATTTTACGATTCAGAGTTCGGTACGCCTCAGTCTTATTTTGAAACTTTCGGTATTGATCTTAATTCTGTTGTCCATACACCTATTACGGATATTGAAGAACTTAAGTTTGATATAATGACTCAATTAAAGAATATCGAACGCGGCGATCATGTAATGATTCTAATTGATTCGATCGGTAATCTAGCTTCTAAAAAGGAAGTTGAAGATGCGCTGAATGAAAAATCTGTCGCCGATATGACTCGTGCAAAGCAACTTAAATCATTGTTTCGTATGATTACGCCTCATCTTTCACTCAAAGATATTCCTATGGTCGCGATCAATCATACTTACATGGAAATTGGTATGTTTCCTAAAGCGATTGTTGGTGGCGGTACTGGCGCTTATTACGGCGCTGATAGTATTTGGATTCTCGGCCGCCAGCAGGATAAAGAAGGAAATGAGATTGCAGGATATCATTTTGTTATCAATGTTGAAAAGTCTAGATTTGTCAAAGAAAAATCAAAGATACCGATTA
>Ga0316231_1002097_pt1 | contig 19886 bp, 11 predicted proteins | sample TBH18027metaG_FD_206002 | JGI IMG/M metagenome (GOLD analysis project Ga0316231, IMG submission 206002) | Freshwater microbial communities from Trout Bog Lake, Wisconsin, USA - TBH18027 | ecosystem: Environmental > Aquatic > Freshwater > Lake > Hypolimnion/Profundal zone | place: USA: Wisconsin...
ATCTGCCCGCTGCCTTGGACGGTGTAATTGACCGCCGTGTTGCTGAACGTGACGCTGGTGGGGTTGACCGTGTTGCTCAACAGCACCAAGCCGCTGCCTTGATTGTTGAAAGTAACCACGTCGCCCGGCGGCACGGTTTCAATGTACACCGTCGGCAGGGCGCCGGTGAGCCAGTTGGTCGTTGTGTTCAGATCCCAAAGGTTGGGGGCGACACTATTGGTACCGGTCCAGACAATGGGGGTGCCGACCGAGGATACCGTCACATAAACAATCTGGTGAACCGTATCGTTGAATACCGCTGCCGGCGCGTTACGCGGGCCGACCACCGCGCCGGCAAACGCGCCGGACAGACTGCTGTAACTCAAGACCGGGAACGTGCCTGGAATCAGGTTGCCCCCTACGTGAATCGTGCAGGCGCCGTTGACCGTCACGGCGCCCGCCGTCAGGGCGGCATTCGTGGGGTTCCCGACCTGGCTGTATGCGAAGTCCAGCGTGGTCGCCCCAACGTTGCCCAGGGTCAGACTTCCGATGGTGGCGCTGTTGCTGAAGAAACTGACCGAGACGCCAAAGGTGGCGCCGTCCGCCACGGAAACATTGCCGCCGTTTTGATAGGCTGGGGTGATCAACAACGCGCCATTGTTGACGGCGGTCAACCCATAATACGTGTTTGCCGCGTTCAGCGTGGTCGTACCGGACCCGGCTTGGAGGAATGAGCCGCCTCCCGTAATGGGGCTGGCGCTGAAATCAACGCCCTGCACCACCGCGTTGCTGCGGTTGATAATCAGGGTGCCTTCATCGTCAATGGCTCCGCTGGTCGAAAGCGCGCCGGTTGCGCCGCCATTGCCCAATTGCAAGGTGGCGCCCGAATTGATCGTTGTGCCGGCGTTATAGGTGTTCGCTCCACTGAGAATGAGCGTGCCGGTGCCGGCCACCGTGCGAGCGCTGGCTCCGCTCATAACCCCGCTGAGCTCGGTCTGGGGATTGTTCACCGTCAAGACCTTGGAGGTTCCGTTGTTGGCAGAACCCGTGAGTTTAAGATTCCCCGTGCCGCCGAAAATCACGTTGCCACCCGCGCCGCTGCCAAAATTGAGGTTATTGGTAATGGTATGCGCGGAGCTGTCCGAGGATTGGACGCTTCCGCCATCCCCAATATTCAACCGGCTGGTGCCCAATGCCAAATTATTGCCAATAGCCAGCACGCCAACATTGACCGAGGTGTCGGCGGCTCCGTTGTTGCCGTAAGTATTCACGGCTGAGAGCAGCAAAGTACCGCTGCCGTTTTTCGCGATGCCAGCAGTGCCGGAAACCACACCGGCGATGGCTGTATTCGCCGTGCCGTCCACGGTAAGCGTGTTGCCGCCGAGGCTGATGTTCGTGTTCAGGGTCAAATTGCCTGACACGGCATTGAAGGTCTGGGCCGCAATGAGCGCCACCGGCACATTCAAGGTCTCCGTGCTGGGGGAGTTGTTGACGATGCCGCCGGTATTGGTCAGCGTTAGCGTGCTGCCAGTGCTGCTGCCAATGGTAAACGCGCCCGCGCCCGAATTAAAGGTCAGACCCGTGACGAGGTAATTGGTGTTCATGTCGGTCGTCAACTGGTTCAGCGTATCAAAAGCCACGCTATCGCCGCTGTATCCAGGGCCGAGATCGCTCACCCAATTGGTGTTCGAAGTCCATTTGTTGTCCGCCCCGCCGCCATCCCACGTCACGGCGTCGGCGGTGATCGCGAACGGCGTAATGATATAGGTCCCGGTCAAAGGTGTGGGTGCCGAATTATCGGTTGCCACCACGGTCAGGGATTTGTTTCCCAAAGAGGTGCTGGCCGAAACCATAAAGGTGTTGGTGTAGATATAAGTGGGTGGTGTGCTGTCCGCGCTGTCCAAGATGAGGCCCGTTGTGGCTGATCCCCCGACCGAGGTCAAATCCACGGTCACACTTACGATGCTGGCGCTGCCTTGAGTTACATCGGCGGTCACCAGCACCGCTTGATTGCGAAAACCGGAAGTTGGGTTGGCCGACGCCGTGACCGACGGCGCCGTGGAGGCCGAGAAATGCAGGACCATATTGTTGCCGACCTTCAACAGGCTGTAGTTGAGATTGTTTCCGGGAACCGAACCGTCCCAAACCAGCACCGGCGTCGAGGCGACGGTCGTTCCGACGCCCACCGAGAACAGCACATAATCGGAAGTATCCAAACTGCCGCTCAGGGCGTTGATGTGAATATAGTCACTGCTGCTTAACGTCAGATCGCCGCCCACCACGATCTGATCGTTGCCGCTGGCAGCACTGGTGCTCAAATCAAAACCGACGGTGCCTCCGGCGCTCAGATTGAGGTTGTTGTTGAAGGTCAGCGTACCCGCCACACCTGCCGTGGCCGGATAAATCGTGGAGCCGGCCGCCGTCGTCAGCGAGCCATTCACCGTGCCCACACTGTTGGAAAGGCTTTGATTGGCGTTCAGCACAAAGGTGGAGGCCAAACCGGAGACATCGAACGTCGCGCCGGAGGCGATGCTGATCAGCGGGGTGTTGGAAATCGAACCGCTGCCGCTCAAAAAAAGCATGCCGCCATTGATAATTGTCAGACCGCTGTAGGTATTGGTTGCCGTAAGCGCCCAATTGCCAGTGCCGTTCTTGGTGACGCTGTTCACGGAAGTGGAACTGAGGTCAGCAATGGGGCCATTCATTGCATTCGCCGCCGTCGAGGCCCCCTGGAGGTTGACACCCCGGGAGGATTGGCCAGTGGCGATTCGGACGTTGCCATTGATCACCAGCGCCCCGCTATCGGATTGAATCGCGGCATTGCCGCCGCCGATGGTCAGCGTGAGCGTGCCGTTAATCGTATTGTTGCCGCTGATGCTTTCAATGGCGTTGGTGGTAATTGGCGACTGCGAGGCCCCGTTGCCGTCATTGCTCAGCGTAAAAGTGACCGCCGCCGGAATGGTAACTCCCCCCTGCAACTGGATCATTGCGTTGCGGGCGCCGGAAGCCTGATTCACCACGCCGTTCGTGCCAAAGGCCTGGTTGTTTTGCGCGTTGATAATGCCCGCGCTGAGAACGGTCCCATTTGTGTACGTGTTCGCGCCGCTCAAAACCAAAGTGCCCGTATTGGTCTTGGTGAGGCTGCCCGGACCGGTAATCGGATTCGCAATGGTGAGGGTAAGGTTGGTAGCCACATTGAAGGTGCCCCCGCTGGCACCCAAGGTCACGCCACTGTTGGCATTGTTCATGGCGAAGCTCGCGGTCGGCAGGAAAGTCCCGTTGTTCAAAACGAACTGCGCCGGGTTGAAACTCGCCGGATTGCCGCCCAAGTTGCTCTGCGAAGCGGCCTGCACCGTCTGGTTGCTGATGACCAACATCGGCCCGGTGAAGGCCGTATTGTTGCCATTGTACACCACCGTGCCCGGATAAGCCCCCACCAAACTGGTATTGGTCAGCGTGCCGGTGCCGAACATGGTCATGTTGTTGGTGATGATTCGAACATCGCCCGACCCCGATGACGTATTAAAGCTGGCCGCTCCCACCACCGTCAGGTTGCCCGCAACGGTGCCAATGGTGTTCGGATTGTTGGCTTCATTGATCGCTCCCGAGTTGGTGAGATTGTTGATGGTGACGGAGTTGCCGCTGCCGTTCTTGAGGCTCATGCCACCGCCAGTACTAATGGTCAGCGAATCACCCAGAAACGTGTAGTTGCCCGCGGTAGCGGGCGTTCGCATCGTAAAAGCAGCCGTGAAAAAATTGGTTCCCGGGCCGGGTGCCATCTTGCCTGACCAATTTTGTACGGCGTTGAAAGAACTGGTTCCCCCCGCATCGGAAAGGGTCAGGGTGCTGGCGCCTTCTGCACGGGAATTGGCGACGGCACCAATCAGGAGTAGTGACGCCAAACCAACCCGCAGCTTGGCAGGGACAAAGCTGGCTGGAACAATGTTAAGTCTCTGTAGGTCAATGATTTGCATATAAAATCGAAAGTGGCTTGAATAGTGGTGAAATATAGTGCCGAAATGGTTGATTGTCATGTGGCATAAAGTGGCCACATGCCGATGGCGGAGGCATTGTGGTAAACGGATGAAGCCAGTCCCCGCAGAACGTTCTATTTCATCGTCTCGGTGTATACCTTGACATATTCGCCAACGGTTTTGGCCCAGGAAAAATCAGCTTTCATGGCATTGCGGCGGTAGCGCTGCAATAATTCCGGCTCGCCAAAGATCGCCAGCGCCTTGCGAAAAGCTTTGGCCAGCGCGCGCGCGCTGTATTCGTAAAACTTCACACCGTTGGCCTTGTCCGGATTTTGGACGTAGTCAGTCACGCTATCGTCCAGCCCCCCCGTGGCGCGAACAATCGGGATGGTGCCGTAGCGCAGGCTGTACATCTGATTCAATCCGCAAGGTTCATACCGCGATGGCATGAGGAAGAAGTCGCAGCCGGCTTCGATGCGGTGGGCCAGGTTTTCATCGTAGCCGAACTGCACCGAGATCCGGCCCGGAAACCGCGCCGCGAGGTTGCGGTAACCGCGCTCGTAATCCGGCGAACCGCTCCCGAGTTGAACGAACTGGAGGTCCGCGTTCAGCATTTCCTCCAGCGCGCCGAGCAGGATGTCCACGCCTTTTTGATCGGCAAGACGTGAAATAATGCCGAACAGCGGCGTCTTCTCGTCCACGGGCAGGCCGAGTTGGCGCTGCAATTCGCGCTTATTGAAGGTTTTCCCAGCCATGCGGTCGCTGCTATAAGGGCGGAATAAGCGCGGATTTTTCGTGGTGTTCCATTCACTGTAATCCACCCCGTTCAGGATGCCGGTCAATTTCCCGGCATACTTGCGCAGCACGCCATCCAAGCCGCAACCCAGTTCCTCGGTGGTGATTTCACGCGCGTAGCGCGGGCTTACGGTAGTGATGCTGTCGGCGCACGCAATGCCGCACTTCAGGCAATTGAGCTGGCCATAGAATTCCGCGCCTTCGCCATCCGCGGAAAAATACTCCGCCGGCAGGTTGGCCAGCGCAAAGGCCTCGGCAGGAAAAACGCCTTGATAGGCGAGGTTGTGGATGGTGAGGCAGGTGCGCGGCGGGTTCTCCCACCCTTCGGCTCGCTGTTGCCGCACGAGGGCGGGAACCATGGCCGCCTGCCAATCATGGACATGGAGGATCTCCGCGCGCCACGGCAGATAGCGCGCAAGATTGGCGACGCATTTGGCGAAGAAAATATAGCGTTCCGCGTTGTCCGGATAGCTGAGGTTGTTTTCAAAATAAATCCCTGCCCGATCGAAATAGCCATTGTGCTCGACAAAATAAGCTTTCGCCTCGCCCTCCCGGACCAGTTCCCACAGGGCGGCCTGCGCCCGCCGCTGGCCGAGCGGCACGTCGAAACACCAGTCCACGCGATGCATACCGGGAAACTTCTCCCGGACGCCGCGATACAACGGCGTGACCACCACGGCCTCGTGGCCGGCCTTGACCAGCGCGCGGCCCAGCGCACCTACCATATCCGCCAGCCCGCCCGTTTTGGAGAACGGATAGACTTCGCTGCTGGCGAGCAGGATGTTCATGAATTTGAGATATGCGATTTACGATTTACGCGTCGCGAGACCATGCCCGCGTCAATCGTATATCGTAAATCGCAAATAACCACGATCATGCAGTGATGCGATCGGTTTTTAGATAAGGCTGCAACGCGGCGGGGATCTTGACGCTGCCGTCCGCCTGCTGGTGGGTTTCAATGAGCGCGACGAATAACCTAGCCAGCGCGGTGCCGCTGCCGTTGAGCACGTGCGGAAATTTGTTTTCGCCCGCCTCGGTCTTGAAGCGCAGGTTCATGCGGCGCGACTGGAAATCCTCACAATTGGAGCAGCTCGAAACTTCGAGATAGCTCCCCTGCCCTGGCGCCCAGACTTCGAGGTCATAGGTCTTGGCGCTGCCAAAGCCCATGTCGCCGGTACACAGCAAAATCACGCGATAATGCAGGTCCAGCAATTGGAGGACTTTTTCCGCATTGCCGACCATCTTCTCCAATTCGTCGTAGCCGTGTTCTGGCTTCACGATTTTGATCAGCTCCACTTTGTCGAACTGATGCACGCGAATCATGCCGCGGGTGCCGACGCCGGCGGCCCCGGCCTCGCCGCGGAAACACGGCGTGTAAGCGCAGTAATAAACCGGAAGCTGGCGCTCGGGCAGAATTTCCTCCCGGTGGATGTTGGCGACCGGCGTTTCGGCGGTGGGCACCAGATACAATTTACCAAGATTTTTCGCGTCGTCGCCCTCAGCCACGCCGTAATACTGGTCCTTGAATTTGGGAAATTGGCCCACGCCCACCAGACAGTGCTCCCCGACCATGAACGGCGGCGAGACTTCAGTGTAACCGTGCTGCGTGATGTGGAGATCGAGCAGGAATTGAATCAGCGCCCGCTCCAACCGCGCGCCCCAATTGGTATAGAGGAGAAAGCCGCTGCCGGACAGTTTCGCAGCCCGCGCGAAGTCCACGAGCTTGAGCGATTCGCACAGCTCAACATGCGTTTTGGGCGTGAAAGCGCTCGCGGTTTTCGCGCCCACCATGCGGACGACCGGATTGTCCTCGGCCGATTTGCCCAACGGAATAGTTTCGTGCGGAAGATTGGGCAATTGCAGCATCAGCGCGCCGCGCGCAGCGTCGGCCTCGGCCGCCTGTTTATCAAGCGCGGCGATCTGCTCGCCCAAATGCTTCGTTTCCGCTTTCTTCGCCTCGGCTTCCGCGAATTTCTTCTGGCCCATGAGCGCCCCGATTTCCTTGCTCACGCGGTTGCGGAGGGATTTGAGGGTTTCCACCTCGGCGAGGGATTTGCGGCGTTGTTCGTCCAACTTTAGCAATTCGTCAATTTTTGCTTCGTCCCCTGCCCCGCGCGCAGCAAGGCGTGAGCGGACGAAATCGGTCTTTTCGCGGATCAATTTGATGTCGAGCACACCGAAATTTAAGGAATTCCGAGGGGGCTCGCAAGGCGGAAGGAGCCAAGCTTGGGGAGCGCCCGCGCCTCGCCGGCCGCCGGTTGACGCCCCGTCCACCGGCTCTCGGCGCGCCTTCGCGCGTGGTTCACACAGGCGATGGCGCCTGCAGGGTTCCGTCTGGCGCGGCGCCAGCCGGCACATGCGGGGCGCATGTGCTCCCCCGCACAATCTTTCGCCAGCCTCGCACGCGGTTTGCCGCTCACGCGGAACCGGGATCCGCCAAGCAAATCGCGCAAACTGTCCTGGGGAGTGTGTTCCCCTGAACAAGAAGCTTTATCGCGACGAGCAGATGCGATTAAATGTGATCAATGAATTTGCCGGAAAAGCTCAATTCACTTTTTCGCGCGCCGCCACTGACGCGAGCCCGCATGCTCCTGGCGCTGGCCATCGCCGTGGCGGCCGATGGACTGCAGTTGCTCCTCGCCGAGTTCGGCTGGTTGGGGCTGGATCAGGCCATTGATTGCGCGGCCATGGTTTTGCTCAGTTGGACCATCGGTTTTCACGTATTATTCCTGCCCACGTTCATCGTCGAACTCGTGCCGCTGTTGGATGATTTGCCCACTTGGACTGCCTGCACGGCGGCGGTCATTGTCTTGCGCAAGCGGGAACAGAACAAAACGCCGCCGCCGGCCGCGCCGCCGGACGACAAACCGGTCATTGATGTTTGAATTGATGCGTGATGCGTGATAGGTGATGGGTGAAAACCCGCTGCATCACGCCGTATTTGATTGAAAACCACGCCGACACACGGCAAATTGGGCGCGTTATGCAATCTGTATTTACCGGCCCGGTGTACGTCGTGCGCGACAACATTGACACCGACCAGATCATTTCCGCGCAATATCTGAACCTCGTGCCCACGATTCCCGAGGAATACGAAAAGCTCGGGAGCTACGCGCTGGCCGGCCTGCCCGAATCGCTTTACGCCACGCGCTACGTCAAGGAAGGCCAGCTCGATAGCGACTATCCCATTGTGGTGGCTGGAAAGAATTTCGGCTGCGGCAGTTCGCGTGAGCACGCGCCCATTGCGATGGGTTCGGCCAATTGCCAGCTCGTGCTGGCGGAAAGTTTTGCCCGCATTTTCTTCCGCAACTGCGTCGCCACGGGCGAGTTGTATCCGTGCGAAATCACCGAGCGCCTTTGTGACGTGCTCAAGACCGGTGACGTGGTGACCGTGGATCTGGATAAAGCAACCGTCACCGTACAAGCCACCGGCAAGGTGTATTCCTTCAAGCCGCTGGGCGACGTGCGCCCGGTGGTGGACGCCGGCGGCATTTTCAATTATGCGCGCCAGAGCGGGATGATTTCCAAGTGAATTACCAAATAACCGCCCGCTTCTCGGGCGGCAGCCACATTGCGCTGCCGGGCTTGATGTCGAAGGCGTCGTAAAATTCCTGCACGTTCAGCAGCGGACCGTAAGCGCGGAACCGTCCGGGTGAATGGGGGTCCACGGTGACGAGCCGCTGCGCCTCGGCGTCCCGGACATTCGTGCGCCAGATTTGCGCAAAGGAAATGAAGAACCGCTGTTCCGGGGTGAAGCCATCAATGGTCTGGCGTTTCGACGGGTCTTTGGCCAGCGCGCGTTCCAACGCCTCGTAGGCAATGTGTACGCCGCCAAGATCGGCCAGGTTCTCGCCCAGCGTCAGTTTGCCGTTCACATGCACCCCGGGCAGCACCTCAAACCCGTCATATTCGTCCACGACTTTTTGGGCGCGGGAATCAAAGGCCTTGGCATCGGCAGCGGTCCACCAATCGTTCAAATTGCCATCGGCGTCGTATTTGCGGCCCTGATCGTCATAACCATGGGTCATTTCATGGCCAATGACCACGCCGATACCGCCATAGTTGACCGCATCATCCATGGCCACGTCAAAGAAAGGCGGCTGTAAAATGCCGGCGGGAAAGACAATCTCATTTTGCTGGGGATTGAAGTAGGCGTTGACGGTTTCCGGGGTCATATGCCATTCGGCACGATCCACCACCTGGCCAACGCGCGCGATCTCGCGATGGGAGGCAAAGGCGGCGGCGCGCCGCACGTTGCCCAGCAAGTCGTCCCGGCGAATGACGATGGCTGAGTAGTCACGGAACTTGGCCGGATAGCCGATTTTCTGCGTAAAGCGCGCGAACTTGGCCTGCGCTTTGGTCCGCGTGGCGTCAGTCATCCAGGAGACTTTTTCCAGCCGGTCATGGAAAACGGCTTTCAAGTTTTCCACGAGCTCATTCATGCGCGACCGGGCTTCAGGGGGAAAGTACTTTTCCACGTAGAGCTGGCCGAGGGCTTCCCCAATGTGGCCATCCAGGATATGCGCCGCGCGCTTCCAGCGCGGTTCCTGCTCCGGTTGGCCGCTCAAAACCCGGCCGAAATAATCAAAGCTTTCCCGCTCGCAGGCCGCGGGCAGGAAAGGCGCGCTGCTGTGCAACAAATGCCAGCGCAGATAAATTTTCCAGTCCGCCAGCGGCCGTGCCTGGATGAAACCGTTAATGGCAGTGAAGAATTCCGGCTGGCCGACAATTTCATAAGCCGGCGCAGACAGATCGCGCTCGGCAAAATAGACGTGCCATAACAGTGCTGGATTCTGCGCGGCGAATTCGCCGCTCGCGATTTTGTGGTAATTTTTGTCCGGGTCACGCAATTCGACACGAGTCCGGCTGACTTTGGCCAGCGCAGTCTCCATGTCAACCACGGTATCGGCGTGCATTGCAGCCTGACCGGGTGCCTCGCCCAGCAGCCCGAACATCCTGGCCACATGCTCGTGGTATTGTTTGAGTTTTTCCGCAAAGTCAGCTTTGAGATAATAGTCCCGATCCGGCAGCGAAAGTCCGCCCTGGCCCAGTTCCACAGCATAAATGGCGCTGTTCTTTTCGTCCGGGCCGAAACCCGCGCTGAACATCCCGTCAATGCCGCGCTGATGAAAATCCGCCAGCACGGCGAACAGATCCTTGATGGTGCTGATCCGGTCAATTCTTTTCAAGTCGCCGGCGATGGGTTTCAGCCCGAGTTGTTCAATCCGGTTGGTGTCCATGACGGAGGCGTAAAAATCGCCCACCTCGCGCCGGGGCGAGTGCGGCGGCAACACTCCGCTCTGGCTCGCGGCGTCGTCCAGAATGCCGTGTATCAAATACCAATTACGCTCCGCCAATTCGGAAAACGAGGCCCAGCGCGCTTTGTCCGGCGGAACCGGATTAGCTTTCAGCCATTGCCCGTCGGCAAAATGGTAAAAGTCCGTGGCCGGGTCAACGGAGCGATCCAGGTAAGCCACAGAGAACGCCGGCACCCGTGGCGGCAAGGCGGAGGAATTGGTGGCGGATTCGTCAGCCGCCACCGCCATGCAGCCGGCGGCGATCAACGAGCAAAGTCCGAGCGAACGGAAGGCAACGCATTTCATCATGTAATTAGCCCCAAGAGATTACATCTTCTGGGCGCACAGTCAAAGCGCAAGGTTACAACGGACGCGGGTCTGTGACCCGCAGCACTTCGCCCATCCAGAGCCGTGCTCCGGTAATTCGGACGCAGTTTGAAGTGTGAACGTTGCGGCCGCACGTAGAGCCGCGCTTCGAAAATCTGGCTGTTGCTCCGTTGCGAAGTCCGCTTGCGCAATTTCCATTTTCCGGTATCCTGTCAACCATGACTGAATCACAGGTTGACGCAAAAAATCACGATCAAATCGCAGCCCTCGGCCAGCGGGTTCTCGGCGGCGGACAAATCAGCCGCGATGAGGCGCTCTGGCTTATCCAGCTTGAAACCTCCTCGGACATCCTCGACTTGGTGTCCTGGGCCAATCGCATTCGTGAGAAATTCAAGGGCAACAAGATCCATCTTTGCTCCATTGTCAACGCCAAGGCCGGCGCTTGCTCCGAGAACTGCAGCTTTTGCGCACAATCCGCCTTCTACCAAACCGGCTCGCCCAAATACGGCTTTGTGGATCCCGAACCGGTCGCCGAGGCGGCGGAAGAGGCAAACAAGAACGCGGTCACGGCCGTCGGCCTGGTGGCGGCGTGGAAAGGTCTCAACGAGGGGCCCATGCTTGATGAAATCTGCGACCGGGTGCGTGAAATGAAGGCCGCCGGCAAAACGCGTCCGGACGTTTCCCTGGGCATTATCAAGAGCCAGCGCGTGGCCGACCGCCTGAAGGAGGCTGGCGTGGAGTGCTACGGCCACAATCTCGAAAGCTCGCGCGGATTTTTCCCCCAGACCTGCACCACGCACACCTTTGAAGACCGGCTGCAAACCATCGCGCATCTCAAACAGGCCGGCATCAAGATTTGTTCCGGCGGCATCATCGGCATGGGCGAGACGCGCGCGGACCGGTGCGACTTGGCGTTTGAGCTGAAGGCTGTTGGCGCCAATGTGGTGCCGATGAACATACTGAATCCCATTGCGGGCACGCCCTTTGCCAGCAACCCTCCCCTGCCAGTCCTGGAGATTTTGAAAACCATCGCGTGTTTCCGATTCATTCTGCCCCGCCAGGAAATCATGGTTGCCGGCGGCCGCACCGTGAATTTGCGCGATGCGCAATGCATGGTCTTCATGGCCGGCGCCAGTGCCTTAATGGTGGGCAATTATCTCACCACGCTTAACCAACCCGTGGAAAAGGACTTGCAGATGCTCCAAGACCTCGGCTTGGACCCCCACTGGGGCAACCACGGATTCAGCGACCAGGAGAACTGAAATCCGAACGAAGCCCGAATTCTTGACCACAGATGGACACAGATGGACACACATATATTGCAAACGGAGAGAATTCCGAATTAACGCAGAGACGCGGAGAACGGAGCGCCGCGAAGATGGATCAAAAACTTTGCGTTCCTCCGTTCTCCGCGTTTAATCCGGTTCCTCATCTTTCGTCTGCCCGCTGCCGCGGGGGCTTGAATTCTCTCCGCGCCGCTTGTACGGTGTCCGCCCATGAAAGTGGCTTTGGCACAAATCAACACCACGGTCGGCGACCTCGCTGGCAATGAAACGAAAATTCTGGCCGCCTATGCGCGCGGCGTCGCCGCCGGCGCAGACCTCGTGCTCCTGCCGGAACTGGCGCTGACGGGGTATCCGCCGCGGGACCTGGTGCTCAACGGGGCGTTCGTCGCCAAAAACATTGAGTCGTTGGAGCGGTTGGCCTGCCAGACGGGACCGACGGCGCTGGTGACAGGTTTCATCGGCCGCAATGAGGTTCGACCGGGACGCGCTGCCACGAATGCGATCGCGCTGCTGCAAAATGGCCGGGTCCTCGCCACGCGCACCAAGACGCTGCTGCCCACTTACGACGTTTTCGATGAAGACCGTTATTTCGAGCCGGCGACCGCCAATGCGCCGGTGGAGTTCAATGGCGTTAGACTCGCGCTGACCATTTGCGAAGATGTCTGGAACGACGAGGATTTCTGGGACGACCGCCGCTACCGGCGCAATCCGGCGATGGAACTGGCAGCCGCCGGCGTCAAATTGATCATCAATGCCTCCGCGTCGCCGTGGCATCTGGGAAAGAACCAGGTGCGCCGCGAAATGCTGGCTCAGCTCGCGGCTAAATCGGGCTGCCCGGTGGTCTATTGCAATCTGGTCGGCGGCAACGACGAATTGATTTTTGATGGCGCCAGCCTGGCCTTCAATGCCCGCGGGGAACTGCTGGCCGAAGGCGCGATGTTTGCCGAGGATTTCATGGTGGTGGACTTGGACACCGCCGCGCCACGGTCGCCGCATTCCTTTACCGATGAAGCACTGGTTTATGGGGCACTGGTGCTGGGCACGCGGGATTACCTGCACAAGTGCGGGTTCAAGTCCGCGGTGCTGGGATTGAGCGGCGGCATTGATTCGGCGCTCACGGCCGCCATCGCAGCGGACGCTTTGGGCCGCGAGCAGGTTCGAGGGGTGGCGCTGCCTTCCCAATTCTCGTCGCCCGGCAGCTTGAACGACGCGCAAAAGCTCGCGAAAAATCTGGGCATTCAATACGACGTCATCGCGATCCAACCGATGTTTGTCGCCGCCAAGGAGCAGTTGCAAACCGTTTTTGCCGGCCGCGCGGAAGACACCGCCGAAGAAAACATCCAAGCGCGGCTGCGAGGCGTCGTTCTGATGGCCATGTCGAACAAATTCGGTTCCCTGTTGCTGACCACCGGCAACAAGAGCGAACTGGCGGTGGGCTACTGCACGCTTTACGGCGACATGTGCGGCGGCCTGGCCGTAATCAGCGACGTACCCAAAACGATGGTTTACCGCGTGGCCCGCTGGCTAAACCGCGACCGTGAAGTGATTCCGCCCGACTCCATCACCAAGGCACCCTCGGCGGAACTGCGGCCGAACCAGACCGACCAGGATTCCCTGCCTCCCTACGATGTGCTCGATGCGATCTTAAACGCGTATGTGGTCGAGGGCCGGACTGCGTCGGAAATCATCCAAGCGGGCTTCGATGAACCGACGGTCCGCCGCGTGGTGCGTCTCATCAACATCAACGAATACAAGCGACGCCAGGCCGCGCCCGGTCTGAAAGTCACCACCAAGGCGTTCGGCGTCGGGCGCCGCATCCCGGTTGCCCAGCGGCATTGGGAGAGTTAGCCAAAGTATTTAGTAGCGGCTGCGCGCGTCCTGCTCGCAGGAGAACGTACTCCGATGGTCCGGATGCGCGCATGCGCCGGCCGGCGGGGTAAAGCATCCGGGCGGTGAGGCCGATTCCTTCGCCGAGGCAGATCTTCATCGGTCCGCGGGTGTTTTTGCTTGCGGTTCGCATCGCTTCCATCAAGAATTTTTCAAATGTATCAAGCGATTAATGCGTGCCGGATGTGCCATTCCGGCAACTTGGTTTCCGTGCTTCACCTGGGAGATCAGTGTTTCACTGGCATTTTCCCCAAGAGCAACGATGCGCCCCTGCCCAGCGCGCCTTTGGAACTGGTTAAGTGCGAACATTGTGGTTTGACCCAGTTGCATCATAATTTTGAGCCAGCGATGCTCTACGGCCCGACGTATGGCTATCGTTCCGGGCTGAATAAATCCATGGTGGAGCATCTGCGCGCCAAGGCGGCCGCATTGCAACAACTTTGCCCGCTGCACCCCGGGGAAATTGTCCTGGACATTGGCAGCAACGATGGCACCTCGCTCGGGTTTTATCCAGAGCACTGCCACCGCCTGGGCATGGACCCCTCCGCCGAGAAGTTCCGAAAGTACTATCAACCGGGCGTTGATCTGGTGGTGGATTTCTTTTCCGCCAGGAATTTCCAGCAGCGGCATGGAGCAGCCAAGGCAAAAATCATCAGTTCGATCGCCATGTTTTATGACCTGGAATCGCCGCCCGCCTTCGTGGAACAAATTCGCGAAGTGCTGGCTCCGGATGGGGTTTGGCACCTGGAGCAGAGCTATCTGCCGCTCATGCTCAAGGTCAATGCCTATGATACCGTCTGTCACGAGCACTTGGAATATTACGCCTTGCGTCAAATCAAATGGCTGATGGACCGCTTTGGTTTGAAAATCATTGATGTGCAGCTAAATGACATCAATGGCGGAAGTTTTGCCGTGACGGCGGCGCACAAGGCCTCGCCTTATCCAGAGGCGGTGGAAACCATCGGCCGGTTGCTGCGGGAGGAAGATGAACTGGGCCTGCGCGGATTGGAAGTTTTTCATGCCTTCCGGCGCCGCGTGGAGCTTCATCGCGAACAATTGCCCGCGCAACTTGCACAAATCCAGCAGCGCGGGCAACTCGCCCTCGGCTATGGAGCCTCCACCAAAGGCAACGTCGTCCTGCAATACTGTCAAATCACCCCCCGGCTGTTGCCCGCCATTCTCGAGGTCAATCCCGACAAATTCGGCTGCCACACGCCCGGCACCAACATCCCAATCGTCTCGGAAACGGAAGGTCATGCCCGCAATCCAGACTTCTTGATGGTGCTGCCGTGGCATTTCAAAGCCAACGTGATGCAACGCGAGGCGGCGTTTCGCCAGCGGGGCGGGAAACTTCTGTTTCCGCTGCCGGAAATCCACACCCTCTGACGTGAGCACCTCGCTGGTTATCGGCGCAAGCGGCCAGGACGGGACTTTTCTGACCGAACTCCTCGCGCAGCGCGGCGACCACGTCGTATGCGTTAATCGCCAGCGCGTCTGGAGCCGGCCGGCCGCGGATTGGGCGCCGGCGGACATCCTGCAGCCGCAGTCGGTCTGGTCGTTGATCCAGAAAGCGCAAGCCGCCGAGTGCTATTACCTGCCGGCATTCCATCATTCCGCGGAGGACGCCAGCCTGTCGTCTGGCGATCCGTCCCTCTTTGAGCGCAGTCATGCCGTGCATGTCCGCGGTTTGCTCCACGTGCTCCATGCCATCGCGCAGGCCTCGCGCCATACGCGGTTGTTTTACGCCGCCTCTTCGCATGTGTTCGGCTCGCCAACGTCAACGCTGCTGGACGAATCCACGCCCTTCAATCCGGAAAACATTTACGGTATCACCAAAACTTGCGGTATCCATTGCTGCCGCCATTTCCGCCAAGAGCTGGGCGTGTTTGCCGCCACCGGCATTTTGTTCAACCATGAATCGCATCTGCGTCCAGTCAAGTTCCTTTCCCAGAAGATTGTCCAAGGGGTGCTGGCCTTCCAAAAGGACCGCGCGCGGAAGCTGGTGCTGGGCGATTTGAACGCCACCGTGGATTGGGGCTATGCGGGCGATTACGCCGAAGCCATGACGCGCATCCTGCATCACCCCGCGCCCGAGGATTTTGTCGTCGCCACCGGCGAGGCGCACACGGTCGGGGAATTCCTGCGGATCACCTGTGAAATTGCCGGCGTGGATTGGCAGGAATGCGCCGTGACTGATCCCGGTCTGCTGAAAAAAAAGCCGGTCCGGCTGGTCGGCGACAGTGGCAAATTGCGGCGGCTTACCGGCTGGCAGCCCCGAACCTCTTTGCGGGCCATGATTGAAATCATGCTCGCGCATGCGCGCGCCGGCGGCGCCTGACTTTATTATGTCCAAAATTCGACTGGCCGACTGCCTCTGGGTGCGCAGCCCCAATTCCGAGCATCAATTGTTTCAGCCCATCACCGACGCCCTGCAGGCGCGCGGCTGTCGCACGTTTTCGTTGCAGCTCAAACAGGATCCCGCCAGCCTGTCCAAGCTGAAGAAGCTGGTCTGGAACACCGACGAACACGTCATGATTCATGGTTTGCTGGGTCATGAATTCCAGCAGCTCCGGCCCATTTTCCAGCAGCGCAAAAACTTTTCCCTCTTCACCATTGACTGGTGGAACACGCCTTTTTGGTACACGCAAAATGCCGAGTATGTGCTGTATAACCTCTATGGGGGCATCGCGGCGCGCACCCGGGGAGCACGGTTTGCCAACGATTGGCAGCCGCCGCTGTGGGTGCCGCCGGAACGCCTGGTTCCGTATGAGTTTGCCTGTGCTGCACTGCGCCCCGCCGCGCTGCTGGCGCTGCCGTATCTCAACTGGCGCGACCGGCGTTTGCGCGCCCAAGACACGGTTCGACCGGAACGGCTGATTTATTTTCCAATCCCCATCAGCGCAAAGAACCTGCCGTTTGAAGACGAACCACCGGAATACGATTTCTGCAATGCCAGTGCCTCGGCCGGTTTCTGGCTCATCCGCGATCCGTATGCCTCGGCGAAATACAACTTCGTGAACTTGTATGCCGACCGCCAGCGGCTGTTCAATCTGATCCTGCAATTCGAGGGCCGGCCCTATAAGATTTTTGACCGGCGCCGGTTTGGAGGGTCGGTGCCTTGGGATACCTATTGCCGGTCCCTCCGCCGCAGCCGCTTCGCCATCAGCACGGGTGGGATGCATCAGGCATCAGTGCCCAAGTATCTGGAATTCGCCTGCTTCGGCACCCCCATGATCGGGTCGAAACTGCCTTACGAGTATCCCTGGCTGGATCAGTGCTTGTTCCCCATTGACGCAATGAGTCTGACGGCGGAGCAACTCAAGAGTAAGTTGGATGAGGCCTTTGAATTGCAGCCCAAGCTGCGGCAGAACTGCTTGAACTTGCGCGAGACACTGCTGCGCATGTATGACCCCGTGCGCATTTTTGATCTGGCCCAGGACCAGATTGACGGCCAACCAATGCCTTCCGGCTATTTGCGTTGAAACTGCGTCGCGTGAAGTTCACGCTCCGCCAGGTCCAAATCATGTTCCGTCATGATTTTCACCATTTCCGCAAAGGAAACCTGGGGACGCCAGCCCAGTTGTTTTCGGGCCTTGGTGGCATCGCCCTTTAAATAATCCACTTCGCTCGGGCGCAAATAAAATGCATCCGTCCGGACATAATCCTGCCAGTTAAGGCCGAGCAATCCGAAGCTCGCTGCCAAAAACTCCCGTACGCTGTAGGATTCTCCGGTGGCCACCACGTAATCATCGGGCTGGTCCTGTTGCAACATCAGCCACATGGCCTCCACGTAATCCTTCGCGTAGCCCCAGTCCCGCTTTGCGTCGAGGTTGCCCAGATACAACTCCTGCTGCAAGCCCACCTTGATGCGGCCGGCGGCCAGGGTGATTTTGCGCGTCACGAAGTTTTCGCCGCGCCGCTCGCTTTCATGGTTGAACAAAATGCCATTGCTGCAATGCAACCCGTAGGCTTCGCGATAATTCACCGTATGCCAGTAGCCGGCAACCTTCGCAATGGCGTAGGGACTGCGCGGATGGAACGGGGTCGTCTCATTTTGCGGCGGCGGCGTGGAACCGAACATTTCGGAGGACGACGCTTGATAATAGCGCACCGCTTTGCCCGCCAGCTTCTGATAATCGCGCATCGCCTCTAGCAACCGCAGCGTGCCCACATCCGCCACGTCCACCGTGTATTCGGGCGTGTCGAAGGACACGCGGACATGGGATTGGGCCGCGAGATTGTAGATTTCGTCGGGCGCCACGCGCGTGATGATGGTGCGCAAGGACGAGCCGTCGGTCATGTCCCCGTATTCGAGATACAGCTTCTCCCGCTCAAAATTTCGCGAGCGGTAAATATGTTCCAACCGCGTCCGAGCCAAGGAACTCGAGCGGCGGACGATGCCGTGGACCGTATAGCCTTTGGCCAGCAGCAGCTCGGTTAAATACGAGCCGTCCTGTCCCGTAATGCCGGTAATCAATGCGCGTTTCATTTTGTCAGGTGCATGTGCTCTTTGCCGGCGACCGCAGAAATGCCAGACGGGCGGCAGAGAACAGACAGCATATCGTCCGGCCTGCGCGTTTTCCAGCAGTTAGTTGCAAACAAGCGATTAAACAATAAAACGCGCCCGGTTCAAGATCGCGCCAAAATAGGGGTGGGGCTCGTCCCCAGGTTTTTAGTTTAGGTCAGCTCGCCTCGGAAACGAGTTGTCCCCGACCCGATGCTTGCGTCCCATCGAACAAAGCGGACAAAAAAAACGGACATTGACGCTGCCTTCCAGCGCCGGTATATGTATGCCCAGACCGGTAAATTCCCTTGAAACCAGTGAAGTCCAAGCTATCCGCGAAATCGAAGCCTTCAGTGAAGCCCGCACTGAAACCCCAATCATTATTGAACCCAACGGCGATGCTGCTGGCAACGCGGGCTTGGCTGGCGGGGCACCCCCGCACGGTTATCGGAGCGGTGCTGCTGATTTGTCTCGGCCCGTTTATCAACCAAGCCGTCCAAACCGATGACGCCCTCTTTGTCTGGACCGCGCAGTGGATTCAAAAACATCCCATAGATTTCTTTGGTTCCCGGGTGAACTGGTGGTTTACGGCGCTCCCCATGTGGCTGGCAAACTATAATCCGCCGCTATTTCCCTACTTTCTGGCCGCGGTCGCCACGCTGTTTGGCTGGAGCGACATGGCCATGCATCTGGGCTGCCTGGGACTGGCATTCACGGCGGCCATGGGGATTTATGCCTTGGCGGAGACCTGCTGTCAACGGCCAGTGCTGGCCACCCTGATCGCCATCCTGACGCCCGCATTTCTGGTTTCCGGCACGACGCTCATGTGCGATGTGCCCATGCTGACCTGCTGGATTTGGGCGATGGTGTGGTGGGACCGCGCCCTGCGCAACGAGGCCAGCCGATGGCTGTTTGTCGCCGCCGGAACCTTGGCCGGCATGGCGTTAATGACCAAATACAGCGTGGTCACTTTGCTCCCATTGCTGCCCCTGCTGTGCGTGCTTCGCAACCCAAGCATTCCAGGCGTCCTCCGCAACCCCCGGTTGGGGTGGTGGGTGCTGGGGCTGGCCGTGCCGATGCTGATCCTGGCCGGCTTTGAGTTTGCCACCACCAAATTGTATGGGCACGGCCTGTTCCATGGCGCGGTGCAGTACGCCCATCGCAATCACATCGGTTTCCCGGGCGGCTGGAAAGCCAGTCTGATCGTCAACCTGGCCTTTACCGGCGGCTGCCTGGTGCCGTTGCTCTTCTTCACGCCGCTGCTCTGGCGGTTCCCCGGATTCGTGGCCGGCAGTGTGGTGATTTTTGGGGCCTTGTTCGCCACCTTTTCGCTCTGTCACAACCTGGGCATGGCCCCGCCGCCAACCGAATTGCCCAAGACCTGGGGCTTTCAACTGCAAGCCATATTGCTGGCCGCTGGCGGCTTGTTCTTGGTGCTGCTGATTGCCACCGAAATCCCCCGCTGGCGCGAGTCTAATTCCGCGCTGCTGATCCTCTGGCTCATCAGCGGATTGCTGTTCGCCACAGTGCTGAATTGGACGGTGAACGCGCGCAGTTTTCTGCCCATCGTTCCCGCGGTGGCCATTTTGATCGTGCGCCGATTGGAACGTTTGCGGGGAAGCTCCCTGAAAACCGGCTGGATGTTCCTGCCCTTGCTGCCTGGGGCATTGGTCACCTTGTACATTGCCAAGGCTAATTTTCAGTTGGCCAACACCGGCCGGACTGCGGCCACCGAAATGATTGCTAAATTCAAAGCCCCGGACCATCAGCTTTGGTTTGAAGGACATGGCGGATTCCAATATTACATGGAAAGAATGGACTGCCAGCCCATAGACGT
>Ga0316231_1002098_pt1 | contig 19877 bp, 26 predicted proteins | sample TBH18027metaG_FD_206002 | JGI IMG/M metagenome (GOLD analysis project Ga0316231, IMG submission 206002) | Freshwater microbial communities from Trout Bog Lake, Wisconsin, USA - TBH18027 | ecosystem: Environmental > Aquatic > Freshwater > Lake > Hypolimnion/Profundal zone | place: USA: Wisconsin...
ACATCTACTTCACAGTGATACTTTTTAAGTACCTCTTTAATATGTTCAGGGTTATTTTCTAGCTCAGGTTGTGGGCCTTCTAAATTGCCTCTATGGGATATAATTAGCATTGTTTAAAAATACGGTTAAATCTTCCGGAGTACCAATGCCCCACATTTTATCAATGTTGAACACCTTTACCTTTTTGCTATCTTGTATTGCTTCATTGAATACAGGGCATACATAAAACTCATTATTGACTCTTATATTCTTTTCAATCATTTGTTTTGCGTACTTTACGTAATCACTACCCTTTTTCCAATAGTATATACCTACAGTAGCAATATCACTAATAGGTTTCTTTTCAGCTACTTCAGTAACAAACCCATTATCATCTACTTTAGCAAAACTCCATTTAGGGTGTGTAGCTTTAAAAGTTAATATACCAGCATCAACATTACTTGTAATCATGTTATACATAAACTCATCACTTTGCCATTCTACAAACTGATCTGAATTAGCAATAATAAGAGGATTGTCATTATTAATATATTGTTCTGCTTTTAAAGTTGTACATGCAGCTCCCTCTGTCATACCGTTAATAGCAATGCAAGTGCTTTTAGGTGTAATAAGTTTTAACATTTGATCTAAATTATACTTTTGTAAATGAGATTCTTGTACAATAAAGTGGTAGTTAGCGTCCATGTTTAGATTTTCTACTACAACTTGAATCATAGGTTTACCTTTAACATCAATTAAAGGTTTTGGGAATGTGTAACCGGCTTTCTCAAACCTAGACCCTGCACCTGCCATTGGAATCAAAATATTAAGTTTATCTGATTTCCATTTATGGTTTGGGGTTTTGTTTTCTAATTTCATAATAAAGTCTTGTATTAATTTAAGTGTTAAGTCTTCTGGAGTGTTTACTGGTAAAACATGTGCACCAGATCTTTGTGCTGCTCTTCTACCAATAAATGAGTCTTCTACTATTATAACCTCGTCTGGGTTAACTTCAAGGTCTAACATACAACGCATATATATTTCTGCGTTTGGTTTTGTTTGTTTTACATCCTCATTGGTATACAATTTGGTAAAATAACCTACAAAGCCTTTCTTCTCTAATTGCAACTTTGCTGTCTCTCTTATTGAATTTGTACAGCATGCAAGCCTATAATTAGGAGCTAAAGATTTAAGAATGGATTGAATTCTTAAATCAGGTTTAAATTTTTTAATTAATCTTAAAGTTTCTATTTGCTTATCTTCCCAAACCTTATCGTGATACTTTTCTGATAACCCTTTATCTTTTGTTAGTTTTTCTAACTTTTTACGCGTACTTAAACCATCATATTTACCGATATGCTCTTCAAAAGATATAGGCAAATCTGAGTCTACATTAAAAAGAGCCCTGTTAAGTGCTTCATAGTGTAGCTCTTTTGAGCTAACTAATACACCATCTAAATCAAATATAATAACTTTAATCATTCAAAGTATGTCTCTATTTTAATATCTTTTAAATAATCTTCTAGTTTATATCTGTTATCATATTTTACTATAGTTTTATCAAAATCTATTTTATCTACAGATGTAAAATTAACACTGTGCATTAACTCAGGATACCAACTAATCATATCATCTCTAATTTCTTGAATAGGTATACAACCTAAAGTGATGGCTTCGTAAAATCTCAAATTAATAAATTTACCAGTGCCTAGAGGATTAAAAACGTATTTGTATTTGTTAAGTGTCTCTAGAAAATCTTTATACATTAATTTACGGTCTGTTACAATCACATCCATGTCAAGTATTTTTTTAACTTGTTCTATAACTCTTTTTCTTGTTGGGTAATAATCATTAACTTGACCTATAAAGACTACTTTATTTTCTTTCTTTTCTAATGGTATGACATTTAAATTAGTATGTACCGATAAGTGCTGTTTATTAATAACTTGCTTGTTCATTAATTTAGCATCATCAATATCACTCACAAACTGAGTTAAGTTATTAATCCTTTCTAACATTTTTTGATGCTCTACATTCCATGGAAAGCTTGAGTTGTATATTCTTTCAAAATTAAAAACTATAACCTTAACTTTATTATCGTTTAAAGTTCTAATAAACTCATCATTTCTCCAAACCTTTACATTTGGTTCATAATGTTCATCTACAATTATTAATGTTTTTATATTATGTTGCGGTATTTGAATTGGTATAACAATGTCAATTAAGTTACATTTAAAGATGTTTATTAAAGCTAATTTAAAGTTATTAAACAATAAATGACCGACTTTGTTAACATCGTCGTTGCAAATTATACCAAAATTATTCATTTATAAGAGCCTTCCAATAAGGTAAAGTTATTTTTGTTAAATCAAATTTATGACCACCGTAAAAGTAAGGTATCTGAGCTTTAACAAAATCTAAAGTAACATCCTCCCATTTATCTATAAACAGAATAGGTAGATCAGTAAAGTTTCTAAAAGCTGGGCTTCTCTCTACTATTGGCACTGTACCTAGATATAATGCTTCCCAAATTCTATGACAATCAATACCGTTACCTGGTGGGGATATTACAAATAAGCTTTTAGCTACTCTTTGTAAATACTCAGTATGTGGATATGTTCTATCCATAAAAATGTTGTTTTGATTAGTAATTTGGTTTACTCTACTTCTTACTCCCATATTAGTACCAATATCAAAGTTTTTATATACTACGTTTTCTTTTTTATTATCTAACCTCATCACATGTAAGAAGTTATCTATATTGCCATGAGGCCATTGTTTATTTGCAATACCAATAGGTACAGGTACTAACTTTGGATGATCTAGTATAGCGTTTTGTGCATACCATTTAATAATTTTATCATCATCCAAGTATTGTATATACTTACTATCAACTGGGTAATCTGTATTATGAGATATTAACTTTATTGAGTGATCAATTTCTGGAAATGCTTCTCTAAAAAACAAATCCAAGTCATGCCCATAAACATAAACAATAGTCTCATTATCCTTTACATAGAAGTCAAACCTATCTCTTAAAACTGTTTTAGTGTTTAAGAGTTGTTTTGGTATGTTATCGTTAGTTGTACCAAAATAGGTTACGTGAGCTATTTCTTGGATTCTTTCACCAGAGATAAAATCACTTTCTTTTAATTCCAGCTTGAATTCCATAGATGTACGCAAATTGTTTTAATTGTTGTATACTCGTTGTAATCAGTGCCTTTAGTTCTATCTCTATCAAAATTAGGATATGGATAGAAATATGCTACAGGTAAAACCACAATATTATTTAGCTTGTCAATCTTTCTGAAAAGCTTTTTAGTCATATACCAAGGCCCCGTAGTCTTAATAATTTCCATTCCATCACCATCTCTTGCTTCTTCTATGTTATTTAAATCAGCCATTAATTCATGGTTAGGTACACAACCAATTAACCCATTGAATAAAGTTGGTTCTTTATCGTAAGAAACTCCAGTAAAGAAATCTAAATGCAATAGTTCGTCAAAAGATTTAATACCAATAAAATCTGTATCTAAATAAATGCCACCATACTTTAACAAAATAGCATATCTCAATACATCTGACTTTTGACCTAAATTTCTCAGCTTGTTGAATAACTGTTTGTTTTCAAACATGAATTCTTCTGCTTCAACATCTGTCCAAAGTTTGTAATCATAACCAGGGTTAACCTTTTTAATGGTATCCATCATATCATACAACGCATTTGGTATAGCATCACCTAACCAAATTTGGTGAATAATTTTTGGTATCTTTTCTTCACCTTTTGGTTTAATGTTTTGCTCGTATAGTTTTTCTAAAATTGCCCATTTTTCAGGTAAGTTCTTTTCTTTATAGCCAGAGCTATTATTCATTAGTGCACTGAATGTAAACATATAATTTATATAGGTAAGAGTTACTTATTATCAATATTATAGCGAATGCAATTATTGTCATTCAACCATAAATTAACATCATCTTTACCAGGGTTAGCCTTCCACTGGCCTTTATTCCATACACTTGGAAATATGATTTTATCATGCTCACCTAAGAATGCTGCCCACCATGAGAATGAAGATTGAGATAATGCAATGTTAGCACTTTGTAATAACGTGTCAAAATCATTCATTGCTCTTGCATCACTAACGGTATTAAATTCCTTAACAACTCCTTCACTATTTAAAATGCACCCATCTGCTAGTAGTTTCTTAACTGTCTCGCATTCAGAATTGTCTGTTATTATGGTTGCAGTTTTAAACCCAGATTTTTCTATAATTTGTTTATACACTTCATAACCTAGAAATTGGTTAATCATTTGGTAATCAGTTTCTCTAATATGCATTACCAATTTATCTCTATTAATCGTATATGGTCTGATATTGAAAAACGTTTTAAGTTCTTGCTTATAGGGTGTGTAATATTCTGCTTTTTGTACAAATGAATTAATAACTATGTCTCTATTAGTTTCTAACAACTCACTCATGTCAACGTAATTGTCTCCGTAAGACCTAGTATATATGGCGTTAACCGGTGTAACGCCTAATACACTTGGTGTTATCTCAAAGTTAGGTAATCCTGTATGATATAATTTTACACCTTTTTGTTTAGCTAAAATATAACCAAACGCAAGCTGAAACATTCTATTACCCATCCTACCCCATTCATCATATTGAATAAAAACACTCATGCCCAATAACATCCACCTTCAACAAGTTGTCTCTTTTCTGGTTTTTCAGATTCTAAAGGTGTTGTCCAATACTCATTAAAGAAGGGTGCAAATTCTGGTATATCAAGCCATCTTTGACCTTTGATGCCAAATAATATTTGCGTTGAACCACCTAAATGAATACCTGTTTTTCCTAAACGTTTACACTCAGCTGCAAACAGCAATGAGGTGAACCCAGTCCCGAATATACCAACATCAAAGTCTTCATTGCGTAAAATCTCTAAATACTCTTCGTAAATATCAAATGATGATTTATATTTTGGGTTAGGAGAAATTTTCAATGCAAATGGATACTTAACTGTCTTTAATCTAAAATTTGGAATTATACGACCGTTCCATATCTTGTCTAAATTAATAAAATTATTTTCAATAGATTCTGCAAACGGACTAAACACTAAAACTTTTTTACCATCAAGATAATTTGTCCATGGCTTTTCAAAAAAGTATGGCTCTAAATGTTGCAAATCAGTAATTCTTGCTTCAGGGCAATACTCTTCAAATACAAACTTTTCAAACATTGGGTTAACTTTATTCCATTGTGGTATTAAGTCTACTTGCTTAAGTGCATGCTTAATATGATCATTGAATGTTAATGTAGTAGCTACTGTATAAGGGTATAAACCAGCAATATCTTCAACCTCATGTTGTAATTGCGGTTGAAATCTATTTGCGTTCTCTATTGTATGAGCACAGTACATTAAGTTAAGCTCTGTTACGCCAATCTTACCTGCGCATAACGGTTTACCTAATTTAAGGTAATGAGATATAAAATTGTTTCCTTCAATAAGCATTATACATATTTTATATAAGTTTGTGTAAATGACCACCAGGTGTTTGGTCCTAACAACTCTTTAATTGATATAACATCTCTATTATCTTGCACGTTTAACCACCTTTGATATAAACCTTCATACCCTCCGTAATACTTTTCCTTGAACTTAACATCTTGTGGGTAATAGTAAGCATAATGATTAAAACGCTGAGTTAATAATAACCCAGGCCCATTTTTACCTTTTAACTTAGGTGGTTCATGTGTTTCAAAATCTTCACCTTTCCAATCCCATAACCTTCTGTATGGTTCATGCTTACCTTCCCCCCATTGACCATACGCCATTTGTCTAGGACCAACAAAGTAGTTACAATAAAAACAACCTGTTTTCCCATTATGATTAGTTAAATGGGTTTCAGCTTCTTTCATTTGTTGCAATGTCCACTGCTCATCAACGTCAATTTGCCATAACATACATTCATCAGTAATGGTTTTTATTTCTGCTATAGCAGCATTAACTTGCTCATCTTTATTTTTCCATGCTCTATTATTTGGTCTAATTACTCTTACTTTATCACTTTTAATGCTATCTAAAAATTCAGTTGTACCATCATTAGATAAAAAGTTTTTATGCATATCATCAGGTAACTCTTTACACCAAGATGTTGATCCTGTTGGTAACGATACTCCTTCAACTAAAACCCAATAGTCTAAATTATCACACAATGTCTTGTAATAATCATTATGCTTTAAATGATGTAGACCGTTTAATATTATTGTAAATCCAATTCTCATCTTATATCCCATTTATTTTTAAATGTCGGTGTTGGTTGACCAGGCTTTGTAACTAACGTTTTCTTATTAGGTAAGTTTAACTGTTCTACAAAATTAGCCATTGCACTATCTACAAGTACAATGTGCTCAGCACCCTCTAACACTTTACGCCAATCCACTATACGGTGTTTTTCATTTATGTGAATTACTTGATTCTTACTTAGTACTTGTACATTAGCTTCACCTCTTGAATGTTTTAAACCAACCACATCATACTTCTTCTCTTTTACATATAAGTCATACACTTCTTGTTCTCTATCTAAATCTCTAGTATATTGAAGATTCCATTTATTTTTAAAAGGTACTTTAGCTAATCTGTATTTGAATTCATCAAACTTTTCTTCACCAAAACCATCTCCCAATTTAACATACTCTTCTGTGCATGTACTACCAGGAAAGGTTGCAGCTATATCTATAACTTTATCTACTTTGTGATACTTTAATGCATCTCTAGCTTCATCAACACACTTGTAAACATCACTTGTTACTGGTATAAAAATTGCATAATCTGCAATGAAATGCGCTAAGTTAACATAATCTACCATCACTGGCCAATAAACTTTATAGCCTTTCTTGCTGTAGTATTTAGCTATTGGTAGACATATAAACAAATCACCTAATCTACCTGGTTGTATTATTCCTATCTTTTTCATTTAATTAATTTCTGTAGCTTAGCTACATCTCCTTCAAGTTCTTTTCTATATGTTGTCATCCAATTATTATTATCCCAAATACCAACTCTTAACTTCTCTAAGTTATCTGTGATTGGATCTACTTTATCTTTCGTTTCACTAACATGTAAATGTTTAATTAAAATGTCATGTCTATATTTTGTCCTACCTACTGAATCATAAACAACTTGACACCATGTGTCTTGATGAATATTTTCAATGTAAGGTTCAACAAAGTAACCTAATGCGTCTACGCACTTTTTATGTACAAAGAAGTTAACACAAAACGGTTTAACATTTTCATACTTGTTACCTGGTCCTCTCATACCATCATTACAATGGACCATTAAAACATTGTCTTTAGGGCCGTTTTCAAACTCTTTCTTTATTTCTACATCCCAGTCTTGAGTTAAAAACGTCATATCATCACCTATCATTGCATAAATGTTTACATCTTGTGTTTGTTTTACCATTTCATTCCACATGGTAGACAATCCTAAAAACTTACCATTATTTTTAAAAGTAATTACTCTAATAAAAGGTACATTATGCTGAAGGTAATCATAATATTTTTTAATTGGATCATCTTCATCAACTCCTAATACCAAATACACCCCGTCAGTCTTAACGGTAGTTATTAAACTTGCAATAAGTGTAAGAAGTTTGTTTCTTCTATTTCTTGTAGGACAAAGTAGTGCTATTTTCATTCAAACCACTTCTCCTTGTAAGTGCTTTCCAATCCGTGAGTCATATCAGTTAATTTATCACCAAGTAATTTATGACTACTAAAACCTTTATGTGTAACCATTGCTTCAGGTACTAATGCATGCTTTAAGTTATGCTTTTTAAGTAAATTAGCATAGTCATTATCTTGGTACCAAAACTTAAACGTCTCATCAAACTTACCAATCGTATCTAAAGTCTTGCGTGTCAAACCAATACAACAACCTGTTACATGCACCCCAATATCATAACCTTCAATAGGGTCTTGGAAGAAGTACTGGTGTTTAGGATTATTAAGATCTTTAGGGCTTACTGAATCAAACGTGTCAAGAGCTAAACTCAAGTTAATTAAACTGTCATTATGATAAACGACATCATTATTAGATATTAAAATTTTATCACTCTTAATTTGTTCAATACCTAAATTAAGAAATCTATTGTAGTTAAAAGGTTCATTTGGAAATATAAACTTGGCTTTAGAAGCTAAAGGTATGTTTTTATCTTTTAGCTTAGTGTTAGTTTCTACGACAACAGCTTCAAATCCCTGTAAAGAGTTTATACACTCTTCCAACATCATGTAGTACTCAGGATTAGCTGTATTGGATAATATTAAAACAACCATTTGTCAATTATAATATATAGATTTATATAATCAACGTGTTCTTCTCTTGAGTTCGTATATAGAATTTTTACTACTTAAATGATGTTCTTCCGTCATGAAAGAAATATTATCTGTGGAAAGGTAATTGGTTAATATTTTATATAGCCCGTGCATATCCATAAGCCCAGGTCTTGGTGGGTTGCTTAACAGTGCTACACACGCCTTTTTAAACTGTAATAAGTGTTTTGTAGGTAAAAAGTAAAAGCAATCATTAACGAAATTCATGTTATCCCAATGATCTTTTTCACGACATAAAAAGTTAACGTTGTTTAAATTGTAATTTAACGTCTTTAATTTACCTTTGTTAAAATAGATGTCAAACCTGGTAAATAAAACGTAATCCAAATCTTCAGCCTCTACCTGCTCTATACTCTTAATGAACGTTTTAATTTGATGTGAGCTTTTTATGTTAAGAAATTGACAAGCTTCTGGCTTATAAAAATCTATAATATTACCAGTTTCAGGTGATAGGTAACTGGTAAGATATATTTTTGTATCAAACTTTGCTAGTGGTTTGAGTATTTCTTCTGTAAAATTTTCTTTACAATCGAGGTATGATCTAGAGATAGGCCATCTTTGATCGTGTATGAGATGGCTTATACCTACTAGACATATACCTAATTTCATTTTCTTTTTATGTCTTTCAGGGACTGTATGACTTGTTCTTTAGTCACGTATGGTGGCATATTTGGATAGTGGCCGTGTTTTTTAAGATATATTTCTCTACCCATATTGACGTTTTTAAGCCACTGGTCTGATTTGTTTGCAATAGATGAATTATCAATTGCACCAGGTGCTTCTGTCAAATATTTATCACTATCTGCAATGTCTGCAAACCACCAAAATGGTGGATGCATTCCTGCTTTAATAATACAGTATGTGTGGTCTACGTGCTCCCAAGCGTTGTAGTAATTTTCATCAATATAACCAACAGTTTCAAATACTTTACGTGTAAAGAACGAAAACATTGCCACTGTATGTTCATACAAAGCAATCTTTATATCATTGCCATAATCAATTACAAGCTTTGGGTTTGGTTCACTGTGCTGATCTAACAAATGTCTATTATGTAAATCAAAATTTTGTATTGTTTGTTTACGATTAAATGGTGAACCTGGCCCGTAGTTAAAGTGTTGTATACCACTTGCTTCACATGCTTTAATGTATCTATCAAATACAGATTTATCTTTAATAAGCATATCATCTTCAATTATAAAAATATAATCACAACCTACATCATATAGGTGTTTCATTGCTTTGTTTTTAGATTTACCTACACCAATATTAACTTCATTTTGTAGCCAGGTACCTGGTACTTCTATTTGATTTTCAGCTTTACCATCATTAACTACTACTAGTTCGTCTATAACATCTTTAGGTAATGTAGCTAGTAAGCCTTTTAAAAATTCGTTTCTATTGCATGTTATTATGCCAACACCTATTTTAGCCATACTAGTATTATAACATAAATAATTAATATGTCAACTGCAACGTTAAGTTTTGACCAATTACCAGTAGCCGGAGAGGTTCAAAATGGTGATTTCTTTGTTATTGAAGATATAACAGGTGCAAAAAAGTTAGATTACCAGAACTTAATATTTGGTTTAGATAACGTTACTTTTGCTTCAACTATTTCAAGTCAATCAACTGATATTGTATCACTATCAACAAATATAAGTTCCTTATCATCACAACTTTATAGTGAAGTTAATTCATTAGAAAGCTTACTAAACACCACGGTACAAACAGCTACAGCTAACTTTTTAAACATATTATATCCAGTAAATTGTATAATGTTTACAACAAATAGTATTAACCCAGGGCTTTACATATTTGGTACAAGTTGGGATCAAGTTTCACAAGGTTTATTTGTTGCTGGTGTAGGTAATGGTGTAGATAAAAACGGTGTCGGTTTAACGGTTGGTGAAGAAAATGCTGCAAGTAATTTTAACGTTGGTGAATACAACCATACATTGTTAGCAGCTGAGTTACCTGCTCATACACACGATTTTCAAATACATTTACAAACCACTAACTCAACAACGAGTTACCAAAATGGTCCACAAGCTGCTCCAGCTTACAGATTAGATACATTGACAACGTACACAACTTTTACTAATGCTAATGGTGATCAATCTCACAATAACGTACCACCATTTTATGGTGTTTATGTTTGGAAACGTGTAAGCTAATAACATAACATGTCATCAAGTCTTGGAATTTTATATCTACCAGAAACAAGCACAATTGTAGGCAATGATTTGTTTATTGTTCAACAAGACAATATTACAAAGCAAGTATCGTTTAATAATTTAATATTTGGTTACGACAATGCTACTTTCTCACCTACTATATCAGCACACACCACTGAAATAGCATTCTTATCTACTTCTTTATATTCTTTATCGTCTCAAAATACAACAGAATATAATTACCTTTCAAGTTTAATTGTTAATCAAGTTAATAACGCTTTTACAAATTTATCATTAGCAATATATCCAATTAGTAGTATTAAATGTACAAGTGATAATGTCAATCCAGGAACATATATAGCTAATACAGTTTGGACTTTAGTTGGCCAAGGACAATTATTAGCAGGAGTTGGTCATACATATGAAAATGGAGCTCCATATATTAATGGGGATAAAAATAGAACTAATGAATACTTTTATCCAGGAGCTAATGCAGCTGCAGCAGGATCACCTCCAGGAGATTTATACTATACAAATTTAGTTAATAGCCCAGTTGCAGGTGGTTCAGTGACATATAAATCAGGTTGGGAACCATACAATTACGGTGGGTTTACACCTAACCAACCAGTTATTATTGTAGCTACTCCAAACACAGGGTACAATTTTTCTTCTTGGACAGTAACAAACCAAGACGGTACAACGTTTGGTGATGTAGATACTTCAGTATTTGGTCAAATTAGTTTTTATATGCCTCCTAATAACGTGACAGTAACAGGTACATTTACACCTGTTAGTTCTCCACTTGCAGGTGTACATTATGTTACCTTATTAACCAATCCGGTGGGTGGAGGATCTTGTTCTTATCAAACTGGCTATGGCCCTACAACAGAAAGTGGTTATCACTACAATGATCCAGTTGTAATTATTGGTAATGCATATGCAGGTTATCAATTGTTAGGTTTTACAGTTAATGGTTCAGGCTTTAGTCAACCAGTAGATTATAGTAAACCTGGTGAAGTTAGTTTTTATATGCCAGCAAGTGACGTTATAGTAACTGCTAATTACGGTATTGCTCCTGCAAATAGTTTAGGTGAATATAACGTGCAGTTAGATAAAACTCAAATTGCTTCACACTCACATGACTTTCAGATACAATTACAGAATACAAATTCAACAAATGGTTATCAAAACGGTCCACAAGCAGCTCCAGCTTGGCGTTTAGATTTAAACACTACGTTTACAACACTGTCAAATGCAACGACTGATACACCTCACAATAACGTACCACCAATATATGGTACGTATATTTGGATGAGAGTAGCTTAAAACTTTACACCAGTCTCTTTAACAAAGTCTTTAATCTTTGCTAATTCAGCAGCCATTGAAGTCTCTTGTTCTTTAAGTAGCTTTTGCGACTTAATTAACTCTTCCATTTCAGTTAAGTTTTCTGGATTGAAAAGGTTATCTGGTGAGTTTACATCACCACCAATTAAATCACCTTCTGCATCCAAATACCACTTTATCATTTGAATACGTTCTTCTGGTTTACCAAATATTTCAATAAAACCAGGGCAATCATCTGAAGGAAAGAAAGGGTTTCTTCCAAGATTATGCTGATATTGTTGCATCATACTTTTAAACAATGCATCAATTTCTTTAACGTAAATTTCGTCAGTTTCTCTTGTACCGTTATCTTCTATAGGTACTGGAGCTACCTTTGTAATAGGTAAGAAAAATACTATATCTAAATGTTTATAACTTTCTCTTACAATTGGTATACATTTCTGGATAAACTTCTCATCAATCCTACCAACCTCTTTATCACAGCACCACAACGAGTAAACCAAATTATCTAAAGCACATCTGTCAAAAATAACATGATCGTCTTTTTTAAAACTTTGTAAGTCTTCAACAATTAAGTTAAGATACTTCCATTGTGTATCTTTGTTTGTTTTCTTACTGTGTGGGGATTTATTCTTCTTAATATACTCTCTATAAGAGTTACCACCAACTGTATACATAGGCCAGTTGGATACAAAATCTTTAATTAGGGTGGACTTGCCCTGGTTAGCTGTCCCGGAAATAGCAATGCGCATATAAAGACTTATTTAGTCTCTATATTTTATCAAGTATTAAGGGAAGAACTTTGTTGGTTTAACCTGAGGTTCTAACCCAACTCTTGTTTTCACACCATCTACCATTTCGTCGCAATCTTCTTCACCAGTACTCCATTCACAATCTTCTTCCCCACTTGCTGGGTTTTGAATACTTGCTGTTAAAGCATCAAAGGCTTTGTTTAATTGACCTTTAAATGAACCAATGCTTTTTTGTGATACTTTTGAAAGATCAATTCCTAAAGCTTTTAAATCATTAAAAATTTCGTTTGAAGTAGCATCAAGCTTTTTCATTGCTGTTGCTTTATATGAATTAATTTTAGCTAATTCACCTTGTGCAGCACCTGCTCGTCTTTGTTGCTGAGCTGCTTGAACACCAGCTGTGTCACCTTTAACGCCTGCAACAGCACCTTTAGCAATACCTGCAGCCTGATTACCTAAACCTTTAACTGCACCAACCGCCTGTGCACCACGAGCTTTAAGTCTATCAAAAAGACCTTCTTCTAAGATTTCTTTATTGGCTGCCGTACCTTTGTACGTCTCATAAATGCTGTGCATGTCTTTGTTCATATAGTATTATTTATTAAATACTTTATATGAAATACGTTATAGTTACATTAATTTGCTTATGTTTTGTTGCATGTAGTATTGTACCATCCACACCAAGTTTTAGTAGTGTTGGTAAAATACCTGATGATAATATTGCCAAGAATGCTGTAGTTGTTGTTAAAGCAGAAAACACACAAAAGCAAGTTGATCAACTAGCAGAAGCTAATAAAAGGGTTGAAGCTGCACGTCAAGAAATGGAAATAAAGTACAATGCAGCTAGAGATCAATTACAAAAGTCGTACGATGAGTTAAAGAAAAAAGATGATGACAACTTTGCAAAGATTGGTGAATTGAATTTTGGTATCTATATGGTAACACAAGAGAAGAAGAAACAAGATATGAATACCCTTGTAGCTCACTTACGTGCTAAAGAAATAATGAATCGTACAGATAAACTCACACCTGAACAAAAAGCTGTTATTACAGCCGAAATTAATAAAGAAAAAGCTTTAACTATTGATCAGTTATATACCAAGTATAATGGTGCGGTAGAATTAGCTATTGTGCAAAAACAAGCTTTAGATAATGCGCAAACGGTGATAGATCAACAAGAAAAAGAAAAAGCAGCTTTAAGAGAAGCAGAAAAGGTGACAATTAATAAATTACAAGTAGAAAGAAATGCTGAAATTGATCAAATTAAAAAACAAGCTGCAGATCAATTAGAATTAGCTAAAGCTGCTCAAAAAGCAGAACTTATTGGTTTGATGGTAAAAGCTTTAATTGGTGTTGGTATACTATTCCTTGTACTAGCAATCCTGTTAAAGAACATTACAATGGGATTAGGGGCAATAGCTTCACTAGGACTAGCGTATGTTGCTGCTACAGTAGAAATGTGGGTGGTAGGAGCTTCTTTAGGTGGTATTATTGCAATAGTTATTGCTATTGAAATGTTTAGATCAAAGAAAAAACCAACTGCTGACCGACCAGTAGTTGTTAAAGTAGAAACTACTTCAGATCCAAAAAGTACTGCAAGTGGTTAAGCTCAATCTCAATATCTGCAACGATATTGAGTAAATCTTGATCTTCATTACTACATACTTCTGTTCTAAGATAGGATAACAGCTCTCTCTTCTTATTGCTTAAGATCTTCTTAACGGTATCTTGGTCCGTTAACGATTCTATCTCAAAATGGTAAACCTTATTTTCCAATGATTTACCGTATTTTCCGTAGTACGTTTCTACAAATAAATCAAACTGGTCGTCCAAATTTTGGTAAGCCTTGTTTAAGGCTTTATGCTGAGCATACGAAAACGTTTGCCAATGGAATATCTTGACTTGATTGAGAAATGATAGGAACGGTACTAACTTCATAAAGTTATTTATTAATCCTCTATAGGCTCTCCGGTATCTGTACTTACCCAATCAAGCTGAGCGTTTTCAGGTACATAATAACCCATAGCCTTTAAGAAATAGGTAAACTGCTCAACTAACTCCCCAGTAGTAGCGGCTCCGCTTATTGTAAACTCAACAGTACAAGGCACGATAGAAGCAATACCCTCTTTATTATCTTCTGTTTGAAGAAATTTAATTATTGAGCTCATACTACCTCCTCAGCAATGCCAAGTAATTCAGCAATTACTAACAAAGCTCCTGCAGATGGCATATGCCCAGCAAATAAAGCACAACCAGCAAGAATGCGGATTACGCTTTTACCTAAGCTAATAAAGAAATGTGATTTAGGATCTGGGTTATTCATAAATTAAGAAAGTTGAGTTACAATTACGATTACTTCTTGATGTTCGTCTGAAAATATAGCAGTTTTGTGTTTAATTTCTTTATCGTACATATCTATGTCGGCCCAAATCCAACCCTTTTCTTCTGGATTTTCATCACAGTCAAGAATATTTTTAGCTTCTTTAGCATCCCAGTTATTGCTTTTAATAACTGCTTTAGCTATGTTTTTAAAGCTCCAATCTTTAATAGTTTCTTCACTGCTAATAACAGCTCCAAAACCAAATGTAATTCCTGAGTCTCTGAATATGGTGGTGATTTTTATTTTCATACAATTATTATATCAAAGTTCCTTAAACTTTCAAAGCTCGATCCCAGACCTGTAAGTGCATTCTATTAGAGAATTTAAACCCATACTTCTTACAAAGTTCAGCTACTACAGGTCCAACTTCTAATAGTTCTTTACGACTACCACAGCAAGGCATTATCCATACTTGACTGGAATGTAAACCTACTTCTGGATTGTTAAGATAGTTTTCTAATACTTCATTTAAGTCTGATTCCTGTTTAGCTACAAACTTAAAACAAGCATCATGCAATACTAGGTAACGTAATACTTCTGGTTTAAAACGTTTATCAGCTGGGTCCCCGTTATTAGATAATTTAGGTGATGTTGTATATGTTACTTTACAACCAATTCTATCCCATTCAGGGTCAGGCATAATGGTACCATTAGTTTCAAAGTCAATATGTAATTTTGATTTACCAATATCATCAACTGTAAGAGTACGACTATAATTAGTGAAACCCCAACGGTCCATAATAAACTTCACAAACTCAATTAAATTCTTTTGTTGAATAAAAGGTTCACCACCAGTTAGTTTTAATATTGCACCGTCTTTTAAATTCTGGTCATAACCATTCTTTTCATATAACTGAGCAATCTCTTCAAACGTCATCTTATTCTTCTTAGACCAACTAATATAACTATCACAACCGTTTGGTGAATCTTCACTCTTAAAACCTATGCACGTTAAGTTGCACATAGACATTCTCATAAACACTGAAGGGTAGCCAATATAGCGGCCTTCACCCTCTAACGTATAGAATACGAAATCATCTGATAAAAATAAAGTTTTAGTAGAATCTATGCTCATATGGTAATTATAGTTTTGTTCCTTTTATATCCACGATTATAGTATAAATAATTTGAATGTCAAATAAAAAGTTTCGCAAAGGGCGAAAAAATGACGGCTTTAAGGAAAAAGAAATTGATGAATTAGAGAAATCTCTAAAGAGCAAAAAATGGGAGTATGATTTTGACGTTACAAATAAGTACACGTTCAATGATATCCAAAACCGTTTACTAGATGTGCTACAAAGAGAGGACTCTCACGCTGCCATAGTAGATGGGCCAGCTGGTACGGCTAAGACTTATTTAGCAGTACTTGCAGCTCTAAAACTTGTAGCTAAACGTAGACTAGAAAACATAGTTTACGTTAGAAGTGTGGTGGAAAGTGCTAGTAAAAGCATTGGATACTTACCTGGTGAAATTGAAGAAAAGTTTTCACCGTGGGCAATGCCGTTAAATGATAAACTAGAAGAATTAGTTTCTCCTGCGGTAATAAAAAACCTTATAAGTACTAATGTTATTAAGTGTGTACCTGTTAATTTCTTAAGAGGATTAACGTTTAGAAATAGTTTTGTTATTGTTGATGAAGCTCAAAACTTAACTCTCTCAGAACTAACTACCATATTAACAAGGTTTGGTCACAATAGTAAGTATGTTATTGCTGGTGACTCATTTCAAGCTGATATTGGTAAAGCAACTGGGTTTCAAAAGATATTAAATGCTTTTTCTTCTCCAGAGTGCACTGAAAAAGGAATCTATACTTTTAGATTTACTGAAAACGAAATTGTAAGAAGTGAAATCTTACGGTTTATCGTCAGTAGGCTTAAGGGTGTTGGCTAATTCTTTTATAGCTTCTTCATAGCTAACCATCTTTACTTTGTTGATTGGCTGTAAGAACTTTTCAGGCTTTACCGGTTCTAATTTAGCAATTGCATCAAACATTGACTTATTAACTTGTTGTTCAAGTTTAATAAGCTTTTCATCTCTTTGCTTAATGTACGGGGCTACAGGGTTGGCAATATGAACATTACCAACAGATGGTGATCCTGCTACCTGAAACCCGTACACATCCCTTAACTTCATTCAATTTATTTATTTTGGATTGCCCCAAGAAGTCCCCTTAAAAAGGTCTTTATATGTATTTTTTGATTTATCTGTGTACTGAGGTACAATACGTTTTGTTGGTTCTGGTACAGTAGTTGGTTGTGGTGTTGGAGTGTCTTGTTTAACTTCTGAAAGTAAAACTGGTGGCTCTTTTGTATCTACTTTTGTAGTAACTGATTGTGAATACAAATCAAAAGTTAAAGGACCATTAGCTCCAATACCAGGAGTAGCTGTAGTGGTAGTTTCAATGTTAGATCTTTCACATATTGCTGAATTACCTTCATGCTCCCATACTTCAACCTTTTCACACCAGCATCTACCACCTGTATAATCTCTAACGTATTTGTTTGCAACAGTTAAGCAATGCTCAGCAAACTTTTCAATACCCACACCATTTTCAAATACTACCAAATCAATCATTCCTTTGCTATGTAATTGTCTAAATGTAGTTATTTCAGGATCTTTAGACCACACAACTGTTTTATGATCAAATGTTTCTTCTAACAGGTTCTTTAAGCCTTTAAGTGCTCCAAAGTCAACGACCCAGTTGTTAGTATCTAGAACATTGCAAGTAAACCAGAATTTAGCTTGTAAACGATAGCCGTGAATGTATCTGCAGTGGCTAGTTGCGTAAGGTTGGCGGAAAGCACAAGACCCGAGAGGAATAACCTTTGTAGAAGAGAATTTTGACGAACCCATATATATTTATTAATAATATTATATGAAAGTTCCCTTTTTTATCAACCTTAAAAGGACTTAAAATTTAAAGCACTTACTTTTTACGTTTAGATTTTGGTTTTACTTTACGTTTGCTTTTACTTTTAGATTTGGTGGTCTTAGCTTTAGGCTTCCTACTTGGCTTTAAATTTAAATCCATTTGTTGTTCTGGTTGAGTAGTTGGTTCTACCTCAGGTTGTTGAGGAGTTGTTGTTGTAGCTTTTCTGGTTTTTTCTTCCTTTTCCACCTCTCTCATTTTCTTTAACCCATCTGACGGTATACGAAGTACACCAACCCCGTAATTGATGGCTACTTTTTGCATATCTAAAACATAGCCATTAGGTATAATTGATTCACCTGTAGCATTTGTAATATATCTTCCAGACAATTGTGGGTAGACAAAATCAGTACCTTCTTCTTTAAAAAACCTTGATCTTAGTTCATTTCTTTCTTGACGGCTTTTTATTTCAGTGAATTTAGCGCCTGGTTTAAGTCTAAATGTAATTGTATGGGTTGAAGGGTTTGTACGTTTAATATCAAAATTATCTTCAGTCACAACCAATGGCGTTTTTACAAGTGTAATATCTGGACCAGATTCTTTCTTAATTCTAGAATCAATTAGATACGCATTTATTTTTGCGTCATAAGAAAATTTTAAATTTGTGGTTGTTAATTGTGGTATAACATTTTTAGTGTCATAATAGAAATAAACAGTGCAATCATTATTAACTACACCACCTTCTAAAACACTACGAGTTAAAGCTACATTTTGTATACCTTTTGAAATTAAAGCTTGCTTTGTATCATCACGTACCGGGGTTAATGTATACATTTCCATGTTACCGTATTTTTTAGCACTGGAAAGTTTAAAATATAAGTTATTACCATTAAAGTTATAATTTCTACGTACCGAATTTTGAGCTGGTTGTGATGGTTGAGGTTTTGTTTCTTTTTGTTTGTATGGTACCATAGTACCTGGTACGTATTTGGTTAAAGCTGCTGAACTTGGAGTAACACCTGGTCCTCCTAATTGTAATTGACCTTGTTCACCTTGCTCAAATATTTGGATAACTTTATCTACTTTCTGCAAAAATCCTTCTTTCACTTCACCGGTCGGTGAGTAATCATTTAATTTCCTAATAATTTCTGCATCGTTTAGTAAAACTGTATCATAACCTTTTTTACCAAATAATGATACTTTTGTTGTTTGTCTATCAATAGCATTAGCTAACATACCTTCACCAATATCAGCTAATACAGATAAATTACCACTACTAAACTCATTAAATTTTCTATTAAAATCTTTTAAAGATTTATAAGCACCTCCTATTGTGCTTAACGTTCTACCAACGCCTGTTTGAACGTTATCAGATACTGGGCCTTCATTAACTAGATAACCTTTATATTTTTTATCCTTTTTTGCAGGGTCGCTAGACAAAGTAACTTGAATCATTTTCTCTTGATCTTCAAAAATCTTATCTAGCTTACGTGAATTCATAATATTATTTATTGATTTTAAGATAATTGGTAGTATAATCGTTGTATGTCTGAAGAACGAATAAAATATCCAACGATACCTACCGCAAATAGTAATTTGCCTAGATCTGAAGAAGAAAAGCAAGCTATCATAGAGAATGCTTCCAAGGCTTATGAAGGCTTTTTAGATGCATTGTGCATTGATTGGCGTAATGATCCAAATAGTGAAGGTACTCCTCGTAGAGTAGCAAAAGCCTATGTTTGTGATCTTATTAAAGGCTGCTATGACCAGCAACCAAAGATTACTTCATTCCCTTCTGATGGTTATGATGGTATTGTAAGTCAAATGAATATACCTTTAACTTCAATGTGCAGTCATCATCATTTAGCTTTTACTGGTGTTGCTCACGTTGCATACATTCCAAGTAAAAAAGGCAGAATCATTGGTCTATCAAAGTTAAATCGTATTGTAGATTTTTACGGTAGACGTCCTCAAGTACAA
>Ga0316231_1002108_pt1 | contig 19820 bp, 14 predicted proteins | sample TBH18027metaG_FD_206002 | JGI IMG/M metagenome (GOLD analysis project Ga0316231, IMG submission 206002) | Freshwater microbial communities from Trout Bog Lake, Wisconsin, USA - TBH18027 | ecosystem: Environmental > Aquatic > Freshwater > Lake > Hypolimnion/Profundal zone | place: USA: Wisconsin...
CGTTTGCTTCCGGCCCAGCCACAAAACCACGGCGGCGAACGGAATAAAGAATGCCAGCGTGATGCCGCCGAGCTTGCCAAAAAACGATTTGATCCATGCCCGTTCTGCCTCTGACTGCGCGCCAGCCAGCGCCATCCGGTAGCCCAGGTAATTGGGCAGCAGGACAATCAGCGGGCCGAGGCTGGCACCCAGCCAGGCCATGATTCCAACCGTCTTCACTGCGGCGCCGCTCTTGGCCACGGCGCCCGCCGTGGCGGCCTTGGCGGAGAAGGCCAGCGCGGGCAGCGAGGCCAGAACTCCAACTGTAAACGTCTTGCCTGGATTCGTCCGCTCCAGCGCGCCTTCCACGAAGGCAAGGACTTGTTCGTGCAGCAGCTTCCGTCCGCGCGACAGCCGTTGCTTGACGGCGTCTTCGGTCAGTTCCAATTTTTCCGCGACGGCCTCGACGGATTGGTGTTCGCGGTAGAACAGGACGAGCGGTTCGCGGTAGATTTCCGGGATGCGTTTGAGCGAGCGCCAGAGAATGGTCGCCTCCTCGTTGGAGATGGTTTGTTCCACCGGCAGCGGTCCGGGCGCGTGCGCTTCGGGAACATTTTCCAGCGGCTCGGCCGCGCGGATCGGTTCGCGGCCTTCGCGGCGAAGAAAATTATTGATGCGATTGCGGGCGATGCCGCAGAGCCAGGCGCGGAGCTTGTCACGCTCGCGCAAATGGCCCAAATGCCGCCACGCGGTAATGAAGGTCTCCTGCGCCAGGTCCTCGCTCTGGCCCAGGCTACCGGTGGCGCTGTACGTCAGCGAGCAGATTAACGACTGATAGCGCGAAACAATCTGCCCAAAGGCGTCCCGATTGCCGCCGAGGGTGGCATTGACCAGTTCCGCGTCGTGTTGGACAGCGACCGACATCATTTTGGCTTTCATCATAACGTCGCATGAGTGGCTGGAAAGCCTGAAAAGGTGACAGACTTTATTGCGATGCGCATGTTTGATTGCCATTTGCCCCAAGTTCGTCGGCCATCAGGGCTGATTGCTCGCGCCGAACTCATTCCATACTTTTGCCGAACGTTCGAAATCCTCGTCTAATTCGGGTGGGGACGAACCAGTCTTATGCCGGAAAACTCCCTGTTCATGGCATTTCACGATGCCCGCCATCAAGTTCTTCGCCGACGGAAAAAAGACGTAGGCTCCCTCTTCGTTAAAATTGTAAAAAACCGCGCCCTCCGCGGGCTTGCGCTTTGGGTCAAACCAGTATCCGTCTCCGGCACCGCCACTAAACAGGCAAATCCACGGGTCGCGGTGCCCGCACAGAACCCGATAAACCGCTCGCTGCAACAGCGTTGCCGCGCCCTTCGAAACGATGGCGTTTTCCTCAAGCGCCTCCTCCAGCGGCAGAAAGCGGTGCCCCGGCATGAAATTGTCGCCCACATAATTGGTGTGGCTATGGGTGCCATTGTGCCATTGATATATCGCTTTGATTTCCTCGGGCAATTGGATGTGGTATTGCTCCTCCAATTGCGAAATGTTGGTGGCAGAAAGTCCGCGCTGCAAATCGGCCAGAGCCTGTGGCGCGTTGGTTCTGAGAATGGATTCGAGATGGGCAAGAATTTCCGGCATTGGCTCGCTGACCACGGCGGGCATGGGCGGGGAGATGGGATAGGAAGATTATCTCATTTGGGTTCGCGCCCAAAAGCCGAGCGCGACCAAGATGGCAACGGCAATGGCGAGTCCTGTCCCAACTTTGCGCCAGAGGTTCATAGGGTGTTCTCTTTCACAACGATTTTAACCACAGATAGACACAGATGGACACAGATTTTTAATACTGCCGCTCGCCCGCCGTGGTGGTCGCGTTGGCGTTTTGCACCTGGCCGACAGGCTTGGCGGCGAAAGCGGCGGTGAACGCGCCGCACTCCAGACGCTTCGCGAGGTGCGTGGCCGTCTTGCGGTCGCGTCAGCGTCTGGAGTGCGGTGGCTTCAGACTGCACCTTACACACATCTTGTGGATCAGCTACGCGACCATTTTGGCAATCCCAAAGGGATTGAATCATCCAGCCCAGGGTTGCGACGAAGGAGCTACCCTGGGACTGCGAATTCAAGGATTCATCAACCCTGAAAGGGTTGTATCGTATCGTCGCCCGGAATACACGGGGCCAGAAACAGATCCGTGTAAGGTGCAGGGCTTCAGCACCGCTTTACGAATGGCCCCATGACTTTTTGCTCACGTCAACCGATCAGATAGTACGGCGGTATCACCTTGTCGGCCATGTGCCGAGTCTGGAGGGTCAAATCGGAGTTCCGCCCATCCACTTGCTCATAATGCCGGGAGGCATCCTCCAGGCTTCTGCCGCCGGTGACGTGGCGCTGGAGTACGGCCTGCCGCGTGCGTTCTTTGTCGGCTTCAATGAAGTAGCAAAAATCCAGCAATGGACGCACTTGCCCCCATTCGCCCAGGTCGGACAAAAGCCAGAGACCCTCCACGACCAGCAATGTCGCCGGCGAATTGATCCGGATGCTGCTTGGGACCGGGTCGTGCAGTTTTCTCGAATACGCCGGGAAGGCCGTGTTTTCGCCCGCGGCGAAAGCGTTCAGATCCCTGGCCAGGGCGGCGACGTCGTAGGTGTCGAACCGGCCTTTGACCTGTTTCAGCGGCGCCCCGTCCGCGAAATGAGACAGCAGGAAACGGTTCGGAAAATGATAGGCGTCAATGGTGATGACCTCAAAAGCGAACGGCAGGCGGGCCTGTTTGGCCAGCTCCTTGAACAGGACGGCCACCACGGATTTTCCCGCGCCGGTGGGGCCGGCAATCCCAATCGCAACGCGCGGTTTTTTGGCGGCGTGGTAGATGCCCACGGTTTCCCAAAACAGGTCCAGATAAAAAGCCTGTTGCCGCCGGGTGAAGCCGGAGATGTCAATGGTCTGTTCGGTGACCGTCAGCGCGGCTGGAAAGGCTAAATCAGGAATCTGCACCGGGGGATTTAACAACAAAGCATTCCCAAACGCCATACCTTCGATACGCGAATGTGGTGCCATGAGTAAAAGTGTTCTGGCCTCACGAAACCCAACCCGCCATGCTATCGTCTGTATCGCATGATGTTGCCTGAACATTTCAAGTTGCCCGCCTGGATCGCGCCACTGGTTCTTGCCGGTTTGGTGGCAGGGTTTGGCTGGTGGGGCTTTGGACTGCTGCGCGCCACCATCGAAGGGGAGTTGCAGGCGCAGTTGACGGCCACGCTGGGCGCCAACGTGACGGCCTTGGGCATTTGGAGCACCAATCAAACCCGGCTCGCCACCGCCTTGGCGCAGGATCCTGACGTGCGCACGCCCGCCGCCGCCATCCTTTTGGCCCCGCCGTTCACCCGGCGCGATTTCCGCCCCCTGCCGGAACTGGATCAGTTCGTCAACAACCTCCGGCCGCGGCTGTTTCAGCTTGGCTACCAAACCGCTCAGTTGGTAAACCCCAAATATGTGGTGGTGGCCAACTCGGTGCGGGCGCAATTTGCCGGTAACAACGTGGTTTCCGACGCCCACACCAACAAGTTCGCCGAACTGTTCGCCACCGGCCAGCCGGTCATCATCACCCCTTTTCGTCCGGAATTGCTCATGCAACGGCGCGCGGCCAGAAACGCCTTCGGTCAGTTCCGCACCAACAGCGTTTTGCGCCCGCCCAATCGACCCGCCGGACTGAATGCCAATCGCCGCCGCGGCGATGTCACTTTGATGCAAGTTGCTGCCCCCGTGCGCGATCAGGACCGGCACATCGTCGGTGCCCTGGCCTTGATCATTGATCCGGATAAGGAATTCTCCCGCATTTTGTCCGTAGCGCGGTCAGGCCGCTCCGGCGAGACGTACGCCTTTGACCAGACTGGCTTGATGATCTCCCACAGCCGGTTCGACGAGCAGCTCAAACAGCTGGGGTTGCTGGACCCCACAAACGACAGCTCCGCGCTGAACCTCCGTTTGCATGATCCCGGCGGTGATTTGACCCAGGGTTTCAAGCCGGCGGCGGAAGACGAATCCTACGTTAAACCTCTGACCCGGCTCGTCGCCAGCGCGGTGGACGGCGAGGACGAGGTGGATGTCACTCCGTGGCGGGATTATCGCGGGGTGCCGGTGGTGGGCGCTTCGTGCTGGCTGCCGCATTTTGGTTTCGGCGTGGCGACCCAAATTGACGCCGCCGAGGCGTACCGTCCCTTGCGCGTTCTGCAACTGGTCTTCGTGGTGCTGGTGTTGTCCCTCCTGCTGTGCGCCACCGGACTGTTCATATTCTCCCACGCCAATGTGGCCTGGCGGCAGCGGTTGGACGCAGCCGAATTGAAGTTGAAGCAACTGGGGCAATATACGCTGGAGGAAAAAATCGGCGAAGGCGGCATGGGGGTGGTGTATCGCGCCCGGCACGCGTTGCTGCGCCGCGACACCGCTGTCAAACTCCTCGTTCCGGAGCTGGCCGGGGCTGTGGCGGTGGCCCGCTTCGAGCGCGAGGTCCGCCTGACCTGCCGGCTCACGCATCCCAATACCATCCAGGTTTATGATTACGGCCACACGCCTGACGGCATTTTTTATTACGCCATGGAATATCTGCGCGGGGTGAATCTGCACGAATTGGTGGCGCGGTATGGCCTGCTGCCCGAAAGCCGTGTGATTCACATTCTGACGCAAGTTTGTGATTCCCTGACCGAGGCCCATGCGCTGGGGTTGATTCACCGTGACATCAAGCCGGGGAACATATTTCTCTGCCGCCGCGGCGGCGTGCCGGATTGTGTGAAAGTACTCGATTTCGGCTTGGTGCGCGAATATCGCGCGGGAGAGGCGGGCGCCGCCGATGCGGGCGATGAGCAGTTGATTGAAGGCACGCCTTGGTTCATGCCGCCCGAAGCCATCGAGGGTTCCGCGCCCGCCGATCCGCGCAGCGATCTTTATTCGCTTGGGGCGTTGGGTTATTTCCTGCTTACCGGCCAGTATATTTTCGATGCGGAGACAATCGCCGAGATCCACGAGAAACAACTGACGGCCGTGCCGGTGCCCCCCAGCGAGCGCACCACCAATCCCATCAGCTCGGAACTGGAGCGGATTCTGCTGTGTTGTCTGAAGAAAGACATGGCGCAGCGTCCGCAGTCCGCCGCCGAGTTGCGGCTCTGGCTGCTGGCCACGCCCGCTGCTGCCGATTGGACAATGGAAGCGCGGACTGCGTGGTGGGAGGGCTATGAGCGCCAGCCTGCGGCCAGCTCCGAAGCCGCCGCTTCCATCACCGCCACGCCCATGCCCACGGTGGATGTAGATCTGTCCGACCGGGCGGATTAGACCGGGTATTTCTTCCGCATTTCACTTTACTGACGGGCAAACTCTGGTAAAGTGACGGGCCTTGTTTGCAAGGCAAACACCAACAATTTAAATTTATGGCTAAACTCACTGTTCGCGACGTGGACGTCAAAGGCAAACGCGTTTTTATGCGCGTGGATTACAACGTGCCGCTGGAAGAAAAAAACGGCAAAATGGTCATCACCGATGCGACGCGCATCGTCGAAACGCTGCCCACCTTGAAGCTGTTGATTCAAAAGGGCGGCCGGTTGATTTTGACCGCGCATCTCGGGCGGCCCAAGGGCAAACGCGAAGCCTCGATGTCCTTGCGCCCGGTGGCCGACAAATTGCAGGAACTGCTCGGCCAGCCCGTGGCGTTTGCGGACGATTGCATCGGCGAGCAAGTGGAGAAGATCGCCGCCGGCTTGAAGGACGGCGAAGTGGCCCTGCTGGAGAACGTCCGGTATTACAACGAGGAGGAAGCCAACGATCCGGCGTTCGCGGAAAAACTGGCCAAGGTGGCGGACGTGTATGTGAACGATGCCTTTGGCGCGGCGCATCGCGCGCACGCCTCGACCGAAGGCGTGGCCCGCGTGGTGGCCAAGCGCGGCGGCCAATGCGCCGCCGGCTTGTTGATGGAGCGGGAATTGAAATTTCTCGGCGATGAGTTGGAAAAGCCGGCGCGGCCATTCGTCGTCATTCTGGGCGGCGCGAAGGTGTCCGACAAAATCAAGGTCATTGACCGCCTGCTCGAAAAGGCGGACACCATCTTGATTGGCGGCGCCATGGCGTACACGTTCCGGCTCGCGCATGGGCAGAAGGTCGGCAAATCACTCGTTGAACCCGATCGCCAGGAGATGGCCCTGGCTGCGGAAGCCAAGGCCAAGCAGTTGAAGGTGAACTTTGAACTGCCTTCGGATGTCGTGGTGGCCAAGCCGGTGCCCACGGACAAGCTGAACAAGAAAGGCAAGCCGGTCATGGATTTTGTCAATATTCAGACGGTCACGGACGCGATCCCCGATGACTCGGAAGGTTTCAGCATCGGGGAGCAGACGGCGGCGCACTATGCCCAAATCATTCTGGGCGCGAAAACGATTCTTTGGAACGGCCCGATGGGCATGTTTGAAGACGCCCGGTTTGCTGCCGGCACCAACGCCGTGGCCAAGGCGGTGGCGGAGGCCACGCAAAAGCACGGCGCAAAGAGCATCATCGGCGGCGGGGACAGCGTCAAGGCGCTGAACCAGGCCAAGCTTGGCGACCAAGTGAGTTTCATGAGCACCGGCGGCGGCGCGAGCCTGGAATTTCTCGAAGGCGCGGTGCTGCCCGGCGTGGCAGCCTTGTCGGACAAATAATAACTGGAACAGATCCGCACACAAAGCCGGGACGCGAACGTGAAAGAGCCCCCACCGCGCTGAGCGTGGTGGGCAACGACCTTGGTGCCTTGGCGTGATTGCATTAACATTTTGGACTATAAAATGAAAAAAGAACGAAAACTGATCATTGCTGGAAACTGGAAGATGAACAAAACCGTGGCCGAGGCGCTGGCGCTCGTCAACGACCTGAAGCGCGATTTGGCGAACCTCAAAGAGGTGGACGTCGTGGTGGCGCCGCCGTTCACGGCGCTGGAATCCGTTTCCCGGGCAATCATTGACTCGAACCTCCGGCTCGGCGCGCAAAACATGAGCGAGAATAACTTCGGCGCGTTCACCGGCGAAATTTGCGCCGGCATGCTGAAAGAATTTTCCGTGCGCTATGTCATTCTGGGCCATAGCGAGCGCCGGCAGTTTCAAAAGGAAACCGACGCGCTCATTGCCAAAAAGGCGGCGGCGGTTCATGCGGCGGCGCTCAAGCCGATTGTCTGCGTGGGCGAGACGCTGGCCGAGCGCGAGGGCAACCTGACTGAAAAGGTCTTGGAAACGCAGACGCGGGGCAGCCTCGCCGGGTTGACCAAGGAGCAAATGACCGAAACCATCGTCGCCTACGAACCCGTCTGGGCCATCGGCACCGGCAAGACCGCCACCACGCAGCAAGCGCAGGATGCCCACGCGTTCATTCGCAAGGTGCTGGCCGGCATGTTTGACGCCGACGTCGCGCGCAAAGTCCGCATTCAGTATGGCGGCAGCGTGAAGCCCAACAACGCCAAGGAATTGATGAGCCAGCCCGACGTGGACGGCGCCTTGGTCGGCGGCGCTTCCCTGGAAGCAAGAAGTTTTGCTGACATCATCAAGAATTCCATTTAAACTGTCTCCCCTATGAATTTTGTCATTGGTATTTTAACGTTTATCCTGGTCATTAACTCCGGGCTGTTGATCCTGCTGGTGCTGGTGCAGCTGCCGAAGAAGGACGCCGGGGCCGGCATGGCCTTCGGCGCGGGCACGGCGGACGCGCTCTTTGGCGCGGGTTCCGGCAACCTGCTGACCAATATCACCGGGTGGGCGGCCGGCATTCTGCTGGTGCTGTGTCTGTTCTTGGGCATGCTCCAGAGCCGGGCGCACACCGACAACACCGGCTCGGATTTCACCAAACTGGTGGAACAAAAACAGCAACAAGCCCCGGCTGGGTCGCTGGCGCCGCTGCCCAAGCCGCAAGCCACGCTGCCGGCCGCCAATCCTTCGTTTCCCGCCACCGTGCCCGCTTCGGCCACGAACGTCACCGCGCCGTCAGTCAAGGCCACGACGCCAACGAGCACCAACGCGGAAAAGGCGGAAAAATAGCCGATGTTTTCCACGAAACGCATCCGTTGGTTTTTCCGACGGATGCGTTTTCTTTTTGGCCTTTCGCTTCTAATCTGCCTGCTGGGATGCGCCCGCCACGAGCCGCCGGCGGATTTGACCATCATCAATGGCAACGAACCCGAATCGCTCGATCCAGCCATCATCACGGCCGAGGCCGATATGCGGATCGGCTCCAGCCTGTTCGAGGGGTTGACGCGGCAGGAGCCGGTGGCCGCCCGGGCGGTGCCAGGACTCGCGGCCAGTTGGGATATTTCGCCGGACGGAAAGGTGTACACTTTTCACCTCCGCACGAATTTGCAGTGGTCCACCGGCGAACCAATCCTGGCCGACGACGTGGTTTATTCCTGGCTGCGCGAATTGAATCCGGCCACGGCCTCGGATTACGCCGGCCAGCTTTATTATGTGAAAAACGCCGAAAGTTTCAACACCGGCAAGCTGACGAACGCGGCGTTGGTGGGAGTTCACGCCTCCGACCGGTTCACGGTGCAAGTGGAGTTGAATCATCCAACGGGTTTTTTCCTTGATATCTGCGCCATGCCGCATACCTGCGTGGTGCCGCGTCGGACCATTGAAAGATTTGGCGACCATTGGCTGAACGCGCGGCCCCTGCCGGCCAGCGGCGCGTATGAATTGGTGGCATGGCGGCTCAACGACAAAGTCCGCCTCCGAAAAAACCCGCGCTATTGGGACGCTGCGAATACCCAGTCGGAAATCATAGACCTCCTGCCGGTCGGCACGCCGAACACGGCGTTGAGTCTGTATGAGCGGGGCCAGGCGGACCTGGTGTGGGACAAGGAATTGGTCCCGTCGGAGTTGCTGGACGTGCTGCTCCAGCGGCCGGATTTTCATTCGCATCCTTACCTGGGCACTTACTTTGTCCGTTTCAACGTCACCCGCAAGCCGTTTGACGACGCGCGCGTCCGCCGGGCGCTGGCGCTGGCGCTGGACAAGGAACGGATCGTGAACCGCATCACCAAAGCCGGCGAACTGGCCACGTCGCACTTGGTTCCTGGCGGCACGGCCAATTATGATTCGCCCGCCGGGCTCGGTCACGATCCCGCGCGGGCGCGTGAACTGCTTGCCCAAGCGGGCTTTCCCGGCGGCCGGGGATTTCCCCGCTTTGAGTATCTGTTCAATGCCGGCGCGGGCGGCACGCAACTGCACGAGAACATCGCTATCGAACTGCAACAGATGTGGCATGATGAACTGGGCATCGAAATGGACCTGCGCCAGGTCGAGACGCAAGTGTTTTGGGGCCTGCAATCCCGCCTCGAGTATGCCGTCTCCAAATCCACCTGGATCGGTGACTACAATGACGCCAACACTTTTCTGGGCATGTTCCTCACCGGCGACGGCAACAACGAAACCGGCTGGAGCAACCCGCGCTATGATGAATTGGTTCACGCGGCGAACGAAACCCCCGAGACTGCCGCGCGGGAGAAATTGTTCCAGCAGGCGGAGACCATTCTCATCCATGACGATCTGCCCATCATCCCGCTTTACCGGTACACGGGCATCAATTATTTCGATACCAACCGGATTTTCGGCATCTGGCAAAACGTGCTGGATGAACATCCGCTGCGCACCATCCGGAGAATGAGAAAATAAATGTATTTTCTCCGGCGCATGTTGTTCGCGATTCCGCTGTTGCTGGTCATCAGCGCGCTGGCGTTTGGGCTGGTGCATGTGGCGCCCGGTGGCCCGTTTGACCGGGAACGCCGGCCGGCCTCCCCGGAAATCGAGCGCAATCTCAAGGCCAAATATCATCTGGACGAGCCCATCTGGAAACAATACGGACGTTATCTGGATGGCCTGGTGCATGGCGATTTCGGCGCCTCGCTTAAGTACCGCAATCATTCGGTCAGCGACATTATCGTCCAGGGTTTGCCGGTTTCCATGTTGCTGGGGGGACTGGCGTTCTGCCTGGCCGCAGCGGTGGGGGTGCCGCTGGGATTTTTCACCGCGGCCCGCCGCGGGCGCTGGCCGGATTATGCCGGTAGTTTCCTCGCGGTATTGGCCGTGTGCATCCCCGGTTTTGTGCTGGCGCCGGCCTTGATTCTAATTTTTTCCGTGAAGCTAAAGTGGCTGCCCGTGGCCCTCTGGGAGACGCCTTGGCACATGATTTTACCGCCCATCGCCTTGGGCGCTTATTTTGCCGGCCAGGTCGCGCGCATTTTGCGCGAAGCCATGTTGACCGCGGCTCAGTCTGGATTTGTCACCGCCGCGCGCGCCAAGGGACTCGGCGAAACGACGCTATTGTTCAAGCACGTCCTTCGCATTGCGCTCCTGCCGGTTATTTCCTATTCCGGCCCCATGCTGGCCGATTTGCTGACCGGTTCATTTATCATTGAGAATATTTTCCAGATTCCCGGCCTCGGCGTGTTTCTGGTCAACAGTTCGCTCAACCGGGACTACACCGTGGTCGTGGGCTTGTCACTGCTCTATGCCCTGCTGCTGATCGGTCTGAATCTGGCGGTGGATTTCGCCTACACTCTCCTCGATCCCCGCGTGAAATATGAATGACGAAGACTTGGATGGTTCAAGGCTGATCGTTGATGGCGAGAGCGGCAAAGCCGCTTCCGACCCTCAACCCTCGATCCTCAATCCCCAACCGCCGCACGCCAGCCCCGGCCGGCGCGCGTGGCTGCGGTTCTGCAAGAACCGCACCGCCGTGTTGAGTGCATGGTATTTGGTGCTGTTGTTGGCGGTTATGCTCGTCTGGCCGGTGCTGCTGAGAATTGCCGGTCCGGCATTTGCCAGCCTGCATGATCCGGACCGGCTGTCCAATTCGCAGTTTGCCCCGCCGGGGAAGCAGCACTGGTTTGGCACGGATGTCCACGGGCGCGATGTCTTTTCGCGGACCCTGTGCGGCGCGCAAATCTCGCTGCTGGTGGGAGTGGTCGGGGCCGGGGTCAGCCTGGTAATTGGCGTGGTCTGGGGCGCGTTGGCCGGTTATCTTGGCGGACGAGTGGATAGTGTTTTAATGCGGCTGGTGGACATTCTATACTCACTGCCATCCATCATTTTTGTCATCGTGCTGATCACCACGCTTGGCGAAATGGTTCAGCAGTCGGCTTTGGTCCAGCAGTTGCCGGCAGCGGCTGGGGCTTGGCGCGTCATGTTGCTGTTCGTCGGCTTGGGCGCGATTTCGTGGCTGACCATGGCGCGCATCGTGCGCGGGCAGGTGCTGGCCTTGCGTTCGTGCGCCTTCGTGGAAGCCAGCCGCGCCTTGGGCGCGGGCACGGCGCGGATTTTACTCCGGCACATTATCCCAAATATTTTCGGTACGGCCATCACCTATACCGCGCTGACCCTCCCGGCGATCATTCTTTACGAATCATTTTTAAGCTACCTTGGCTTGGGCGTGCAGCCGCCGATGGCCAGTTGGGGCACGCTGATCGCCGAGGGCGTTTCGCAAATTAACCCCATCCGCATTTATTGGTGGCTGATCGTCTTTCCCGGCGGTGTGCTGGTGACCACCCTCCTGGCCCTCAATTTTTTGGGCGATGGCCTGCGCGATGCGTGGGATATCAAGGGCAAATAGGAACGGTTGGAGTTCAAGCTTTAGCTTGTCCAATGCGGCAAGCTAAAGCTTGAACTCCAACAGTTCCTCAAGCCTCCAGCGCAAGAACGGCGCGCAATGTTTTGGCGTCGCCTTGTTTCGCAAGGGCCAGCAGGCGTTGAAATCCATTTCCAATTTTCGCAATTCCTGAATTCCCCGCCGCGCGCGACGCTTTGCCTCGGCAGTTTTCCCGGCGGCGACTGCTTGCTGCCATAACATAAATCGGCAGGACTGTTCGGCCATGCGCGCTGCCAAGTCCAGTTCCATCCCCAGGATGAGTCCAGCATCCGATGCATTTTTCCCACGCCGGATCATCGCTCTTTGTGCGTGGATTTCCCGCAAGGTTGCCAGAATCTTTCCGCGCGGAATTTTGGCGAACCACGTCAAGCCATTCCGGCAGAACAATTCCCGTGCTTCGGGTTTGGGCGCGGCGATGACGGTGCCCAAGGGCGTTTCATTGATGGCCTTTATCCCCAGCTTCCGATGCGCCAAGCCGAGCTTGAATGCGGCGGCGCCGATGTTCCCCGACGGATCCTCATACACGTCCCGATTCAAGACCTCCACCAGCACCTTTTCATTCAGCCCGGATGATTTCCAAGCCAGTGCGGCGCCGGCGGCGAACATGGGCCAACTTACCGCCAAAGGCTGCGGATGACCGCCATCGCCCCAGTCGGTATTGAGATAACCAATCGCGCCGAATTGCTTCCCAACCTTGGCCGCGGCGCGCAGGTTGGCCAAGGCGTTGTCATGCCGGCCGACCATGGTTTGCCAGGTCGAAGTGCCGGGGCACACGTAGAAAGGAATTTTGGCTTTGGCAAATTGCGCCGCTTCCTTGGCGAAGGGATGATCCGCCTCGTAACCCCAGTTCAGCGCGATAAGGTCCGGAGCGCTGATCTCCGCCCCGGCTCGTTTCAAACTCAATTGCCTTTGATCCGGGAGGGAGACCGGCGCTTCGAACGCAGCGAGTTCTCGGATCAACTCCGGATATTTCAAAATGATGTCGCCCCAGAACATCATGGTCTTGTCTCGCGCGGAAACCGCCCGGTGGATTTTCTTGAGAAAATCGAGGTAAACCCCGCCCCGGCCGTTCGCGGCACACAGTTTCCAGCTTCGCCCTTTGCCCAAGTCCCACGTCTCATCACAGCCGACGTTGAAAAAGCCGCTGGAAAAGTTCGGCAGCAGTTCGTCATACAGGCCGCACAAAAAGGGCAGGGTGCCGGGATGCTTCGGGGCCAGCGTGGTCGGACGGCGGAGAAAGTCTCCCGTTTCCGCCTCGTACGGCTCGCTTAGCTCGCCCAGTTTTTTCAGGCGCGCGTCGGCGAGAAAATAACGCAGATGTCCGAAAGAATTCTGGTTCGGTACCAGATCAACGCCCAGCTTGCGGCAGCGCGCATCCAAAAGGCGGATTTCCTTGGCGGTGAGCGCGCCCCAGCTTTGCCAGACGGCCCGGTATTTGCGATAAGCGAACGTGTGCTCGGTATAGAGTTGCAGTTCGTTGATTTTGAAATGGGCAAGTTTTTCGGCGAGTTCGAGCAGCGTTTCCAGCTTGGGCACGCGTCCGCGCGAGACATCCAGCATCACGCCGCGGCGGGCAAAGTCCGGCCAGTCGCGAATCTTGAGGAAGGGCAGGCGGCGGCCATATCCGGTCAATAATTGCCGCAAGGTGGCCGCGGCCGCGCGCTGCCCCGCCGGCTCGCGAAACTCAATGGTCACGCCGCTCCGGTCAATCGCGAGGGCGTAACCTTCGGGGTGGTTCGGTGCGGAGTTGGTGCGGACCATTCTGATGGCGGAGGGCTGCGGGCGCTTCGGCAAAACAAAAACGCCCGGAAGTCGCTTTAGCGACTGTGGCGCGGGCAGCAAATTGAGGGCGGGCTGTTTCGGCATCCGCTTAAAGTTCCACCGCCATTCGGCATCCGCACGGGCGCAGGCGCGACCCCACGCACTGCTTCGGTTTTTTAAACCCGGAGGGCTTTCGTTGTTCCGTTTTTGATTCCAGCTTTATTGCCTTACTTGGCGGCTGGCGCCGGAAGGTTGACGGCCGGCGGGGGCACATGCGAGGGAATCGTGACATTCAAATAGACCGCCAGGGAGGCGATTTGCATGTCGTTGAGCGGGCCGCCTTGCGCGGTGGCGAAGGCGGGCATGAGCGTGCCGGCCTTGCCGGAGGTGATCCAGGCGCGCCAGAATTCCTCGCTGGTCGGGTCTTTGAGTTGGTGCAGGTCCGGCACCATGGTGGCGCGCGGGTTGGCCTCATGGCAGACCGCGCAAAGGTTGGCAAACAACTGCTGGCCGTACTGGCCTTGCACATTCTTCAGGTGGCAACTGGCGCATTCGCCCCGGAATACCGCCTGCCGGTCAATCTTGGCGGCGGCAATACCGCGCGCGCGTTCCTCTTCGCTCATGGGCTTGGCCGGGGGCGGCGGCTGAATGTTGATGCGCAACATGAGATCGGTCTTGCCCTTGTCCGTCGAAACCGAAACCGTCTTGAACACGATGCCGCTTTTGCCTGCCAGGTTTACGTTTACCCGGATGAGGCTGTTGGTTCCAGGGGGCAGAATCCACGGCACCGGCGGAAGTTCCGCCGTCGTGCAGCCACAGGACGGATGCACATTAAGAACGGTGACCGCCGCCGGAGTGGCGGAATTGGTGACCGTGGCCACGTTGTGGTTGGTGACCACGGTGGCCACGGAAGCATATTTCCGGCCGGAAATAATGTTCCAGAAACCGGTGTTGGTGACGACGACAAAATTTGTGACATAGGCCACGTTGGTTACTTGGGAGAGATTGACCTGCGTGGCAATGTTCGTGAAAGCGAAAACAAACCGCGCGAAGTCCTGTCCATTGGTCGCGTCGGCGCTCTGTTGCGTGCCTCCCTCCCAAGCGATGACCCCGTTGGGCAGCGGGTCGTTGGCATGGGTTGTATCCGGCACATACACGGGGGCGGAGGCCACGTTGGCGGCGGGTTGCGCAGGGGGCGGATTCACTGCGGCGGGTTGCGCCACGGCGGCTAGGATGACGGCAAGAAACAGCGACGCCAAAGCGGCGGGCTTCGAAAAATCAAGTAACGCTCTCATCAAGATTAAAATTAAGGGGTTTATCGGGCTTTGACTAGCCTGTTTTTAACAAATAGTAGCGCCAGGATAGGCTTCGAATGGGCACGCACAGAGGCAGACTACCGAAACCGATGTCGGGGAGGTAATGAATTCGCTTGGTCAAACTGGCCGTGCCAAGGCAGATCGCAACGTCGGCGAGCCGTACCGGAGGTCGGCGCTCCGGCACAATTAGTCGCTCCAGCAACAATTCCGGCATTGACTCGACGGCCCAAACATGGAGCAATGACCAGGTGAATTTGATGGCCGGTTTTCTAATTTCAGACGGAGCGCGGGTCGGTGGCCCGCAGCAGCTTCGCTTTTCGGAATGTTTGCGAAACCTGCGGAGACGTCTCAGGAGTCGGGCATTGCTGCGGCTCACAGAGCCGCGCTCCAAACGCGGCAATGTGCTTGGTACAGTCCATGCGCTCTTGATCTTCCTGGTTTGCGCCGTGGCGCTTTGGCTTTGCCCGCCGGCCCGCGCGCTGGATCGGACAAATGAGGTGTTCAAAATTTTCCAGTTCCCGCCGGATCAAATCCCGCGGATTGACGGCGATACTAATGACTGGAACCTGGTGCCGGAAAGTTATGTCATCGGTACCGACCAGTTGGTGGAAGACTTCGGAAAGCACCGAGTGACCGATCCATCCACGCCCAAAATCCGCGTGCGGGTCGGCTGGGTAAAAGGCCTGAACCGGTTGTATTTTCTCTATGAAGCGGATGACGACTACTGGGATTTTGCCGATCCCGGATTGCACAACGACACGTTTGAACTGGTGGTGGATGGGGATTTGTCGGGCGGGCCGCTGATTGAAAAATTTTCGCCGGCCAAGCCGTTCCTCGGCCAGTGGGAGACGTATTTCACATTGCAGGGCTCGCACGCGCAAAATTATCACATTTTCACACCCGCCGAAGGCAAGGATTGGTGCATGGTTTGGGGGCCGGCGCAATGGCTGAAAGCGCTTCCGTACGCCAACGCCGCGTATAACTACCATTTCCGGCCGGGCGATCCGGGGCATCTCGTGCTGGAATTTTGGATAACGCCATTCGATTACGCTGGGTCGGAGGGGCCGCCCCGCGCTGTGGAATCCGTGTTGAAGGAAAACAAGTTGATCGGCATGTCGTTTGCAGTGATTGATTACGACGATGTGCGCTCCGGCGACACCAACAATGGGTTCTGGAACCTTTCGCGCCACCACACGATGTATGGCCAGGCCGATCAGCTTTGCCTGTTTAAGCTGATGCCGCTTGAACCTCAATTCCTGAAGCCCATCGCTGCGCAGTGGTCGTTTCAAGTGGTGGATATGGACCGGCGGTGGGTCTCGTTCAAGGACCTTTCGGTGGGGCAAATCGCCTCCTGGCATTGGGATTTTGGCGACGGTGAGACTTCAACCGAACAAAATCCAATTCACGCTTATCAAAAACCGGACCACTATGTGGTAGTGCTGGACGTGGCCGGCCCGGCCGGCAAATCGCGCCATTCAAAGGTCTGGGACGTTGCAGTGAAATGAGCCTTGGATGCAGCAGCCCAGGTGGCGAAGCCCAAATTGAACGGAGTCTCCCCACGCCCTTACCGGTTTCAATTCTCTCACCGGCCGGCCGCGGTGCCAGCCGGCGGAGCGGAGCTGGATGAACGGCCGGCCGAGCAATTCAAACCGGCTGCGGTCGGTACGCGGTATTCCCCAGGACAATGTATGTTTGGCTTTCATGCGCATGTGTCTGTATCATGGCCCAGACCTGTTGCCACACGCTACGGTGCAATCGGCGGGTTTCAGCGGATTTTTGCCGGATCGCAGCGATTGGTTTTGCCATCGGCTGCCGGGCGGCTGTTCCGCTGGCAGCGGCCGTGCAAAGGTGCAAGAAACGCAGCATTTATGCGGGTTTTGTCGACTTTATCACAGATGAACACAGACCGGACAAAGGATAGCTGGATAGCTGGATGGTTGGCAAACCGGCCGGCATCCATTAATCCGGGGTTGGTTTCCTGGCCTGCGGAGAGCTGCCTCACTCCTCACGCCTCACGCAGCCCATGACTGAACCCGTCCAGCTCAGGATCAACGGCCGCGCGGTCGCCGTGCCGCCGGGAACGGTGCTGGCCGCCGCCATCGCCGCGGCGGGCGTGACGCAGTTTCGCCGCTCAGTCAGCGGCCAGCCCCGCAGGCCGGTTTGCGGCATGGGCGTGTGCATGGAATGTCGCGTGACGATCAATGGCCAGACGCATCGCCGCAGTTGCCAGACGCCGTGTGAACCGGGCATGGAGGTGCGAACCGATGAACCTGAAAACCGGAGTTGAACAACAAAGGAACAAAGACACAAAGGCCAGATGACAAAGCAATTTTACGTTTCACCGCCTACGAAAGCCTTCACCCGGAGGGTGAAACCACTTTTGACCCGAGCATGCACTTCCGCCTTCATCTTCGTTGCTTGGTTGCTTGGTTATTCATTTCCCAATTGCGGAATTTAGGATGAATAGCCACGCGCAAGATTTTGAGATCGTGGTCGTTGGTGGAGGCCCGGCGGGCCTCGCGGCGGCCTGCGCGGCAGCGGAAAGCGGCCGGAGCGTGGCGGTATTGGACAACACGCCTTGGGTTGGCGGTCAGATTTGGCGCGGTCAACCGTTTAAGGCGGCGCCGGCAGCCCAAAAATGGGTTGAACGATTTCACCGTTCCGGCGCTTCGTGGTTGGACCAGACCAGCGTCATTGCGTCGCCGCGTCCGGGAGTCTTGCTGGCGGAGCATCCCTCCGGCGCGCGCGAAGTTCATTTTCAAAAACTCATCCTAGCCACCGGCGCGAGGGAATTGCTGCTGCCGTTTCCCGGTTGGACCTTGCCGGGCATGGTGGGGGCGGGTGGTTTGCAAGTGCTGGCCAAACATGGCTGGCCGGTGGCGGGCAAGAAAGTGGTGGTGGCCGGTACCGGCCCCCTCCTGCTGGCCGTGGCGGATGGCCTTAATAAATACGGGGCGCAAGTCGTGTCCATTGCCGAGCAGGCGGCGTGGTCGAAGGTCGCCGGCTTTGGCCGCAACCTGTTGTCACATCCGGCAAAAATCCTGCAAGGCATTGGGCTCAAGTCGCGGTTGTTTGGCGTGCCGTATCGCTGCGGCGTATGGCCGGTGCGGGCGGAGGGCGGCGATCAAGTGCACGGCGTCACCTTGACTGACGGGCAGCAGACGTGGACGGAAGCCTGCGATCTGCTGGCCTGTGGCTTCAACCTCGTGCCGAGCGTGGAACTGCCGTTGGTGCTCCATTGCGAATTGCGCGATGGTTTTGTGCGCGTGGATGAATGGCAGGCCACGAGCGTGGAAAGCGTTTATTGCGCCGGTGAACCAACCGGCATCGGCGGGGTGGACTGCGCGCTGGTGGAAGGGCAGGTGGCTGGCCTGGCCGCCGCCGGCCGGCCGGCCGAGGCCCGGCAGCTTTTTGCCCGTCGCGCCCGCTGGCATCGGTTCCGGTCCGCGCTGGCCGGGGCCTTCGCCCTGCGACCAGAAGTGACCAAGCTGGCGGCGGACGACACCATTTTCTGCCGGTGCGAGGACGTGACCTTTGGCCGCGTCAAATCATTCCACGACTGGCGCGACGCGAAATTGCAGACTCGGTGCGGCATGGGAGCCTGCCAGGGCCGCACCTGCGGTGCGGCAGCCAGAGTCGTGCTCGGCTTTGGCATGGCATCCGTCCGTCCGCCCGTTTTGCCGGCGCGCGTTGCTTCGCTGATGACAATTTCTCCCGACTCCGCCAATATAAACGAAACCGAACACTGACCCATTATGAACCTCAACCTCGAACCGAAAGCCATCAAAGCCGCCGCCGCGAAGCTGAAATTCCGCACCAATGCATTCGTGGATGGAAAATTCACCCCGTCGGCCAGCGGCAAAACCTATGCCTCGATCAACCCGGCCAACGGCCAAGCGATCGCGCAGATTGCGGCCTGCGAGCCGGAGGACATCAACCGCGCCGTGAAAATTGCGCGCCGGACGTTTGCGAGCGGCGCGTGGTCCGGAATGAAACCCGCCGACCGCAAAACCGTGATGCTGAAATTCGTGGAGCTGCTCGAAAAGAACGCCATGGAAATCGCGCTGCTCGACTCAATTGACGCGGGCAAACCGATTTTCGACTGCGCCACGATAGACATTCCCGATGCGATTCATTGCATTCATTGGCACGCCGAACTGGTGGACAAGCTGTACGAGCGCACCTCGCCTTCCGGGCCGGACGTCGTCTCCATGATCGTGCGCGAACCGCTCGGTGTGGTGGGCATGATCCTGCCGTGGAATTTCCCGGCGCAAATGATGGCTTGGAAAATCGGCCCGGCGCTCGCCGCCGGCAACAGCCTGGTGATCAAACCCGCCAAGCAAACCTCATTGAGCGCGCTGCGCATGGCTGAAATCGCCGCCGAGGCCGGTCTGCCGGCGGGGGTCCTGAACGTCGTGCCCGGCAGCGGCGCGGTGCTCGGCCCGGCCCTTTGCCGGCACATGGACGTGGACATGGTGGCCTTCACCGGTTCGACCAGCGTCGGGCGCGATTTACTGCGCTATTCCGCGGAATCCAATCTCAAGCGCATCATTCTCGAACTTGGCGGCAAGAACCCGCAGGTGGTCCTCGCCGACGCCGATCTCGATAATGTCGCCCCGCACGCGGTCAACTCGGCCTTCTGGAACATGGGCGAGAATTGCAGCAGCGGTTCGCGCCTCATCGTCCACCGCAGCGTAAAGGACGCGCTATTGGAAAAATTCCTCGAACAGACGAAGCTTTGGCCACTGGGCGACCCGCTCAATCCCAAGAACCGCGTAGGTCCGCTGATCGAGCCGGCGCACATGCAGACGGTGCTGAATTACATAGAAACCGGCAAGCGGGAGGGCGGCAAGCTCGTGCTCGGCGGCAAACGCACCTTGCTGAAGTCGGGCGGGAATTTCGTCGAGCTGACCGTGTTCGACGAAGTCACCAACCAGATGACGATCGCCAAGGAGGAAATTTTTGGTCCCGTGTTGTCGGTTATCCCCGTGGACAGCGACGACGAGGCCATCGCCGTGGCCAACGATACGAACTATGGGCTCGCGGCGTCGCTGCACACGCGCGACATTGCCAAAGCGCACCGCTTCGCCCGCGCCATCCGCGCCGGAGTGGTTTCCGTGAACAGCTTCTCGGAAGGGG
>Ga0316231_1002113_pt1 | contig 19768 bp, 8 predicted proteins | sample TBH18027metaG_FD_206002 | JGI IMG/M metagenome (GOLD analysis project Ga0316231, IMG submission 206002) | Freshwater microbial communities from Trout Bog Lake, Wisconsin, USA - TBH18027 | ecosystem: Environmental > Aquatic > Freshwater > Lake > Hypolimnion/Profundal zone | place: USA: Wisconsin...
TACATGTCGACCCTGGATAGTATTTCTGACTTGTAAACTTGAAGTTCAGCAGGTCGCCCTTTGGAACCCCCGGCTGAACAAGCGAATCGGGGCTTTCCAGGTACCTAATCTGCGCCTGCGCGCCGGAGGCGACAACGCAGCCCAGTGCAACCAGAAGCGCAACGAACAAGCAGCAGCGTTTCGTGCAATGCATAGCAATCTCCAATCCTCGTGACATCGGCCTATTGCGCCGGAACAATAATCCACTGCATATGTTGATCTGCAGCGCTCGCCTTATAGAGCACCATCGGGAATCCGGGAACTCGGCTCCCGCCATTATCGCCGATACCCGATGCCGACGCGCCTGTTGAATACAGGCCGAATGTGCCGTTGGCGTTTGCCGCGATTGACCACAATTGATTGGCCGCTCCCCTATCCGGAGCCAGAATGATCTTGTCGCAGTTTTGGTAGGCGGTGCCGTCGATACTCAGGGCGAGCGTCTTGTCCGGCGCGTACTGTACATCGTAAACGCCGTTGCCCTTGTTGACCAGATTCCATTTCTGGCTCGAAGCGTTTGTAGAAGTCTGTATGATCGCGACAGGATTGCCGGACGAAACCGGCCCGGCGCCGTCGAGTACAAGTTCGGGAGCGCTGGCAGGCATGAGCGCGTAAAGGCCATCCGGCAGAATCGGCTGCTGGCCGTATTCCAGAGACACATGATCGAAGACGGCAGTGCACAGAGCAGCCGCGCTGTGAGATACGCTGACAAGCCCGATATACACGAGACCAGTCGACGCCGGTGTCTCGCTTCCAATGCGCACCCATCCAGAGGGCGCGCCGCCCGAATCAGGCGCCACATAACTGTCGATCTGCCCGCCGCGATAGATAAGCTTCACCCAGGAGGGCGCATTCGTCGCCGCCGTGTCGATAACGGCAATCGGCGAATAATATGGGCGATAAACGCGCTCGGCGCGGTGATCGGCAGTGACCAGGCTCGCCGTGAAATTTGTCGACGCCGCCAGCGCATCCCTGGCCATGACACCGGCTTTGGCATCCGGATCGGCACAGATGAGCCTTACGACTCGCGCAGTAAACGCAAAATCGCCGGTAGCCCCTTGATAGACAAACGCAAAATTGTCGGCTCGCCCCCCGATATCCACCCCGCCCGACGTGATCGTATAGACCCCGCCATCGATACCGGCAGAACCCGCAGGGCTGACGGCCCCGATATCGATCTCATTCCAGGGAACCGGAAGGGCGTAATTCGGAGCAAGCGCTTGACCCGCCGGAGCAGGATCGGCCGAGCACACAGGCGTGGCGACGGCAAAACATATCATAAGCCCGACTAAAAGCGCATATTCGCGATGCAAAAGCTTCATCGTTGAGTAATCTCCCGGCAGAGGGTACCGCGCATGGCATCGGATGTCAAGGACGCCAATGAGCAGGTAGATTTGCGGTGATAAATTGCGGTGTTACAGATACTTGACACACTTTGCATTCCATGATACAATATTGACCGTAACATAATTTCGTAACACTGTACTTAAGGCGGGGACGATGGCCGAAACAAAATCAATCAGGAAGCGCAACACGATTGCGGACAATGTAGCCGCCGACATGCGCCGAATGATCGATGACGGCCATTATCCGGTTGGCTCGCGCCTCCCAGGACGACGGGAGTTCGCTCAGAAATATGGAGTCGCTCCGTTAACCATTCAGCAGGCAATGAGCGCTCTCGCAAGCGACGGATTGATCCGCGCCGAGACAGGCCGCGGCACGTTCGTGGCGCGGCGGACTATAGTTCAAGAGTCGCCGCTGGGCAAAATTGGGCTCATTTCCGAAATCTGGCCCAGCGAAGTCGGAAGACCCTCGCATAGCCGCCGCCATACGCTTCTCGTCGCGACGGAGCGGTTGCTTTCCGCCCAAGGCGGTACGACAATATTCGCAAACAGACAAACATGTGACGAAGTGGTGCCTATAAGCGATGCTGTGGATGTTCTGCTAGCACAGCAGGTCAATGCCATCGTCGTCGTCGGCGCAGGCCGGAACGAGTCGTTCGATCAGGCCGTCGAATATAGTCTGAAAAAGGGCATTCCCCTCCTCGTATTGTCGGAGGAAGCGCTCGACACTGCAGCACCGTGCGTGATGTCCGACGATGTCAAAGGCGGGGAGCAAGCTGCGATGCATCTGATTGACCAGGGTTGCCGAAGCCTCCTGTATTTCTCAGGCGTAACGACTCCCTGGGCAAGTAACCGGCTCCGCGGCGCCCGAAATGCGGTTCGTAAGGCAGGGTTGCCGCCGGACTCGATATGGGTATGCATGGGCCGCTCGAAACTTGATTCGCCAAGTATCGAGCATTCCGTGTGGCTGGAGTTGTGCGCAAGCGAAACCGCCCGAGCATTCGACCAGTCAGCGGGCTTCGATGGAGTCGTTTGCAGCAACGACGCTGGGGCGATCGCGTTCATAAGTGCTGCGCGAGATCGAGGGCTCGACGCCCCTCGCGATTATCTGATCGTCGGTTTCGACGATTCCGACGAAGCGCGGAGCCTTGGCATTACATCCATGCAAATGCCGATCACGGAGATCGCCAATCAAGCAGCGGGCCTTCTGCGCCAAATTGTGTGTGGCTCAAAAAATGCAGAGTCCATCTCGCTGCCATTTCACCTTGTTGCACGCACGTCCACATGGCGGCGCGACTTGGAAGTCGTTGCCGCATCAGTAGCTATAAAGGAGTATGTTCAATGAATAAGTTATGTAGATTCTCGATTTCTCAAAAAAGAGCTTTCACTTTGATTGAATTGCTCGTCGTTATCGCAATTATAGCGATTCTCGCGGCGATCCTATTTCCCGTTTTTGCCACGGCAAGAGAAAAGGCCAGGCAGACGCAATGCGCGAGCAATCTAAAACAAATCGGCATCGCGATCACGATGTACACCGCCGATTACGATGAGTGTTTCCCGATGTCGCAATTCGTAGAAGGATCCAATAAGGTCAGTTGGCGTCAGGTCATTCAACCATACATCAAAAGTACCGGGTTGATGATATGTCCAGACAACCCCAACAATCAGACCGTTATTGCCGCAGCGGTCGGCGGATACCCGGCGATTAATATCTCTTATGCGGGAAACACGAATGAACAGGGCGTTTACGCGCAACCGAGCCCATTCTGGACGTACTCGCCGTTCAGTGATCCAGGGTACTCCGCACTGGCCGTGCCGATCACGGTAGTCGTTGCGCCGGACCAGTTTATCACGGTGCTCGAGAGCGTTGCAAGCCGAGTCGCGTTCGACCTCGGCGATGCAGGATACTCTGTCGGCAATGCCGGATGCGCGGTACCAGCGGGTTCTAGCCAGGTGCCTACCTGGAGTTGCCTCTACGCCGGCCACACGGGGCTGACCAACTACCTGTTCTGCGACGGCCATGTCAAAGCGCTAACGTCAATGAAGACGCAGAACTATTGGAACTACGATAACACAATCTACAACGCTCATTCGTGGCCGAACTCAGCGACTGAGCTTGCCACGCTATCCCAACCGCGGACGTTCTAGTCCGCGAGTGACGCCATCGCGCTCTCGCCGGATTTCTCTTACGGCGAGAGCCTCTTTTCTCAATCCAAGCTACCACCAGGACCAAATGCAAGCAACCAGATTTTCGATTATCCCCTTATTGAGCGTCGTGACGGCGTTCGCCGCGCCCGCCTTTGGGGGTGGTCTCGTTCCCAATCCTAGGTTCGAGGACGGCGCCGGCGGCGTGGCTAGCTCGTGGCAGGTTGACCGCTCTCCGCTGACTGTGACACCTACCAAGGCGCGAGGAACAGCAACCGTCGTTTGGGCGGATGGATCGCACGGAGACGGAAAGCATTGCCTGCGAATACAGGGTGATGTATCGTCAGGAGCGGATTTCGCAATCGTGGTCACGCCGCTCATCCGCGTCGAGCCCGGCTTTACGTACACGGCAAGCGCCTGGTATCGCGCCAGCGGCCTGGCGCCGGAAAACGGCGACCGCACGCAGCACGCGGCCGCGTTCATTGACGTGTTCATGAACGATTCCAGTGGCAAGCGAGTCGCCAATATTCGCGCCATTACTTTTGTCAACACGCCGGAATGGGCCCCTCTTGCCACGAAACCTTTTACGATTCCCGCCGGAGTCGCGACCGTGCAACTCCGGCTTCAAGTCTCAAGCTCGGTGCCGGGCCGGCACTTCGATGTGTGTTTCGACGATGTAAATTTGACTCCCTCCGATGCGAATCTGCCCAATCCAGGATTCGAGGAACTCGATGCCCAGGGCAACCCTGTCGGCTGGACCGCCCACGGCAGCGGATCTGAAACTGTCGACACAAGCGTCCGTCACGGCGGCAAGAACAGCGTAGCGGTAGCCGACGCCGGTATCGGTCAGATGTCAGGATGGAGCACCGTTGTCCCGGCGCGCGTCGATCGTATCTATCGCTTCGCCGGATGGGCCAAGGGTGGAAATCTTGCGGCAAACAGTATTTTGTCCGGCGGGGCGCTTCAAATCGAATTTCTGGACAATGAGGATCGGATACTCGGCAAACCTGTAGTCTCGCCCACAGTGGTGGCAAACCAGGATTGGACCGAGTTGATCACACCGCCTGCTAAGACACCCGAAGGAACCGTGCGCATGCGTTTGACCGCCGGCCTCCAATTTTGCAACGGCAAGGCGTGGTTCGACGATGTTCGCCTCGATACCGCCGCCGCCTCCGGGGACGCGAGCAAGAAGGAGTTGATCATGCGAGCCCCCAAGCCGGACCCAGCGGTTCGATATTCCGACAATCTGCTGGCAAACCCGGACATCGAGGCAGGCGATGGCGACCGCCCGGCGCACTGGACATTTGTCGGCTCGTCGTCGCGCAACTGGACGGATGCCCAAATCGAGGATTTCCACCGCGAAGGGCGACCTCATTACAATATCGGACGCGCCGCCGGATCATGGAGTCACGATAACGCCTACGCCGGACACGGCGCTCTGCTGCTGGAATCCGTCGATCCGCCCCTTTCGACCAATGCGCAGTGGTACGGCAGGAACCCAGTGGATGGCTACTGGCTATCCGATCCCATGCCATGCACGGCAGGAGACAGCTATCTGACGGCCGCTTGGATCTGCCCGGGCGCACCTATCTCCGAGGCCTGGTTTGGCCCGCTTGAACTGCAGTTTTTCGATGCGTCGGGACGGCGCCTTAACGCGGAAGCGCCGCGATCGGGGATGGGCGACGCTCCGGCGGGAACCTGGACCTGGTGGACAACGCGGCCGTATCGGGCGCCGTCCGGCGCTGCGACAATGCGGCTTCGGGTAGGACAGGAACTCAGCGCCGCTACCGGCGGCTGGGGACGATCACTTTATGATAATATCGCCGTGTGGCGGGTCGCCGGGATTCCCGATCCGCCTGCATCTAGCGGAGACAGCGCCCTGCATCGAGCATGGCTCAAGCAGGTCTTTGCGACATGCCCTCCTCCGTATCTGCCGTCTCCCGCATCCGCCGCGGCTTACGAAACTTGCCTTGCCAGGATGGACAATGCGGTTGCCGGCAATTGCTTCAGCGATCCCAATTCGCCAGTTAAACTTCGTGTGGAAATTTCCAATTTGCTGGGTGAGGCGCGAACTGTCTCTGTCCGCGCTCAATGCACCGATTGGAAAGGCAGTGCTCTGCCGCCCGTCGTACTGTCTGGAGTTGCCCTGCATGGCTATGGCGACACGACTGTTCCCGTGCGAGTGCCGGCGCCGCGCGCATTCGGTGCATATTACGTCGACCTGGCAGTAACTGAAGGTGATGCCGTCGCCGGATCAGGATCGGGGCGCTTTGCGGAATTGCCGCCTCTCGATCGGCCACGGACACATCCGGCGATATGGGGCATCACGCCTCTCATGGACCTGGTTGGAGACGATCGGCCGCTGGAACACGAACTCGGGCAGTTGCTGCACATGGCAGGTTTCGGTATTGCATGGGTGCGCCTCTACCCGAGCAGCATCGACCCTGACACCATAGGAGTCGAAACGGCCAAGTTGCGCCCGGTGCTCAAATGGTATCGATCGCTCGGAATTCGTCCTGTCTTGCAAATCGGATTTCCCCCACACTGGCGGCCCGTGGTGCGCGACGCCTATGTTCTGGCCGGCCGGGCAATCGCCAAGAACAGCGCCGACCTGGTTGTCGCCTATGGAAACCACGGAATCGAGCAGGCCAACTCAGCATCGCCCTGGCGAGGAGGCGGCGCCGCTCGAATGACCGATGACGAATACGACACCATCATGAATGGCTTTTACGAGGGGCTCAAGGCAGAGGCGCCACAGATTCCCGTACTGGTCGGAAATATCGCCACGGACTGGGAAGGCAAAACCCTCAGCCGCCTGTACGGCGCTCCAGGCAAAGGCGCATTCGACGGCGCCATTCTGAACGCTTACATGGGTGTCACGATGACAATCCTCAACTCCATCAAGGTGTTCGATGCTCACGGCGATACCAAGAAGACCATCTGGCAAGAGGAAACTGCCAACCAGCGCTCGCCAATCTCGGGCGAAGCCCGGCGCTACGGCGAGGGGCAGGGCGCAAGCAATCTCGTTCGTTCCTGGCTCGAACCGGTGATCAAGGCCGGCGATCGGCTCAAATCGTTCACCATGTGGGGCTTCCGGGCTCGTGGATCGGCTGCCGAGGACGACATCGCCATGGTGAACGCCGATCTTCAACCACGCCCGCAGTTTGTCGCCCATGCCGTGATGGCGGACGCGCTTGCCGACGCCACCCTGGTGGCGGACAGGTCGGTAGGACCGTTCACCTGCGGACAGTGGAAGCGGGGCGACGGGACCCTGCTGGTAATGTGGTCCAATGACGGGGCTCACGGCGCTACGCTCGAAGTGCCGCGAGGAGAGTTAACTGTGATGGATGTCATGGGCAACCGGCATCTGGTGCATGCCGTCGACGGGGTCGCGGTGGTCCAGGTCGGTGACGACCCGGTCTATTGCTTCGGCGGCGGCGACCTCACTTTCAGCAAGCGCCTGGAGGCAGCGATCAGCAATGGAAGCCGGCGAGCCGGCCGCCCCGTGGCGAGGTTGACCGTGCGAAATAATCAGAACGTCCCGGATGTCGTCAAGCTCAATATAAATGGGCAGCTTTCCGGCGTCGCCCCAGCCCTCTTGAATGTAGCCCCACATGGCCAGGCGGCAGTAGACCTCCCAGTGGACGCGACGGCTCTCGACTCGGGAAAACGAACGCCGTTTTCGGCGCTAATAACCACGAAATCCGGCGCCGTATTCGCGGCCAACGCATCGCTAAATTTCGCGTTCGCCGTGCATGCTGCCTCGCGGGTTCCTCTGAGCGGTACATGGATTGGAGCCTGGGAAGACGCCTCGGTGATTACATTCGGAGCCAAACCCGACGAGGTCGTTCTTCCAAATGTGCCGGGAGAGCACTACGACGGTCCGGGCAGCATCCTCGGCAAGCTCAGAATGCTGTGGGACGATAATAACTTCTACCTCGGAGTTGAAGCGCTCGATGCCGTTTACTGCCCAGTGCCAGTGCGCAGCTTGTCCGGCTTCATGGGAGACTCGATCGAGTTCGGAGCGCAGCCTGACGGCATCCTATCGAATATGGCCCCGCGTTACGAATACGAGTTCTATCGGCCGGCCAATGACACGCAGCCGGCACTCAACCGCCGCTTCCCGTCTGACCGCGCCGGCGCTGTGACAGGTTGGAACATGTCGGTAACGCCCACCGGTCATAGGGGAGATGTCAACTATCAACTCGCGATCCCCTGGAGCGAAATCGGAGTGATGGCGCCTCCGTCCGAAGGCAAGGTTTTTACGCTGGGCTTGGTGCTCAACAACGCAAATACGAATCCGACCAGCGGCGGGAGGGGACGTCTCCTCTGGTTCCGCGGAGTCGATAATAAGAACACTGAGGGATTTGGCGATGTCGTCCTCGTCGATTCCGCATCGAAGCCTTGACACAAAGTCTATTGGCACGGAGATAAACAAATGACACCGAAAGCCGTTTCCGATTTTACTTGCGCCTGGATGGCGATAACCGTCCTCCTTGCGATTTTAGAGCTGTCCCCTGCCGCTAATGCCGGTGGGGTCCGCGCGCTGCCGATCGCGTCGCTTGCCTATGCCCGCACCCCAATTGTCGTCGACGGCAACCTCGGAGATTGGCCGGATGTCCGGCCAGTGACATTCATTCCCCTCAACCCAGGGCTCACAAAATCGGGTTCCGCGTCCATGATTGCCCTCAATAGCCTGGCCATCAAGCCGTCCATTCAGGTGTGCTACGATGCCAAGGCGATTTATCTGGGAATTACATGGAACGGCGCCGCAGCAGCACAGGCGGCAGGGGATATTGAAGTGGTCGCGTCTGCAGATCGCACTGCGCGAGTGCGTTTCGTCAAGGGAGCCGGATCCGAATTCACCGAGGAAGCGCTTTCGAGCGATCAAGCGAAGTGGGAGGCCGTCGCGGGGGGCGCCGCGGCGCGGGCTGTTCGCGCCTCAGTTGCAATCGAGGAAATTCGCGTGCCCTGGGCTCTGATAACCGCAAACGGCGCGCCGCCGAGGCAGGCGATCACTCTGGCGCTCGATTTCTCGTGGCCGGCGCTTACAACTGCTTTCCTCAAGCAAATCCCACCCGATGTTCGTCACGACAACACACACCAAACATTCTGCTTCCTGACATCGCAGGAGAAGTTGTTCACAAACGCCCAATACCTTGGCAACCCGACAGATTGGGGAACTCTGGATTTTGCCGGCGGCGAACACGCCAATTCGACTCAGGAATCGCCGTGCGCAACGGGAACGACCGACATGTTCGTTTCGCGCGTCGCCAACCCGATAAAAGTCAACGGCAACCTCGACAAGTGGCCATCCGCGCGTTTTCAAGCGGCGACATATCTGCCCGCATTCTTAGGAAAGCGCTATTCGGCCAATATTGCAACCGCGTACGACTCCGACAACTTCTACATCGCCGTGCGTTACAACTCCGCGAACGGCCCATTCAACACGAAGCCAGAGATTACCCAGAGCGGATATGCCGGCGGAGACTGCCTGCAGGTCCGCATTAATAACGGCAAGCGAACGATCAACCTCTGCGCGTGGTACGACGGCGCTAATAAGAAACCGGCGCTTACCGCCGACGGCAACGATCTCACAAAACCCTACTTGCTGGCTCAAGGCGCGCAAGAAGCGTTTGTAACAAGCCCTGACGAGACATCTTACACACAGGAGTTGTCGATCCCATGGCAGGCTCTCGGCTTGACAGCCCCCGCCGCCGGCGACACATTCAAAGCAAGTTTTCAATTCTGGTGGGCCGGGCTGCAACCACAGTTCACGGCGATCGCAACCGCGACTCTCGACCGTCCCGGCGGCATACCGCTCGCATACACCATTCCCGCCGAATCGAATGTCACCGTGGCCGTGTTCGACAAGCAAGGGCATCTCTTGCGCAACCTTGCCAAGGACGCACATCGGCGGGCCGGCAAGAATGTCGAGTACTGGGACGGCAAGGATCAGTTCGGTCAGGCTGTCACCCCCGGAGAGTATGTCCTGAAGGGACTGTATCACCCACCGATCGATACGCAGTACGTAATGAGCGCGGTCAATCCGGGCACGCCTCCGTGGCCGACATCGGATGGAACCGGCGATTGGCTGAGCGATGAAGCCGCGCCTCAGGGCGCCGCGACTGATGGCCGCAATGTTTACCTCGCGGCCCCGGGTTCGGAGAAGGGCTACGCCATTATTGCTGTTGGTCCTGACGGAAAGCGGATTTGGGGCTATCAGGAAGATTCGAACCCGCGCTGCGTCTCCCTGGCAGTATACGGCAAGTTCCTGTTCGCTCTCTTTTCCGGGCCAGAGCTTACAGACTCGACGAATCGGTTCAACGGCCATAACGCAATCGGACGCGCTTATGTGATTTGCCTGAACAAGGATACCGGGGCGCTGGCGTCATTCAGCACCCAGCACCCCCGTCTGCGAGTTGCAACCTGGCCGTACACGGACCATACGGCAGGACTTTGGGACCTGCGCAAGAACAAGACATTCAGCGCTGAAACCTATGGCGGCCAGACTCGCTACTTCGCCAACGACATGGGCGAGCCTACTGAGGCGCTTGGAATAGCGGCATGGGGCGATAAGCTGTATATCAGTCTGTTCAATGAAGGGCAAATTCTCGTCATCGATTCCACAAGCGGCAAGCAATTGGACAGCATCGATCTTTTGCATCCGGCCGGGCTACACGCTGACGCTGACGGGCGCCTTATCGCGGTTTCGGACGGTAAGATTGTCCGGCTCGATCCCACCGCGAGGACTTCGACCCCGATCATCGCGCATGATCTTGCGGCGCCGCATGACGTCACGACAGACAGCCACGGCAACCTGTATGTCAGCGACTGGGGATATTCATACCAAGTGAAGGTCTTCTCCCCCGCCGGCAAACTGGTCAGGACAATAGGAAAGCCAGGCGGCAGACCATGGGTCGGAGCATGGGTCGCGAGTGGCATGCTCTTGCCGCGCGGCCTGGCTGTGACATCCGATGGCAAGCTATGGGTGGCCGAGGACGATGCTGCGCCAAGCCGGGTAAGCGTCTGGAATGCAGAAACCGGCGCGCTCGTCCACGATTATATCGGGCCGACGCCATACGGTGGAGCGGGCATGGCGTGGCTCGATCCGAAGGACCCAACGCTTCTTCTAGGCGAGGGTGTCTTCTGGCGCCTCGACATGGCAAAAAAAACATGGACTCCGCTGTCGACGGCGTTTCGCCGCATGGGCATGGATGAACCGTTCACTCCCAATGCCCAGTTCGGCCCCAGCAGCGTTCGTGTAATCGAGCACGCGGACAAACAGTACTTCTATGTTGCCGCCGGATACAACATGACCGTATTGCGGCGCGATGGATTGCGTCTGACCCCTGTGGCGGCTATCGGATGCCGCGGCCGGTATATCACGGATCAAGGCTCTTCCGAATCGATCTGGGACAGCGATATCGGAACCCATTACGTCGCAAACTACTTCCCTGAGTTCTTCAACGGTCACAAGGGAGAAAACTACGTATGGGTGGATACCAACGGCGACGGCAAGGTCCAACCCGACGAGGTGCAATGGGCAAAGACATGGACGCGCGGCGACAAGTATGCACCGGATCGCCTTCCGGAATTTCTGGCGAACTGGGGTTGGGGAGTCTCTCAATCGGGCGCGATTTTCGCTGCGGGGTTCTGTGGCAACAACAACGCTATCGCGCGCCTTGATCCCCAGCGCTGGACAGAGGGCGGAGTTCCCGTATACGATCTGGCCTCCGCAAGGGTGATCCATCAGGATGGCGCTCCGAGCATGCCTCAGGCTGTCTATGTGACCAATACTGACAAGCTGATCGTTTCGCGCTCGTATGAGTGGGACCGGCAAAAGACGGCCATTGACGCATATACACTCGATGGCGCCCCACTCTGGTCGCTGGCGATGCCCAAAAGCCAGCAGGCCGACGATATCGAATCGGACCAGATAACCGGCGAGATTCACACCAAAGGGGCCGGAACCATCCTGGCGACGTGGCTTTGGCACGGAAACTACAAGTCGTATCTGACCACCGAGGATGGTCTCTATATCAGCAGCTTACTCGACGATACCAAACTCGGGCCCAAGGCGAATTGGGATGAATCGTTCCGATCCGTGCACCAGGCGCCCGACGGGAAGGCATACATTATCAACGGGGCCAACGACACGTACCATATCTTGCAGATCACCGGACTGGATGCAATCGAGAGATTCTCGTCGCCCGTGACGGTGAATGCGCAGGACCTGGAAGATATCGCGCAGGCAAACCAGGCTGAGGCTGCTAGGCCGGCTGCCGCTCCGAAACCAATCGTTCACATCTCGTGGGGCGCGACATCGCCAGGCGCGGGAATCACCATGCACGGCTCCGGCAATCGCAGCGCCCGAGTGTCGCTTTCGAGAGACGCTGCGAACCTGATGGCGACATACGAAGTTCACGGTTCGAAGCTCGTCAACAAGGGCAGCAACTGGCAAACGCTCTTTATTACCGGCGACTGCGCAGACCTAATGCTGTCGATAACCCCGTCGTCCGGAAAGCAGCATTACGTTGCCGCCGCTGGAGACGAGCGGCTACTGCTAAGCATTTACCAGGGCAAGCCGATCGCGGTGCTTTACCGGCCGGTTGTTCAGGGGGCAAAGACACCTGTCAGGTTCATGGCGGCGACAATCGATCAAGTCGTCAGGCTCGATTCCGCCGTCGTAACAATACAACACACGGATGACGGTTATGTCCTATCGGCGACTGTGCCGCTCAAGGACATCGGCCTCGATCCGAGCCGGACAGACACGCTTCGCGGCGATGTTGGCGTGATCTATGCGGATGACACAGGAAGCAACCGCTCGCAGCGAGTCTACTACTACAATCAGCACACCGATATCGTAAGCGACATGACGACTGAGGCGACACTTCAGCCCGGCGAGTGGGGAGATATCGAGCTGCCCATGGGCCCGAACCTGCTAAAGAACGGCGATTTCAGCCAGCCGTTTACGGCAAAGCCCGACGATGGCTGGAACGTCAGGGCCGCCGAAAACGGCGTGGAAGTCAAGCTCGACGATACGGTCTCATACTCAGGAGGTCGCTCATTGCTTATCCGTCAGACCCAGCCCGTGGTCTTTGAAGATAAGGCTTATCTGACTTCCGACTATGGAGCCTATCTAAAATCGGCGAACGGCGGTAAGGGCGGGGGAAGAGCGGAAATTGTCCAAAATATCCCGGTGACTGCCGGAAAGTCTTATCACCTACGCGTTCATTACCTATCGCACGATCTGCAGCCGGAGGTCAAGGAGGTTAAGCCGGGGCGGGGATATGCGGCCCTGATGGTCTGGATGTACTGGCTGGGCAATGTGAAGACCAACGGTGCGGTTTGGGTTGCCAACGAACAGGCCGATCCGCCAGACGGCTGGAAAACTCTGATGGACAACAGATTCCCGTATTACAGCGTCAGCAAGCCATACACAGCCCCCGAAGGAGCCAACGGCGTCCAGATCGCAATTTACGAAGGCACCAACGCCTCAGGCAAACTCCCCGTCATCCATGTCGACGACATTGAGTTCGTGGAGGCTAATTGATATCAAAGTCGTAAGTCCCGCGTCTCGCCCGGCATGACATCTATCAGTCGGCCATCCGCTACAACGGAGACGGCGGTCGCGCTGGGATTGAATACCGTCTGGCGATTGGCGGCGACGACAAGGCGCTTCCTTGCGTCGTCATAATCGAAGAGTTCGATATTCGTGCAATAGAACACGTCTTTGTGGCCCGACAGCGGCTTAAAGAGACGCTCGATGCCGGCCCAATCGTCGCGTCGGCCAAACTCATAGGCGTGGCCCCAAACGAAGAAAACATTTGAGCCGCGCGGGTCATCCAGGAGACGGGCGAAACGCGTCGGCACATCTCCATGAGAGATATCGTACATGTGCATGGTCGATGGCCACGCCAGCGGTTCGGCAGGGGGAAACGGAAATTCAGCGTTCTCTGTTGTCCTTGCGTATCTGATACCAAGCGTTCGCAGAATGTTGACTACATCGGCATTGTACGTGCCGAACGGATACGCCATGCCCCGCACCGGATAGCCGACCAGGTCCTCAAGCGCGCACCGGTCTTCCCAAACTTCGGCGACGATCGCGTCGGGCGACAACTGCGGCAGGTGCGGGTGCGAAACCGTATGCACAGCCACCTCATGTCCCGCGTACCTGTCGGCCACGAACGCGGCATCCAGCGTGGCATATTCATCCGTTTGCTGAGAGCCGCTTCGCTTCAGAGACCCCGAGTTCAGATTGAACGTCCCCTTCAATCCCCACTTGTTGAATGCCTCGACAATGCGCCGGTCGCATTCCACCCCATCGTCGAAGCTGAATGTCACGGCAATTCGTTTACCGCCCGGATAGGACGGGATGCTTACGGTATTCATGGTCACAATAGGACCCCTTTCAGAAATCGTTGTTACTTCCAGCTCGCCAACTCGTCCGGCATCGGAGTTGGTATTCCGTAGTAAATCCGCTGCGCGGGAGGCCAGATACCGTTGGTCTTCGCAAAGCGGGCGAGTTGATCCGATTGACTGGTTTGGTCGAAGGTCTGGGAATCCGCAGGTATGCAATTTTTCCCGCCAAGCGAGCAGCCAAGGCCTGTAAGAAGCTGGCAGAGGACGCGCTTGCCGGGGTCGCCGCCTGCCGAGAAATCGAGCTGCGATATCACGAAACAGCCCTTGCCAAGATTGATCTTAAGTACCACGGAATCGCGGTTGATGAACCAGTCGGCCTGACGCATGTCGCGCACGCCGTTGGTATATTCGGCGTATAAGTCATGAGCCGGGCGCGACCAATCGTTGCGCCAGTTGCTGATCAGAATGGAATGATCCGAAGATGCGCGCACCGGATCGACACCGGCGATCTCGACTCCCTGATCGAACATCGTCGCCCCACCCCAAGTCAGATCACGGTTGGCAATTCCCGAGATTAACGGATCGTAGTTTGGCTCGAACGGCTGCGGAATAAGAATGTCATCGTAGTATTCCACAAGATCCGGCGGCGTATCTTTCCGCGCCCAGCTTACGGCCGCCTTGACGCAATGTGAGCGCTCCTCGAGAAACGGGTCGGTCAGGCGGATATCGCGGCCAACAAGGGATGAAAACGCGGAAACGCATTGTGCCGCGATTCGATAGACAAAGACCCGCCCGCCTGCGCGAACAAAGGATTGCGTATTGGCGATGGTCGATGCGCTTGGAGGGGCCGCAAAATCCGATGCGGCGCCATCGAGAATCAGAACGTCATTAGGCTTCAACTCGGGCACCGAGATCGCGGAGATCCGCTTGAGATCCGCGCCTGCCGACGCAAATACCGACGCGGTTTGATCGGCGCCCGCGAAGAAGGTTCGACCTAGCTGATTAGGCGAGCGATACGCGCCCAGATACTTCAGAATGTTTCGCAAGAGCCAACCGGCGGCCGGTTCGGTTTGCACAGAATCGATTATCGGGAGCGTTGTGTCGATGATCACGCCCCGACCAATATACGTTTCCGTCATTGCCAATCGATCGCCATTCTTGTCTCCCAACAGGATCGCATGCATGTTTACGCCTGTAGTGGGAACAGCAGGCAATTCGGACGGCAATCCTGGTTTCCAGTAGGCAAAGCTCGCCTGATCGAGACCATCCAGCACCCGATGCCTCGAACCGTTCAGCGGTAGGAACGCATGGAGGGAGACATTTGTGGCAGCCGATGCCGCAGGCGCATCAATTCGCAGAACTCTACCGCCGTTTTGCGCGTATTGCGCGATTTGAGATCCATTTGATTCCGATGCTCTTACCACCAGAATCCTGCTGCCCTCGTGCCGGAGTAGATCCTTCAAGGCATATGAGGGATAAAGTGTAGCGGCTTGCCCGATATCCTGATATCCCGCCTCTCCTCGGCAGAAAAACTGGCGAACAAGCTGTACTTTGGTAGCGGTTTTGACCCGCGGCGCGGCAAATGTTAGCGCGACATTGTCTTTTACATCCCCGGTATTGACAGCCAGAGGCAGCAATCTCTGGCTGAGCACCTTGCCATCCAGAGATTCGACACGGCAACTGATCGCGTCGGCGGGACGAAGATCGTTGTAATACAGCTTCGTGTTGACGACGATCGTGCCCCCGGCGAAGAACGACGCCTGCGGAACCTTGTCGAAGAAGATGACCGGGCGCATCTCCTTCGCGCAAATGTAATATGCAGGGTTCGGTTCAAACACCGGCAGTACGGGATCCCAGACATTGGTAGCCACGCTGCATGATCCGATGTACTTCGCCTTAAGGCCCGGTCCTTCCAGAGCGCTCCATGTAGGCTGCATGCCGCGGTTTTCGTTGATCGGCAGCCAGCGGAAAAAATTCTCGCTGAAATCCCAGGGTTCCGCCACATTGACCCGGTGCAGCTCGCCGGCGAACGTTTTGCCGTCCCGAATGAATGCAAGCGCGGACGCGATCTGATCATGACCATCGGGCCATATGCCAGAAGCATAATCTTGAGCGCTTACTTCGACCCCTGCGCTGCCATTTGCCAGTTTCCGATCATGCTGCCAGATATCGCCAAGTTCATCCCAGATCATCGGCTTGCCGGGGCCGAATTTCTCCCACTCGTCAAACACCTGCATCGTATCGTAGTGATGGCCAAGAATGTCTCCAAGCACGGAAAACTGGCTAAAGTCGGACGCAAACGCCGGCCGGCTAGGATCGAGATCATGGGCCAGATCGATCAAGTATCCCGGTTCGGCAACATGCTGCCAGCGCAGTTCATTGGAGACCGACCAAACCAGCACACTGGGGTGGTTGCGCTGCGAAAGGATCAGGCGCGTCATATGCTGCTTGGCCCGGTCCTGGCTGGGAAGGCGGAAAAAGTGCGACGCCTCCGATTCCAGCAATATGCCCTGCTCGTCAGCCACATCGTAGAGGGTTTGATCTTTCGTATTTGTGTGGAGGCGCATGAAGTCGACTCCGAGCGATTTCATCTCCTTGCACAGCGCCTCGTAATAGGCGCGCGTCGACTCGATATCGCCCTGAGAATGCCGTCCATCGCCGTACAGGAACAACTCGTGGCCATTGAGAAAGAGATGCGGGCCTTTCCATGTGATTTCTCGAAATCCGAACCGCAAGTCTTTCCAATCCAGCGGCTTGCCGGCAACATCGTACAGCACAGTGTTCAGATGGTACAGATACGGGTCGTAGGTGGACCATAAATGCGGGTCCGTCCATGGCGATGAACATGTGTACTGGGCGGTAGACGATGCCGGCACGGTCTGCCATCCGCCATCGAAGGTCTTTACGACTTTCCCAGCGCTGTCAACGATGTAATTCCGAATAAAGAAACGCAGATCGCTCGCCAAATAATTACGGACGGGAATCTGATAACTGATGGCTCCTTTGGCGACCGATGTTTGCACGAATGCATCGTCGGTAATACGAACGGGCCCATAAGCCTTCAGGTAAGTGTCTCCCTGCATGCCGCGCAAGCTGACCAGAGCGTCCTCGAAGAGGTCGTTCCCGGTATCGTCGATCACCACATCGAGTTCGTTCTTCCCAGCCTTTAGCGCCGCGCCCAGATCGAATTCGAACGGCTCATAGCCCTCATCGAACGCGCCGACCTCATGCCCATTCAAAATGACATGCGTATGGTGGCGCGCCCCGCCGCAGTAAAATGTCAGGTTCTTTCCGGCCAGTGTAGCAGGGACATCGAACATCTTCCGGTAAGTGCCGCCGCGCCCCTGCCACGCGGGCGGATATCGCCACACGTCCCAGTGCTTGCCGCCCCATGTCTGGGCGTCGCCCGCATAAGAACCCGGCACGGTAACCCTGCTCCAGTCGCGGCCGGCGTTGCTCTTGAAATCCCATATTCCATTAAGGCAAACTTGCTGCCGCACAGACGCGCGTGGAAGTTTGTCCGGGATATTGGGATTTTGGCCCGCTGGAGCTGGCGAGGCCAGAGTGGATAAGAAGGCAGACAACACCACGCCTGCCACACACAAGATTCTGCATCGAATCATCTTTTGGTACCTTCGCATCATTATCTAAATCATTATGATAGAATAGACCGATATCAATACTGCATCGGAGAATATTGCTTGGAACATCATAGCATTGTAGAAGGCCTTATCAATCTCGTCACTCAAGTTATCAGCATGTTTGGATACGGCGGCGTATTCTTGTGGATGACTCTTGAGAGCGCATGCATCCCCATTCCCAGCGAAGCGATCATGCCGTTCGCCGGGAAGGCGATCGCCAGCGGCCAGTTTAACATTCATGCTCTTGCGTTCGACGGCGCCGCGGCCAACTTGTTCGGCTCGGTCATTGCCTATTGGGTTGGCGCATGGGGAGGCCGGCCCTTTGTCCAAAAATACGGCAAGTATATCCTTGTCCGGCATCACGATGTCGACCTTGCGGACCGATGGTTTGCGCGCCACGGAGAGGCGACCGTGTTCTGGACTCGCATGATGCCTGTCATAAGAACGTTCATCTCCCTGCCCGCAGGCATCTCGCGCATGAACTTCCCGAAGTTCTGCATTTTCACGTTCGTCGGCGCGTTGCCATGGTGTTACCTGCTGACGTGGGCAGGAATGAAGTTGGGCGAGCACTGGAAAGACGTGAGCCACTGGCTGCACAAGGCCGACGCACTCGTACTCGTCGTCCTGATCGTGCTTCTGGCTCTGTGGATCTACCGGCATACGCGTCCGGACGCATCCGAAGATGTGCCAGAAGAAACATCGAATGAACCTTCGGCAGACTCTGTTCGGAACTAGCCAGCCCGAGCGGTTGTTTAAGCAGTATGAAAAACTGGCATAAATATTCTAGCTTGCTACCGAGGCGCGGATTTTTATATATGCGTTAATTGATCAGGATTGACGGTTCAGTACGAATTACATAGTGGTAATTGCCGGCAGAGGATAAGCCTCGGATCAAGCGTATCGTTACGTTCGAACCGGGGCTTTGATCATTTACAAAAGAAGGGAGCAGAACAAATGGCAAATTGGGACATCATGAAGCAGCTTGAAACCGCAAACAATGTAGCGCAGAAGCTGAGTTGGGAAGGCTCGTTTACCGAGTATCTCGATATCGTGCACGAGAATCCCAAGGTCGCAGACCTTGCGCACGCGCGTGTTTACGACATGATCATGGCTGCGGGAGTGAGCGATACACCCGACGGCGTCCGCTCCTACGAATTCTTCAAGAACGATCTCTTCGGCCTCGAGCGAACGCTGTCACATTTGGTCGAGGAATATCTGAGCCCCGCAGCACGACGTCTGGATATCCGCAAACGCATTCTCATGCTCGTCGGCCCGGTGGGGGGCGGTAAGTCCACGCTCGTGACTCTGCTTAAGAAGGGCATCGAGCGATACTCGCGCACAGACGAAGGCGCCATCTACGCTATTAAGGGCTGTCCAATGCACGAAGAGCCATTGCATTTGATCCCCGACGAGATGCGGGACCAGTTCAAGAAAGAGTTCGGCATCCATATCGAAGGCGATCTGTGCCCTGTTTGCCAGTGGAAGCTAAGTCACGAGTGGCAAAACAAGATCGATCAGGTTCAGATCCACCGAATTGCTCTGTCCGAGAGGCAACGCATCGGCGTCGGCACCTTTAAGCCTGCGGATCCCAAGTCCCAGGATGTCGCCGAATTGACGGGATCTGTGAATATACAGGCGCTGACCGAATACGGCCTGGAATCGGACCCGCGGGCATATAATTTCGACGGTGAGCTGAACATCGCCAATCGCGGCGTGATGGAGTTCATCGAAATGCTCAAGGCCGAAAAGCGGTTTCTCTATGAGCTCAATACGGTCGCCGGCGAGCAGACGATCAAGGCATCTCGCTTCGCGCTGATCTATGCCGATATTGCCGTGATCGCCCATACGAACGAATACGAATACAACAGCTACTTCGGCAACAAAGAGAACGAGGCGATGATCGATCGGATCTTTGTGGTGAGGGTCCCATATAACCTCAAGCTGCATGAAGAAGTCCGCATCTACGAGAAGCTGATCGGTCAGTCACAGATGTCGGATAATCGCATCGATCTGTCGAACGTCCATGTCGCGCCAAACACGCTGCGTGTAGCATCCATTTTCGGAATCCTGACACGCCTGAAGCAGTCCAAGAAGTCGGGCCTATCGCTTATGACCAAACTCAAGCTGTACGACGGCGAACCGCAAGTGGGCGATTGGGATCAGAAACACCTTCGCGAGTTGCATGAAGAGTTTCAGGACGAAGGGATGAACGGCGTTTCACCTCGATTCGTGATC